>Ga0247808_10001190_pt1 | contig 12650 bp, 11 predicted proteins | sample UWRJL089202R1_FD_179914 | JGI IMG/M metagenome (GOLD analysis project Ga0247808, IMG submission 179914) | Plant litter microbial communities from Arlington Agricultural Research Station in Wisconsin, United States - UWRJ-L089-202R-1 | ecosystem: Environmental > Terrestrial > Plant litter >... | reverse complement strand
ATGTTTGCGTCCGCAAGCGCGTCGGCACAAGCACTCTCAGATCTCAAGCCTTCTGCGGAACCGCTTGTTCTTCAAAGCCAGGGGAGCTTCTTCGTTGGTGGGAGGACGGTCGAGACCGAGAACGCCGGCTGGAGCGACATGAAAGCAATATTCGGAGAGTCTTTCGAGGCTGGGAAGGTCTTGGTCGACCAAATGTACGTCCAGTTCCAGACGCCGCCGAAACCAACACACACCCCAATCGTCTTCATGCATGGCGGCCTCCTGTCTTCCAAGCAATGGGAAACGACGCCGGATGGCCGCATGGGTTGGTACGAATACTTCACACGCCAAGGCTTTCCGACCTTCATGGCTGAGCAGACGGGCCGCGCTCGCTCGGGCTTTAACGCCACAATTTTTAACCAAGTGCGTGACGGTAAAATCGCGCCCTTTAAACAGCCCCGCGTCTATTTGGGCACTTCGAACATGGCATGGAAAGTCTTTCGCTTCGGGCCGAAGATGGACGAGGCATACCCCGTTCAGCAATTCCCCTTGAATCATGTCAATGAGTTTTACAAGCAGGTCATTCCCGATATGTTCGAAACGCAGGTGCCGAGCCTTCTGGACGAACTTATCTCGCCGGTAACCAAGAACCCGACTGTTGATAATTTTGCAGACCTCGCGCACCAGCTCGACGGAGCAATTCTGGTTGGCCACTCTCAATCTGCCGGATTTCCAACGCAAGCCGTCCTAAAGGCGAAGGGCGGCATCAGGGGCATTATCCAGCTTGAAACCGGCTGTTTCTCTAACCTGACTGGGGACCAGGCGAAGACCCTAGCTAAGGTTCCAATGCTGGTGGTGGTTGGCGATCAGCTCGGCGAGCACCCCGATGCGGCCTGCGTCAAGGAGATGGAGCAGGTCAAGGCGGCCGGCGGGGACATGACATTCGTCTCCCTTCCGGGCGCCGGGATGAAAGGCAATAGCCACATGTTCATGCAGGACAAGAATAACCTCGAAGTCGCTGATCTCATAATTAACTGGGTGACCGAGCACGTCGATAACAAGAACTGATACAAGCTAAAAAGACTTATATCGCTTTCAACCAAATGGGGCCGGTCAAGATCAGAAGGTGCGCGCATCTCTCGTATAGTGTCGATGCGACGCCAATCCTTAAGCCTGCCGACCATGTTCTCGATTTTATGACGCTGCTTGTAGAGAACCGGATCATGCGAGATCGGCACCTTTCGGGTTGCCCTTAGGGGAATACAGCGGTGATACGCTCAGCCAGTGCACTTGGTACCAATCGGCGTCGTAATCCTCGTCGGCCAGCAGCGTCTTTACAGGTATTCCCCGGTTGCCAGTTGCGCGCGTATCCATGAGCTATAAGCTTTGGTCTGGAATAGAACGCGCCAGACGAGTACAATCTAGGAGCTGGCTAGGGCTGTTCCCACGGCGCGGACGAGAGTGTCGTTAGTTTCCTGTTTGGCATATTTGCTGGCACAACATGACAACGTACCGGGCATGGAAGCGCGTAAGCTGGGTTCAACAGTAAAGCTTGTGAAACCAGAGGTCCGGCATATGCAGATTAGCAATTCATTTCGCCTTGGGAGCCCGGATGTGTTTCCTCCATCCGAGCGCCATGTCTATCTCGACGCAGCCTCGGTCGGGTTGAGCCACAAGGGTGGTGCCGAGGCCATCTCGCAATGGCAGCATGCCCTTGCAGAAGAAGGCACAATCGCCTTTGATGAGCAGGCAGAAGTGGATTGCCTCGACAACCTCAACGAAGCCATGTCGCGCCTGCTCAATGCCACCGTCGATGATATCGCGGTCGCTTCGAGCGAAACGGTACTGATGCAATCCCTAGCCTGGGCTGTCATGCCGGCCAAGGGAAGCAAGATCATCGCCACCGACATCACGCATCCGTCCACCATCTATCCCTGGATGCGCGTTGCTGAACACACCGGCGCTGAGGTGCACTGGATAAGAGCTGACGGCCGCCTGGCGATCAATTTTGACGAGTTGGAAGCCAGCATTGACGACAGCACGTCCGTCGTTTGCCTGAGCCATGTCGAGTACAGCACTGGACAGCAGTACGACCTGCGCCGCCTGGCGGACAAGGCCCATCGGCATGGGGCAATCCTGGTGGTTGACGCCACGCAGTCCGCCGGACAAATCGACATCGATGTCAGCACCGGTGTCGATGCGGTCGCAACATCCACCTATAAATGGCTTTGCGGTCCTTTTGGCACGGGTGTGATGTACGTGTCGCCGCAGCTTCAGAAGTTAAATCCTGGTATTGTCGGTTGGCGCAGCCACAAAAACATGTGGGATTTCGACGCCCAGAGGGTCGAGCTTCCCGACAATGCGAAACGCTATGAATTCGGGACCATGGCGTATGGCACGGCGATTGGCGCCACGGAAGCTGTCCGCCATATCCTCGATACCGGTATCGACCAGATTGCAGATCATAACCGACGCGTGTCCAAGCGCTTGATCGCCGGCCTGGAAGACCTTGGCGCCGAGGTACTGGGGCCGCAAAATGAAGCCGATCGGTCGGCGACTGTCGCTGCACGCTTCCCTGGCAAAAATAGCCGGGATTTTGCCAAGACCCTCAAGGACGCCAACGTGATTGCTTCCTTGCGGCGCGACTTCATTCGCTTCTCGCCCCACTACTACAACAATATCGATGATATCGACCAGGGCATTCGGGCAATCAAGGCATCCCTATAGAGCACGGCAGCCCGGCGTCACCACAAAGGGGTTGCCATGACACGTCCTTCGTTGTGGTACGCCTTTGTTTTTGCAAACGCGAAAGCCGCAAGCGACCTTGCGCCTTCATCCGGGGAACACATGATGACATCATTGATTGGGATCGATCTCGAATTGGATGGCAAGCAATCCGGCCATCTGGCAATCCCGTACTCAAGCCATGTCTCGGCCTACGGGAAGATTGTCGTTCCCGTCGTCTACATCCGCAACGGCAATGGCCCGAGGGCGTTGGTGAGTGCGGGTGTTCACGGGGACGAGTTCGAGGGGCAAGTTGCCCTCAGGAATCTTTGTCTCGACCTTGTACCCGAGGCTATCACAGGGAGCTTGCTGATCCTGCCGATGGTCAATGCGCCGGCCGCCCTGTCCTCCTCGCGCGTGTCACCCATCGACCAGTTGAACTTGAACCGTATGTTTCCAGGGAACCCACTCGGTTCGCCGACCGAAATGATAGCAAGTGCGATAGAAAGTGAGCTGCTGGAATTTTGCGACTTTGCCTACGACATCCATAGTGGCGGCGGCTCACTCCTCTACACAGACGTCGCGGTCACCACAGCGACCGGCTCCGTGACGGATGACGCGAAAAGGCTTGATCTCTTGAAATCGCTGGGACTCGAGGCAGGCATGCTTTTGCCTGCGGACAGCAACATGGGGTTCGAAACGTCGACGGACGGGGCCATGCTTCGAAAAAACGTGATCGGTGTCAGCGCTGAATTCGGTGGTGGGGGTTTGCTCTCGCCAGCGATGCTCGGGAAATGCGAGGACAGTATCAGGCGTTTCCTAGCCCATGTAGGCATCATGCCAGGCCTGGCCGTCCCAGCCCCGGGTCGGCAGTGCCAGATGTATGATATCAGCAACGCAGAGGCTCATGTCTTTTCCGAACGCTTCGGAATTTTCAGAGCGGATGTCACCGTCGGCTCAGTGATCGGCGAAGGAGACGCCATCGGACGTCTATATGATTTTTACGATCCCCTGGCCCAACCCCAAGTTCTTACAAGTAGGATGGCCGGAACCGTCCTTGCGATCAGGGCCCTTCCGCGTACCGAGGTCGGCGACTGCCTGGCGCAGGTGGGTAGACTGAGCGGCGCCAATTCTGGCTTGAACCATGGAATCTGAACACCTCGAAGATACAAGGAACCCGCAGCTTTCAGCCACGGGCATACACAAGAAATTTGGCACTTTCGACGTCTTGAACGGTATCTCCCTCGACGCCTACAAGCACGATGTCATTTCGATCCTGGGCGCCAGTGGGTCAGGAAAGAGCACGTTTCTGAGGTGCCTGAATTTCCTGGAAAGCCCCACCGAAGGCGCCGTTTCGCTGAACGGCGAGGTCGTAAGCACCAGAAGGAACCGTGCAGGGCAGCTAGAGCCATCGGACAGAAAGCAGATAGAGAGCCTGCGAACCCGAGTTTCCATGGTGTTCCAGGCCTTCAACCTGTGGTCTCACATGACGGTTCTCGAAAACGTCATGGCGGCGCCGGTTCACGTCCTTGGAAGTTCGCGCACCGAGGCCAAGGAAGTCGCCGAAGCGTACCTTGAACGCGTTGGCTTGACTGAGCGCAGGAACGCCTATCCGGCGCAAATGTCCGGCGGCCAGCAACAGCGCGCTGCGATCGCGCGCGCGCTGGCCGTCAATCCGGAGGTGATCCTATTCGACGAGCCGACCTCGGCGCTCGATCCCGAGCTGGTCGGAGAAGTGCTCAAGGTGATGAAGGGCCTCGCCGAGGAGGGGCGCACCATGATCGTGGTGACCCACGAGATGGCTTTTGCCCAGGAGGTTTCCAACCGGGTGGTATTTTTGGACCAGGGCCGGATTGAAGCCGAGGGCCCGCCCGAGGAGGTCATGGTTCGTCCGGAATCAAATCGCCTTCGCCAGTTTCTGACCCGCACGCACAGCTGGTCCGATTGACACGTGAACTGCAAATTAAAAAAAGGGGAACTGCAAATGTTGATGTCACTGAAAAAAATCGCCCTGGCGAGTGTACTGGTCTTTTCGTCGCTCTCTGCAAATGCTGCAGAGGATGTCATCCGGTTTGCCACCGAGGCCGCCTATCCGCCATTTAACGAACGGGCGGCGGATGGCTCCATCGTCGGCTGGGAAATCGACCTCGGCATGGCAATGTGCCAGAAGATCGGTCGCAAATGCGAATTTGTGGCGCAGGATTGGGACGGGATGATCCCCGGCCTTCTCAGCAAGCGCTTTGACGGCATCTTCGCGTCGATGAGCATCACAGAAGAGCGCAAGCAGCGCATCGACTTCACCAACAAATACTACCAGTCCCCGGCGCGCTTTGTTGCAAAGAAGGACGTCAAGATCGACCGCTCCAATCCCGGCCTTGGCGGCGTCAAGCTCGGGACGATCGCAGGTGTGCAGGAGTGCTTCCTAAAGAAGCATTATCCGGACGCCACGGTTTCGATCTATCGTTCGGCCGAAGATGAATATCTCGATCTCGAAGCCGGCCGTATCGATGCCATCCTCAGCGAGTCGGTTCAGGCCGACTACGGACTGATCCGTAAGAAGCCCGAGGCAGGCTACGCTTTCGTTGGTGAACCTGCGGAGGACAAGGAATGCTATGGCGACGGCATTGGCATCGGCGTTCGCAAAGGCGACGCCAAGCTCAAGGAACTCCTCAACAAGGCTATCGCCGACGTCCGGGCTGACGGCACATACGACAAACTCGTTGCCAAGTATTTTGGCTATGACATCTACGGCCAATAATCACGAGATAGCCCCTTGGATTAGGGGGTAATCAGATCGAGTCGGGCCGTTCACGCTAAGGCAAGGGCGACCCGACTTCGCCGTTTCCGCTAGGAAATGCGCCGCCAGCACGGCGCCTTTCTCAATTGGAGCGGCATCTATGATGAGCCAGTGGGCTATTGAGGTATCTCTTGGACAACATAGTTGCATATGCCCCGTTCCTGCTCAAAGGCATCCTTGTCACAATTTCGCTGAGCATATGTTCGATCGTGGTGGCCGTATTTCTCGGGCTTGCTGGCGCGATGGCCAGTGTCTCCAAAAGCAGAACGGCGAACAGAGTTGCCTCGTCCTACAGCACCATCGTCAGAGGTATTCCGGACCTCGTCTTCATGCTTCTGTTGTACAATGGCGGCCAGGTCGCGCTCAATTCTCTGGGTAGTGCGACAGGCCTCTGGTCTTATGCAGAACTCAACCAGTTTGTCTCAGGCGTGATCGTCATCGGCTTTATTTTCGGAGCCTACATGAGCGAGACATTTCGCGGTGCCTATATGGCGATCCCCGGCGGCATGATCGAGGCCGGCATTTCCGTTGGAATGAACCGGCGGGTCCTGTTCAGGCACATCATATGGCCGCAGCTCGTCCGCTACGCCCTGCCTGGCTTCACGAATAACTGGCTGTCGCTGATGAAGACGACGGCGCTGGTGTCAGTCATCGGCCTTGAAGACATTGTCTATAATGGTTTTGCCGCTGGCCGGGCAACGCGGGAGCCGTTTACGTTCATGCTGATCGCGCTTGGCGTCTACCTGCTCCTGACGATCGTCTCCGACGTTGCCCTGCGCGTGCTGGAGCGCCGATATACACGGGGTGTCACCCGGGGAGTGTGGCGATGACCGAAACCCTAGACGTCATTCGCAGGTTTTCTTCGGACGTGTCACCGCTTGATTTCTACCTGATCCTGGCAAACTGGCATCTTTTCTGGGATGGCCTGAAAAACACACTTGTCCTGCTGGTTGTCTCTCTCATCGTCGGCGGTTTGCTAGCGGTGCCCCTGGCGGTGGTGCGCGCGGCGCGCGTCCCGGTGCTGAACCAGCTTGCATACGGCTTCATCTATCTGGTCCGAGGAACACCGCTTCTCGTCCAGCTCTATGTCATCTATTACGGCCTGTCGCAGTTCGGCGCTGTCCGAGGATCAGCTGCCTGGGCGGTCTTGAGGGAGCCCTGGTGGTGCGCGCTGATTTCTTTCTCGATTGGCACGTCTGCCTATACGGCTGAGATATTGCGGGGGGCGATCGAGGATACGCCGCGCGGTGAAGTCGAGGCTGCAACTGCAGCCGGGATGCCACGTCTGGTCACACTGCGCCGGATCCTCCTGCCCAGCGCCTTTCGCAGGGCGCTGCCATCCTACTGCAACGAGGTCATATTCAATCTCCACAGCACCGTTCTCGCAAGCACGGTAACCATCATCGACCTGTTGGGTGCAGCGCGAAGCTTCAACGGCAAGTACTATCTCGCCTACGAGGGTTTCGTCGCCGCCGCACTTGTCTTCATGGCAATCGTATTCGTCATCACGCGGATATTTCGAGCATTGGAAAACAGGATGCTGATGCACTTGAGGTGAGTAAGGGCAGGTCTGTTGCTTGCTGAGTTGGGCAAGGGAGGTGGCTTGCGTCGGGGTGTTGTCGGGCTCATTTTGAGGGCCGTGCCTTTTTCTGGATAGCTTCGGCAGTCTTTACGAAGGCAGCCACCAGAGGCATGACAACTGCGTCTTCGTGAAAAAGCATGCGAATCTTGGCAACTTTGCGGATGTTTTCAGGAAGTAGAGCGCGCATTTTACCTGCCTCGACCCAGCTTTGCGCATAGTGCTGCGGCAGGAAGCCAATGAAGTTCCCCGTCATGATCAGCATTGCGATGCCTTCGGTGAACTGGCCACTGGCCGCGGGAGTGAGCCCAGTCCGGCTTTCGTCCCGAAGCTCGGATTCAGAATAGGCGTGCTGGGCAAATCTCTGATGGTTCAGCAATTCGAGCGTCAGCTCGTTTTCCTTTGCCTCGAAGAGCGGGTGGTTTTTGCCACAGTAGAGATAGCTGTGCTCCAGAAACAGGGGAAGGCTCTTTGCGCCCTTGATAGCGCCCCGATCCGTCGAGAATCCGATCTGCACACGTCGGTCGGCAACCGATTGGTCAATTTCAGCAGATGATGTTGTGATCATCTTGATCTTCACGTTCGGGAAGTCCGTTGAAAAGCGAGTGAGGATTTCCAGGATCAGTGACTTCTCACTGGTGATCAACGTATCGATGCATCCGACATGCAGGGTACCTGCAGGATGCTTCTGGAGTGCGCTGAGCTTCGTGCGAAATCCCTCCAGCGCGCTGAACATCGTGCTGCTTGCTTCGTAGACAAGCTGGCCCTCGGCTGTGAGCGCGAAGCCCGAGCGCCCGCGATGGCAAAGCTGTACCCCAAGTCTGATTTCCAGGTCCGCGATCTGCTTGCTGATTGCAGACTTCGTCATGTTGAGCTCGATTTCTGCCAGCGAAAATCCGCTGCAGTCGGCGACCGCGCGAAAAGTGCGAATAAGCTTCAGGTCGAAGTCGGAAATCTGACCCGAGAAAAGACGTGCTGGAAGGGTGATGGGTGCACTCCTGCGATGGAAAGAAACAGCCGTATTGTTATGTTTCTAGGCAACTTTAAACAAGCCTAGCAAATAATCAAAGTCACTCTTACGGTTTCCAAATTGGCAAGCCAGCTTTCCACGAGCACCGGTCAAGGTGCCAGGCAAACCCCGTAAGGTCGCATGCATCAACGGCTTTAAGGGATCCATACCGATGACGAAAATCTATGCGCGCGCTGAGATTGACGCTGTCCTGCCACGTGTAAACGTCGTCGACGCGGTCGCGCAGGGCTTCATGGCATTCTCGCGGGGCGACGTTGAAGTTCCCCCGGTTGGCGAGCTGATGTTCCCAGACAATGCCGGCGAGTTACATATCAAGTATGGTGCAATTCGTGGCGATGACGTCTTCGTCGTCAAATTGGCGACCGGCTTTTTCAACAATCCATCTCTCGGCCTGCCGCCCTATAGTGGCTGCATGCTCGTGCTCAGCCAGAAAACCGGCATGGTAGAAGCGGTCTTGCTGGAGGAGGGCGAATTGACAAATCACCGCACGGCTGCAGCCGGCGCAGTTTCCGCCATGGCACTGGCGCCTAAGTCATTGTCGACGATCGGGATTGTCGGCTCCGGAACCCAGGCACGTCTCCAGGCGGATTATTTGCGTCGGGTTACCGAGTGCCGAAACCTGGTGATCTGGGGGCGGGGCGTCGAGGCCACGCTGCTGGCTGCAGCCGACATCCGGGAAATGGGATATCATGTGTCTGTCGCCAGCAGCTTGGAGGCACTGTGCGACCAGGCCCGGTTGATCGTCACGACGACGCCTGCCGAAGAACCGCTTCTGACTGCGTCCATGATCCGGCCCGGTACTCATATCACTGCCATGGGATCGGATACCGCGGAGAAACACGAGATTGCATCCGAGCTTCTGGCTGTGGCGGATCTGGTGGTTGCCGACAGTCTCGCTCAGAGCGAATTTCGCGGTGAAATTTACCAGGCACGCAAAGCCGGGTTTCTGGCCGGTCGCGATTTGGTTGAACTCGGCGCCGTCTTGTCCGGCCAGGCGACCGGGCGGACATCCGATGACCAGATTACGCTCGTCGATCTTACAGGCGTGGCCGTCCAGGATATCGCGATCGCGAAGGCCGTCTTGCATGAGCTAGACACTGTGTCTCATTGACTCGGCAGCCACGGTGTCTGGGCTTTTCCCAGACACCGTGGCCTCCGTTGAAGCGCTACTTATTGTTCTTTAATTACTGCAGCACTTACGGCTACGCAGCGGGCACGCAGCCTTACGATAGCAGGAGCCGTCTGCGTGCATCGTGGCGAACGAGCATGCCGAACAAATCGCGTGGCTCGTCCGGATCGGCCAGGAGATCGAGTTTCTCAAATTTCGTCGTGCCCGACAGCTTGTCGCGGACATATCGCAGCGCCGAGAAATCTTCCGTTGCAAAGCCAACGCTGTCGAATAGCGTGATCTGGGTCTGCGATACGCGACCCAATTCCGACCCCGCAACGACTTTCCACAATTCGCGCACGGGGTGATCGGCAGGAAGCTGTTGAATTTCCCCCTCGATCCGGGTTTGCGGCGGGAACTCGACAAAGATTTCGGATCGCAGCAAGATGTCCCGGTGCAGTTCAGTCTTTCCAGGGCAGTCACCGCCCACGGCATTGATATGGATTCCAGGGCCCACCATGTTGTCGGTCAGGATCGTGCTGTTTCTCTTGTCAGCAGTTACTGTCGTCACGATCTGTGCGCCTTCGACAGCTTCCTCGGCCGACCGGCAGCTGGCAATCTTAAAACCGAAGGCTTCCAAGTTGCGCCGGCAGCGCTCGGTGGCGGCAGGCTCGATATCGAACAGTCGGACCTGGTCGACCCCGAGCAGGGCCTTGAAGGCGAACGCCTGGAACTCGCTTTGTGCGCCATTGCCGATAATCGCCATCGTATGGGCACCACTCGGCGCCAGGTACTTGGCGGCAACTGCTGATGTTGCGGCGGTGCGCAAAGCCGTGAGGATCGTCATTTCTGTCAGAAGCACGGGATAGCCGCTATTAACATCCGCCAGCATTCCGAATGCGGTCACAGTCTGGCGGCCCGACTTTGTGTTGCTGGGGTGGCCGTTGACGTACTTGAAGCTGTAGAGCGAACCGTCGCTCGTCGGCATCAGCTCGATGACGCCATCCGGCGAATGCGAGGCGACGCGGGGTGTCTTGTCAAAGCTTTCCCATCGGGCAAAGTCTTCCTCCACGTAAGCGCAGAGTTCCAACAGAAATGTCTCGATTCCGGTTGTGAGCACAAGGTCCATCATGTTCTCGACGCTAACGAAAGGAACGATGTTGAGATTTGCGGGTGTGGGCATCATAGGCTCCTTGTAGGACGGTCGAGGACGGTGCGCCCCATGAGGCTGGCCGTGAGGTCGACAAGCAATGTCGCGGTACGCCCGCGTTCGTCGAGGAACAGATTGAGTTCCACCAGGTCGAGGCTTGCGACCAGGCCGCTTTCGTTGAGCATCTCCATAACCAAATGAGCTTCACGAAAAGTTGCGCCACCCGGTACTGTCGTACCCACGCCGGGGCCAATGGCCGGGTCCAGGAAGTCGACGTCGAGACTGACATGCAACATGCCGTTGTCCCGCACTACCCGCTCGAGAAAGGCGCGCAGCAGCGTGACAAAGCCGTGCTCGTCTATAGACCTCATGTCGTGGATTGTTACGTCTGTCTTGGAAAGTGCCGCGCGTTCCGAGGCGTCGACGCTGCGAATGCCCATCATGCAGACATTCGACGGGTCTACGGCAGCCTCAAGACGTGGAAAGTAACCTGCGAACCCTGGTCTTCCGGTAAAATATGCGACCGGAGTCCCGTGCAGGTTTCCACTGGTGGTGGTATCGAGTGTGTGGAAGTCTGTATGTGCATCGAGCCACAGTACGAACAGGGGCCGACCGATCACCGCGGCCCGTCGTGCCATTCCCGCAACGGTGCCGGCCGACAAGGCGTGGTCGCCGCCCAGAAATATGGGCATTGCATCGGCGCTCTCGGCGAATGCGATGTCAGAAGCCGTGCGAACCCACTCCGATATCTCGTGAAGAGAGCGAAGCGCTGGATTGGGATGCGCAGTGCACCCTTCTCCGGGAGGAGGGAGATTTCCGAGATCGATGACCTCGTGGCCAAGCTCGTTCAGCGCTTGGGCAAGGCCTGCCACCCTGAGGGCACTTGGCCCCATCTCACAGCCGAGTTGCGACGCTCCATCTTGCACAGGGATCCCGATTAGCTTGCAACGCATTCATGCACTCCTTGCCACTCACGCATCGTCTATGCGTGGGTATGGCCATGCTTTCCGATGATTTTTTGATACCACGGCCGGTGCAGAGCCGGCCGCAGCGCTCGTCACGCTGTCTGGGTGCCCTTGGCGTCCCTGATGAACTGCGAAATTCGCGTCAGCCCTTCGCGCAAGTCAGCCTCCGGGTTGGTATAGCCGATCCGCAGGTAGCCCTCCATGTCCATGGCACTACCCGGCGTCAGCATGACGCCCGTCTTCTCGATCAGTCCGAGGCAGAACTCCTCGGATGACATCGGCAGGTCATACTTCAGGAGAGCAGTTGTGCCGGATTTTGGCTTGACCCAGGAGATGAGGGGTTCGCCGGCAACCCATTGCGAGAGGATGGCAAGGTTTGTCCGGGTAATCAGGTGGCTTCGCTCCAGGATCTTGTCCTTGTTCTCAAGGGCAATCGCGGCGAAATGGTCGTCAAGCATGCCGACCGAGATCGTGTTGTAGTCACGATGAATGGAGACCGCATGGATCAGTTCCTCAGGGCCGACGATCCAGCCAAGCCGCAGACCGGCAAGGGAATAGGTCTTGGACATGCTTCCGGTGCTGATTCCCTTTTCATAGAGGTCGGCAATAGAGGCCGTCATGCCGGTTTCGCCCTCCTGGTCCGTGCCACGATAAACCTCGTCGCAGAGGATCCAGGCGCCGCATTCGCGCGCGATCGCGACGATCTGCTCGAGATAGGCGCGGTCCATCAGGGATCCGGTCGGATTGTTGGGATTGTTGATAACGATCAATCGAGTGCCGGGGGTCGCCAGTTTTTTAAGTTTTTCGAGGTCCGGCAGGAAATCGGTCTGTTCCGTCAGCTTCAGGATTTGGACGTCAGCGCCGATGCTTTCGGGGATCGAATAGTGTTGCTGATAGGTGGGGAGCACGGAAATTACGCGGTCGCCCTTCTCGATGAGCGTGAGGTGCACCAGCGCGTTGGCGCCAATCGCTCCATGGGTAATCACGGTGTTTTCGCGCTTCTGGCGCTCATAGAGGCCAGCGACCAGGTCGCGCAGCCGTTTGCTGCCCTCGATCTCACCATAGGTCAGCTTCAACGGCAGGAGTTCGGCCGCGATGTCCGTCTTTCCGGCCATATCAAGGAGCTCGGCCACGGTCAGCGACTCGACACAAGTTTCGGCCAGATTGAGCTCGCATTCGAGCTCATACTTGTTCATCCAGATTTCAACGCCAAAATTGCGGATCTTCATGTTCTTCTCCTGTGCGATTGTGATTAAGCGCGGGCGGCGGCCAGCAAGGCAGCGGCAATGGCAATGTCTTCCAGGCCCAGGCCGATCGA
>Ga0247808_10001187_pt1 | contig 12680 bp, 11 predicted proteins | sample UWRJL089202R1_FD_179914 | JGI IMG/M metagenome (GOLD analysis project Ga0247808, IMG submission 179914) | Plant litter microbial communities from Arlington Agricultural Research Station in Wisconsin, United States - UWRJ-L089-202R-1 | ecosystem: Environmental > Terrestrial > Plant litter >... | reverse complement strand
GAGAGCGCTTCGTAGAACATCGACAACGGAAACTCGTCGTCGAGCACAGCATCCGTGTAGCCCTTGGGCGGGCCCGCCAGCGTCTCGAGCGGCAGACCGCGCGACCAGTTCGACGCGGGGTTCGGCGTCAAGGTCTCACTCACCATTTCGTAGGCGGCGAGCCAGTGCGCCACCTTCGGGCGGTCGATCGACTTCCAGTAGAGCTCTTCGATGCGCGCGCCCAGCGCGATGACGACCTCGGGCACGGCGTCCCAGTCGAAGGCGAGCGAGGTGTCGGTCCAGTGCAGCACGTGGTGCTGGTGCATCCACGCGAAGAGCAGCTGACCGCCCAGGCCGTCGTAGTTGCGAACGCGACTCCCGGTGATGGCGAAGCGGAAGATGCGGTCGAAAATGACGGCGTACTGCACGAGCCGGGCGCGATCGCGAGTGATGTCGTCTGTGTCATCCGCTCTCTCGAGCTTCACTGCCTCGCGGAATGCGGTCAGGTCGCAGCGCAGCTCCTCGAGTGAGTACAGGAAGAATGGCATGCGCTGCTTGATCATGAACGGGTCGAACGGCAGGTCGCCGCGCATGTGCGTGCGGTCGTGGATGAGGTCCCACATGATGAATGTCTCTTCGGCCAGGGTCTGGTCGTCGAGCAGGCGGGCGGCGTCGGCGGGCAGGTCGAGCTTCGTGATTCCGGATGCCGCGGCGAGCACCCTTCGGAACCGCGCTGCCTCGCGGTCCGCGAAGATCGCCCCCCACGTGAACGTCGGTATCGACCGCATCGCCACGGACTCGGGAAACAGCACCGCCGAGTTGGTGTCGTAGCCGGCAGTGAAGTCGATGAACCGGATCGGCACGAACAGCTTGTTCGAGTAGTCGCCCGCCTCCAGGTCGCTGACGAACTCGGGCCAGATCACCTCGATGAGCACCGCCTCGACGAGTCGGGAGGTGCTGCCGTTCTGCGTGTACATCGGGAAGACGACGAGGTGACGCAGGCCGTCGACGCGGTCGAGCTGCGGCTGGAAGGCGGTGAGCGAGTCGAGGAAGTCGGGAACGCCGAATCCTTCGGCGGCCCACCGGTCGAAGTCGACGATGAGTGCCTCGAGGTACGCGCGGTCGTGCTCGAACGAGTCAACGAGGTGCGCGATCGAGCGGGTGACCGTGTCGACGAGCTCGCGGCCACGAGCATGGTCGGAGGGGTCAGGGATCGAGCCATCCTGAACCTGAATGGTCTGCAGGGCGGATGCCGCGGCCTTCAGTTCGAGCCAGGCGGCGCTGTCTTCGACAACCTCGGGTTCTCCCACGATCGTTGCAACGTTCGACATAGTTCTCCCCTCCCAAGGCGTGTTTGTGGCGTTACATCAACGCTATCCGCGTGATCGCGGCGTTTGGTTGTGCTGCGGCGCGGGTAAGTTGCAGAGGTCGGGCCCGTGCGCGACAGCCCTGCGCCCCTCCGTAGAATTCCTGCGTGAGCACCGCCGACGAAGTGATGGCCGCGCTTGAAGTGGTGTCGAGTGCCGAAGGCGCGGACGGCGCTGCGCGATTCTTCAAGACCGGCGCGGGTGAGTACGGCGAGGGCGACGTGTTCATCGGCGTGAGCATGCCCGACAACCGCAAGGTGGCGAAGCGCTACCTCGACCTGCCGCGTGACGAGCTCGACGCACTGCTCTGGAGCGACGTGCACGAGCACCGCATGGCCGCGCTGCTCATCATGACGATGCAGCCGTTGACCCAGGCACTCGTCGACGACTACCTGGACGCCGCGCACGCCGAGCGCGTGAACAACTGGGACCTCGTCGATGCGAGCGCCGAGTACATCCTCGGCAGGTGGCTCATCGACAAGCCGCGCAACCTGCTGTTCAGCCTCGCCAAGAGCGACCTGGTCTGGGAACGCCGAATCGCGATCGTCGCGACGCTCCACTTCCTGCGCAACGGCGACGACTCGACGACGCTCGAGATCGCCGAGAAGCTCGTGCGCGAGAAGCACGACCTCATTCAGAAGGCCGTCGGCTGGCTGTTGCGAGAGGTCGGCAAGAAGGTGAGCCAGCAGCACCTGGAGCAGTTTCTCGACCGGAACGCGGGACGGATGCCACGCACCATGCTCTCCTACGCGACCGAGCACCTGGAGCCCGCCGCCCGACTGCACTACCGTCAGGTGGCGCGCTCCTAGGCTGGACTCATGGGCGGAGTGCTGGTCGGTTTCGCGATCATCGGCTTCGTGATCGCCGTTGGCTACCTTGTCGGTCGCCTTCACCTGCTCGGCGACCACGCCCAGTTCGTGATCAGCCGCCTCGTCTTCTTCGTGCTGTCGCCCGCTCTGCTGTTCACGGTGCTCGGCGATGCCGACGTGCACACACTGTTCTCGTCACTGCTCGCAGTCTCGGCGATCGCAGCCTTCGCGTCGTGCCTGCTGTTCGCGGCGATCGCCATTTTCGTCTTCAAACGCTCGATTCCGGATGCCACGATCGGCTCGGTCGCGAGCGGCTACGTGAACGCCAACAACATCGGCATCCCCGTGGCCGTGTACGTGCTGGGGGATCCCGCGTACTCGGCTCCCGTCATCCTGCTCCAGCTGCTCGTCCTCGCCCCGATCACCCTCACTATCCTCGACGTGACGACGAGTGGCTCCGTGTCGCTCGGGCGCATTCTGCTGCAGCCGGTGCGTAACCCGCTCATCATCGCGTCGGCACTCGGCGTGGTGGTGGCGCTGACCGGGGTGGAGATTCCCGCACCCGTGATGGAGCCGTTCCGCATCATCGGTGGGGCGGCCGTGCCCCTCGTGCTGCTCGCGTTCGGCATGTCGCTGGCGGGCCGCAAGCTGCTCGAGCCGGGGAGTGGGCGCCGCGACATCCTGCTGGCATCGACGATCAAGCTCGCCGTGATGCCCGTCATCGCGTGGCTCGTGGCCGTGGCGTTCGGTATCACGGGGGAGCACCTGTTCGCCGTCGTGGTGCTCGCGGGGCTGCCGACGGCGCAGAACATCTTCGTGTACGCCCAGCGCTACGAGCGCGGGGTGATCATCGCGCGCGACACGATCCTGATCACGACGATCGGGTCGGTTCCAGTGCTGGTGGCGGTGGCGGCGTTGCTGGCGCCAGCGGCCACGTAGCCCTCTACTCAGGCGGTACACAGCTTTCTTGACAGGCGTCTAAACCGGTATAGCTTCGATAGTGACCCCTGTTCGGGTGTCACGACTCGAAGGCGAGGTGAGACCGGTGGTGAAAGCCAGAACCACGATCTCTGACGTCGCCCGCGAGGCGGGAGTCAGTAAGGGCCTCGTCTCCTTTGCACTCAATGACCGTCCGGGCGTCGCACCCGAGACCCGCGAGCGCATCCTCCGCGTCGCCGACGACCTCGGCTGGATTCCGAGCCTGCGCGCCCGCTCGCTGAGTACCGACCGCGCCTACGCGCTCGGGCTCGTCATCATGCGCGACCCGGCGATCATCGCTGGCGACCCCTTCTTTCCCGCCTTCCTCTCCGGTCTCGAGTCGGTGCTCGCCCCGAGCGGCCAGTCACTCGTGCTGAGCATGGTGGCCGACAGTGTGACCGAGCGGGCGAGCTACGAGCAGCTCGCCGAAAACGGGCGCGTGGATGGCGTGATCCTGACCGACCTGCGCCATGACGACTCCCGCATCGAACTCATGAGCGCACTCGGGCTGCACGCCGTGACCCTCGGGTACCCCGACGTCGACTCGCCGTTCGGGGTGGTGTCGCTCGACGATGGTCCAGGCATCCGGAGCATCGTCGACCACCTCGCCGACCTCGGGCACACCCGTATCGCGCACGTGGCCGGTACCTCGCACATGCTGCACGGCAAGCGCCGCAGCGAGTCGTTCGCAGCGGCCCTGCGCGACCGCGGCCTCGCCGACGGCCTCATCGCCGAGACCGACTTCAGCGCTCCCGAGGGGGCGCGCGCCACCACCGCCCTGCTCGCGCTCGCCGACCCGCCCACCGCGATCGTCTACGCGAACGACCCGATGGCTGTCGCCGGCCTCGGTGTCGCACTGCGCTCCGGATGCCGCGTGCCCGACGATCTCTCGATCACCGGGTTCGACGGCAGCGATGTCGCGGAGTACATCCACCCCTCCCTCACGACCGTCACCACGTCGGTTGTGGAGTGGGGGCGCGCTGCAGCGCACCTGCTGCTCACCTCGATCTCCGGGGGCGACGTGCACAACGTCGCGCTCGAACCCGGTCGGCTCGTGATTCGCGAGTCGACAGCACCACCCACGTCAGAGCGGCACCGTAGCCGCATCAACGAAAGGAATCACTCGTGAAGAAGAGAGCGACAGGTATTGCCATGATCGCGCTGGGGGCGCTCACGCTCACCGCGTGCAGCGGCGGCGCAGGTGGCGGCACGACGGGCACAGAGGGCTCCGGGCCGATCACCATCTGGTACTCGAACAACGAGCAGGAGGTCGCCTGGGGAAAGCAGATGGTGGAGGCCTGGAACACGGCGAACCCCGACCAGAAGATCACCGGCCAGGAGATCCCGGCGGGCAAGAGCAGTGAAGAGGTCATCGGGGCGGCGATCACGGCAGGCAACGCGCCCTGCCTGATCTACAACACCGCGCCATCCGCAGTGGGACAGTTCGAAAAGCAGGGCGGCCTCGTCGACCTGAGTTCGTTCGACGGCGGTGCGAAGTACATCGAAGACCGCTCGGGTGACCTTGCCAGCCAGTACACGAATACCGACGGCGATTACTTCCAGATGCCGTGGAAGTCGAACCCGGTCGTCGTGTTCTACAACAAGGACGTCTTCGAGAAGGCGGGCCTCGACCCCGAGAACCCGAAGCTGTCGACCTACGACGACTTCCTCGCGACGTCGAAGGCCCTCGTCGAGAAGGGCGGGGTGGACTACGCGATCAACCCGGCGCCGACGAGCGAGTTCTTCCAGACGCAGTTCGACTTCTATCCGCTCTACGCGGCCGAATCGGGCGGCAAGCAGATCGTCGAAGACGGCAAGGCCACCTTCGCCGACCAGGCCGGCTACGACGTAGCGGACTTCTGGGCGACCATGTACAAAGACGGCTACTCCGGCCAGGAGCAGTACCAGGGCGACGCCTTCGCAGACGGTAAAGCCGCCATGGCGATCGTCGGGCCGTGGGCCGTCTCCGTCTACAAGGACGTCAACTGGGGTGCCGTGCCGGTGCCGACCAAGGAGGCGAAGGATGCCAGTGAGATCTACACCTTCAGCGATGCGAAGAACATCGGCCTCTACTCCGCCTGCGAGAACCGCGCGACCGCATGGGACGTGCTGAAGTTCTCGACGAGCGAGGAACAGGATGGCAAGCTTCTCGAACTCACCGGCCAGATGCCGCTGCGCGCCAACCTGCAGGAGACCTACCCCGACTACTTCGAGGCCAACCCTGCCTACCAGCAGTTCGGTGACCAGGCCAGCCGCACCGTCGAGGTTCCCCCGGGACCGAACACGGTGCAGGAGCTGCAGGCCCTTCGTGACGCGTACTCCTCGTCGGTGATCTTCGGAAAGGAAGACCCGAAGACGGCTCTCGATGAGGCCGCTGCGAAGATCGACGAGATCGCGAAGCAGCCGTAATGTCGACCGCGACTGCTCGCCGGGCGGGAGTCACCCTCCCGCCCGGCGGCGGGATGCGCCACCGGATCTTCGGGCGTAACCCGCTCGGGCTCCTGTTCAGCGCGCCCTACCTGGTGTTCGTGATCCTGATCTTCGCGTACCCGCTCGGGTACGCGGTCTGGATCGCATTCCACGACTTCTTCTTCGCGGCTCCCGGCGCGCAGGTCGATCGGCCCTTCGTCGGGCTCGAGAACTTCGTCACGGCCCTCACAGATCCCGCGGTGCTCCGCTCCTTCGTGAACGTCGGCATCTTCCTGGTGATCAACGTGCCTCTGACGGTCGTGTTGTCGATGCTTCTCGCGACAGCGCTCAACCGGGTCGTGCACCTGAGGGCGTTCCTGCGGGTCGCCTTCTACGTGCCGTACGTGTCGGCGTCTGTCGCCGTCGTGGCGGTATGGCTGTTCCTGTTCAACGGTGGCGGCCTGGTCAACTCGATCCTCGGCCCGCTGGCGCCCGACCCGAGCTGGCTCATCAACAGTGCGTGGGCGATGCCGACGATCGCGATCTTCGTCACCTGGAAGCAGCTCGGTTTCTACATCCTCCTGTACCTGTCGGCGTTGCAGAACGTGCCAAAGGAACTGTACGAATCCGCTTCGACAGACGGCGCCGGCGCGGTGCGCCAGTTCTGGTCTGTCACGGTCCCCGGGGTGCGCCCTGCGACAGTGCTCGTACTTCTGGTCTCCACGATCACGGGCGCGAATCTGTTCACCGAGCCGTACCTTCTCACCGGCGGTGGGGGCCCGGATGGGGCATCCGCCTCTCCCGTGCTTCTCATGTACCAGAAGGGCTTGCAGCAGGGGCAACCGGACGTCGCTAGCGCCATCGGTGTCGTGCTCGTGATCGGCGTGCTGATCATCGCGTTCATCCAGAACCGGCTCGTGGGGAGGGAGGACTGATGTCTCGATTCCAGGTCATTCTGCGCGGGGTCGTTCTCGCTATCGGCGCGCTCGCCTTCCTGTTCCCGTTCTACTACATGATCATCGGGTCGCTGCAGACGGCACCCGACGCGACGGTGGCCGGGGCGTTCCCGAACCCGTCGAACATCACGGGCGAGAACTACGTCAACATCAACTCGCGCATCAACCTGTTTACGGGAATCGTCAACTCGGGCATCTTCACAGGCGGCGTGCTGCTCTGCACGATGGTGTTCGGCATTCTCGTGGGCTACGCGCTCGCCGTGCTGCAGTGGCGCGGGCGCGGCATGACCTTCGCGCTCGTGATCCTCGTGCAGGTCGTGCCGTTCCAGCTGCTCATGATCCCGCTGTATGTACTCATCGCACGGGACTACGGATTGACCGACAACTACCTCGGCATGATCCTCCCGTTCGCCATCAACTCGACGGCGGTGGTGATCTTCCGGCAGTTCTTTCTCCAGCTTCCGAAGGAACTGTTCGAAGCAGCGCGGATCGACGGTGCCTCCGAGCTCAAGCTGCTCTGGCGCATCGGCATCCCCCTGGCCCGACCAGCGATCATCACGGGTGTGCTGCTGACCTTCATCGGTCCCTGGAACGAGTTCCTGTGGCCGTTCCTCATCACCAAGGACGCGTCGAAGCAGCCGCTGGCTGTCTCGCTCGCCAACTACATCTCGAACGTGGCGGCCTCGACGGCCAACCCGTTCGGGGCGACCCTCGCGGGCGCTGTCGTGCTCGCGGTTCCCGTTGTGGTGCTGTTCATCGTGTTCCAGCGCTACTTCATCTCATCCGACCTCGGAAGCGGAGTGAAAGGCTAATAATGGATTTCCCCTACACGCTCACCAGGCAGGGCGTCATCATGACGCCCGAGCCGGGCAACGACCTCGAGGCCGAGGGGGTGCTGAACCCCGCGACGGGGCATGCGCCCGACGGCTCGCTCTACCTGCTGCCGCGGCTCGTGGCATCCGGCAACGTGTCTCGAGTGGGGCTCGGCCGCGTCGTCATCACCGATGGCGTGCCTACCGGTGTCGAACGAGAGGGCATCGTGCTCGAACCCGATCGGGGGTGGGAGCAGGGCGTCGGCAATGCCGGGGTCGAGGATCCGCGAGTCACCTACATCGAACGCCTCAGGCTGCATGTGATGACCTACGTGGCGTACGGCCCGCTCGGGCCGCGCACCGCTGTGGCCGTGTCATCCGATCTTCGCGATTGGCAGCGTCTCGGGCCGGCCCTGTTCGAGTACGACGACGCGCTCGACATGGACCTCAACCTGTTCCACAACAAGGACACGGTGTTCTTTCCGTCGCCCGTCACGTCGCCGTCGGGTGTCGAGTCATTCGCCGTGCTGCACCGACCGATGTGGGATCTCGGCGAGACGAAGCCGGGCCAGGGCGTACGGGTACCTGCCGGGATCACCGATGAGCGCCAGAGCATCTGGATCGCGTACGTGCCGGTGGCTGCGGTTCTCGACGACGTGAAGAACCTCGTGCACTGGGGCGAGAACCGGTTGTTCGCGCAGCCCGAGTTTCCGTTCGAGGCGCTCAAGATCGGTGGCGGCCCTCCGCCCATCCGAGTCAAGGAGGGCTGGCTGCTGCTGCACCACGGCGTCACCGGCCAGATCGACAACGCCTTCGACCAGCAGCAGAAGGTGAACTATTCGGCGGGCGGCATGATCCTCGACGCCGACGACCCGACGATCATTCTCGCGCGCACGTCGGAGCCGCTCCTCGCGGCCGAGACCGAGGACGAGAAGAGCGGCATCGTGCCGAACGTCGTCTTCCCCACCGCCATCGAGGAGATCGACGGGCAGCTGTTCGTGTTCTACGGAATGGCCGACTCGAAGATCGGCGTGGCGCGCATCGATCACATCTAGCTCACCGTTCGGCCGCCGAGCTCGGGCTCGGCGGCTGGAACCCATGAAAGGAACCAGTTCAATGAAGAACCTCCCCATCGTCGCGGCGCTCGCCGTGGCAGCGCTGACGCTGACGGCCGCACCCGCGACCGCGGCACCGTCGAGCCAGTTGACCAATACGGCGCACCTCGACTTCCTACTCGATACCGTGACACCCGCGGCGATCGACGGGCACACCACGTATCGCCTCGCCGAGGAACCCGACCTGACGATGCCGTGGACCTACGCCGACGCCCGCGATGGCGGCACCTTCGAGCGTGTCGGCGGCGGGCCCCTCGACCCCGCGACCGGCTACTGGGGCCAGGGCGCCTACAACTCCGACGACATCGCACGCGCCGCTGTCGTCTACCTGCGCCATTGGCAACAGACCGGTTCGACCGCGTCAAAAGACAAGGCGTACGAGCTCCTGCGGTCGGTCGCCTACCTCCAGACGGACTCGGGACCGAACGCCGGCAACGTCGTTCTCTGGATGCAACCGGATGGCACGCTCAACCCCTCCCCCGAACCCGTCGAGCTGCCCGACCCCTCCGACTCGGGTGCGAGCTACTGGCTCGCGCGAAGCCTCTGGGCCTTCGGCGAGGGATACGCAGCGTTCAAGAACACCGACCCCGCGTTCGCCGCCTTTCTCCAGGATCGCCTGCAGCTCGGCGTCAGCGCCCTCGACCGCCAGGTGCTCGACAAGTACGGAAAGTACCTGACGGCTGACGGCGAGAAGGTACCAGCCTGGCTCATCGTGAACGGTGCTGACGCGTCTGCCGAAGCGGTGCTCGGGCTGTCGGCGTATGTGTCGACAGCGAAAGACCCGGCTGCGAAATCAGCTTTGAAGAAGCTCGCGCGGGGCATTGCCGAGATGGGTGCCGGCGACAGGAGGCAGTGGCCGTACGGGGCGATACGTCCGTGGGCGGAGAGCCCGTCGATGTGGCATGCGTGGTCGTCGCAGATGCCGGCGGCGCTGGCCGAGGCATCCGTCGTGCTGAATGACAAGAAGCTGTTGAAGCCCGCCCTGCTCGACTCGGGTAGTTTCACCCCGACCCTGATCACCGCGGGCGGACCCGACAACGCGTGGTACCCGACACCGATCGAGAAAGTGCAGATCGCGTACGGCGCTGACTCTCGACTGCAGTCGCTGCTCGCAGTAGCGGATGCCTCGGGGCGCGACGGTTTCGATGAACTTGCTGGCCTGATGGGCGCCTGGTACTTCGGCAACAACAAGAGCGGAGCCGCCGTGTACGATCCCGCGACCGGTGTCACCTACGACGGTGTGCAGGCCGACGGCACGGTCAACAAGAACTCGGGTGCCGAGAGCACGATCCATGGACTGCTCTCGATGCTCGCGCTCGATGCGCACCCCGCTGTCGCGAAGCGCGCCCAGTCGGTCGCGCAGGTCGACACGCAGAGCGGGCTGTCGGTCGTCGAGGCCGAGTCCGCGAGCGGTGGAACGGTCGTCACGCCCGAGTCGGCGTGGACGGGTGAGTCGCAGTTCTCCGGCGGCGCCTACCTGTCGCTCGCCGCGGGCCAGTCGGCGACGCTCGCGGCTCCGGCCGGTTCGGTCGAGGCTGTGGTCTTCGAGCCCTACCCGGGCATCGTCACATCGAAGTGGAATCTCGGAAAGCTGACCTCGGGCGTCGGCAAACCGGGCATCACCGAGGCCCCCGGCGCGCTGCTGCCGAGTCTGCTGAAGAAGCCCTCCACGGGAACGGATGTCACGGTGAAAGCCACGAAGGGAACCCTCCAGCTTGACGCCCTCATCGTGCGCCCCACCGTGTCGCGCCTGGTGCTGACGGGCACCGGTGGACGCACCGAGCTGGTCAACTCCGCCTCTGACAGGCGCGTCACGACGACCGTCGGCACCCCAGGAACGCGCTCAACCGCGAAGGTCTACGACAAGTCCGGCAAGCTCGTCGACACCGAGAAGCTGCGCGGAGTCGAGAACCTGAATCTCCCAGCGGGTGGTTTCGCGGTGATCACGAACTAGCGCGGCGGCCACCACTCAGCGAAGGATCGGATCGACAGGTTCCCGGGTTCGGCGGGCATCTATGGGCAGGAACCTGTCGATCCGATCCTTCAGCGGTGCTCACAAGAACATCGGCCGATCATCGTCTTCCTCCGGCACAGCGAGGTCGACGACAACCGGCACGTGATCACTAGGCGCGTCGCCTTTGCGCTCGTCGCGGTGGATGGACGCCCCGTCCACGAGCTCGGCGAACGCATCGTTGCCGAGCACGAAGTCGATGCGGATGCCTTCGTTACGCGGGAACCGCAGCTGCTTGTAGTCCCAGTAGGTGTAGCCCTCGGGCACGATGGGCCTGACGACATCCGTGAGTCCGATGGTTTCGAATTCGGCGAACGACGCGCGCTCTTCGGGCGAAACGTGGGTCGAGACGCCGACGACGATCGACGGGTCACCGTTGTCGTGGTCGAACGGGATGATGTTGAAGTCGCCCATGAGTGCGATGGGTTCGCCGGGGTTGGCGGCGATCCAGGCGCTGGTGTCGGCCCGGAGCTTCTGCAGCCAGTCGAGCTTGTAGACGAGGTGCGGGTCGTCGAGCGCGCGGCCGTTGGGTACGTAGAGCGACCAGAGGCGGATTCCGTCGACCGTCACGCCGAGCGCACGTGCTTCGAGCGGCTGATCCGGGCCTTCGGCGCCTTTGAGGAAGCCGGGCTGGCTGGGGAACGAGTACTCGACGTCGGTCATCGGCAGCCGGCTCGCGAAGGCGACGCCGTTCCACTGGTTCATGCCGTGCGCGATGATCTCGTACCCGGCCGCCTCGAACGCCTCGGTCGGAAACTGTTCGGGCTTGCACTTGATCTCCTGCATGGCGAGCACGTCGATGTCTTCACGTACCAGCCAGTCGACCACCCGTCCGGATCGGGCACGGATCGAGTTCACATTCCAGGTGGCGACGCGCATGCAGCCAGCCTATTCGCGGTTCAGCCGGTCAATTCGTAGTCGAACATGATGGTGTGGCTGTCGCCGACCACAGCGAGAATCCCCGACCCACGGATGCCTCGGAGCCCGTCGGTCCCGCTGGCCGGAACGATCACGAAGTACTCGTTGGCGCGATCCTCGCCCGAGGTCGAGGCGGTGTGTACGAAACTGAACGAGCCAGCCACCCCGTTCACTGTTCCGGTGAAGGATTCGAGCGCCGTGTACGTTCCCACGCCGCTCGCCTGGTCGAAGGCAGACGTGAAGACGGCCACCGAGGTGCCGACAACGTCGCCTTCGAAGGTCTTGTCGATGAGGGCCACGCCCACCGGCAGGGCACCGACAGTGGAGGGCGTGACATCCGTCGGCTCGAAAGCTGTCACCTCGAACGTTCCATGAGCGATCACGCCCCCACCCTATGTATGGCCAGTGACTACTGAGATGCCACGGAACGTCGCCAACCAGACTCGCAGGCGACATTCTGTGGCACCTCAGCGCGCAGCTGCCGCTGACGTGCCCGAGCGCACCCCGCTATTAGGCTGAAGCCCGTGACCGCAAAGACTGAGTTGATCGAGTACATCAAGGCCGACGCCGTCTTCCACGGCGACTTCACCCTCACGAGCGGCAAGAAGGCCACCTACTACATCGACATGCGCCGGGTGAGCCTCGACCACCGGGTGGCTCCGCTGATCGGGCAGGTCATGGTCGACCTGATCGCCGGGATTCCGGATGTCGTCGCCGTCGGCGGTCTGACGATGGGCGCCGACCCGATCGCCGCAGCGGTCATGCACCAGGGTGTCGCCGCGGGCAAGAGTTACGACGCGTTCGTGGTGCGCAAGGAGCCGAAGGATCACGGCCGCGGTCGCCAGGTGGAGGGCCCCGACCTGCAGGGCAAGCGCGTCGTCGTTCTCGAAGACACGTCAACGACGGGCGGCTCGCCGCTCAAGGCCGTCGAGGCTCTGCTGAAGGTGGGCGCCGAGATCGCAGGTGTCGCTGTCGTCGTCGACCGCAACACGGGCGCCAAGGAGGTCATCGAGGCCGCCGGCTACCCATACTTCTACGCGATCGGCCTCGCTGATCTGGGTCTCGAGTGAGCGACGGGTTCGATTGGGGACTGACCCCGCGTAAGCCGGAGCCAGAGAAGCCAGAGAAGCCAGAGAAGCCCGCGGAGCCCGAGACGCCGGATCCTTTCGCGTTCCTGAACCAGGAGCCCGAGAAGAATAACGAGGAGTGGGTCGGCGAGCCGACGCAGGCGATGCCGCTCAATGCCCCGCCCGCGCTGATCGAGCCGAAGATCCCGCCCGAGCCGCCGCGCGCACCGCTACCGACAGCTCCGGCCTACCCGCCGCA
>Ga0247808_10001186_pt1 | contig 12681 bp, 12 predicted proteins | sample UWRJL089202R1_FD_179914 | JGI IMG/M metagenome (GOLD analysis project Ga0247808, IMG submission 179914) | Plant litter microbial communities from Arlington Agricultural Research Station in Wisconsin, United States - UWRJ-L089-202R-1 | ecosystem: Environmental > Terrestrial > Plant litter >... | reverse complement strand
GAAGCCGACGCCGCTCGACATCACCGAAAACCCGAAGAACATCAAGATCGCCGAGCTCGACGCCGCCCAGCTGCCGCGGTCGCTCGCCGACGTCGATGCCGCCGTCATCAACACCAACTACGCGCTCGAAGCCGGTCTCAACCCTTCGACGGATCCGATCTTCAAGGAAGGCGAAAAGGCGCCTTACGTGAATGTGATTGCCGTCAAGACCAAGGACAAGGACGCCGCCTGGGCAAAGACCTTGATCGAATCCTATCACAGCGATGCCGTCAAAGCCTTCGTCGCCACCACGTTCAAGGGCGCGGTTATTCCGAGCTGGTAATCAGCCAGAAAGCTTTGATGCCCTAAAGGAAGCCCCATTCGCGTCGCGGATGGGGCTTTTTTCATTTCCCGAATGATTTATTAATAAGTAATAACTAATGTATCGAACATACACTTATCTTTTATCAATTTAACCTTTCATGAATAATTTAACGCGAAAATACGCTTGCTATTTGGAGTTGTGGATGCGTTCGGTCAGGCAATCTTTGCCGCATATCAGCAGGTTGGGCCGCCGCTCTGTCGTCAGCGGCGTACTCGTCGCCTTTGCCATCGTCGTTGTGGTCGTCACCTTCATGGTGCTGACCGCGCTGGGCGAGGTGGCGCGCCACGCCAACCAACTCGATGACGAACGTTCTCTGGAAACGACGGCCGGCGCTCTCAAGACGTTCGGCGATCAACTCGGCGCGACGCTTAACGATTATGCCGCCTGGGATGACGCCGCACAAAACGTCTATGCCGCCGACGGAATGGACTGGACGGTGAGCAACTACGGCGACATGACCGCCAACAGCAATCTGTTCGATGTGGCGATCGTTCTCGGCGCCGATGACAAGGTCCTGCTAGCCTATCGCAACGGCGCGCCGATGACCGAAGCGGTGGATGCGTTTTTCGACAAGTCGCTATGGAAGCTGGTCGGCGATGTCCGATCGACGGCCGATGGCGGCATCCCGGAAGCCGGCGGGTTCGTGCGGACGGAAGAGGGAATCGCAGCGCTCGGCGTGGCTTTGATTCGGGAGAAGTCGGGCGCATTGGACAAGTCCGCCGAGCAGCATCGCCTGCTGATTTTCGCGCGGCACCTGGACAAGGCAAAGGTTGCGGCACTGTCGGACACTTATGTGATCAGCGGACTGCATCTGGCCTCCTCCGACGAAGCTAGCCGCTTTCAGGTGGCGATCCGCAATCCGCTCGGCGAGTTGCTGGGCACGCTGGTCTGGACCTCGCGTTCCCCCGGCGACATCAGCTTTGCGGAGGTCCGGCCAACCGTGCTGTTGGCGGTCGCCGTCATCGGTCTCTTCTTTGTCGGCCTGCTGGCGATCGGCTGGCTGGCGGCCATCCGTCTGAAAGCCGAGGAAGCGCAGGCGCGACAACTGTCGCAGGAGGATCGGCTCAGCGGACTGCTCAATCGCACCGGATTGTTTTCGAGCCTCGAGACGCTGATTGCCGGTGCGCGCCACGAGCGCTCGGACGTGTTGCTGCTCTATCTCGATCTCGATGGCTTCAAGGATGTCAACGATGCCTATGGACATGCGACCGGTGACCAGCTGATCCGTGGCGTCGCTGCTGGCCTTGCAGCCCTGGTCGGCTCCGAGGCAAAGCTGGCGCGCCTGGGTGGTGACGAGTTCGCCATCATCATGGCGACCCAGACGATCGATTCCGACGCAGCGCGGCTGACCGAAGATATCCTGCGGTTTTTCTCCGAGCCCTTTTCGATCGGCGACCGGATGGCCACGGTCGGCTGCAGCATCGGCGTTGCTTCGTCGCCGCGCGGGCTGGTGGCACACGAGGAACTGGTGCGGCGCGCCGACATGGCCATGTATCGCGCCAAGGAGACTGGCCGAGGCCGTTGCGTTCAATACGATATCGAGATGGACCACGCGCGCGAGGAGCGCAATGCGATCGAACTGGACCTGCGGGCGGCAATCGAGCAGGGCCAGCTGACGCTGGTGTTCCAGCCGATCGTCGATGCCAAAACCCATATCCCGACCGGGGTCGAGGCGCTGGTGCGCTGGAGCCGGCCGAACCACGGGCCGGTCAGCCCGGACGAGTTCATTCCGGTCGCGGAACGGACCGGCCTTATCGAAGCGCTGGGTCTGTTCGTGCTGCGTGAGGCCTGCGAAACGGCCCGTCGCTGGCCCGGTATGAAGCTGTCGGTCAATGTCTCCCCGGGTCAGTTCCGCAATCCGGCTTTTACCGGCCATGTGGCGCAGGTCCTGGAAGACAGTGCTATCGCGCCGCATCTGCTGACATTGGAACTGACCGAAGGCTATTTCATCCAGAACGCCACGCGTGCCCGCCATTCGCTCGATCAGTTAAAAGCGCTCGGCATCAAGATCGCGCTCGACGATTTCGGTGCCGGCTTTTCCAGCGTCGGATATCTGCGCCAGTTCGGCTTCGACCGGATGAAGATCGATCGCTCGCTGATCGCCGCCCTGGATGCCAGCGAACGCGCCGCCGACATGCTGCAGGCAACCGTTGCGCTTGCCCGGTCGCTGGATATTCCGGCGACGGCAGAGGGCATCGAACGCGAAGATCAGGCCATCATGCTGCAGATGTGCGGTTGCGATGAGCTGCAGGGCTATTTCTTCGGCAAGCCGATGTCGGCGGAAGACATCGACCGCCTGATCGACGACAATTCCAGTCACCGCGGCAATGGATCCGCGGCGGCCTAGAGGTCGGAACTGCCGCTGCGTTGACCGCCGATATGTTTTTGACCACGCTGTCTGGCCAGGGCGATCTGTTTCTGGCGCTCGCGGTAGCGGTCCCGATCCGATTGTGGCCGTGCGTCATAACAGTTCGGGCACGAGACGCCCTCTTCGAATTTCGGTGACTGCAGGTCTTCCGGTGTGATCGGATGGCGGCAGGCATGGCAGAGCTTGTGGTCGCCTTCGGCGAGGCCGTGGGTGACCGAGACGCGCTCGTCGAACACGAAGCAGGCGCCTTCCCATAGGCTCTCTTCCTCGGGCACTTCCTCCAGATATTTCAGGATGCCGCCTTTGAGGTGAAACACCTCGTCGAAACCCTGTTCCTTCATGAAGGCCGTGGCCTTTTCGCAGCGGATGCCGCCGGTGCAGTACATGGCGATCTTCGGCTTGTTGTGCAGACCGGGATTCTGGCGCACCCAGTCGGGAAACTCGCGAAACGTCTTGGTCTGTGGATCGACGGCACCTTTGAAAATCCCGATCGCCGTCTCGTAGTCGTTACGGGTATCGATCAGGATGGTGTCGGGATCGGAGATCAGCGCGTTCCACTCGGAGGGCGCCACATAGGTACCGACGATCCGCTTGGGATCGATATCCTCGACCCCCATGGTGACGATCTCTTTCTTCAGCCGCACTTTCATCCGCAGGAACGGCATTTTCGTCGCCCGGCTTTCCTTGTGCTCCAGACCGGAAAATTCCGGTTGTGCGCGGAGAAAGGCCAGCACGGTGTTGATGGCGGCGTCGGTGCCGGCGATCGTGCCGTTGATGCCCTCGCGGGCGAGCAGCAGCGTGCCTTTCACCTTCTGCTCGTCGCACAATGCCTGCAATGTCTCGCGAAACTCCGCGCAGCGCGGGAAGACGGCAAAGTGATACAGCGCCGCCACGAGATAGCGGCCGGTGGTTTCAGGGCGGGGGATGGTCAGAGCTTCGGTCATGGCCCCGAAATACAGTCTCTTGGGAATGCGTGCAATCCGGATTCGCTTGGGTGCAGCGGCCGGAAAGCGCTTTGTCTCACGTCAACTTCCATGCTCACCCGGGCTTGCATTGCGCCAGAGGACGCGGATGATCCGGCTTTCCCGTTCGGCGCTGTCGGCAAAGACGATGGCTGCCAGCGTCAATGCGTCCCGGCGCAAGCCTTGCTGGCGGCCGATGATGGCGCCCAGCAGATGCGCCAGATCCTCACCACGGCCGAACAGCTGTGGCGCCGCGTCGATCAGCTCGGACAGAACCGACAGATCATGTTCCTTGCCGAGCATGTCGACCAGTTGCTTGGCCTGCGCGTGCTTCGGCTCCATCGCCGATGGCCAGATGCCGCGCAACAAGGCCAGATGCATCCAGTAGATCTGACCGGTCTTGCGCAAATCGTGAAAATGCTCGGCCAGTGCCTGATTGTGGCACTGTTCGATGGCGGCCGTTGCCTGTTGCAGGTTGTTTTTCCAGGCTTTGGCGAGCCGGCGCGCCGTCTTCTGGCTGCCGTCCTCCAGTTGCAGGTAACCGACGGCGTCGATCGCCTGCCGGCAGCCCGCTATCGCGGCTTCCAGCTTGCCGGAGAGATCGGTCTCGGCTTCGACGAGCTGGTCGCGCCGCGCAGTCAGGGCCTCGCGCGCAAAGGAGAGTGCGACGGATTCGTCCGGTGTTCTCGCATGTCCCTGCAGATCGGTGACGCTTTCGATCAGCGCCGTGGCGTTGCGCACCGTCGACAGCATGCGGGCGATATCGCGCAGACGCCGGTTTTCGTGCCGCTGGAAATCGCGGGCATCGGTTTTGACCAGAAGATAGAGCGCACGGACACGCTTGAAGATTTTTCGCGCCTGGTGGATGGCCGCATGCGGGCCGTCGGCCTGCGTCTCCAGAATGGAGATGGCATTCTTCAGCTTGCTGGTCGCAATGGCGGCCACCTCTGCGGTAAATGCCTTATCCGGCCGAATGCGATAGGCCATGGCACAGCTCCCCGCTGAGGTTTTCGGTCGCCAGGATCTGGTTGGAATAGCGGCGGTCGCCGGTCACTTCCCGGCCGAGCCAGGCGGGCAGTGCGGGACTGTCGTTTTCGCTGCCCATCTCCACTTCGGCAACGATCAGGCCCTGATAGGCGCCCTGATAGACATCCACCTCCCAGACGAAGCCCTGATGATCGACCGTGTAGCGGGTCTTCTCGATGACGATGCCGACGGCATTGGCGATCATGTCCAGGGCGTCCTCGACGGAAATCTCGTATTCGAATTCGTCGCGCGTCAGGGCATTCTTGCCGATCTTCAGCGTCAGTGTGGCCCGGCTGTCGTCCATCAGCCTGACGCGCACCGACCTGTCGGTCATGGTGACGATATAGGCTTGCAGGAAGCGCGTTGCAGAGGTGGTTTGGTTACGCCACCCATCGCCGGTTACCAGAAACTTGCGTTCGATTTCTTTCGCCATGGCCCGACTATAGCGCATGGTTTTGCCTCGACAATGCCATTTCGGCGGGATATTCAGACAATAAATCTAATCGTTTTAAAGGACCGACCAGCCATGGGCGCGAAAACCGATACGCTTCTAGCCACCCTGAAATTGCAGCCGGTCGTGCCGGTTCTGATCGTCGATGATGCCAAATCGGCGGTGCTGCTGGCCCGGGCGCTGGTTGCCGGTGGCCTGAAGGCAATCGAGATCACCATGCGCACGCCGGCCGCCCTCGAAGCAGTTCGGGCGGTTGCCGATGAGGTCGAAGGCGCTGTCGTTGGTGCCGGCACGATTTTGAATTCCAAGCATTTCGAAGCCGCCGTTGCCGCCGGTTCGCAGTTCATCGTCAGCCCCGGCACGACGCTGGAACTGCTGGATACAGCCCGCGCCTCGGACATCCCGCTGCTGCCGGGTGCCGCCACCGCCAGCGAAGTGATGGCGCTGCGCGAAGAAGGCTATCAGGTGCTGAAGTTCTTCCCGGCCGAGCAGGCCGGTGGTGCCGCCTATCTGAAGGCGCTGTCCTCGCCGCTCGCCGGCACGCTGTTCTGCCCGACCGGCGGCATCTCGCTGAAGAATGCCCGCGATTACCTGTCGCTGCCCAACGTCATCTGCGTCGGCGGCTCCTGGGTAGCGCCGAAGGAACTGGTGGCCAGCGGCGACTGGGCCGGCATCACCAAGCTGGCTGCCGAAGCGGCCGCACTGAGGGGCTGAAGATCCCGGCGCGAACGCGCCGGACCCACGCGTCGAGTAACGCGTCACGAACGGTAAAAGCTGCTCGTTTGTTTGAAATTCAGGGATCGCTTTCCTATTTCCGATCTCTGAACTTTCAAATGGAGAGACACACCATGTTTGACGCGAAAAAGCTTCTGGATCAGTTTTTGGGCGCACAAGTGCCCGGGATTGGCGGCACGGTGCGCGAAAAAGCCGGGCAGGCGACGCAGCTTGCCAAGGACAACCCGCTGAAGACAATGGGCCTTGCCGGGCTTCTGCTCGGCACCGGTGCCGGCCGCGAACTTGCAGGCGGTGCTCTGAAAATCGGCGGCCTGGCCGCGATCGCCGGCCTCGGCTACCAGGCCTACAAGAATTATCAGGCCGGACAGGCGCCGGACGCGACACCTGTAACTGCGGCGAACGCTCCCCAACCCGAACTGTTGCCGCCGCCGGCCGATTCCGGCTTCAGCACCGAGCCGCATGTGCTGCGCAATGATTTTGTGCTGACGCTGCTGCAGGCGATGATCGCCGCCGCCAAGGCCGATGGCCATATCGACGATGCCGAGCGGGCGCTAATCATGGACAAGGTCAAGGTGTCCGGTCTCGGATCGGAAGCGGAAGCCTTCATCGAGAAGGAACTGGCCGCACCCGTCGATCTCGACGCGCTGGTGGCCGGCGCGCAGACGGAAGAGCAGCGGGTCGAGCTCTATACCGCCTCGCGCCTGACCATCAATCCCGACAGCCGCGCCGAACGCGGCTATCTCGATCAGCTCGCCGGTCGCCTCGGCCTGGCGGATGCGCTGGTGGACCATATCGAAGCGACTGTGTCTGCCGCCAAGGTCTGACCGGATCCTGCTTTTCGCGTGCGCGGGCCAGTTGCCTTTCGGGGGCGGCTGGCCTAATCGTTTGGGCTTCCAACGGAGGCATGCATGCGCGATCTCACCACATTCAAGGGCTGCCCGGCGCCCGTACCCGTCACCCTAAAGGGCCGGTTCGTCACCGCCGAACCGTATGACAAGGACGCCAATCTGCCGGCGCTCTGGGATGCGCTCGGTGGCCTGGACGTCAATGCGCTGCTCACCTATTTTCCCCAGAGCCATTTTTCCGGCATCGAGGCCTTTGGTGACTGGCTCGAGAGCGTCAAGGCATTCGGCTGGGTGACGCTGGTGTTTCGCGACAATGCCAGTGGCGCCATCGTCGGCATGGCGAGCTACATGCGGCCCGATCCGGCCAATGGCGTGGTCGAAGTCGGCAGCGTCGCACATGGCGCGGCGATGTCGCGGTCGCCGCTGTCGACAGAGGCACATTACCTGATGGCGCGTCACGTGTTCGAGGACCTCGGCTATCGTCGTTACGAGTGGAAATGCCACAACGACAACCTGCCGAGCAAGGCAACGGCGGTGCGCTACGGCTTTACCTTCGAAGGCATCTTCCGCCAGCACATGATTTCCAAAGGCGGCAATCGCGATACGGCCTGGTTTTCGATGATCGACAGCGAATGGCCGGTGCTGAAGGAAGCCTTCGAGACCTGGCTTTCGCCGGCCAATTTCGATGCTGACGGCCGGCAGATCCGCAAGCTCGAGGATATTCGCGCTGCCGTGCTGCGGGAAGAGGGCGTTTGAGCCCCTCCGGCAACAATGCCCGATCGTCCGCCATCGCCGCGGCGCTGATCATTATCGGCGTCGGCGTGGTATTTTTCCTGATGCCGGACATCATGCTCTGGCTGGGGCAGTTCTCGCCGTGGCTGGCGGCCGTGTTCGGAACGCTGGCGGTGCTGGCGTTCTTCCTGCTGTTCTGGCTGCGCGGACGTTACCAGCGCAATCGGGACGCCGGATCCGATCAGGACTGAAGGGCAGCGCCCAGTAGGGCGATACCCATCAGGATCACCAGCAGCGCGCCCAGAATTTCGACCACGGTCGCCACCCGCATGGCGGCATTGGAACCATCTCCTGCAAAGCGTACCGCCAGATCCTTGGCGGTCACCGCCATGGTCGCCAGCAGCGACACCGTGATCGCGGTGCCGATCGACATCGCCAGCACCGACAGCACGCCGCCGAGATACAGCCCGTTGAGGATCGAAAAGCTCATCACCAGCAGCGCGCCCGAGCACGGACGCAGGCCGACGGCGATGATCGCCGACCAGGCCTCATGCAGGGAAAAGGTCTGGCCGCGCAGCATCGCCGGGTCCGGCGCATGGGCATTGCCGCAGGTGTCGCAGACCTCGCCCTTGCCCTGATAGACATGCGCATCGTCGTCGATGGCGATCGCCTGGAAATTCAGGTTTTTCGGCATGCCGCCGCCGATGCGGCCGCGTGGCAAGCTCATGGCCGATGCCGATGCCGAAGTTGGGCCAGGGGTCGCAACCGCCGTCTTGCGAAATCTGAGCGAGCGCAGCTTTCGAAACAGCAGCCAGCCGCCGAACAGGATGATCATTACATAGCTGGCGATTTCCATCGCTTGGGTGGCGCGGGTCAAAGTGATGGATGTACCGCGCAGCACGAAAAAGGCAGCGGCGACCAGCAGCACGGCGACCACGCCCTGCAGCAGTGCCGAGATCAGCGAGATCAGCATGCCACGCTTCAGCTCGGTCTCGTTGGCGATCATGTAGGAGGAGATCACCGCCTTGCCGTGGCCGGGGCCGGCGGCGTGGAACACGCCATAGGCGAAGGACAGGCCGATCAGCGTCGCCAGTTCCCAGGGGTTGGTGCGCATCTCCTTCAGCGAGCCGGTCAGCGCCCGATAAAAGGCCTGCTGGTGAAAATTGATCCAGGCAAAGAAGCCGCCGAATGGGCCGCTGACATCAAAGCTGGGTTCGGCCGAGCCGATGCCGAGTGGCGACTGGGCGTGGGCAATGCCGATGCCGGTCACCGCGAACAGCAGTGTTGCGGCAATCAGCCTGGGAAGCTGCTTTTTTGTCAGCATGTCACCTCCAGCCGGGTGGCGAACATCTTTGTCATGTCGGTGCCGGTCGGGTCGTTGAAGAAGGCGTCGGTGAGGCTGGTCTGGTTCTGGGCGAGCACCTCGTCCGGATTGGGTCGCACCACCGCCTGCTTGCAGGCTTTGAACGCGGCGCCATCGGTCACCATGTCGGTGTCCTTGGCAAAGTCGATCGCCGTATACATCGTCGGGTCCCAGACCCCAAACGTCATCCGGCCGGTCAGCTTCATCGGCGCCTTCGGCTTGATGCTGAAAAACATCAGCAACTGGCCGTCCTGATAGTCGACATGGATCGTATCGGGCTTGCCGAGATCCAGCGTTTTACCGGCCTGCGTGATGGTCGTGTAATAGTGATACTCTTCCAGCGATTCCAGCACGGTATTGCCGACTTCGGCCAGTTCGTCGGGATCGAGCTTGAGATTGCTGTTCTTGTCGAAGTCGAGCAGCACGCTGGAGGAAAACACCTCGTCGAAGCGCCAGACATTGCGCATTTCGGCGAGCGTCCCATCAGCGGCGGCAATCACTTCCAGGCGGGCGTCGGTAAAAATGTGCGGATGCGCCAGGGCCGGCAGCGGTGCGAGCGCCAGCAGGCCGGTCGCCAGAAACAGGGGCGATTTTGTCATGGGGCGCTGATGCTCCGCTTGTGTGATGTGCGTGCCCGGCTTGGCCGAGAAATGGGACAGAAATGGGACCGCTGCCGTCGCGGCCGCCACGATCACGGCGCCTTGCGGAACCAGTTGTGCAGAAAATCGACCATCGTCCGGACTTTTGCCGGCAGATAGCGGCGATGCGGGTAAACCGCATAGATTCCGCGGTCTTTCGAAACATAGTCGTCAAACAGCGTCACCAGTTCGCCCGACTGGATGTAGGGCCTGGCGATAAAGTCCGGAATGATGGCGACGCCCAGACCGGCGCGGGCGGCGCGCAGCGTCGCCTGTGGGCTGTTGATTTCGATCGGACCGCTGACCGACACGGAAAAGCCGGACCCGTCCGGCTCGAAAAAGCGGATATTGTTGTGCGAGCGGGAATTGGTGTCGATGATGAACGGGATTTTCGACAGGTCCTGCGGATGGTTAAGCGGCCCGTGGCGGGCGACGAAATCGGCGGTGGCGCAGACATAGACGCGGAAATCGGAAATTTTTCGGGCGATCAGGCCTGAATCTTCCAGCTTGGTGATGCGGATGGCGACATCGAAACCTTCTTCGATCAGATCGACGAATCGGTCTTCGGCCATGATCTCCAGCGACAGGTCTGGATGCTCGCGGGCAAAATCGATCAGCGACTGGCCGATCTCCGCATCCATGAACGTTCGCGGCACCGAGATGCGCAGCTTGCCTTTCAGGTCTGCATTGTTCTCGCGCACCAGATCGGCGAGGTTGTCGATCTCTTTCAGGATGTCGGAGGCGGTGCGGTAGTAGGTGTGGCCGGCCTCGGTTAGCGAGAACTGGCGAGTGGTGCGGTTGAGCAGCAGGGCGCCGAGATCGTCCTCGAGTTCGCGCACATATTTGGACAGCAGCGCCTTGGATCGCCCGGTTTTTCGCGCGGCGGCGGAAAAGCCTTCGGCTTCCACCACGTCGATAAAAGCCCTGATGCGGGTAAGGGTGTCCATGCGGTCTCTCCTGTGTTCCGCATTTGTGAACGATGGTCCGTGTTCGTTCAATACGAATTTTTAGCCAAGTTCAAAAAACCTCTTGATTATGACGGCGAATATTCTTATCTCCCGGTCAGCCCAAAGTCGCACGTGCCCATGGCTGTCCGCCGACCCTCTATTTGGTGAGGAAATCGGTAAGGTACCTGGAATTAACCCCTCCAGTCGCTATTCCGGCCATCCGGAAAATGCGAGGACATCCGAAGCAACGACGGTGCGGGCCTTTTTGTTCTCTTCCGGCTTTCCATCAGCCGGGGTTACTGAAGAGGCACACCATCATTGCCGGAAGTGCGGTTGGGATCTTCCCTCCAATCCATGGCAGACAAAGCCGGATCTTGGTCTCATTTGGGATCTAGATTCAAAATTCGCGCATTGAGCGCATGCTAAGGTTCCGGGGTCTCCACCGGCTGGTTCCTATGCGTGGACTCATATGCCCTTTGTCCTCCAGACTCGTCTGGAGCCGGGATTATATAGGAATTTGACATGATCACTCAGCGCATCCGCGACTTCCTCGCAACTGCACGTCCAGACGGTCCCTGCCTCGTGGTTGACCTCGACGTCGTTCGCGACAATTTCGGCGCATTTCGTCATGCGATGCCGGACAGCTCGATCTACTATGCCGTCAAGGCAAACCCGGCTCCGGAAGTGCTGTCGCTGCTCGCCGGTCTCGGCTCGAGCTTCGATTGCGCCTCGGTGGCCGAAGTGCAGATGGCGATTGCTGCCGGCGCCGATGGCACCCGCATCTCGTTCGGCAACACCATCAAGAAGGAACGTGACGTTGCGCGCGCCTTCGAGCTCGGCGTCAGCCTGTTTGCCGTCGACAGCCATGAGGAAGTCGAAAAGATCGCCCGTGCCGCTCCCGGCGCACGCGTGTTCTGCCGCGTTCTCACCGATGGCGAAGGCGCCGAATGGCCGCTGTCGCGCAAGTTCGGCTGCGTGCCGCAGATGGCCGTCGACGTTCTGGTCTATGCTCACCAGCTGGGCTTGGAATCGTTCGGCGTGTCCTTCCATGTCGGCTCGCAGATGACCAAGATCGACGCCTGGGACGGCGCTCTGGCCGATGCCAAGCGCGTGTTCAGCTCGCTGGCCAAGCAGGGCATCTTTTTGAAGATGGTCAACATGGGCGGTGGCTTTCCGACCAAGTACCTGCGCGACGTGCCATCCGCCGAAGCCTATGGCCAGGCGATCAACGGTTCGCTGCGCAAGCACTTTGGCAACAACATTCCGCAGACCATCATCGAGCCGGGCCGCGGCATGGTCGGCAATGCCGGCGTGATCAAGGCGGAAGTCGTGCTGATCTCGAAGAAGTCGGACAACGATACCCATCGCTGGGTGTTTCTGGACATCGGCAAGTTCGGCGGTCTGGCCGAAACCATGGACGAAGCCATCCGCTACCCGATCCGCACCGAGCGTGACGGCGACGCGATGGAGCCCTGCGTGCTGGCCGGCCCGACCTGCGATTCGGCCGACGTGATGTACGAGAAGAACATGTATCCGCTGCCGCTCTCGCTGACGATCGGTGACGAAGTTCTGATCGAAGGCACCGGCGCCTACACGACCACCTATTCGGCGGTCGCCTTCAACGGTTTCGATCCGCTGAAGTCCTACATGATCTGATCGGTCCGCTCCCGCGCATGCATGCGGGAGCGACACCTTCACAATTATTTCTGGTAACCGATCATATCGGTTTTAGGTTCGGGAGGCCAACATGGCCGCTGTTCTTGATTCTGTACGTGCCTTTTTCACCGCATCCAGCACTTTTGCCATCGGCTTTGAAAATCCGGGCGACGTCGTCGCGCGCGAGAATCTGCTCGATCGGATGATGGGTGCTGCCCGTCGCAGAAAATCGTCGGAAAAGCTGCGCGCCGGCCGCATTCCGGCCGAAGGCCTGGCGCTGGTCGCCCGCGACGATACCGGCCATGTGATCGGCACCGTCCGGTTGTGGAATGTCGAAGCCGGCATCGGCCGCGACGGCGTGGCCGTCGATGCGCTGCTGCTCGGTCCGTTGGCCGTCGATTCGGCCTACGAAGGCAAGGGCATCGGCTCGGCGCTGATGCGCGCTGCCATCACCGAAGCCAAGCAGCGCGGCCATGGCGCCATCCTGCTGGTCGGCGATGCCGCCTATTACGAGCGCTTCGGCTTTTTTGGCGACAAGACCCAGCACCTGATGATGCCCGGCCCGTTCGAGCGCTCGCGTTTCCTGGCGCTGGG
>Ga0247808_10001184_pt1 | contig 12688 bp, 11 predicted proteins | sample UWRJL089202R1_FD_179914 | JGI IMG/M metagenome (GOLD analysis project Ga0247808, IMG submission 179914) | Plant litter microbial communities from Arlington Agricultural Research Station in Wisconsin, United States - UWRJ-L089-202R-1 | ecosystem: Environmental > Terrestrial > Plant litter >... | reverse complement strand
AGCGGTATTGGCTGTCGGCAGCTTCTGGTACTCGGCATGGGTAGATGCCGGTCAGCCAGACCTGCATCACTGGACTACTCTTCGGTAATTTTCTTTTTAACGAACCTTGACCTCACTGCTGCAAAGATTGCAGGGAAAAACGTAACTACAGCAATCACAATGATTACAATATCGAAGTTCTTTTTAACTACCGGGATCTGTCCAAGCAGGTAGCCCGCCATCAGTAAGCTGGTGATCCAGGCGATACCGCCAATGATATTAAAGAAGGAGAACCTGCCAAAAGGCATTTTAGCCACACCTGCAACAAAAGGAGCAATAGTTCTGAAGATTGGCAGGAAGCGACTGAACATGATGGCTTTACCGCCATGCTTCTCAAAAAACATGTGCGACTGGTTATAGTATTCGAGTTTAAGGATGCGGTTTCCGGGTTTAAATACTGTTACGCCGAAATAACTACCGAGTTTATAGTTCAGCATATTTCCTGTAACGGCGGCAATGATGAGGATGACCAGCATCAGATAAATGTTCAGTCCGGTGTTGCCACCTGCAATCAGGGTACCCATCGCGAAAAGCAAAGAGTCACCAGGAAGGAAAGGAGTTACAACAAAGCCAGTTTCGGCAAAGATAATCAGGAAAAGGATCAGATATGTCCAGGTTTGATAACTGCTAATGATGGTTTCAAGGTGTTTATCTATGTGCAAGATAAAATCCATGAACTGTGCTAAAAATTCCAAGTTCGTTGTGTTTTCCCCAAAAGTATAAAATCCCGGCCAATAACGGGCTATGAATTTGATTTACCTTCGATCTGGTCAAAGAAATTATCACGATACGAATCACTCAGGGGAATCACGGCTTCGCCGATATAGATGCGGCTGCGTTCTACGCTTGCGATCTTACCGAGTGACACCAGGTACGACCGGTGAACGCGTATAAAACTATTTCCGGAAAGCATGCCTTCAATTTTCTTGATATTCAACAGAGACAAAACTTTACCTGTTGTGGTATGGATGCCAATATAGTTCTGCATGCCTTCAATATACAGGATATCCTGTATATCAATTTTCAGCAGGCGGTATTCTGTTTTCACAAAAATAAACCCCTTCTGCTGTTCTACAAGTGACGTAGGCAGCTGAACGTCTTTCACCGGCGCAGACAAAAAATGCATGGCCTTATTTACTGATTTGTAGAAGCGTTCAAAGGAAATAGGTTTTAGCAGATAGTCTACCGCATCATTATCAAAACCTTCCATAGCGAATTCTGCATAGGCAGTGGTCAATATAATCCTGCATTTGCCGCTGGCAATTTTCATAAACTGCAGCCCGCTAAGCTCCGGCATTTGAATATCCAGAAATACAAGGTCGATTTCACCATGCATCACAGCCTTTAAAGCTTCCAGCGGATTAGTTGTTGAAATTACTATTTCAAGCTCCGGCATCTTACTGATATGATCGGTCAGCACATCCAGCGCCAGGGGCTTGTCATCTACCAATGCACATTTGATCATTTCCATTCAATTCTTAACTTCACTGTAAAAGTACCTGCCTCATCTGATATGTCCAAAACATGCCTGTCGGGATAAATAAGATCTAGTCTCCGCTTAACATTGGCAAGACCAATGCCTCCCGTGCTATCTTTTAGCTGGCTATTTTTCCTGTTGACAATCAGAAAGGACAGGCCAAGGTTATCTATATCGATATCAATTTGGATGGGATGTGTCTGATCTTTGGTAATACCATGTTTAAAGGCATTTTCCAAAAAATTGATCAGGATCAGGGGGGCGATCTGCTGATTGGTTATCAAACCACTGACCTTGAAATCAACAAAGCTGTTTCCCTTCTCACCGATTTGCCAGAGCTCAACTACATTATTGAGGTAATCAATTTCAGCTTCCAGCGGAGCGAGCTCTGCTGTACCTCCCTTCAGCATGTAGCGCAGTAATTCAGACAATTTCAAAATTGCCTGAGGTGCCTCGTCTGATTTAATTAAGGTGAGTGAGTAGATATCATTCATGGCATTGAACAGAAAATGCGGATTGATCTGCGAGCGCAGAAAGGACAGCTCTGCCCTGATCTTCTCTTTTTCAATTTCCTTTTTCTTTTTGTTGTTCTGATACCACTCCCTGACGAAAAAGTAGATCACCGCCCAACTGAGATAGCTGTACGTGGCATATAGAATGCTGTTTTGAATATACCACATAGCTTCGGGCACTTTCCCGAAATAGTTGTCATAGCCAAAGACAGGCAGCAAAACATGAAACTCCATCAAATACCTGTAGAGTGGTATAAATACTACCAGGGCCGTGAGCCATAGGGTCGCATGGATCCAGCGTTTTCTCAGATATAAGGGTGCAATTAAATAGGCCAGGGCATAAAATATGACTATAGCGGAGATCATATAACTCAGGCTAACCATAGCCTGGTTGAAAAGCAACGTAGGACCTTCGGGATGTGCCTGATAGGCACGCGAGGCATTATTCAGATACTTCGGCATAAAGTCATTGATCCAGACGAGGAGCCATACCAGCACATGCAGTAGAATCACAAATTTACGCTTCATGGGTTAAATATAAGTTTTTCATACTTAAACCCACCCAGCTATAGACCAGTGTAAAACATCTATACACGAAAAGGCAGATCACAGGTATGAATTTCAGTACATCAAAAACACTAGGTTCGTCAACAGATACTGTCGGTTCATCAATTGCATTTTGTATCCGCTTTCTAAAAGCAGATTTTGAGCATCAGTATTTAAATTTTAAGCGTTATGAAAAAAATAAGCATCATTATCCTGCTGTGCATTCCTTTTATTCGGGCTACGGCGCAGGAAAACCTGACGGTAAACGTACATCCCGGCATTGAACTTTTCACTATTGTTCAAATCCTTGCAGATAAACTCCCGGATCCTACCCCTTCAACCTATAGCAAAGAAGTTATGGAACACTTCGGAAAGTACAAGGATCATCCGGCGGTAGCCAAAGTGAAGACTCTGGGAAAGGTATTCTCTGATCTTACTGAATTAGGTTATACGATGTCGGGCTTTCCTGACATCAAGCTCTATGAGCCAGTAGAACTAAGCTGGTATAAAAGATATGGAAAGGAAAATGTACTTGAGTACATCTCCTTATGTCGTGACTTCGCCCGCGATACCAGGTTCTGGGATTTCTACCAGGCGCACACGCAAAGATACCTGCAATGGGGCTCAGGCATCCGTGCTGAAGTGGCTAAAAGCGGCACTATGGAACAATTGCAGCAATTCTACGGCACTAAGGGGAATGCAAAGTGGTATATCTGTATAGATCCCTTAAACTCCTGGGGATCCCATGCCATCACTACCAAGAACCTGAATCCCGCCTTTAGCAATAATGTAGTCTATATGACGGGGTACTTCAATGATAAATCGACCGAAAAAGATGAGCCCTTCTTTGAATATAAAGGATTCGACTATCTGGTTTGGCATGAAGGCAGCCATGTGTTTCTCGAGCCTTATTTCGAGAAATACAAGAAGGAAATTGATGAGCTATCCTATCTCTATAATAAAGATGATGAAGGCATGCTGCGCAATGGAATTGGCAGCTGGGAATATTGTCTGAATGAGAACGTTGTTCGTGCCATTGTCGGAGACATGAACAAAAAGTACCGTACCGATCGTCAGTTTAAACGGCAGGTGGCCAGAGAAACTGCCAGCGACTTTATCTATGTGGAAGATCTGGTTCCTTTTATCGCTGATAATTATGGACCTGGTAAGAAATACACCAGTTTTGACAAGTTCTTTCCAACAATGTTGACCATGCTGAAAGATAAATATCCAAAAATACAAAACCAATAAGCATAAAAAAGGGCGGATGATCATCACCCGCCCTTTTCATAATTATTGAAATCCAGTTAAGCTTTCAAATCAAATCTGTCCAGGTTCATGACTTTGGTCCAGGTTGCAATAAAGTCTTTTATAAACTTATCCTGCGCGTCCGAACTTCCGTAAACTTCTGCAACCGCTCTTAGTTCAGCGTTAGATCCAAAAACAAGATCCGCACGTGTTGCTGTCCATTTTGGCTGTCCGGTTGAACGATCACTGCCTATGTATAGCTCACTGTCGGGCGATGTTGCCTTCCAGGCCGTATTCATATCCAGCAGATTGATAAAGAAATCGTTGGTCAGCTGACCTGGTCGTTGTGTAAGTACACCATTTTTCGAACCGTCAAAGTTAACGTCAAGCGCACGCAGACCGCCCAGCAGCACGGTTAGTTCAGGTGCAGTTAACGTAAGCAAATGCGCCTTGTCAACCAGCAATGATTCTGTAGATGCCGTCGACTTTGATTTTCGGTAATTGCGGAATCCATCGGCAGCAGGCTCGAGGTAACCAAAAGATTCTATATCAGTCTGTTCCTGAGAAGCATCCATCCTGCCTGCGGCAAAAGGAACTGCAACAGTACTACCAGCGTTCTGTGCTGCTTTTTCAACAGCTGCCGTACCGGCAAGGACGATCAGGTCGGCAAGCGATACTTTCTTTCCACCGGTTTGTGCAGCATTAAACTCAGTTTGAATACCTTCCAGTATGTTCAGCACTTTTTGCAAACGCGCAGGGTTATTTACTTTCCAGTCTTTCTGAGGAGCAAGACGTATACGTGCGCCATTGGCACCGCCACGTTTATCTGATCCGCGGAAGGTGGAGGCCGAAGCCCATGCTGTGGAAACCAGCTCCGGTATACTCAAGGCCGAGGCCAGTACCTTTGCTTTTAATGCTGAAACATCGCTTTCATCAATGAGCACGTGGTTAACCGCAGGGATAGGATCCTGCCAAAGCAGTTCTTCCTGCGGCACATCAGGACCCAGATATCGTTCCTTAGGACCCATATCACGGTGTGTCAATTTATACCAGGCACGGGCAAAAGCATCTGCAAACTGATCAGGGTTTTCCAGAAAACGTCTGGATATCTGCTCATAAGCAGGATCCATACGTAAAGCAAGATCGGTAGTCAGCATGGTTGGCAGTTGTTTTTTAGTGCTGTCAAAAGCATGTGGAATGGTAGGCTCGGCGTTTTTTGCCACCCACTGATGTGCACCTGCAGGGCTCTTGGTCAATTCCCATTCAAAACCAAATAAGTTTTCAAAGAAGTTGTTGCTCCACTTGGTCGGTGTTTGTGTCCAGGTTACTTCAAGTCCACTGGTAATGGTATCAGCACCCTTACCTGAGCCGTAGCTATTGTTCCAGCCAAAGCCCTGCGATTCGATATCTTCCGCTTCAGGTTCTTTGCCCACGTGGTCTGCGGAGGCTGCGCCATGCGTTTTTCCAAAAGTATGTCCACCTGCAATCAGGGCCACTGTTTCTTCGTCATTCATCGCCATACGGCCAAAAGTATCACGTATATCTTTAGCAGAAGCAATCGGGTCAGGATTACCGTCAGGTCCTTCAGGATTCACATAAATAAGTCCCATTTGCACTGCGGCAAGCGGTTTTTCCAGATTACGCGAATGGATATGTCCATCGGCATCATCATCAGATACCAGCACACCATGTCCTTCAACCACGCCTTCTGAACCATCCGCATACCGGACATCACCACCCAGCCAGGTTGTTTCAGATCCCCAGTACACAGACTCATCTGCTTCCCAGACGTCCTCACGCCCTCCGGCAAAGCCGAAAGTTTTGAAGTCCATAGACTCCAGGGCAATGTTTCCTGTAAGGACGATCAAATCTGCCCAGGAAAGCTTGCGACCATATTTTTGTTTGATTGGCCACAGCAGTCGGCGTGCCTTATCCAGGCTGACATTATCTGGCCAGCTGTTTAGAGGTGCAAAGCGTTGAAGCCCTGCTCCGGCTCCCCCACGGCCGTCACCTACGCGATATGTTCCTGCACTGTGCCAGGCCATGCGGATGAATAAACCACCATAATGACCAAAATCTGCCGGCCACCAGTCCTGCGAGTCTGTCATGAGTGCGTGCAGATCACTTTTTACTGCTTCCAGATCCAGACTATTAAATGCTTCAGCATAATTAAAATCCTTCTCCATTGGGTCAGACAGTGCAGAATGCTGACGTAAAATATTCAGCTTTAACTGCTTTGGCCACCAATCGTTATTTCTGGTACCGCTGCCTGCGGAATTATCTTTCATGCTGCCGTTATGAAAAGGGCATTTGCTGATATCGTTTGATCCTTCTTCCATGTTACTAAGTATTATATTTGAATAGTTTTTTGTCTTCTGATTTATATAAAATTAAGACTTTGGAGGGAACAATCACAATCATTTAATGCTATACTTCAATAGTTAAAATCTATTACCTTTAGGCCATCAATGTATGCTTATCTATGGAAACAAGTAACCGAAGAACATTTTTACAAGCTGCAGGTCTATCTACGCTGACCGGCATGACAATACCGGAAATTGCACAGGCTGCCTTTAAAGCTGCATCAGGAAAGCAAGTTAAACTGGAAGATCGTGCCATCATTCTTTTTCAGGGTGATTCCATTACCGATGCGGGCAGAGACAAGAAGTCTGCAGAAGTTAATACTCCGGCAGCCCTGGGTTCAGGATATGCAATGCTTTCCGCTTCAAAATTACTGCTTAAATATCCTGGTAAAGACCTTAAATTTTCGAATAAAGGCACTAGCGGGAATAAAGTGTTTCAGTTGCGCGACAGATGGGATGCGGAATGCGTACAATTGAAACCGGATGTATTAAGTATTTTGATTGGTGTAAATGATTTTTGGGCAGTCAAAAAGCACGGCTATGAAGGGACTATTGACACTTATCGTACTGATTTTAAACTACTGCTTCAAAGTACGATAAAGTCATTACCAGACGTAAAGCTGATTATAGGAGAACCATTTGCAATTAAAGGTGTTTCGGCAGTTGATGAGAGCTGGTATCCGGAATTTGATAAATTCAGACAGGCCGCGAGAACTCTTGCTGACGAGTTTAATGCAGGTTTTATCCCTTACCAGACAGTTTTCGATGAAGCGATTAAATCAAAACCCGGTACTTACTGGACTGCTGATGGTGTACATCCCAGTTTAGCAGGTGCTGCATTGATGTCAGAAGCCTGGTTGGCCGCAATTAAATAATTACGGTGTGGCGATGATGTGTGGAACAAAGTCTGCAGCTGTTGTCCCTGTAAACCATACGATATATGATTTCCCCGCAACGAACGTTGCTGCAGGAATCGTAATCAGTGTGGTAGTACCCGTAAATGTTGCCGTCAGCGCAATTGCCGGATCGACAGCGTAGGAAAGGGATGGTGTATTTTCTGCCAGACCAGAGATTAATTGGTTGCCACCAACTACATTGATACTAATTGTTGCCGTAGAAGAAGCATTTAGATTGATGAACCGCACAGCTGCACGCCCTGTTTGTGGTGCCGAGGTATCATCCTGAAAACCCAGGATACCCGTTTGTCCGGCTGAACTTTTAGCATAAAATACGGTATAGCTTTGGTCTGGCGTCAGAAACGCACCAAGACTTGCGTTTACATTCTGCGTTCCTGTTGCCGTATAAAAGAGGTTCACAGCTCCTGATTTCACGGTTTGATAAGCCAGACTTTCACCGAACGCGACATTAGTACCAATTTTTGTTACATCCAGATAGAAGTCCTGGGGTGCTGAGCCCGGAACACCGTTAACTATTCTCAGCTTCGCGCTGCCTTCAACTACAATCGGGTCATTACTTTTAGCACATCCTGCCAGGATGCTCAGCATGGCAAATGAAAGAATCAGGAGCCAGTTATTTTTAAATTTGAAAGACGTCTGTGTGCTCATTTATGTACAATTTGGGATGATACAAAACAAAGGATGGCTTGATCAAAAATCAAGCCATCCCATCATATATTATTTAGTTATTAGTTGTAGTTGTTAAGCATTACCGGCATTACCAACATCAGGACATCTTCATTCTCATCATTAGTCTGAGGAATCAGCAATCCTGCGCGGTTAGGCGTCGATAATTCTAAAGTTACCTCTTCTCCTGAAAGATTGCTCAGCATCTCGATCAGGAAACGGGCATTAAAGCCAATTTCAAGGTCTTCACCTTCATACTGGCAGCTCAGGCGTTCGTGTGCCTCATTGGCAAAATCGAGATCTTCTGAAGAGATGTTTAGCTCACTGCCATTGATCTTCAAACGCACCTGATGGGTTGTTTTATTTGCGAAGATGACAACACGACGCAGCGTATTCAGAAACAAAGCACGGTCTATAACCAACTTGTTTGGGTTATTGGCAGGAATAACTGCTTCATAATCCGGATAACGCTCATCGATCAAACGACAAACCAGGTTGATGTTTTCAAATTTAAAGAAAGCGCTGGTCGCATTATAATCAACAGCAACATTGATATCGCTTGAAGGTAACGCTGCTTTAAGAAGCGTTAATGCTTTTTTAGGCAGGATGAAAGAGGTTGTCTTATCAGCCTTACTATCCTTACGTCTGTAACGTACCAGTTTGTGTGCATCTGTAGCAACAAAAGTAATGTGCTGATCGGAAAGCTGGCAATATACACCTGTCATAGCTGGGCGCAGCTCATCATTACTTACTGCAAAGATCGTTTTGGTGATCGCTTCCGTTAATACAGATGCCGGCAGGTTTACAGATGACGCATTTTCTACCACAGGTATTTTAGGGAAATCATCCCCATTCTCTCCGCTAAGTTTATATTTACCATCACCGGCGCTGATCTCAATAACAAAAGAACTGTCGTCGATATTGAACGAAATCGGTTGATCTGGAAGTGTTTTAAGCGTATCCAGTAAGATCCTGGCTGGAACTGCTACTTTACCGCCTTCTTTAGACTCCACTGGTAAAGATGTCGTCATACTGGTTTGTAAGTCAGTTGCAGAAATTGTTAAGTTCCCGTCTTTGATCTCAAAAAGGAAATTTTCCAAAATTGGCAGAACAGTACTGCTGCTTGAAGCGCCGTTCACCGTTTGTAAATGTTTTAAAAGTGTAGAAGTGGATACTATGAATCTCATATAATGATCTTATCAGTCTCAAAAATATAAAAATTACCTTGCATACTTGTGCTTACGGTAATAATGTTGAAAAATTCCAAAAAATATTAACACCACCAGTGGGAGCGCTGTATTCAGCAGTTGCCATTTCAATTTCCCTGCACGGATCTTTTCCTTGTCAAGTAGCCTGATCCTGATGTCTTTATTTCGCAATTCAATCAGGTTCTCATCGTTAGAAAGATAATCGGCGATATTCAGCAACAGGGCCTTATTGCCGTAATTTCTTTGTGTATAGCGGTCAAAGCCGAGTGGAAAAGGAGAATTATCATTGGCACTGACTTGATTTTTGAAGATGTCACCATCACCAATCACAATCATTTTACCTGGCTTACTTGTGGCTACATTGGTATATGCTGATGGAATCCCTTCAGGCAGGGGCCTGTTCAGAAATAAAGAAGTGAAAGTCCCTTCTAGAAGCACCGCTGCAACCTGAGGCACACCGGCATAGTCTCTGGGATCATTCTGGTTTTCAATCATCTGCAAGGATAACAGTGTAGGTGTCGGAAATACTTTAGTATAGGGGGAAGAATACAATATGGGCGTTTTGTGTACACCACGAATACCAATAGTATCTACTGTGCTGCTGAACTCGCTGCGTATGCCGTCAATATTTTTCACCAGCTTAGTGGTAGCGGCAGGCATCAGAATTGGATAGTAAACCCATGGCGCCAGTTGGATCTGATTCTGTGCAGCACCACTGCCCATAGCCAGGGGGATTTCTACACAATTGGCATCGGCAATAAGGTTATAATTAATCCTGGCTCCGTAGGTAAAGAGCATGTCATCCAGGTTCAGCTTTTTATTGAAAGCCAATTGTTCTGATTTGCCTTTGAGGCTGTCGAGATCGGCGCTCACCTGATCAATGCTCCAGACTACCCTTCCACCCTGCATAATAAAATAGTTGATCTTATACTTTTCAGCTTCGGTAAACTCAGTCTGCGGCTTGGTGATGAATAAAACTTTTAACTTGTCCAGTCCGCTTTGATCAATTTGGTTCAGGTTTACCCGCCCTACTTCGTAGGTGCTCGACAAGGAACGGATAGCATCGCTCAGATACACGTCTGAAAGTTCTCCATTTCCCTCTGTAAATCCAATTCTGGGATTATCTCCGGTAATGACTTTACGGAATGCGGAAGTGAAACTGTATTCCAGATTCTGGATGCTGTTGTTGATGTTTTCTTCGTAATTGCCTGCTGCATCCAGATTTCCGAGTAGTTTGACGGGGATCTGCCTGCCATTCGCGACGATCATCGCCATTGGAAAGATCGTTTTCTGGGCAAAGCCATTGTCATTTTTGATGTTGAGTGTGGTGGGCTCGATACCTAAAGCGTAGAGCTGGTTGATTACTGTATCCTGATCACTAAGCGCAAGTCCTGATAAGGGATCTTCAAAAACTACGTTAATTTTGGCTCCTGAAACCGCAGCGTAATCAGCAAGCAGATCTGCTGTTGCATTTTTTAAGCGTTTGAAGGCCGCAGGCAGGTCACCGTTCAAAAATATAGTAACGGTAATTTCACTACCTGGCGCTTCCAACACGTTTTTTGATTGCCTGGTCAGTGTAAAGCGATGGTCTGAGGTCAGATCAAAGCGTGTGTAATACCTGGTAGAGATCAAATTGACCAATACAATAATCAGTAGTAATGGCGCCAGTGCTGTAAGCGGCCTTGTTAACTTTACCATTTCCTACCTCCCAGCACATAACGTGTTAAACCCAAAAACAAGACCAGTATACTTAAAAAATACACCAGGTCGCGCGTATCGAGCACGCCCCTGCTTACAGAAGCATAATGTTCATTAATGCTTAGAAACAAAAAAGTGCTTTCCAGAAAGCTGAGGCTTTCTATTTTAGCAAGGGCGTCAAATCCGGAATAAATGATGAAACAAAGGAATACTGCAATGGCAAAAGCTACAACCTGATTTTTCGTCACTGAAGAAAGGTATATCCCTATCGCGGTAAAGGCAGCACCTAGAAAAAGTAAACCAATATAAGCGCCAGTAATGGCACCAGTATCTAGATTACCTTTTGGCATTCCGAGCTGATAAAGGCTATACACATATACAAGCGTCGGCAAAAGTGCAAATACTATAATAAGCAGACAGGCAAAATATTTACCCATGATAATCTGCCAGTCGGTAAGCGGTCGCGAAGCTAGTAAAATGTATGTGCCCTCTCTGCGTTCTTCTGCAAAGGCCCGCATGGTGATCGCAGGGATCAGAAATAAAAACAAAAAGGGAACCAGGCTAAAAAAGCCGTTTAATTCCGCATATCCATAGTCTAAAATAGATGTGTCGGGGAAAAACCAGATTAGAAGCCCCGCTGCAAGAAGGAATACGCCAATAGTAATATAGGCCATGAGCGAATTCAGCAGACTGAAGAGTTCTCTTTTAAATACTGCGTACATGCAATTGAATATGGTGTCGAAGTTAACTAATTCTGTAGAAATGAAAAAGGCGGCCGGCCTAAATCGTTGCTATAGCGGTGAGTTTTCTGAAGATCTCCTCGAGAGAGAAGCCCCCCTGCTCATTTTTAAGACTATCGAGGCTTTGATTAGCTACAATATGGCCCTGATGTAGAATAATAACATCATCGCAGAGCGCCTCCACTTCCTGCATAATGTGCGTTGAAAGAATTACCGTTTTATCTTTCCCCAGGTTCTTGATCAGTGTGCGAATGTCAGTCAGCTGATTGGGGTCAAGTCCTGATGTTGGTTCATCCAGGATGAGTACCTGAGGATCATGGATAATAGCCTGAGCCAATCCCACACGCTGTTTATATCCTTTGGATAACATTGCAATTTTCTTGTGCTGTTCTGCCTGAAGTCCTACCCGCTCAATGGTCTGCTGTATTTTTTTCGCCGGATTTCTCAGTCCGTAGGTGCTGGCAACGAAAAGCAAAAATTCCCGCACATACATATCTGTATATAGCGGGGTATGTTCAGGAAGATAGCCCATGAGCTTTTTAATAAGCACAGGTTCAGCTTGCACATCATGTCCGCAAAGCGTAACAGATCCGGCACTGGGCTGAAGATAGCCGGTTAGCATTTTCATGGTAGTAGATTTCCCTGCACCATTAGGTCCCAGGAAACCAACAATTCTGCCGGAGTTCGCGGTAAAACTAATATCATTTACCGCCTTTTGCTCTGCATAGGTCTTGCTTAGACCCTGAACTTTAATACTCAATTACTTAATCTTTAAATTGGGTGTTTTTAGCTTTTTATCAGCGCGGTATAAGTCAAGTTCTTTACCCGCAGCAGCAAGTTCGTCTGAAGATAGGATATCTGCACCATCAGCAATCAGGTTGTAGTATACTTTTTTATCAGGGTTTGCTGCTGCACTTTTATCTAAGTTGCCCATTGTCCCGAGAATACATACAATTCCTTTACTGTGCAGGTATTCATATACTGCTCTATCCGGAGCTGATGTCCCAACAAAAGCGACAATCCTGTCATTAGGCACACCCATACTGTTTAATCTTTCGATATCCGCTACACTGCGTGCAGATGCGGAGATCATCAGATCCGGAGCTAATTTATGTACTTCCGCTGCCTGGTTGGCATTATAGGTAATGATAATGGAGTTGTTTTCAGCATGGGTTTTGCGTACGGCAGCAATGATTTTATCGTAAGGCACGCCCCTCTTGATATCTATCGTAAACAATACTTTATCTTTTCCCCAGGTAAGCACCTGTTCGAGT
>Ga0247808_10001183_pt1 | contig 12695 bp, 7 predicted proteins | sample UWRJL089202R1_FD_179914 | JGI IMG/M metagenome (GOLD analysis project Ga0247808, IMG submission 179914) | Plant litter microbial communities from Arlington Agricultural Research Station in Wisconsin, United States - UWRJ-L089-202R-1 | ecosystem: Environmental > Terrestrial > Plant litter >... | reverse complement strand
GCCCCTGGGATCGTTTGATCAGGGAGACATCGAAACGGTAGATCGCCACCACACCCTCCAGTGGCGCTGACGTCGCGCCGTCATCGGAAGGGTCAAGAATCGCAGTCGCCCGCACACGAGCGCGACCCGTATGTTTACGGTGGCAGAATGACTGTGGAGACGCCTTGCTTGAGACCTGTCTCGCCTTGCGGGCCCGGCTTTCGCACCGGACGTGAGAAGCGGCAGGCGCCAGACCCGCAGTCATCCCGCGAACCGGCGCGCCAACCGCTCTCGCGTCGACGTATTGGCCGCGGCATGCCTGTGCTAGGATCTTTGGCGCCCTCCCCGGCACGAGACAAAATCGATGCTCACTGCTCTCAGATGGGTGGCCGCACTTGCCGCGGCCGGCCTAGTCTTCATGATGCTCGGCCCGTTCCAGGGGGCTGAACAATCCGTCGGGCTTACAGACAAGCCGGCGCATGTGATCGGTTTCGGGGTGATCACCGCGGCCTTCTTCCTCGTGGCGCCCCGCGCTTCACGGATTCAGGTCGCCTTGACGGCCTTGAGCCTCGGCGGCCTTGTCGAAATCATTCAGGGCGCGACCGGACGCTCGGCGAGCCTTACGGATCTTGCCGCGGACATCGTCGGGATCACTCTCGTCTCGGCGCTTTGGCCGCATCGCCCGCTCGTCGTCCCCGTCCCTCGACAGCGGCTCTGACCGGCGTCGATTAGCAGGACGAAGTCGGGAACCGGCCGTTTCGAGGTTTTCGCCGACGACTGTCCATCCGACTGGCGAAGCCCGCTCTTTCCGGATCAAGGGAGGATGGCGGATAGAAGACCAGGCTTCTACCGGGGGCCTTGGGCGCGCGTCAGTGTCGGCACCTTCAGCAAGCGAGCGCCTGCGGTGATGTAAAGATCACCTTCCGGGCCGAACACGCAGTTGGCTGCGGCGCCGGCGGTGTCGATCCTGCCGAGGAGGACGCCAGTCGGTGTGAGAATGCTGACACCTCCGGGGCCCGTCACGAAGATATTTCCCTCAGCATCGACCGCCATACCATCCGGCAAACCGGGATTGTCCGGCCTGACGTCGCCCGTGAAGTCGTGCAGGACATGCCCCTTCGAGACCTCGCCACGAGCGCTGAGGTCGTAGGCCAGGAGAACGGCCCGCGCTGGATCCGACTGAGCGACGTAGAGCGTCTGCTCGTCCGGAGACAGGGCGACGCCGTTCGGGAACGTCAGGTCTTCAACCAACAAGGTGACCGATCCATCGGGATCCAGTCGGTAGACCCCGTTGTGCGCCAGTTCCTTGTCCGGCGACTGATCCATGTCCTTGAGACCATAAGGCGGGTCCGTGAAATAGATGGCTCCATCGACTGCCTGGACGAGATCGTTGGGGGAGTTGAACCGGCGGCCCTCGTATTGGGTCGCCAGTAGGGTCTTCTCGTGGGTGACCAGGTCGACCCTGGCGATGGCCCGGTTGCCGTGATCCGCCATCAGAATAGACCCGGCAGGTCCCGCGATCAGACCATTTGAACCGGGCTCGCGAAACCTCGAGGCGTCCGGGCCGGCGTAACCCGATGGATCGAGAAACACCGACGCCCCTTCGCCTTCGGACCAGCGATAGATGCGGTTCTCAGGAACGTCGCTGAACAGCAGAAAACCGCCTTCGGAGATCCAGACTGGTCCCTCGCTCCACGTGTAGCCTGTCGCCAGCTGCTCGATACGGGCGCCGGGAGCGATCAGTCGATCGAGAGCGGGGTCAAACCTCAAGACCTTTCCGACCGACGGATAGTCTTGAACAATGACGGCAGAGGCTAGGCTTTGCGAGGCTGTGGCGGACAGGGCGGCACAGGCAGCGATGACAAGACGACGCGACGGGTTCAATTTACGGGCTCCTCGGTAGACGGCGTCGGAATGGCTGCGGCCGGCAGATCGGTTACGCCGTCAGACGTGATGCTGAAAGTCGAGCGCGCTCGAATGTCTGCGGAGGACGCTCCGACCATGATCTGGATGTCGCCGGACTGGATCCGCCACCGCCCATTGTCCCAGAACGCCAGTTGCGCCGCGCTCAGTGTGAACCGGACATGTTTGGCCTGGCCCGGGGCAAGGGCGATGCGCCTGAAGCCGCGAAGCTCCTGTACCGGCCGGGAGACCGCGGCGACGGGGTCTCTGACATAGAGTTGAACCACCTCGTCCGCAGCGATGGGCGAGGTGTTGCGAACCGTAACGCTCACCTCCACCTCGCCATCGGCGCTGATCGCCGACCGGTCCAGCGCCAGATCGCTGTACTCGAACCGGGCGTAGCTAAGGCCGTGGCCGAAGGGGAACAGGGGCGTGATGGGCTGGTCGCGGTAGCGGGCCGTGTCGCGCGAAAGATCTTCCGAGGCAGGCCGTCCGGTGGGAAGGTGTGCGTAGGTGGCGGGTGCGGCGCCGCTGGCGCGTGGGAAGGCGATCGGCAGACGACCGGCGGGTGACACGCGGCCGGAAAGGACATCCGCAATGGCGGGTCCCGCCTCGACGCCGAGATACCAGGTTTCCAGGATCGCCGGCGCGCGCCGGGCCAGTTCCGGGATGGCCAGGGGGCGGCCGTTCATCAGGATGACCACGACAGGTTTGCCGGTATCCAGCACGGCTGATGCCAGGGCATCCTGAGCCGCGCTGAGACCGATGTTGGTATAGCTGCGCGCTTCGCCCGAGCGGTCGAAATGCTCGCCTACCACCAGGATGACAAGGTCGGCTTCCTGGGCCACCTCGACGGCGTCGGCGAGCGCCTGTGCGTCCGAGACCTCCTGCACCGCCTGGGCGCCCTCGCCAGATGCTGTCACCGCGATCGTCTGAGCCGCCTCAGGGCGATACCCCCGGGAGTAGGTGATCATCGCCTGGGGAAAGGCCTCTTCGAGTGCTGGGATAAGCGGCCTGACGTCCTCCACCCGTCCCTGCGCGCGCCAGCTGCCGAGCGAGGAGTTGGCGTCCTCGGCTAGCGCGCCGATGACAGCAATCTGAGAGGCTGAGGCGGCGATCGGCAGTAGGTCCGCATCATTTTTCAACAGAACGATCGAGCGGCTGGCGGCGTCGCGCGCGAGCGCCCGATGGTCCGACGTCAACATCGCTGCCGCTTCTCGCGCTGGGTCGGTTCGGCCATAAGGGTGCTCGAACAAACCCAGACGCTCTTTGGCCGTCAGCACTGCGACGACCGCCTGGTCCAGCAATGGCAGCAAGGCCGGATCAGCCTCGATCGCTCCCTTCAACTCGGCCGCGTAGAGACTGCCCGCCATATCCATGTCGACGCCGCCACGCAGGGCGAGAGCCCCTGCTTCCTGCGCGGAACCGGCGACGCCGTGGTTCAAGAGCTCCGGAATGGCGTTCCAGTCGCTGACGATCAGGCCGTCATAACCCCATTGATCTCGAAGGACGCCGCGAACCAGCGCCGGGTGCGCCGTCAAGGGAATGCCGGCGATGTCGTTGAACGCGGTCATCATGGATCCGACGCGAGCCTTCGCCGCTGCATAGAAGGGCGGCAGATAGACCTCATGCAGGGTCCGGTCGGAGACATCGGCGCTGTCGTAGTCCCGCCCGCCCTGCGCCGCCCCATAGCCAACGAAATGTTTGGCGGTGGCGAGAAGCGTGTCGGGATCGGACAGGGTTTGACCCTGATAACCGCGGACCTGGGCCGCCGCGATCAGGGATCCGAGATAAGGATCCTCACCGGCTCCCTCCACGACGCGGCCCCAGCGGGCATCACGGGCGATGTCGACCATGGGCGAGAAGGTCCAGTTCAACCCGGCGGCGGACGCCTCGGACGCCGCGACACGAGCGGTCCGCTCGACAAGGTCCGGGTCCCAGCTAGCGGCCAGAGCAAGCGGGACTGGAAAGAGGGTGCGATAACCGTGGACGACATCCATCCCGAACAACAGCGGCACGCCCAGTCGCGATTGCTCGACAGCGATCGTTTGCAGGTCCCGGATCTGGGCGGCGCCGGCGACGTGCAGGAAGGAGCCGATCTCGCCGCGTCGCACACGCTCAAGCGCCGCCGCGTCGAGCCGCGAGTTGAGAGCGCGCTGTCGCCCGCCCGGCACCTGGTTCAGCTGCCCGATTTTCTCTTCGACGGTCATTCGTCCGAGCAGGTCGCGCACGCGGGGCGACATGCCTGCGTCGGACTGAGCGGCGGCGGCGCTCACCATCGCCAGGGAAAGCCAGGCGAGGGCGAGCAGGAGGAGACGGGGTGATTTGAACACGCAGACGTTCCGACAACGTTGTCAACGACGAGGGATTACCCGTAAACCAATCCTTCGACCGTCGTAAAGCAGCGTTCAACAGAGCGGGACGTCAGGTCGCAAGGCGCGCGGGAGGCGCTGAAGACATGACCCAGGAGATCGGAGCCGCGACGCTGGCGCAGACCACCAAGCGATTGATGCCGCTCTTCGGAGTCATGTATCTGATCGCCTATATCGACCGCCAAAACGTGTCCTATGCCAAGCTGCAGATGGCCCAGGCCTTGGGGATGAGCGAGGCCGTGTACGGCCTCGGCGCGGCTCTTTTCTTCGTTGGCTATTTCCTGTTCGAGGCCCCCGCCAACATGGTGCTGGCCAAGGTGGGCGCGCGGGTCTGGTTCACCCGGATCATGGCGACCTGGGGTCTCATCACCATCGCCCTTGGGTTCACCACGAGCGCACCGATGTTTTACGGACTGCGTTTTCTACTTGGTGTGGCCGAGGCCGGGTTCTTCCCCGGCGTGCTTTACGTCCTGACCCTCTGGTATCCGCAGTCTCACCGCGGCCGCATGATCGGCGCCTTCATGATCGCCAGTGCGGCCGCCAATGCTGTGGGAGCATTGATCGGCGGGGCCTTGCTCGATCTGGACGGTATGGCGGGCCTCGCCGGGTGGCAGTGGGTGTTTATCGCGACGGGCGTGCCAGCGGTTCTGCTCGCTCCCTATGTTCTCTGGCGCTTGCCCAACGGTCCCGACGTCTCACCGTGGCTGACCGCCGAACAAAAGGCCTGGATCGCCTCGGTTCTGAAAAGCGAGGCGGACGCAGCAACCGGTGAGGACCACGCCTCCCCCTGGCGGGCCATGCTCGACCGGCGCGTGCTGATGCTGGCGGGAATGTATGTTGGCTTTCCGCTCGCCGCCTATGGGCTCAGCTACTGGCTTCCGACGGTGGTGAAAGGGTTCGGGGTTTCCAACACCATCAACGGGATGCTGAACGTCATCCCGTGGGTTCTGGTCGGGTTCGCGCTTTGGCTCCTGCCACGACATGCCGCCCGGGTCGGGCAAAGCGCGTGGCATATCGCCGGGCCCGCCCTGGTGGGCGCCGCATGTCTGGTGCTCAGCGTGGTCGTTCCAGGCGCTGTGGCGAAGTTCGCCCTGCTCTGTATCGCGGCACCGGCCATCTTTGCGGCCCAACCGGTCTTCTGGAGCCTGCCGCCGACCTTCTTGCGCGGTGCTGGGGCGGCCGCGGGCATCGCCGCCATCAACTCGATCGGGAACCTTGGTGGGTTCGTCGCCCAGACCGTGGTGCCGGCGATCAAGCAGGCAACGGGCAGCGACCTGTTGCCGATGCTGTTTCTGGCCATCTGCCTGACGATCGCTGCCGGACTTGTGTTCGTCGTCCTGCCTCGCCTCTCGCGCTCGCCCAGGGACGCAACGAGTGGCCGCTAGGTCAAAGCATAACGGTTCGACGCTCTCGCGCGGCCAGATAGATGGCCTCGATGATCCGCATATCCCGCAGCCCCTCCTCACCCGCCACGAGGGGTTCGCTGTCGGTCATCACGCATTGCGACAGATGGTCGAGCATGGCGGAGAACTGGTTCTGCCCCGCGTCTGGCGCAGGGTGGTCGATCGTGCGGCCGTCGCGGTGAAGGCGCAGACGATTGCCTTCGTAGGCTGTGGCGGACTCAGCGTCGAGCCAGCCCTGGGTTCCGACGATCCGGTACCGATTATGGTGCGAGCCGTAGGTCGAAACACAGTCAGCGATAACGCCCGACGGGAAGCTCAGCTGGAAGTTGATGGTGTCCTCGACTTCCCTGAAGCGGATGTCGGATCGGTCCGTCGACTCCACGGCGGACACCGAGACCGGCTCTTCGCCGGTGAGGTAGCGCGCGGCCTGAAGGCTGTAGATGCCAATGTCCATCAGGGAGCCGCCTCCCGCCAGGGCGCGGTTCAATCGCCATTGGGTTGGGTCGCCGATGTTGAAGCCATGTTCCGCCGTGATGATCCGGGTGGGACCGAGTTCGGCCGACCTGGCGACGCGGATCGCTTCACGGTTGCTGGGCTCAAAGCGGCACCGATAGCCGATCATCAGCTTGCTTCCTGCGGCGCGGCAGGCCGCGATCATCTGCTCCGCTTCGGCAGCGGTATTGGCCATCGGCTTTTCGCACATCACGTGCTTTCCCGCCGCTGCGGCCCGCACCGTATACTCGTGGTGCATTCCGTTGGGCAGGATCACATAGACGATGTCGACATCGGGATTGTTGCGGATCGTATCGAAGGTTTCATAGGTGTAGAGGCCGCCCTCGGGCACCCCATAACGGGCGCCGTATTGGCGCGCCTTGTCCATGGAGCCGCTGACCAGGGCCGTCACCCGCGAATGGCGACAGTCCGCAAACCGCGGAAGGATGACATCGGCATACTGACCAAGCCCGACGATGGCATAGCCTAACCGTCGATCTGCAGATTGCGCCCTCGCCGGCTGGGTTAGACCCAGGGAGAGGACACCGCCCATGGTGAGCAGACTGCGCCGATTGGTTGTCATGATGAACCCTCCTGCCCTACCGATAAGTCAGACAATATGCACGGCGCAATCCCCCAAGCAGATCGAGGTGCGGCCTATAGATTTCGCGTGACCCAGCGAATGAGAACGGCTCCGCTAAGGGCCAGAACAGAGGCCATGCCGAAGACCGTTGTCAGGGAGAGCCCCAGCGCTGTCAGCAGGACGATGCCGCCGAGCGGCGCCAAAACCTGAGGCAGGGTCACGGCGATATTCATCAGACCGAGGTCGCGGCCGATGCGAGACCGGGCGGGCAGAACCTGGGCGATCAGGGCTGTATCGGCTGTAGAGAACACGCCAAGTCCTGCCCCAAAGATCAACTGCCCCACTAGCGGGCCCGGCCAATCCGGCGCCAGAGCGAAGATCGCCGCGCCGATAGCGATGGCGACCCCGCCTGCAGTAACGAACACTTTGCGGCGGCCGATCCGGTCAGACCAGACCCCAGTGATGAAACCGCCCGCAAGCGCCGCCAACGTGGCGACGATGATCAGAAGGCCGAGCACGGCTTCAGTCCGCATTCCCGGCAGGGCGCTCGCCGCGTCGGTCTCTTGTTGAAGGTAGAAGAGCAGGTAAAGGGCGTTCATCGCAATCGCCGTCTGAACCAAAAGGCGTGAGCAAAAGGCGATGAGAAAGTCGCGGTCCCTGAAGGCGTCCAGTGTCCCCCAGAAATCCACTGTAAGGCGCGGGGCGGCCGGTGGCTCCCTGTAGCTCCAAGCGGCGAAAGGCACGACGAGGACAAGGCCGGCCAGGCTGATGGCGATGTAGCGCCAGGCGGTGCTTGTCAGGAGCATGGCGATCACCAGAGCCGCGAAAAGATTAGCCGCGGGATGCGCCAGACCGACGAACGCCGAGACCAGACCTTTTCGCCGATCGGGAACACTGTCGGCGAAGATCGCGACCAGCGGTGCAAACATCATATTGAACGCGATCTGGAAGCCGATGATGGCCAGCATCAGCTCGGCTGGCGTGTCCGCGAAAAAGATTCCGAGGTAGCTCAAACTGGTCGCAGCGGCGCCGCCAAGAATCCAGGGCCTGCGCCGGCCAAGCGGCGTGCGCGTGAGATCGCTGCATATACCGACCACAAGATGGGAGATCGCAGCAGCAATGGAGCCAGCGATCGCGACCTGACCCAGCAGCAGCGATGCGGACAGCGGCGCCACGACAGACGCCTTCATCGGCAGAAGGACGCTCAACAGCGGGACAAATCCGATGAAGGCTCCGACCTGCGCCAGAGTGTAGGTTGCGATGAAACGGGGCCCGACTGTGGTTCCGCCAATCGGGTTCTCAGACGTCACCACGAGCGGTTACACATGGCAGCTAGACGCTGCGCGAACGGACAGCCGCCGTTAGGGACGGCGCTTGCGGACTGTCCCGATCGCAGCCGTTGTTCGATCCTAGTGATGAGAGCCGCCTTCCCTACGTGGGCTCCGGCACGCCTTGCGTGAGCGCTTGTCCGAGGCCTCGACAATAGTCGGACAAAATGACGCCGCCAGCAAGGCTGGCGGCGCAAGGAGGTCTTAATAGGTAGGGTAGTCTCAGGGGATCCCAAGGGGATCACCATCACGGCCGCACAGCCATGACAGCGTTGTCAACGTAAGGGGCGATTGCGGGTCAGGTCAACCCTGGCGCGTTAAGGGAGGCGGTCCTGACGATTCCCGGACCAGGAGTTGATGAGCGTGATCAACACGATCAGCGACTTCGATCCCCTCAAGCTGACCGATCACCATGTCGGTGGCCGCGACCGCCATCTCGAAGACAGGCTGGCGGATAGTGGTGATGCGGGGCCAGGTGATCCTGGAGACTTCGGAGTCGTCGAAACCGACGATCGACACGTCTTCAGGCGTCCTCAGCCCACGCTCCCTGGCGGCGAGCAAGGCGCCGACAGCCATATCGTCATTCTGGGCGATGATGGCCGTGGGGCGGGTCGGCCCGTCAAACAATCGCGCGGCCGCGTCGTAGCCGCTCTCGCGCGTGAACAGCCCTTGTTCGATGCGATCCATCGTGAGGCCCGCCTCGACGAACGCTTCGGAATAACCCTCCATCCTCACGGTGCTGGATGGGTGGGTCGGGTCGCCCTTGATGATCGCAATGTCGCGGTGGCCAAGGGCGATGAGGTGCTGGGCGATCTCACGGGCGGCGGCGATGTCGTCGACATTATTGCTATGGCCGGCGTCCAGCGCGCGCGTCGGGGCGATCCGGCCAAACCGGATGCCGGCAGCGCTGAGATCGGCCAGAATGCGCAGATTGTCCGACGCCGGCGGGGCGAGAACCACGCCGTCTAAGGCCGCGGACCGCAACAGGCCGACGATCTCGTGCTCTCGATCCGCCACCGAGGTCACAGGGATCACCACAAGGCGATAACGCGCGTCTCGGAGTCTTTCGATGACGCCGCGCTGTAGTTCCACCACGTAGCTCGGCGACGGGTTCTCATAGACCAGGCCGATCAGATGCGAGCGTCGTCGGACAAGCGCCTGGGCGAGAACGTTGGGATGGTAGTCCAGTTCAGCCGCCGCCTCGCGCACCCGGCGCCTGACTTCGTCAGTGACATTGGGCTGATCGTTGAAGACCCGCGACACGGTTTTGGTCGAGACGCCGGCCTTAAGACCGACATCCACGATGGTCGAGCGGCGCGAACCCTTGGTCACCCTGCGGCCTTGCTCCTTCGAACAGCGATCTGTCCAGCTATCCGGTGGCGGCGCTGTGGTCCAGCGGCATCACTGGCAGATCATCGATACGGGGACACGGTAGCGCTATCATTTTACGTTGACAACGTACGACAATGCGAGAGAACGTGACGCTGCGGTGGGGGTAATCACCGCGCCAAATCAAAACAGACGATGGCTTCAGCCGTCGCGGAGGGAAACAATGCTGGGTTCTACGTTCGCAAGGGCGCTCTCGCGCTCGAGTTCCACACTGGCCTTGCTGGCCAGTTTTGCCTTGCCAGGCGCCGCGCTCGCACAGACCCAAGCGGCAGACCCACAGGATGAATCGACCCTGGTCGATGAGATCATCGTCACGGGCGTCCGGGCCAGTCTTGACCGCGCCATGGATATCAAGCGCAACTCCAATGGCGTGGTCGACGCCATTTCCGCCGAAGACATCGGCAAGTTCCCCGACACCAACCTGGCGGAATCGCTGCAGCGGGTCCCGGGCGTCTCGATCAACCGGGTGAACGGCGAAGGCTCGGAAGTCACGGTTCGCGGCTTTGGCGGCGGATTTAACCTGGTGACCCTGAATGGTCGCCAGATGCCGACGGCCAACGTGGCCTCGGCCGGCGGCGACCAGAGCGTCGACTTCAATACGGCCACCAGCCGTTCATTCGACTTCTCCAACATCGCCTCTGAGGCTGTCAGCTTGCTGGAGGTCTACAAGACCGGCCAGGCCGCCGTTCCCTCGGGCGGCATTGGCGCCACGATCAACGTCGTCACCCGCCGGCCGCTCAACAATCGCGAAGCCGGCCTGAACGGCAGCTTCGGCGCAAAGGCCGTGGCGGACACCAGCGTTGACCAGGGCGATAAGGTCACGCCTGAAGTCTCGGGTCTGCTCGGCTGGCGCAACGAAGAAAGCACCCTGGGTCTGCAGGTGTTCGGTAGCTATCAGTCGCGCGACAGCGCCGCCGCCAGCTCCACCGTGAACCAGTGGAACATCGTCCGCCGCGACGCCTTCACAAATCCCGCCAACGGCCTGACCAACGCCGGGACGACCTACACGAACCTGCCGGCGACGAACCAGCTCGTGGCCTTCCCCAACGACAGCCGATATCACTTCTCCGAATCCGAGCGGGAACGCATCAATACCCAGGCGGTGGCCCAGTGGCGGCCGATGGAAAGCCTGACCGTCACCGCTGACGCCCTGTACGCCGAGAACAGCACGAGCGAGTCGCGCAGCGATCTGGGCAACTGGTTCTCGCGCCCGTTTGACGTCGTGCGATTCGACGACAATGAGCAGGTCGCCACGGCCGTCTTCCTTCAGGAAACGATCGACGGCGGCGGCGTCAAGGATGTCGGTTACGAGCAGCAGTACCGTGCGACCAAGGACACCCTGGAATCCTTCGGCCTGAACTTCGAGTGGCAAGCCTCAGACAATCTGTCCTTCGTCCTGGATGCGCACTCATCGAAAGCCGACAGCCGTCCAGACTCGGCCAATGGGGCGAGTTCAACCCTGGTGGGTCTCGGCGCCAACGTCATCGCCGCCCACTCGGTCGACTTCACCGGCGACCTGCCCAAGGTGGTGACTGTTGTTGACGACACCCAGTTCGGCAACGGCAACGGCCTGATCGACAGCCCCGACGTCGGCAGTTCGATTGCTCGGACCTTCTCCAACCGGCAAACGCAGGAAATCCAGGAGATCCGCCTGGCGGGCGCCTATGATTTCGGCGGTGGCAGCAAGTTTGATTTCGGAGCTGAATACATCGACTCCGACATGACCAGCACCTTGTCGCAGACCCAGCAAGCGCTGGGCAACTGGGGCATTGCGCACCCGGGTGATGTCGACGCCCTGGCCCCCGGTTTGCTTGAGCAGTTCTGCCTGACCTGCAAATTCGACGAGTTCAGCCCCGGCGTGACCGGCAATGACACGGTCGGCTTCCGCGGCAACGCCGTTGATCTGCTTGCCAAGCTGTCGCCCGCCTATGCTGCGGACTCCGATCCGTTCAATGGCGTGGCCGATGCCGGAAACCCCATCGTTCCCGGGGTCAGCACATTCAACACCGTCAGCGAAGAAACCTGGGCCGTCTATGGACAGCTGACGTATGAAGGCCAACTGGGCTCGATGCCCATCCAGCTCGTTGGCGGCATTCGCTACGAGAACACTGACGTCGTCTCGTCCTCGCTGATCGATGTGCCGACCGCGATCATCTGGCAGGCGGACAACGACTTCCTCCAGGTCGCCGGTGGTGGAACCCAACCGGTGACGGGCACGGGCGGTTACGACAACGTCCTGCCTTCGCTCGATTTCTCGATCGAGCCACGCGAAGACGTCAAACTGCGCGCCTCGTTCAGCCGCACCCTAGCTCGTCCGGACTTCGGCAATCTGTTCTCGGCGACAACGGTCGGCAATCCCGCCCGCCCGACCGCCCTTGGCGGTCAGGCGACGGGGACATCCGGCAACCCGGATCTGCTGCCGCTGGTTTCCGACAACCTGGACTTCTCTGCGGAGTGGTACTTCGCGCCGTCCAGCTACATTTCGGTCGGCTTCTTCGACAAGCGCGTCCGCAACTTCATCGGCCAGGGACTTGTCACGCGAAACCTGTTCGAACTTCGCGACCCCACGAACGCCGCACCCGGATCTAACTCAGGTATCGCGCTCGGCCGTCTGCAGAGCCTTGGCCTCGAAATAAACGAAGCCAACCTCTTCACCTACACGGCGCTGCTAATCGAGAATGGCGGCAACACCGCCCAGACCGACCTTCAGGTCAACTCGCAACGGGGTCTCGATGGCTCTCTGAACCCTAACTTCATCGTCGACACCTATACCCGGCTTGACGTGGTCGCGAACGCCAACGATCCGCTATTCAACTTCTCGGTCTCGCAGCCTGTCAACAACCGCGAAGCCGATATCAATGGTTTCGAGTTCGCCGGGCAGTACTTCCTCGGCGACACTGGTTTCGGGATCGCCGGCTCCTACACGATCGTGAACGGAGACGTTGACATCGACGTCGGCGCCGACCCGAGCATCGATCAGTTCGCCCTGCTCGGGCTCAGTGACAGCGGCAACGTCACCCTGATCTATGACAAGTACGGCGTCTCCGCCCGTCTCGCCTACAACTGGCGCGACAAGTACCTGACTCAGACGAACCGGGACGGCGCCCTTAACCGCAACCCGGTGTTCACCGAGCCGTTCGGCACGCTCGACTTCAACGTCAGCTACGATGTGAATGAAAACATCGCCGTGTCGTTCGAAGGCATCAACCTGCTGAGCGAAACGGTCCGGACCTACGCGCGGACGGAG
>Ga0247808_10001182_pt1 | contig 12696 bp, 11 predicted proteins | sample UWRJL089202R1_FD_179914 | JGI IMG/M metagenome (GOLD analysis project Ga0247808, IMG submission 179914) | Plant litter microbial communities from Arlington Agricultural Research Station in Wisconsin, United States - UWRJ-L089-202R-1 | ecosystem: Environmental > Terrestrial > Plant litter >... | reverse complement strand
CGTAGGGGCGTTGATGATATCCCCAACTAGGGATCCACAGTGGTCATGTGACTACGTCACATGACCGGAAGTAAATACACATAGTGAGAATATATCAACAATTACATATACTGATGAATCAAGCAGCACTGTACATGACCGTTAGAGCTATTGAACATGACGATGAGAGCTTGATGGGAGGTAGACTGCTCGATGAACGGGGCAGTCAATTGTTCTGCATACTTCTGCATCTTTATCTGCAACGTTTGCATGACGGCAGATGATAGGTTTGCCGATATATCTAGCAATAATTGAGATAAACACTAGGGACTGCCACAAAAGATAGTGAATTACCAAAACTATTGGATTTTCACATCCGACCCTAATCGTGGAGTCTGTGTACAGCCTGCGGGTGTTTCGGTGTCTGGCAATCGAAGGACTAACTTCCAACTTCCAATCAAGAATATGTCGGTGATCATGGTGGTTATTAGCGGCATTGATTGGTGTAAAATGAGTGAATTCTACATCCAACAAACCGAATTGCAAATCATAAGATTTGGTTGGAGGGATTTCTAAGAGCAGGTGTAACCACTGTACCCATCACAGGCTGAAGCGTGTGCGAAGAAGCCATGAGTGGAGGAATTATTAAACAAGAAGGTGTTGGTACTGGCTTGATATAGGATATTTAGAGTGTTTGCTTCAACAATGGGTACTATTGGGAATATCATGCTGCAAATACGTAGCGGGCGTGCTTTTGTGCTGACCATACCTTTCGACGAAGCCTTACTGAATAGCAGTACAACAATAAGAAGAGGTGGTTTGTGCCAGTAATGGAAGTCCAAAGCAGTAGGTGGCAGGAGATGAGGTGTTGCTTGAGCCTGGGGTGTACCCAGTTCCACCTATCTCTGCTTCTTGCTCTTCACAGCTGATGGCGAAAAAGGAAATTCTCGCTCGGATATCTCGTTAATGACGTTAGCGCAAGCTGATACTCGAGGATCCTAATGAGGTAATATGGTAGCGTCACTAGGATAATTAAGGTATCGAAAGTCAATTCCAACACAATCTAGCGTATGCGCCCAAGTCGAACTTGTGTGGGCTTATCTATCAAGTGGTGAGTTGGTGACGCTCTCGGTAACGGATGATTGCCGATGTTGGTTTCCATATATTGCTTACATTGGTTTCGTATGCTCCCTTTTTCTAACAATCGAGATCGAAAGACCTGATCTAAGCACTGTGAGTCTCGGTGTTGCCGTTCGCCAATATTATCAGAGAGGTTTTCCTTGAATGCATCTAATCTAGAACTCCAACATGCAACAGATATCACACCAACCAATTAATAAGTAGAACCTATCGTATGGAGGTTCTACATTTGCTGACGGATGATAGGAGCAAGCCCCCGCTGGGTCTTTTCATAAGATAAGATCTCACATGAGATTCGTCTTTCGGACTACGGTATCGGTACGATAAGTTGCTATGTAGTCTCAAGATACATAGCGTGAATTTAAATGTAAAATATGACGTTGGCATAACATTACACTCTCATATATCATTAGCTCCATAGTTTACGTATAATCTACCGATGTGGGGGCCGTCTAGGGTTCGGACCACATGGGATTCGTATACACTGTAGGCAGACATTTAAGAATTTACATATATATTGAGCCACCCCCATTGGGATCATTTTATCATCCTCAGCGCTTGTTGGAACTCGATCATGATGCGTTTATCAAGCGGGGAAAGCATACGGCGCAGTTCGGTGGAAGATAGCTAAGGACCGAATTCGCCGCTATCTTTACTGTGCGGAAAATGCCCAGACCGCGGTTACGGAATCCATATCCCAGATGCGCATATTCCACGCGTGGTGAAGGCTTGCAAATACTACGTTAACTCCATAACCTTACCGGATGCAGTCCTATGCTGCACACCGAAATGCAATGTATTAGTATGCGACGCCTTCTGCTAGCGCTGATCAACTTGGCAGCTTAAGATCTAGATACTTTTGGAGGTTTACAAGATATTGCAATAATTCCTTCCTCAGAAAACTACAATACGTATCATATCAACTCTAACTGGGACAACAGGCCAGAAAACCCCATCGGAAATTAGCCTCAGATTCATCCAGATATTAAGGTTATCGCCTGTGCCACTCACTATATCGTATCTGATGGCGATTAGCCGTCAGCACTCTGATTATTCTTGGGAACAAACCCCAGTCTGCTCGATTTTCTATTACAGGGGATTGTCTTACTCTCAGGGCTTCCAATCCTTCTAGCGCGAATTGCTGGTTGGTTGGCTCTGACTTCGATGGCTGATTGATGGTTGTTGGTCGTTGTTTGAAGGTTGGAGGTGGTTGGTGTGGAGAATGCCCTTGCTCCAGCCCCATGCCAGTACCACCCTCCTATGCACCGATAGGCCATGCAGTTCACTTGGTGATTTGATATTGATGGGAAAGCGTGGCTGGAAGAAAGGAAGCCAAGTCCGTCCAAGAGTTCGGAGGATGAAGAGGTTCATCAATAACCCAGTCACACTGCGACACTATGACACCAAGCCTCATATCACACACAGATTACATGCCATTTATCATGGCACGGTACTGAAGTTGACCAATAAAGGTATCCACATCGACAAATTCCGCGATTCCGCAATGACAATCACCCTTCTGATGAGGTGGCGGGGAAAGGTCGGACTTCAACCCGGTGCTCGATGTGTACAGTACCAGCTACTACATACTACATACTAGATATCAGACATCAGACATCAGACACCAAATACTGGATGCCAGATGCCCTCTTTCTCAGTATATTAGATCGTATCTGTTCTGACCTTCTCACCTTCTTCTTGCGGACGAACCAAAGGCGCCTCCTGCCTTTTAACTTTTACAATTACGATTTCACGGGCTAGCTCAAAGCTAGGAGAACTTGTAACATCTAACCACTTCAACGGCACGGGTGGCGTGTGTCCCTAACCGAGGATGCAGGCCGAGGCGCAATTTCAAGCTTCAAGTGTCTGCTGAACAATGGGGGTTCAAGCAACTCCAAGATCGGGAGGCGACTCCCAAGAAAGCTTCACATCTTCGCAGTCTAGGCGCCAATATGCCATGAATCAAATTCTCCGAATTTTTCAACGACATTAAAGACATCAATATCGAAGGTTGAGATAGCTAGGTACTTAATGGCTATTGACTGCTATCGCAAGTCGTCCAATCGAAGTCACGAAGGGATGCCAGATATTAAGCGCCGTACTAGACCTGCAAGGAACTCTCATGTTTAAAAATATACCATATATCGTATATCGTATTCAGTACACAACAGTACAGTATGGTACGGTAAATTCGTATATCCTGCTAACGTGAGGGTTGTGAGCTAGTATCCTCCCTTGAGTAGCTTCTACTGGCCCCACTCCATAGCGTACGATAGGACAATAAAGCGATAGACACGATAGGACGATTTGGGAGGAGCTTCCTCTTTGGTGATGGGTTGTCCAGCAGCAAAGTGGCGCCATGCTCTGATCGGCCGCCGTTTGCCTTCTCTATTATACTGATGTCTGAATACGAACGCAGTTATTTTGTATGCTAACGAACCTGAGTCGCCCAATTTCTATTTTGTTATCAGTAAGGCGATTGTCTCGTCTAGCTTGTCCCATCTATGATAGCCTGTCGAGCCTACCCTGACACATGGCCCCATCGTCTAAATACTTCTACATGCTTGGAGGAATTGTCAAGCTGGAATGGCTGAGTGGCTGCTGAGTGTTGGACTGAACCTGTCTGTCTTCTCCTCCGCCCCGGTCCACTCTCCACATACACACAACCCCTCTTCTCGCTCCCTCCACGCTGTAAATGTTATTACCGGTGGGTGGTGTCTTGTTGTGTTGGTTTGGACGACGAGTCGTTGAATAGCCAGCCCCCTCGCGCTCTAGCGTCCACATGCACTGGATCTCTTGCTTATTTGGGAAGGCGTCTGATCGTGGGCAGCGACCGCTAGCAAACTAAATGCCAACAGCTTAAAGCCAATGCCCGCAGCTGCTATATTCGCTTCGGTTTTTCGTTTCAAGCTTCCAGAAGGCATGAAAGGTTAAATCAACCTTCTAAAAGCTGAACGGTCCCGCCGAAGCGGCACTGGTCGTTGCAGCCCTGCTCCGGCCACCCCCTGCCGCCGCCTGCCACCCCCCGGACGCGGTGGTCGCACCATGTAAATTCCCTGGCTGTAGAACCCCGTATTCCCTCAGCACGCTCAGGTCACCCACCGTCCGCCAACCACCAGAAATCGCTGATCCCAATGCCAAGGCTCACCTTCGGGTATTGCCAAAACGTTAAAATTAGCGTGGCCCGCTAGCGTGGCCTGCTATTATCGAACCATACTCCATGACTGGCCCCGTTAGGTAGTGGCGATGGGGACCTGGTGCGCACCTTCCTTACGGAACCCTGGCCAAAGCCGTGCTCCGGAAGGTAAGCACCTTCTCAATGCGGTGCAGCATGTGGAAGTCACTCCTCAGATTGTGGATAGTGGATTGTGGATTGTCGTACTGGTACTGTATGTAGATTGTCCCAATGCACTAGAGATGATAATCCATGACCCTGGAGCCCTGATTAGCTTTTACTCTCTCAGCGCTGTGTCAATCTTACGCCGAATGTCCTGTGAACTGGGTGAGCTAGTGGACCACGCTAGCGAATCCGATATCAACCACAACCCTAGCAAGTAGCAAGCAAGCAAGCAGCAGCAGCAGCAGCGAACCTAGGTGCGGAGACACAGATAAATACTCTCCGTCTCCCTCCATTTCCCTGCTCTTGCTTTTCTTCTTCATCAGTTGCCCGATCACACATTCGGCCTGTTTCATCCTCAACCTCAACCTGAGAGCGACGCAACCGAACCTCCACCATGTTCTCCAGGAAGAAGGCCTCCGCCTCCGACGAGGTGTCCGCCGCGCACCAGGGAAACGAGTTGCCCTCGGAGAAAGTCACTGGTGTCACCAGCGGCATCTCTGTTGGCGATGATGTCGATGACCAAGCCCAGAACTTGCAAAAGTTCCAGAAGATGCACAAGTGGGATCTGTACATGGACGCTGACCAGCTCGACACCGTCGACAATGTTCTTGCCAGTGGAGATATCGAGAAGGAAGCCGCCCTCGAGCAGTCCATCTTGGAGGAGAACTCCCCATACTCCGAAGTCAGATCTAGTGTAAGTAATAATATCGATAGAACGAATTTCGACTGGTCCGATAACTAATTTAAAATTTAGGTTCCTGCTACCGATGATCCATCTATGCCCGCCGACACCTTCAGATCCTGGTTCTTGGGTCTGTTTATCTGCACAGTCGTCGGAGCCTGCAACGTTCTTCTCAATCTCCGCCCCGAGTCGCTCACTATTCAGTCTACTGTCGTCCAATTGATTGCCTACCCGTATGTGTCTAACAATTTTCCAGAACTTTGGATTTTCCTGCTAACATCGCGTTCAGAATGGGTGTCGGTCTTGCTAGAATTCTCCCCAATAAGGAATTTGCTGTTGCCGGTAAAAACTTCAACCTGAACCCTGGACCATTCAACATGAAAGGTAAGTTGGCGATTCCTGCATACCGGTCTTCCATTCGGACTGCAAACTGACTTGAACCAGAACATACCCTTATTGTAGCCATGGCTGCTGCCGGAACTACAATGAGTTACGCCATTGATATTCTTCTTGCACAGGAAGTCTTCTACCAACAAAAGTTCGGATGGGGCTACCAGCTCCTTCTCACCATGTCTACCCAGGCCCTCGGTTTTGGTGTTGCTGGAATTACTCGCCGTTTCCTTGTTTGGCCTGCTGCTATGGTTTGGCCAACCATTCTTGTGTCTGCCTCGGTCATGGTTGCCCTTCACGATCACTCCAGATCCGACCCGCTCACTACTAACGGATGGAAATTGGGACGATATCGATTTTTCTTGATCGTTTCCGGTGCATACTTTCTGTATGCCTGGTTCCCAAGTTACATTGCTCCATTCCTGTCCTTTTTCTGCTTCATTGTCTGGATCAGGCCAAAGAGTGTTATTGTCAACCAGCTCTTTGGTGGACAGACCAACATCGGTCTGATGCCCATCACTTTCGATTGGAGTATTGTCTCTGGTTTCACCGGTTCTCCACTTTACGTCCCAGCATTCGCGCTTTTCAACAATATTGTTGGACTCCTCATTGTCATGATTGCCGCCATTGGAATGGTGTACGCTGGCCCGGATCTCTTCAAATACTTCCCCATCAGTGCCAACTCCACGTTCGATCGCCACGCTAAGAGCTACAACACTTCTCGAATTGTTGGTGCCGACTTTAGAATCGACCAGGACGCCTATCGCGCGTACTCACCATTGATCATCGGCCCTACCTTTGCTATGAGCTACGCTATGTCCTTTGCGACCCTGTCTGCTATCATTGTTCACATTGGTCTTTACAATGGAAAGGAATTATGGCAACGTTTGAGACTTGCCAAGGATCAGGATGCTGATATTCATCTGAAGCTCATGAGAAAGTACCGTGAAGCACCTGAATGGTGGTTCCTCTGCACCTTCGTCATCTCCCTCGCCTTCGCCCTTGCTGCATCTCAAGCATATGACACTCACTTGACATGGTGGGCGCTTCTTTTCTCAATCTTCATCGGTGCGGTCTTCTTTGTTCCAATCGCTATGATATACGCCATCACCGCCAATGCTCCTGGTCTCAATGTTATCACCGAGTTCATTATCGGTTATATGCAACCAGGAAGACCACTTGCAATGATGATGTTTAAGAGTTACGGTTACATGATGCAGTACAACGCTCTCACGTACTCTTCTGACATGAAACTTGGCCATTACATGAAAGTCCCACCCCGTGCCATGTTCCGCGCTCAATTCGTCGCTGTCTTCTGGCTTTCTATCGTTCAGATTTCTGCCTACAACTTCCTCATCGGCAACATTGAGGGCGTTTGCACACCGGATGCCGCGGCTAGTTTGATCTGCCCTAACGCCAGAACATTCTTCAACGCATCTGTCATCTGGGGCGTTGTTGGACCCGCACGCATGTTCGGACCTGGTGCGATCTACGATTGGGTTCACTGGTTCTGGCTCATTGGTGCTGGAAGTACCGTCATCGTCTGGCTCATTGCTCGCAAGTATCCCCGTACCTGGGCTCGTTACATCTATACCCCAGCCATCTTCAGTGCCTCCGGTATGATCCCACCTGCGACCTGTTACAAGATGTTGTGCTATGTTATAGTCGGACTCATCTTCAACTTCTGGATCCGACGAAGATGGCCCAACTGGTGGAGCACTTACAACTACACCCTGTCCGCTGCGTTGGATATCGGTAACGCACTTTGTGCGATCTTGATTGTCCTGCTCCTTGGTTTCACCAATACTACCATGCCTGAATGGTGGGGTGTTACTGTGATTTCAACGAACTTGGATGGTATGGGTAAAGCAGTTACCAGAAAGTTAGCGGTTAACCAGACTATTGGTCCAGATACTTGGTCCTAGTCACATCCTTTGTTTAGTAGATGGCTTTGAAAGCTGCTCTCTTTTGGCGCGTATTTAAGAATAATTTGGGTCGCAATGACACAGCCCAGCGTCAATTTACGCTGACGTCTTGCTACTATAGCTAATGTCAATCCAACACTCTTTAATGACTTATATTGTGTCTTCTATATGTGCGCAGAACTAATAAATGCCTCGATGTTATAATCATGAACCATCCAACTACTCCACGGAATCTTCCGACCTGAGTCGTAAAGTCTCGCTAAGTTTTGCAGTTATGGGGTTGATCTTACTTTGGTCTCACAGCAATTACTTCCAAGAGGAAAAGAAAGTAACCATGCGGCGTAGTCAATCTGGCCAATCCTCGAAAAGGGGGCTTAACCGAGCAGAAGTCACCAATTAAACAGACCGATACCGAGACATGGGTCGGTCGGTGGCGGTCACACCGTTACGCTTCTGCCCGCTGGCTGAACTTTAGTGATGATTACAGGCTTAAAAGAAGATACCTTGCAGGCGCTGGTAGTACAGCTCAGGAGGAGGCGAATCGATCTGTTTAGAGAAAGCCATTAGGCCATTACACCTTCATCTTGGGGGAGCGGGGGGGAAAAGGCACACGGGGGCTTTTCTTGGGGGCATAAGTCTAATCTGGGGTTTTCTCCGTGCCGTGTATTACTTGATAATGTACGGGTGTATATATGCGAGTGCTTGGCTTGCATTATAGCAGCGGGAATTATACACTTTTGCCGTCTATGCTTACTTCCCATATCCTATCCCATCCTATATACGATAAAATGTTTCTCACTCGGCAGTGGGTGTGAATGCGGGGCCGAGTAGATAGGGAGTTTCTTTGGCATAATCTGCTAAAATGACTAACCTTGGGATCTTCTCCGACTGATGAACGTCTTATCTGAGGTCTGAGGGCTGCTGAAACAAAGGGGTTAAAGAAAAGTGCTCTTGGAGTTAGCATCGCAGTTCAAATGGACAAAGCCAAAGCATAACGAAGAGCAGGGTGATTCTACGGACGAGGCACTCTCGAGTTCAGCTGGCCAGACTTCCCGAAGCCCACACGCGTATCATCCCAAGCGATCATGCTCACCAGCATTTACGAGCCTCCCGCGCCGGCCAATCTGGTGGTTGTATGGTAACTGAGCGATTTCATGGCCCTCGGATTTGGAATACACATGTGGTAGCTCGGAGTTAGACACAGCTTACACCTCTCGTTATGGACATCGGTGAAGTTAGTGACCGACCCAAGTGAGCAACTGACTGGTCAACTATGCGGCGACTTGGATGTTCGCGAATCATGATCGACTTGCCTGACGGCGGCAATGGCATGGTGTATTAATCAGACACGGTCGTGGTGAAGTACCGATGAATAAGTTGCTGCAGTAAGCTCAGAACTTGTACAGTCATGTCTGTCTCCGCTTGTCTTTCTGGCCCAAGGTGTAAGTGACTGACAAATTCTAATGCAAGTTTCCTATAGCTGCGAAGTCATGTGATGAATGTGAAATATAATGTGATGATTGACCGATTGTAAACACTTCAGGAAAATAGAGAGGAGCCAAGGCCCTTGTTATCGATGTGAGTCTTTCAGCAATTCACTTGAAACTCGCACCCGTGTCATGGCTTCTTTTGGGTTGGTCTTTACAATTTAACCGGCATCGATATAGCCATTCTGTGGCTGGTAACGTTTAACAAGAGCGGAAAGACCACAGTCACGACACACCTCCCACTCATTCCGTAAGAAAATCCATGTTCCTCGCTGCAATAACATGTGTAGTGGCTGTAAGGCGTCCGTTTCTTTAGCATCAGAAAATAGTTGAGACCACAAACCGATCATTGCTCTATTTTCGACACGTACAACCTGACAACTATCACATCCACCAAACCCTGAGCTATTATTACTGGTTTACACAGAAGATGCATGGTTGCTGTAACCAGTGGCTCCATATCGGGGTTTTTTACTTGCCGTCCTTAATATTTTGACATTTTAAAAAGGGTCTTATTATAGAAGTCACGATATTGTGAATATGTGGCACTCATTTTTAGAAAATCAAATCCCGGACAGTATTTCACCACGATGATGGGCATAGGATTCAAGGACTGCAACTTTGCTGTCCTTTCGGAGAACGATAGCTTGAATAGAGAGGTAGGTGAAAATCAGACGGTAGGTTAGATTCATACGTGGAAAGATTAGGGATCGCGAAGCTCGATATAAAGAAAAGACTTGAGATGAACAGATAATGTCCAGGTTCAATAACTGCGTTGGGGCTAGAAATCTAAAACTCATTGCGGTTATGGTACTCTTAATATTTAGAAAAAAACGAAGCTTGAAATTGTACTTTATCTAGAATAGACACTAAATGGAAGATGCTAAGTTGGAGCACTTTTTGGCAGTCCCCTTTTGGCAGTAAATATATCTACCGACCACGAATAAGGAGACAACACTGTTAGCTCCGATGGCTAGTAACAGAAAAACATATATAATCAGTCACACTTCCATTAAAATACCAGTTAATCAGAAAAATACTGATTAATTTGCTAAAAATGTGGATTCGTCGCTTCTAGAAGATCCACATTTGGTTGTGTACAAAAAATTCAGAATACTACATAGTCAGCACATGTCCTTTAAATGGTACAAATGCCTACCTGGGATTTTTGACTTCAGATAGACTAGTCTATTAACTATCTGTGAAGGTACGTCATTCATACTATGCAACTTAGTAGCTGTCTATGATTGGACGAACACCGAGTAATTCACTGAGCCTCTTCTCTAAACCCCAGTTCGCCTGCAGACTGAGCAAGGTTTCAAGGCCCCTGTCTATTTCGCTTAAGTTATCATACCGTCTACTTCATCAAAGCCTTCAATTTTGTCCCAGGGCAATGTCGTCTTTGTTGTACTACCTATAAACTCTACATGGTAGTTCACAAGATTCACTTCATTTAGTGAGACTACTATTTCTAAAGTCTTAATATATAATCGGCTTACTGATAGATAAAAACACCTTTCCAAATTCGTAAAAGCATTGCTAATCTCTCAGTTGCTTGCTAGCGACCTCCTTCTCAACCACCAACCCTCCGCAAAGAGAGGCAAATAGATGGAATAAATACTACCATTTATCAAATTCATGATTGGTTTTGTTATGATATTCCTTGTTTCTCTCATTCTGTCTAGAGCTGACGATATATAGTCACAATCAATCCCTTGAGTATCTTTCCTCTCCCATAACAAAAGTAACTACTTCATCTTAAAAATGTATTCTTCTGTAACCAATAATTTAAAGTCTTTTGAGCCTAAACAAACTAGTTTTTTGAATTGTAATGTCTCAAACACTTCAGCTGCAGCACTACTCAAGAGTGAACTAGTTTAGTATGATAGAATAATGTGATGTTTTATGTATATATTGAGTGAATTGATACCCTTCATGTTGCACTCCTAGACATGTTAGCATCAATATAAATTCTTCTCCTTTGTCAAAGCACTGTGAGTATGGTTCTTGGGGACGGCAATGAATCCTCTCAACATCCAAGAAGCATTATAGCCTCGCATTAGTCTGGATCAATTTACAAACGATACCTAGTAGAGAACCCCATTGTGGCGCTCCTGGATAGCCCATTATCACACAAGAACCTCCTTTCTACTTGCTTGTTGCCACTTTTGTTACATATCGTAATAATGATATAGCTGTTGAAAGCGGGGGATGCAGATTGGTATATTATTTAGTTTATTCAAATATCTATACTAAACGGACAAATTTTGATATTCTTGAATGCGCCTTCATTTGATTTAGAGTTTAGTGGTCTATTCCGCTATGGATGGAGAAAGTTATTCGGTGCTATCGGTACATATTGTACCCCGCAATTCTTCCATCAATCATGTCTTCAACTCCACAGTCCGAAAAGACCCCTCGACACGAGTAACCGGGGTCATTGTGGAGCATACGCCGTCCCCATTTCTCATTGAATTTTTGTATATATACATAGTGAGGCTGGACCTTTCCAGATATTGAGCCGCTTTTAGAAATCTATTTAATCTTCCCTTAGTCAGAAGTTCACTCATCGATCTGCATTGAGATTTCATAATTCGATATTATGACAGAAATCACCATTACCGGCTGGGATACTCGCGATGTGCGATTCCCTACCTCTCTCGACAAAACCGGGTCCGATGCTATGAATGCTGCTGGCGATTACTCCTCTGCCTATTGCATCCTCAAAACCGACTCTAAATACTCCGGGCATGGCATGGTACTTTCTTCCTCTCTATGTCAACCTAACTCTGCTAATGTTGGCTCCCTTTAGACATTTACGATTGGTCGCGGCAATGATATTGTCTGTGCAGCCATAAATCATGTTGCAGATCGGATCAAGGGCCGCACCCTCTCATCACTGGTCGAGAATTGGGGAAAGACGTGGCGTCATTTGGTGGCAGATTCACAACTGCGTTGGATAGGTCCAGAGAAGGGAGTTATCCATCTCGCTCTTGGAGCGGTTGTGAATGCGATATGGGATCTCTGGGCAAAAACGCTGAACAAGCCCGTGTGGAGAATTGTCGCAGAAATGACACCTGAGGAGTTTGTGCAGTGTATAGATTTCAGGTACATTACGGATGCAATTACGCCCGCAGAGGCGGTAGAGCTTTTAAGGAAGTCGAAGGCTGGTAAAGCACAAAGAATGGCTGATGCAGAGCAGAGCAAAGCCGTACCAGCTTACACCACCAGTGCGGGGTGGCTGGGATACGGAGAAGAAAAGATGAAAGGTCTTCTGGAGGAGACCCTAGCCAAAGGTTACAGGCACTTTAAGTTGAAGGTAGGCGGAAGCGTCGAAGCTGATCGTAAGAGGTTGGCAATAGCCCGTGAAGTCATTGGATACGATAAAGGTAATATCTTGATGGTCGACGCTAACCAGGTACGTTCCCCATTCAGAAGTGCTACGTGGGAGGCTAATAAAGAAAAAGATCTGGTCTGTTCCCGAAGCCATTGAGTATATGCAGCATCTTAAAGAGTTCAAGCCTTGGTTTATTGAGGAGCCAACATCTCCTGATGATATCCTAGGCCACAAAGCTATCCGTGAAGCTTTAAAACCCGACAATATTGGCGTCGCTACCGGAGAAATGTGTCAGAACCGAGTGATCTTCAAGCAGCTAATTACTTCTGGCGCGATTGACATTTGTCAAATTGATGCTTGCCGTATGGGAGGTGTCAATGAAGTCCTTGCCGTGCTTCTAATGGCCGCAAAATATG
>Ga0247808_10001181_pt1 | contig 12698 bp, 12 predicted proteins | sample UWRJL089202R1_FD_179914 | JGI IMG/M metagenome (GOLD analysis project Ga0247808, IMG submission 179914) | Plant litter microbial communities from Arlington Agricultural Research Station in Wisconsin, United States - UWRJ-L089-202R-1 | ecosystem: Environmental > Terrestrial > Plant litter >... | reverse complement strand
GGCGCGCGCATCGCCGACGATCTGGGCCGGCGCATAAAAACCCATGGGTTGGCTGTTGATCAGGGCTGCGCAGAAGGCCTCCGGATAGTGACATTTGATGAAGCTGGAGGCGTAGGCGATTAGCGCAAAGGAGACGGCGTGGCTCTCCGGAAAACCAAAGGATCCGAACCCTTCCAGCTGGCTGAACGTCTTTTTCCCAAATTCCGGCGTGTAACCATTCCTGATCATGCCGGAGACCAGCTTGTCCTTGAACTTGCTGACGCCGCCGGTGAACTTGAACATCGCCATCGACTTGCGCACCTGATCGGCCCCGCCACCGGTGAAACCGGCACAGACCATCGCCACCCGCATCGCACTCTCCTGAAACAGCGGCACACCCAATGTTTTGCCAAGCACCGCTTCGAGCTCAGGTGTCGGATATTCCACAGCCTCCTTGCCTTTGCGCCGGCGCAGATTGGGGGTGAACCATATCGCCCTGGATCGATCTCGGCCGGATGATCGCCACCCGGACGACGAGGCCATTAAATGTTTGTGGTTTCAAGCGCGGCAGCATCGCCATCTGGGCGCGGCTTTCGATCTGGAAGGTGCTAACCGTGTCAGCCTTCCGGATCATGGCATAGGTTGCATGGTCCTCCCGTTCGATCGTCGCAAGATCAAGGTCTCGCCTTTGTGCTCGCGGATGAGATCGAAAGCCTTTGCCATGCAGGTAAGCATGCCTAGAGCCAAAAAATGACGACCTTCATGAGTCTTAAGGCCTCAATGTCATTAGCGATACGGAGAATGCCGGAATGCGAAAAAGATTGAGGTCAATCAGAGGGTGATGAAGGATCTTCTGTCTACGTATGAACAATCCTCCGACGCACAGCCCGGCGGAGATGGGCAGCAACTGGCCAAGTTCAAAACCATATGCGGCCATATGCTTGAAGCCATAAATGACTGGCAGCACTGATAAAAGAGACAGAGCGACACTTGGTAGATCAAGCTTGCCACCCTCTTTGCTCTGATATTCCGGCAGCAGGAAAGGTGCCAGAATTACGAGTGCGAGCATGACCGGAATGTTGATCAAAAACACCGATACGCAATGAAAATATTGCAGCAGCACCCCACCGAGAAGGGGTCCTGCCAGCCCGCGCAGCGCGAAGGCGGCACCCCACACGCTGATCGCACGGTTCCGCTCCGTCAAGTCCACAAACATATTGGCAATCAGAGAAAGTGTCGACGAAGCCACAGTAGCGCCTGCAATCCCTAACAGGGCGCGGGCAAAAATCAGTTGCTGGGCGGTGCTTGAAAAGGCCGCGAGTGCATAGGCCGCAGCGAAGGCAAGAGCGCCGATCATCAGCACACGACGTCGTCCGATTCTGTCGCCCAATGTTCCCATTGTCAGGAGGAAGCCCGCAACCATAAATCCATAAATGTCATTTACCCAAAGTAGCTCGGACGCCGATGGTGACAAATCGGCAACGATCATCGGCATCGCCAGAAAAAGGATGGACAAGTCCACCGAGTCAACAAGGCAGGCAATCGACAGGATGTAAAGTCCTGTCCATTCGCGGCGACCCGCGGCCCGCAAGGTGCCTGCTTGCTGATCTCGCATTTGCCGCTGCTCCCATCCTTGAAAGAAGGCATTTTGTCAGTACAAGAAAATTTTGCAATGTCTGGCGGCTTGGATGACCCACGGGCTGCCGCTCGAATGGCTGTTTGATCTATGCCACTTTTGGTGTTTCCAGATTGTGTTTTACTGATTGTTCTGGTCGTCGCTTAAGTGCTGATCGAGGCCAGCGTTTGGTTGCCATTCGGAAACTACTACGCCTTGAAGGGATGTGAACCTACGACCCTGTTATTGGAATAGCGCTAACGCGCTGAAATTTCACAGGGAGGAACGGCGGCTTGTTTTACGCGGAACGACTGACATGGGGCCGATGGCGGACCGTCCGCTGCCGAGACACCCAACACGAAAACAGACATCAATGTTTTTGCCGCCCAGGTCTGGGTTTGCCTATTGCGGTCATGGCCCGTGCCGCAAAGGCAAACCAATGTTGACCAATTCGGCAAATCAGCTCGCAAAGTAGCGCGTTGGCGTTGTGCCCAATGCCTTCTTGAACATCACAATGAAAGCGGTAGGGGATTCATATCCCAAGTCGCTCGACACCCTCTGGACCGTCGCTCCGCTGGCCAGTTCACGCAACGCGATGACCAGATGCAGTTGCCGCCGCCATCGACCGAAGGTCAGTCCCGTTTCCAGGACCATCAACCGCTTCAAGGATCGCTCGCTCATGGCAACGTACGCCGCCCACTCCACGAGCGTGCGACGGTCGCTCGGCTCCGCCATCAGGACAGCGGTGATCGCGGCGATTTTGGGATGGTTGGAAGCTGGTAATTCCAGCCCCTGTATCGGCATTTGTGCGAGTTCGTCCAGCAAGACCCGCACCATTCGGCCGACATGATCGTTCGCAGCATAGTTGGCAGATACATCTGCCAGTCGAAGGATCATCTCGCGGAGCATCGGCGATACAGACAGAGTGCAGCACTCCTGCGGCAGGGTCGCCGCGTCTGGATGAACGAACAGATAGGACAGGCGTGCGTTGGACGTGACCTGGTTGCTGTGGGGCACGCCGCCGGGTATCCAGACCCCGCAGTCCGGTGGGACAATCCAGAGCCCATTCTCCGTTCTGCAGGTGACGGCCCCGTGCAGGGCCAGAATGAGCTGCCCTTGCTCGTGCTGGTGCTGGGGCACCTCAGCTTCATAGTCACTGAAGTCGAGGCGGACAGCGAAGGCCGGACGCTCCGACCAGTCGGGATCGAAGACGTCGTAGCAGGAACGCAGCAGCATTGTGGATTGGCCCGATTTGGTGATCATTTGGCATTATCTCCAAATTCGTCCCGACTGCAATAGTCTACTATCGTGCGATCAACAAACGAAAGGAGACTGTTATGCGAATTTCTGTCGTCGGCGCAACGGGACGAATTGGCGCTAAGCTAACCCGGACCCTGCTGAGCGCGGGGCATCAGGTCAGGGCCTTGTCGAGAGGTGGCCCAGCGCTGGATGAACTGGTCGCGCTCGGAGCAGAGCCATTCCTGGGAAGCTTTGATACAGGAGTGGGAGACCTTGACCAGTTTTTCCAGGATGCAGATGCCGCCTTTCTCATGGTGAAGACCGATTGGAACAACATCGAGGGACACTACCCCGCTGTTGCCCAGCGTTTCGTCAATGCACTCGAAAAATCCTCCGTCAAACTGGCTGTAAGTCTGACGGCCATGGGTTCGGACGTGAAGGCGAAGACGGGTCATTTCGAGTGCTTCCACGATCTGGACCAAAAGCTCAACGAACTTGGCAATATCAATTTGGTCCACCTGCGCGCCGCCTGGTTCATGGAAAACGTGTCGGCGTGGACGGGGCCGATTGCCAAATACGGTCGAATTGCCTGGTTCTGCAAACCTGATTTAAAGATGCCCTGGGTGGCGACCGATGACATCGCATGGCTGGCAGCGAAGGAACTGACCAATCCGACGGGCAGACACCGCGTCTATCTCGAAGTCGGCTCGGAAGATGTCTCGATGAATGAACTGGCCGTGATCATTGGCAAGGAGATCGGCATGCCGGTGGAGTATCGATACATCGAGACGACCCGCAGAGACGTGGAAGCTGAATTTCTGGCGCGGTTCGGGACACCGGAGAAATGGCAGGACGACACACTCAGTGCTGATGCTTTGAACAATGGCGTCGTCAGGTTCCATGGCGAAGACGGGGATCGCCCGAAATTACCCACGACAATCGAGGCGTTTATCGGTGATTTTTGGAAGCCGCGTTATCTGGAGGCGGCAAGAGCGGGAGACCAACGAGAGACGTTTCCCATGTGGACCGCCAAGGACTAGCTGGATGTCACGCTGCTTCTTTTGAGTCATCCGAGAAATTTCGAAACTTCATCGGACGCTGCCGCAGTATTAAATTGCGGCAGTATATGACCGCAATAGGTGCTTTTCCGCCCTCCGTAACCTTCTCCATCCAATCCCACCGCACGACCATCCAGAGACTTGGCGATTGCAATATCGCTGATGGCTTTGGTGGCAGAGGCACCATTCGTCAACAGCAGATGCGAGATCAGATCGACCAGGGTGCCTTTGCCCACAGCGCCGAGATCGATCCCCCGCGGCCGACGCGTGACGACCGTCTGATCGCACCGATCCACATCGCGATCGCAGTTCGGACGGTGCGTCGCTTATTCCGCAATGTCGGTTGGTGACGCCGTCAGCGAACAGTACCGGTCATATCCAATCAATTCCAGATCGCGCCCGATCAACGGATCGACCGCGCCGCCTGTGGCCCGGTGAAGTCGATCATACAGATCAAACATCTCGACGGCGTGGACGGGAAACGCGAATGTCCCACCACTTTTTGCCTCATCAATCCGCGTGACCAGCGAATCCGGGCAAAATCGGGAATAGATCGCGTCGAATTTCTCGACGCGATTCAGGATATGTTTCCGGGCTTCCACCCCCAGCGTCGAGGGTTTGTTGATGTCCCACGAGGTGCCGATGGCATCGAAACGGAAGCGGGACATCGACATGCACATATCAACGGCCGGTCATCTTGAGCGCGGCCTCGGGAAGCCGTTCACCCTGGACTTCAATTCCAGCCAGGGCAGCCTCGATGTCATGCAGATCGTCAGACGTCAGTTTCAGCTCGACAGAACCGAGGTTCTCTTCAAGACGATGCTGCTTCGTGGTGCCGGGGATCGGCACGATCCAGGGTTTTTGAGCAAGCAGCCAGGCAAGCGCAACCTGAGCCGGGGTCGCGGCCTTGCGTTCGCCTATAGCCTTGATCAGATCGACCAGCGCTAAATTCGCCTTGCGGGCCTCCTGAGAAAAGCGCGGCACGCTGTTGCGGAAATCGGTCGGGTCGAAGCTGGTATTCTCGTCGATCTTGCCCGTCAGGAAACCAGCACCAAGCGGGCTGAAGGGCACAAAGCCGATCCCAAGTTCTTCGAGCGCCGGGAGAAGCTCGATCTCCGGACCGCGCCAGAACAGCGAATATTCGCTCTGAACGGCGGTGACTTTCTGGACGGCATGCGCGCGCCGGATCGTCTGGACGCCTGCTTCCGACAGGCCAAAATGCTTGACCTTGCCAGCTTCGATCAAATCCTTGACCGCGCCAGCGACATCCTCGATGGGGACAGCGGGATCGACACGGTGCTGGTAGAACAGGTCGATCCGGTCGGTTTTCATCCTTTTCAGGCTCGCATCCGCAACGGCCCTGATGTGTTCGGGTCGGCTGTTGGTTCCGCCCGTGCGTGCGCCCGTATCGAGATCGATGTCGAAGCCGAACTTGGTGGCGATGACGACATGATCGCGAATGGGTGCAAGCGCCTCGCCGACCAAATCCTCGTTGACGAACGGACCGTAAGCCTCCGCCGTATCGAAGAAGGTTGTGCCGCGCTCATGGGCAAAGCGGATCAACTTGATCATGTCCGCGCTGTCGGCCGCAGGGCCGTATGCGGAACTCATGCCCATGCAGCCGAGGCCGAGGGCGGAGACTTCGAGGTCTCCGATCATTCTGGTTTTCATTGTCGTGGTCTCCGTTCAAAGCGAGGTGTCGGGATCACGGCGTCTTTGTTGCCGGGATCGAAGAATTGTCCGGGGGGCGCACGATGATGAACGCGAACGCCAGCAACAGGGTAAGGGCGATCAGGACGGTTCCGGTTTCCATGGCTAGGCCTGCGCGGTGGGTCAGGAGCGTGGTGCCAACCAGTCCGTCCGAGCCGAGTGCTGATACCGATACAAGGATGCCGAGCCCGAGCGAGCTGCCGAGCTGGTGTGCGACGTTGACGACACCCGACGCCGCACCCGCTTGTTCCGATGGCACCCGTGCCATCCCGGAGGCCGTCAGAGGACCGAGCGCTCCGCCTTGTCCCGCACCGATCAGCATCATTGGAAGCACCAGCGGAAGAAGCGACGCATCTGCGATGGCAAGGCTCAGCCAGCCCATGCCAATCAGGCCTGCGAATATGCTGACGGTCAGCACGCGGCCGGAACCGAACCTGCCGATCAAAGCGGGAGCGGACATCGCCGCGATAAAATTGACGACAGTGGTCGGCAGGAAGGCAATCCCTGCAGCGGCAGGAGATAGCCCCACCACGCTTTGCAGGAACTGGGCCACGAAGAAGTAGAAGCCGACATTGGCCCCGAGGAACAGCGCCCTTGCGGCATAGGCTGCGGCCCGTTCGCGGTCGGAAAACAGTGTCAGCGGCATGATTGGCTGTGACGCACGCGCCTCCACCACGATGAAGATAGCCAACATGAGAAGGCCGAATGCTACGGTTGCGCCCATCGTCGGCTCGCTCCAGCCCGCCGAGGCGGAGCGAAGTACACCGTAAACGAGGAAAATCACGCCCAATGTCGATGTGAGACCCCCGATCAGGTCGAGGCGCGCCGGAGCGAGCTTGGTTTCCGTGACATAGCGTTTCGCCGCTACCATCATGGCGACGCCGATGGGAAGGTTGATGAAAAAGCCGACCCGCCAGGAGAGCCAGTCGGCAAGAATTCCACCGACGACAAGACCGAGCGCTGCCGAAACCCCTGCGGCGGCGGCATAATAGGAAACCGCACGGGTGCGCTCCGGACCGGGTTGGAAATTGGTCTGCAGCAGCGCGAGTGTCGAAGGGGCAAGGATCGCCGAGCCGAGACCCTGGACGGCACGCGCCGCGATGATGATTGCAGGGGTCTGCGCCACGCCGATGATCAGGGAGGCCAGCGAGAAAACCGCCAGCCCGATCATAAGCATCCGACGTCTTCCAAAGATGTCACCGGCGCGCGCGCCAGGCAGAAGACATCCGCCGAACGCCAGCGTGTAGGCGGTGGAAACCCAGGACAGCCCTGCATCGGTAAAGCCGAGTTCGGCGTGAATCTTGGGAAGACCTGTGAGCACGATGGAAATGTCGAGAACGATCATGACGTAGCTGACAAGAATGATGGCGAGAATGGCCGACTTGTTTGGTTGGCTCTTGGTCTCGGGTTCGTAAGGCATGCGTGTTCCAGTTCGGACAGTGGCGAGGTTGGATTTGACCTCGCCGTTTTGGAGTGACTGGAAACTAGCGTTTGCCGCAGTTTTCGATTAGTGCCTATAATCGGGATGAACCTATAAGGCAGGATAATGAATGGCGCAGGAAAACTTCAACGATCTGGTCGCCTTCATCACTGTTGCGCGGGAGGGCAGCTTCACCAAGGCGGCGGTCAAGCTCGGTGTGTCCCAGTCGGCACTCAGCCAGACCGTTCGAGCACTGGAAGAACGACTCGGTCTCAGGCTGCTGACGCGCACGACCAGGAGCGTATCGCCGACCGTTGCGGGAGAGCGCCTGCTGCGAACCGCGGGACCCCGGTTTGATGAAATCCAGGCAGAACTGGCGTCGCTGAGCGAAATGCGCGACAAGCCCGCTGGCACCGTCCGCATCAATGCCGGGGAACACCCTGCAATCTCTGTGCTCGGACCTGCACTGGAGAAATTCCTGCCCGACAATCCCGACATCAAGGTCGAAATCATTGTCGACTACGGCCTGACGGATATCGTCGCCGAGCGCTACGATGCCGGGGTCCGCCTCGGCGAGCAGGTCGCCAAGGATATGATTGCAGTTCGCATCAGCCCCGAAATACGCATGGCGGTGGTCGGCGCGCCATCCTATTTCCATCGATATCCACGGCCGGAGGTGCCACAGGACCTGACAGCACATAGCTGCATCAACATGCTTCTGCCGACCCGTGGAATTTTTCTCTGGGAGTTCGAGAAGGACGATCACGAACTCCGGGTCCGTGTCGACGGACAGCTCGTCTTCAACAATATAGGCATGCGCCGGGATGCAGCCCTTCGCGGACTTGGGCTCGCCTATATTCCGGAAGACCAGGTCGAGGCGCATGTTGCCAAGGGCGAGCTGGTGCGTGTGCTTGAGGACTGGTGTCCGAAATTTCCGGGATATCACCTGTATTACCCCAATCGGCGGCATGCAGCACCGGCCTTCACCGTCGTCGTCGAGGCCCTGCGCCACAGAGGGTGAACCGCAATCAACTGAAGGTGATTAAGAAGCGGAGCTAATGGGCTCAATCACAAATAGCCGTCTAATGCTTGCCGGGCGGATCGCATAGCCTTCTTCGAACTCAACGGTTTGAAGGATGATCTTACGTGCCGCTCAAAAATCTTGCCCTTCAGCTTTTAATCTCGACCTCGCTCGCGACTGGCGCGGCATCCGCGCAAACCGCGTCCGGGCAGGGATCAATCGTCATCCAGGAACAGGGAAGTTTTGCAGTCGGCGGAAGTGTCATCAGCAAGCCTGGGACCTACAACAACAACGCGCCGACTTCGGAAGGGCAAACCCTGCATGGAGACCACGCCTACGTCTTCTACCAGGTGCCGCCGAACCCCAAGCCGCTGCCGATTGTGATGCTGCACGGTGCCTACCAGTCTGCCCGGAGCTGGGAGACAACACCGGATGGACGCGAGGGATTCCAGAACATCTTCCTGCGCCGGGGTTTTTCCACCTATCTTGTCGATCAGCCGCGTCGCGGACGCGCCGGAAACAGCACCATCGCCACGACCATCGAGCCCACACCTTACGATCAGCTGTTCTTCGACCAGTTCCGGATCGGCACCTGGCCCGATTACAACCAGACCGTCCAGTTTGATCGCGATCCCAAAGCGCTTGATCAGTTCTTCCGCTCGGTGACGCCGAACACGGGGCCATATGATCCCAATTTGATCGCAAGCTCGATGTCGGCTTTGTTCGACAAGATTGGCGCTGGCATCCTCTTCACCCACTCCCAGGCAGGCGGTCCAGGTTGGTTGACTGCAATCAGGAACCCGAACGTCAAGGCAATCATCGCGTTCGAGCCGGGAAGCGGCTTTATCTTTCCCGAAGGTGAGGTACCTTCCGCGATGCCGAGCGCGGCGGGTACACTGACACCTGAAGCGGTTCCCGCAGTCGACTTCCAGAAGCTGACGCGCATTCCCATCGTCATCTATTACGGCGACAATTTCCCCACTGAGCCGACCGCAAACCGTGGCCAGGACAACTGGCGTGTCCGGCTAGCGATGGCCCAGATTTGGATCGCTGCGGTCAACAGGCACGGCGGCGATGCCCGATTGGTGCATCTCCCGGAGATTGGCATCAAGGGAAATACCCACTTCCTGATGTCCGACCTCAACAACATCGAGATCGCCGATCAGGTCTCGACATTTCTGAATGAGAAGAACCTCGACTAGGTCGGGTGACCACCCCGGCATAACGATGACGGGTTCGGCAACGGCGATCATGCAATCCATAAAGGTTCAACTATGAAACACATCTTTGGCGCACTTGGTGGCGCAATCGTTGCAGGCTGCGGTGTGCTCCTCGTGGGTTGGCAGGTTAGTGCCGAACCGACCCGCGCAACCATGCCGGACCTCGACAAGCTGGTGCACTACACGACCGTGACGCGCGGAGAGGTCACCGAACATCTGATGACGACGCAGGACGCAATCTAAGCCGTGAAGAAAGGGCAGCCGATTCCGGCTGGAACCCATGTCGCCCTGGTCGATTTTCGCGAGGGAAAAGTGTTTCGCTACTTCATCATGGAGAAGGGGCAGAACTGGGGTGCCGACTACGACGATCGCCGCCGGACTGGTGACTGGCAGTTCCAATGGTTCAAACCGGACGGCACGATCAACACGGCTGAAAACACCGCCCGCTGCCAGTCATGCCACACGTCGAGGGCTGACAGAGACTTCCTGTATTCGTTCAACGAGATGCGGCGGTTCGAATTCAAATGATCCCGGTGAATTTGCATACGCTACGCTCGGCCTTGGCTGGCCGTAGCCGATTAGGGCGGTAGCTGCGATGGCATTCCGTATTCGTCTGTTGCTCGACTTCCTCGCGGTCAGCCTGATTATCGCCTGCCTTGCCTACTGGTGGCTGGATAATCTTTCCCATGAGCTGCTGGGAACAACTTTGTTTGTTCTGGTCATCGCCCACAATGTCTTCAATCGCCGCTGGTATGAGTCGGTACCCAGGGGACGGCATGACCTAGCGCGCGTGGTGAACATCGTCACCATTACGGCACTGGCATCGACGATGCTGGTCCTTCTTGTCACCAGCCTTCTCATATCCCGTGACCTGTTTTCCGTCATGGCGCTGGACGGCGCTTTCGCCGTTCGGGAAATCCACATGTTCGCCGCCTACTGGGTGCTGCTGATCATTGCGATCCATTTGGGAACGCGATGGACCGTGGTGATGAATGTCTGCCGGACCCTGTTCGGGCTTCGGCAGCCAAACCTCGCGCGTACGATGGCACTTAGGTGCGTCGCACTCGTCTTTGCAGCATGGGGGGTGAAAGCGTCCTTTGACATGGCGTTCGGGACAAAACTCATGCTGACCTATTCGCTCGACATGTGGGATTTCAGCGAGTCAAGCTTAGGATTTTTCGTCAATTATAGTTCGATTGTCGGGCTGTATGCGGCAGCAACACATTATGCCCTGACGGCGGCGCGTCATCGCCAACGTGCGCTCACGTTTCGCCGGTTCTCACCAACGCTGGATCACCTCTTGTGGTGCTTTCCAGCCTAGGCACTTGGCCGGAATTGGCCGAAAGCGGTGATCAGCGCCTTCGCGAAGCCCGCTGATCCAATTCACGATGCCGCCGCCGGGTAGGATAGTCGTCTCCAATCAAGTATCCGCATTTGTCCAGTGTGATATTGTCAATAAATCCATCCCATTTGAAGACACGGATTGGAACGACACTTCATCGCGCGTTCGCCTTGTTATTTCGAAACGATAGTTAGCCGCCTTCCAGGCGAAGGTGCTCGACAAAGCCAATCACCATTTCTTCCTCTTCCTTCAAGATTGGGTAGATGTCGGGTCTGGCACCCCCTCATTCTAAACGTGTACTTATGAGTACGTCAGACATGAAATCGTCCCGTTTTTTTCAGAAAGGCCTGAAAATCGAGATCACACATATCGTGGAAGAATTCGGCAACACCTTTCCGGCCACGAACTCCATACATGCCTTGTCCGACTGAGACACTCTTACCGATGCAGCGACGCCGACTGTCAATGCAATTCGACATTTGGAATCAGCTCGCCCCCATACCGGGCTTGTCGGGAATCGACGTGGATCGGACGTCTTGAGCCGCTCGATATCGTCGGCCTGCTACTTCTCTTGTTGATTCGATTATCCTTGTCTGATGATCTGGGCGACGCCGCGTTCGGAGAGAGCGGCAATGGTCTTCGACGGGTTCAGTCCGATGGCGCGCGGCACGATCGAGCCGTCGAGCACGTGCAGCCCCGGATGCGCAAAGACGTTTCCATAGTGGTCGACGACCCCGGCGGCCGGGCTAGCGGCCATGGCGCATCCGCCCAGCGGATGCGGTGTCACGAGATTGCGAAACACGGTCCAGCTGAGTGGCACGACGGCGTTGCCGCCAGTCGCCTCGCTCAGTTTCTGGTGCATGGCAATCAGCCCGTTGACGGCAACTTCCGAACGCCCGGAATCCCAATTCAGCGCCAGTACCCGCTGCCAAGGTGCACGCAGCCGCCGGCGCAGGTAAAGCCGCCCGTTCGCCCCATCGATGCCTTGGCCAAACCAGGGCATCATCGATTCCGTCGGATCCCAGTCGGCGATCGCCATGCGCAACCGCCTGGACAGGCCTGTCATACGTCGGAACGTGCCCAGGCGGCTTTTGCGCGCACGCAGGCTGTTGGCAATGATGTTGGGGAAACCGCCATCTTCTACAAAAAAACGTCCGCCCTGGAAACCGTCGAGAAAATCGATGGCGCAGCTGATCGTCGGTCCTTCGGTCGGTGAAATACGCCGGTTTCCGTAAAAAGCGGGCGTCAGGAAATCGCCGTTGGAGCTCCATCCTTTCCCTAGGGAAGGCGGCAATCCAGGCAGGGTTTTGTATTGATCGCGTGACCGCAACAGGATCTCGGTCGAGCCCAACGATCCCGCGGCCAGCACCACACGCCTGGCCCTCACGGTTCTGGCGGACCGCCGTCCCTCGCCGATCTCATCATAGTGTACCGCCCAGTCCTCTCCGGAGGACGAAATGTGGGTCACCAGACACAGCGGCTTGACGACCGCGCCCGCATTTTCAGCCAGCGCCAGATAGTTGAGATCCAGCGAATTGCGTGCCTGCACCTTGCAGCCCAGATCGCAATTGCCGCAGTGATAACAGGTCCCCTGTTTCCGTCCGAACCGGTTTTCCGCCCACTTGCTGTGTCTCTCGTTGATGGCATCCTCGAGCGAATAGGACCAGGCGTCGTCGAAATTGATCGCCAGGTCGACCTTTCGAAAGCGGTTTCCGACGCCGAGCCGGTCCGCAGCCTCCTGCATCAGCTTGAAACGCTCGGTCGTCTGTCCGTCGGGGATCTGGCGGGAGCCAAGCACGTCGGCAACGGCCTCGTAGTGGGGTCGCAGCGCATCGTAGGTGACGGCAGACGGCCACCCGGAGGCAAAGACCAGCGGATCCGCGTCGATCGAGACATTGGCATAGATCAGCGACCCACCGCCGACGCCGGCTCCCTGCACCACCCACATGTCGTCGAGAATCCGGAGATCGATCCATCCATTGTGCCGCTCCGGCCGCTTCTGGTCCCATATCCACGCGTCTCCCGGTCCGCGCGGATAGTCCTCGGGCTTCCAGGCACGGCCACGTTCGAGGATCAGCACCTTGCGCCCGGCCT
>Ga0247808_10001180_pt1 | contig 12700 bp, 12 predicted proteins | sample UWRJL089202R1_FD_179914 | JGI IMG/M metagenome (GOLD analysis project Ga0247808, IMG submission 179914) | Plant litter microbial communities from Arlington Agricultural Research Station in Wisconsin, United States - UWRJ-L089-202R-1 | ecosystem: Environmental > Terrestrial > Plant litter >... | reverse complement strand
AACACGGTGATCTTCTGGCCGGCATTGGCATCACCGACACGGCGCAGCGCATCGGCGAACAGCGCATCATCAACCAGCCGGCCGCGGCCACCCTTGACGCCGATCCGGTAGCGCTCGTGCCAGTTGACCAGATGCGGTGAGGTATGGACATGCACACTGAGACCGGCGGCCTCCAGCAGGGCGCGGGAAAAGGCGGTGACCGAGCCTTTTCCATTGGTGCCAGCGACATGGATCACCGGCGGCAAGCGCCGCTGCGGATTGCCCAAAACGTCCAGCAGCCGGGTTATTCTGTCCAAGGAAAGATCAAAGCCCTTGGGATGCAATCCCAAGAGCTTGTCGATTTCCCGTTCGGCCTCGCTCAACGCGGGTTGGCTCATCGGTATCATCCCGTCGTCCGTCTTTCCGGCAAGTATTGGGCTTTAAGCGTTGGCAACCATCAGCTCGACACCCAGATCCTGCTCGACCGGTGTCTTGGTGAGGATTTTCAGCGTGCGCGCCAGCGTATCGACGATATCGTGGCGCTTGACCACCATGTCGATCATACCGTGCTCCAGCAGGTATTCCGATGTCTGGAAACCTTCCGGCAGCTTTTCGCGGATGGTCTGCTCGATCACGCGCTTGCCGGCAAAGCAGATTTCGGCACCGGGTTCTGCGATGTGCAGGTCGCCGAGCATGGCGTAGGACGCCGTAACGCCACCGGTGGTCGGATTGGTGAGAACCACGATATAAGGCTGCCCCGCCTCCTTCAGCATGTTGACGAGCACCGTGGTGCGCGGCAGCTGCATCAGTGACAGGATACCTTCCTGCATGCGCGCACCGCCGGAGGCTGGAAACATTACCAGTGGGCAGTTTTCGGCGATTGCCCGCTCGAAAGCCTTGATGATGGCTTCGCCCGCGGCCATGCCCAGCGATCCGCCCATGAAAGCGAATTCGTGGACGACGGCGACCAGCTTCAGACCCCGAACAGTGCCGACGCCGGCGAGAATCGTGTCTTCCTGCTCGGTCTTGATGCGGCTGTCGCGCAGACGGTCCGCATATTTCTTCGAGTCGCGGAATTTCAGCGGGTCCTGTGCGACCTTCGGCTGGACCAGCGCTTCATAGGCACCGTCGTCGAACAAGTCGATCAGGCGGGCCTTGGCCGGCATCTTCATATGATAGCCGGAAGCCGGAATGACCCACTTATTGTCTTCCAGATCCTTGTGAAACACCATTTCACCGGTTTCCGGGCATTTAATCCAGAGGTTTTCGGCGACTTCACGGCGACCCAGCATGGAATTGATCCGCGGTCGAACGTAGTTCGTGATCCAGTTCAAGTGAGAAACTCCTGATTGACTGCACCCAATGTGGGGAAATTATTCGGCGGCAACACGGCGAGCGGCGCGAACGCCGGTCGAAATGCCCTTTACAAATGTCGTCACGGCATGGACGGTGTCGGACGTTGCCTGGCCATCCTTCGTCAGGCTGCCGGCGATCTGCGCAACGATTGCCGTGCCAACCACCACGCCATCCGCAGCCGCGCCAATCGCCTGGGCATGATCCGCGGTCTTGACGCCGAAGCCAACGCAAACCGGCAGAGCGGTATGCCCCTTGATCCGCTGCACTGCGCCCGAGACCAGCGAAGGATCCGGCAGCGCCGACCCGGTGATGCCATTCATCGAGACGTAATAGACGAAGCCCGAGGTATTCTTCAACACTTTCGGCAGGCGCTTGTCGTCCGTCGTCGGCGTCGCCAGGCGGATAAAGTTGATGCCCTTTGCAAGCGCCGGAATGCACAACTCGTCGTCCATTTCCGGCGGCAGATCGACGACAATCAGGCCGTCGATGCCGGCTTCCAGCACTTCGTCCAGAAAGGTGTCAACGCCATAGATGTAGATCGGGTTGTAATAACCCATCATCACGATCGGCGTTTCAGTGTCGGTCTTGCGAAATTCGCGAGCGATCTGCAGCGTCTTCTTCAACGTCTGTCCGCCCTTCAGGGCGCGCTGTCCCGCCAGCTGAATCGTCGGACCATCGGCCATCGGATCGGAAAACGGCATGCCTAGCTCGATGATATCCGCACCGGCGGCCGGAAGGGCCTTCATGATGTTCAGCGAAGTCTCAAAATCCGGATCGCCGCCCATGAAATAAGTGATCAGGGCTGGACGGCCTTCGGCTTTCAAATGTGCGAAGCGTGCATCCATACGTGCGGTCATGATTAAAGCCCCATACCCAGAATCTTGCCGACGGTGAAAATGTCCTTGTCGCCGCGCCCGGAGAGATTCATTAGGATGATCTCGTCCTTGCCCATTTTTGGCGCCCGCTTGATGACTTCGGCCAGCGCATGCGACGGCTCGAGCGCTGGAATGATGCCTTCCAGGCGCGTCAGTGTCTGGAACGCTTCCAGTGCTTCGGTGTCCATGATCGGCACATATTCGACGCGACCGATATCGTTCAGCCAGGAATGTTCGGGCCCAATGCCGGGATAGTCGAGACCGGCGGAAATCGAGTGGCCGTCCTTGATCTGGCCGTCGGCATCCTGCAGCAGATAGGTGCGGTTGCCATGCAATACGCCGGGCGAGCCCGCGGTGATCGAAGCGCAATGCTCGTCGCCCTGGAGACCCTTGCCGCCGGCTTCGACGCCGACGATCTTGACGCTGGCATCGTCGAGGAACGGATGGAAAATGCCGATGGCATTCGAGCCACCACCAACGGCTGCGATCACCATGTCCGGCAAACGCCCTTCGGCTTCCAGCATCTGCTCGCGGGCTTCGATGCCGATTACCGACTGGAAGTCTCGGACCATTTCCGGATAGGGGTGCGGGCCGGCCGCGGTGCCGATCAGATAATAGGTATCGTCGACATTGGTGACCCAGTCGCGTAGCGCTTCGTTCATCGCATCCTTGAGCGTGCCGGTGCCGGCGGTAACCGGGATCACTTCAGCGCCCAGCAGCTTCATGCGAAAGACGTTCGGCGCCTGACGCTCGACATCGGTGGCGCCCATATAGACGACGCAAGGCAGACCAAAGCGGGCGGCCACCGTGGCCGAAGCCACACCATGCTGGCCGGCGCCGGTTTCGGCGATAATGCGGGTCTTGCCCATGCGGCGGGCGAGCAGGATCTGGCCGAGACAGTTGTTGATCTTGTGCGAACCGGTGTGGTTCAGCTCTTCGCGCTTGAAATAGATCTTTGCGCCGCCGAGTTCGGCGGTCAGGCGTTCGGCGAAATAGAGCGGGCTCGGTCGGCCGGTATAGTGTTTGCCGAGATGATCAAGTTCGGCCTTGAAGGTCGGGTCGGTCTTGGCCTTGTCCCACTCCGCCTGCAATTCCAGAATCAGCGGCATCAGCGTTTCGGCGACAAAGCGGCCGCCAAAAATGCCGAAGCGACCGTCTTCGTCGGGACCGGCCTTGAAGGAATTGAGTTTTGGCGTCTCGTTCACTGTCTGCTCCTTGATGCCGCCGACGGCAGTGCTGCTGCGGCCACGGCTTCGAAAAACTGGTCCATCATCGTCAGATCTTTTACGCCCGGTGCGCTTTCCACGCCGGAGGAAACATCGATACCCGGCGCCTGTGTCACCGACAGGGCAAGACCGACATTATCCTTGTTCAGCCCCCCGGAAAGCATGTAATCCACGCCTTCGTCAAGCGCATGCATCAATTGCCAGTCGAAGCTGACGCCATTGCCGCCCGGAAGATCGGATCCCTTTGGTGCCTTGGCATCGAACAGAAAACTGTCGGCAATACCGATATAGGGCTCGACACGCCTCAGGTCATCGGCATCGTGGACGGAAAACACTTTCATCACCGGAAGACCATAGACGGCCTTGATATTCAAAACCCTTTCCGGCGTCTCATGGCCGTGCAGTTGAAGAATATCCGGGCGCAGCAGGTCGACAATCTCGTCGAGCTCGTCATTGTCCGCATCGACGGTCACGGCGACGATTTTCACCTTGCCACGGACGGCATCGGCGAGCTTCCCGGCAATGTCCGGCTCGATGTTGCGCGGGCTTTTTTCAAAGAAGATAAAGCCGATATGGCTGGCGCCGTTTTCGACCGCCCGCTGGACAGCCTCAGGCGTCTTCAACCCGCAAATCTTGATATCCGGTTTCATGGCAGCGAAGTGACATGAAATGCCGAAAGAGTCGAGCCAAATTGCGATTTTGGTCTCGCCGTTCCGCGTCGCGCTAATCGAAATCGATCGCGTGCAGCATCGATCCATGCTGCTTCAGCCATTTCTTCGCATCCGCCGTGCGCGGGCAGAGTTTTTCGCACAGAGCCCAGAATTTCGGACCATGATTCATTTCGCGCAGATGCGCCACTTCATGGGCTGCGAGATAATCGATCACCAGAGGCGGTGCCATGACGATGCGCCAGGAAAAGCTCAGGTTTCCGTCCCAGGAACAGGAGCCCCAGCGGCTGCGGGTATCCTTCATGGTCAGGGACTTGACCGGCCGGCGAACGGCTGCGGCATGCAGGTCGACCAGCGCTTCCAGATCTTTGCGCGCCTCTTTCTTGAGAAAGGCCGACAGACGCCGACCAATATGCTCCTCGAGCCCGCTGACCTTCAGCACAGGTCGGCCATCGACCTCGGTGGCTTCCGTCAATCCGCGCAAATTGCCGGTATGCTCGATCCGATGGCGCACACCGCGCAGCAAGATTTCGCCACCGTCGCTCAAGGGACGATCGGCGCCGAAGCGCGCCAGCTTGGTCATCAACCAGCCCTGATGCCGATCGAGAAAGGCGCTGACTTCGCGTTCGTGCAGGCCCACCGGGACCGTCATCTTCAGAGCCCGGCCACCCGGTTCGATGCGCAAGGTGATGCGGGTGGCGCGGACATTCTGGCGGATCGTCAGCGGCATGGCACGGCCTGCCACATCGACGGTACGGTTGACCGGCGCAGCAGGCTTTTTCGGCGTTGACGGTTTTCTGAGGAGCGCAAACATGGCCGTGTTTTAGCCGATTCGTGGGGTGTTGACTGAAATAAAAAGACCGGCACGAGGCCGGTCCAGTTCTGCTTCGACTGCGATCGGCGGTCAGAAACTCGGCGCTTCACCGCCGCTCTTGCGGTCGCGCATGAAACGTTCGAACTCCTCCTGATCCTTGGCCCGGCGCAACTCGCGGACATAGGCGTCGAATTCGGCGCGCATCTCGTCAAGGCGGCGGCTTTCTTGGGCGAGCCGGTCGAGTTCGGCCTTGCGCCAATCGTCAAAAGCGACGTTTCCGGTCGACGTGCGGCCGGTATTGCCCCAGCGCGCATTGCGGCATCCGGCAAACATGCTGTCGGTCTTGTCATTCACGCTCTGCTTGAAATCGCGCAGGCGATCCCCGAACAGAATATATGCAAGCATGGCCAGGCCCAGAGGCCAGAAGACCACGAATCCCAGCACCATAAGGCCGATGGTGGCGGGCGTCCATTCCGGACGAATCAATGCTGACTGGTTCATGATGGCTACCTTCGCGTTCCCCGGGCAGGCACGATGCATGCCCGATGGAATCGATTTGGTAGTCGGCACCGATCTGTGCAAGACGACCCGCCGCGAAATCGAATAAGCGGCTGAATCGGAAACAGGAATTTTACGCAGGCTCAGCTTTTGCGGCGCGGCTTGCGTTCCAGCTTTGCAGGCTGCGAATGCTCTTCGGCAAAGGCGATGATGCGCGGGGCAATCTCGCGCCGGAAGCGTGAGCCGTTGAAGACGCCGTAGTGGCCGACGTCCGGCTGCATGTAATGCAGGCGCATGGTCTCTGGAATATTGGGACAGATGGTGTGGGCCGCCTGGGTCTGGCCGACGCCGGAAATATCGTCGTTCTCGCCTTCGACGGTCAGCAACGCCACCTTGCGGATGGCGGCCGTATCGACCCGCGCGTCGCGGTGCATCATCTCGCCCTTAGGCAGCGCATGCTTGATGAACACGGTATCCACCGTCTGCAGATAGAATTCCGCCGTCAGATCCATCACCGCCAGATATTCGTCATAGAACTCGCGGTGCTTTTCGGCCGGGTCACCGTCGTTCTTCACGAGGTGCATGAAGAAATCCTTGTGCGCCGTGACGTGCCGCTCGAGGTTCATCGACATGAAACCCGACAGCTGCAGGAAGCCGGGATAGACGGAACGCGAAAAGCCGGGATGCGGAAAGGGAACCGTCATCACGACATTGTCGCGAAACCATTCGATCGGCTTGTTTTGCGCCAGTTCGTTAACCGCAGTCGGCTTGATCCTGGTATCGATCGGTCCGCCCATCAAGGTCATCGAGGCCGGCGAGAGCGGATCGTCCGCCGCTTCCATCACGGCGACGGCGGCCAGAACCGGCACGGCGGGCTGACAGACCGCGACGAGATTCACGCCCGGGCCGAGATGATGAACGATCTCGATGATGTAGTCGATATAGTCATCGAGATCGAAACTACCGTCGGCCAGTGGCACCATGCGTGCATCGATCCAGTCGGTAATATAGACGTCGGCGCTTGGCAGCAGCGCTTCGACCGTCCCCCGCAGCAGCGTCGCATAGTGTCCTGACATCGGCGCAACCAGCACGATCTTTGGCCCGGTGGCCGGCCCTGCCGGGAGTTCACGTTCGAAATGAATGAGATTGCAAAACGGCTTCGACCAGACGGTCTTTTCGACGATCGGCACCGACTTGCCATCGACAACCGTTTCTTCCAGGCCAAATTCCGGTTTGCCATAGCGGCGCGTCATTCGCTCGAAAACTTCCAGGCCCGCGGACATCGTCCGACCTGCGGCCGTATCGGCGAGCGGATTGAGCGGGCTGCGTTGCGCCTGTTGCAGCGCCTCGGCCATCATCCGAAGCGGCGCCATAGCGGCGTGATTCATTTCATAGAGCTGATAGAACACTGGGGATTCAACCTTTGAACTTACGATCGTCCGACTGGGCGAGGTCTGCGCCTTATTTGCGACCGCCAAGACTAACACGTTTTCGTTGCAGCGCAATAAAGACCAAAGTCTTGGATGGTTGTTGCCACAAAAGCGAACGGCCCCCTTCGGGGCCGTTGAATATCAAACGTTTCACGTGAATCCTCGCGAGTGGCGCGATTGTGGATGAAATCACACGTCCAGATTGGCAACGTTCAGGGCGTTTTCCTGGATGAAGTCACGACGGGGTTCGACTTCGTCACCCATCAGGCGCGAGAACAGTCCATCTGCATCGGTGGCATCCGGCACGCGCACCTGAAGCAGCGAGCGGACGTTCGGATCCAGCGTGGTCTCCCAGAGTTGTTCGGCATTCATCTCGCCGAGGCCCTTGTAGCGCTGCATTGAAAGGCCCTTTCGGCCGGACGCGAAGATGGCGTCGAGCAGCGAGCGTGGTCCAGCGATTTCCTGGCTGCCTTCCTTGCGGGCGAGAACCGGCGGAATGCCATAGATTTCCTTCATCCGCGGGGTCAACTGGTCGATATGGCGGGCATCGGTCGAGCCGATCAGCGCCACGTCGAGCATCGCCACTTCCTTGACGCCGCGAACCATGCGCTCGAAGCGCAGTCCGCCTTCGTCTGTGGCAAAGCCGGCCCAGCCACGCTCGGTTTCCTCGGCAATCAGATCGAGGCGAGTGGCCAGTTCGGCAGCCGTCGCTTCGGCACGGGCTCGGTTTTCGGTCAGTTCCGGATTGAGTGCGCCGGCGATGGCAGCCTGTTCGATGATCGAGCGGCTGTAGCGCGAATGCAGGCCTTCGACCAATGCGCGCAGTCGCAGCGCGTCCTGGATGACTTCGCGCAGATCCTGTCCAGCCCGGACTTCGCCATTGCCAAGCGTCAGCGTCGCATCTTCAAGGCCCATGCTGATAAGGTAATCCTCCAGCGCCTTCTCGTCCTTCAGATACTGCACCGACTTGCCACGGCTGACTTTGTACAGCGGCGGCTGAGCGATATAGAGGTGACCGCGCTCGATCAGTTCCGGCATTTGCCGAAAGAAGAAGGTCAGCAGCAGGGTTCTGATATGGGCACCATCGACGTCAGCGTCCGTCATGATGATGATCTTGTGGTAACGTAACTTGTCGGCGTTGAACTCGTCCTTGCCGATCGAAGTGCCAAGCGCGGTAATCAGCGTGCCGATTTCCTGGCTCGACAGCATCTTGTCGAAGCGGGCGCGTTCGACGTTCAGAATTTTGCCGCGCAGCGGCAGGATCGCCTGGCGTTCGCGTGAGCGGCCCTGCTTCGCCGAGCCGCCGGCAGAGTCCCCTTCCACGAGGAACAGTTCGGATTTTGCCGGATCACGTTCGGAGCAGTCGGCCAGTTTTCCCGGCAGTGACGCGATGTCGAGGGCGCCCTTGCGGCGTGTCAGTTCGCGGGCCTTGCGGGCGGCTTCGCGGGCGGCAGCGGCTTCCACAACCTTGCCGACGAGAATCTTGGCATCGGCCGGATGTTCTTCCAGCCAGGTGCCGAGCGCTTCGTTGACGAGGCTTTCGACAACAGGGCGAACTTCGGACGAAACCAGCTTGTCCTTGGTCTGCGACGAGAATTTGGGATCCGGCACCTTGACCGACAGCACCGCTGTCAGGCCTTCGCGGCAGTCATCGCCGGTCAGCGAGACCTTTTCGCGCTTCATGATGCCCGAGGCATCGGCATAGGAGACGATCTGGCGCGTCAGGGCGCCGCGGAAGCCAGCCATGTGGGTGCCACCGTCGCGCTGCGGAATGTTATTGGTGAAGCACAGCGTGTTTTCGTGATAGCTGTCGTTCCACCACATCGCCACTTCGACGACCATGCCGTCCTTTTCGCCGCGGATCGACACCGGTTGTTGCACCAGCGGCTTCTTCGAGCGGTCGAGATAGGCAACATAGGCGGCCAGACCGCCGTCATAAATCATCTCTTCCTGGCGAATGTCCGAATGCCGCTTGTCTGTCAGCAGGATCCGAACCCCGGAATTGAGGAACGCGAGTTCGCGCAGGCGATGTTCCAGCGTCGAGAAATCGAATTCAACCTGAGTAAATGTTTCCGAACTCGGCTGGAAGGTGACTTCCGTGCCAGTTTCGCCGCCGGAATCGCCGAGGGTTACCAGCGGAGCGTCGGCCACGCCGTGGGTGAAGCTGATCTCGTGGATCTTGCCCTGGCGCTTGATACGCAGCTTGAGCTTGACCGAGAGCGCATTGACCACCGAGACGCCGACGCCATGCAGACCGCCAGACACCTTGTAGGAATTCTGGTCGAACTTGCCGCCCGCATGCAGCTGCGTCATGATCACTTCGGCTGCCGAAATGCCTTCGCCGGTGTGAATATCCGTCGGAATGCCGCGACCGTTGTCTGTGACCGTTACCGAACCATCGGCATTGAGCGTCACCGTGACCAGGTCGGCATAGCCGCCCAAGGCTTCGTCGATCGCGTTGTCGACCACTTCGTAGACCATGTGGTGAAGACCGGAGCCGTCGTCCGTATCGCCGATATACATCCCTGGCCGCTTGCGGACTGCATCGAGTCCCTTGAGAACCTTGATGGAATCGGCACCGTATTCGGCACTCGCGCCGTCTTCAGTCACGGGTGTATCGGTCATTCAGCGGTCTTTCCAGTGTTATCAGATAAGCAATGGCGACCCAGCGAATCACCAGCTTTTTCCACATCTGACTATAGGGAATTTGCGGCAAGTTCCAAATGTCAGGCCCCAAAATGCGGCATAAAACAGGGGATGAAAGCCGATTTCACCCAGCTTTGCGGGCCTTATCCAGAATAGTCGTCAGTTGTTCTATCACCTCGGGCGACAGAAAGCGAATCTCGCGGGCGAGGCGATTGGCAATGGCGGTATAGGCGGGACCCATGCCGGATGTGTCGATCACCGCGCGCGGATCGGAGGCTGTTGCCAGCATGAACAGGTCTTCCGCCTCATCCCAGATAATGTTGAAATAGCCGGCAACACGCTGGAGGAAATCAAAGCTCGGGGTGCCACGCCGACCATGCTCCAGTGCCGATAAATAGGCCGGCGACACCCCGATCGCCAATGCCATCTGCTTTTGCGAAACGCCCTTGCGCAGCCGCAACTTGCGCACGGCTTCACCGAACGGTGTCATGTCCCATTCCTGCGCGACAGACGCACATAAAGCGCGCCCTCGCCGCCGTGATGCTGGGCCGCCTGCTCATAGGACGAAATCAGATAACGGTATTCCGGTTTGGAAAACCACAGCGGAACCGCCCGCTTGAGGGCACCGTCGCTGCCGAGCGAGCTGCCCTTGCCGGTAATCACCAGCACATGCCGCAGGCCACGATCATGGGCACGCATCAGGAAATCGAGCAAGATACCGTGTGCCTCCCCTTGGATCAGACCGTGCAGATCGATCCGCGCCTCCAGCTGCAGATGACCGCGCGACAATTTCCGTTTGACCGGTTTCTCGAGCGGATGATGCAGGCCGGACGGTTTTTTGATAGCCGGCGTCGGACTGTAGGAGGCATCGAACGCTACGGGTTTGCTAACTGCTTTCGCCGGCTGCGGTTCCACCGGATTTTCCTCGAACGCGGCCTCGAATTCCAGCAGATCTGCAAGCCTTCCCGGCAGCGCCCGCGTGCTCTTGGCAATCTTGCCCCAGAGAATGCGTTCTTCGACACTGAGCTTGCGATCCGCCATCAGACGAATCTCTCGGCAGCGGCCTTCGGAATCAGGATATAAAAATCGGCAGCATTGCGGATCGTGCCCGCCTGCTCGCCGGCCTGAGCGCCAGAGCCCGTAAAAATATCACCTCGGGCCGGGCCGACGATCGCCGATCCGGTATCGAGCGCCAGCATCAGCCGGCGGAATGGCTTGCCATCATCCAGGTGCATCAATGTTTTGGACTGGATGAAAAACGGGCAGCCAAAGGTGTGGATCAGGCGGTCGACGGCTAGCGAGCGCCCGGCCACCAGCGGAATTTTTGCGGCCGCGATCGGTCCGAGTTCGGGGCCGGTGGCATCCGCCTCGCGAAAGAAGATATAAGAACGGTTGTGCCAAAGGATTTCGTCAACGCGGTCCGGATTTGCACCCAACCAAGCCCGGATCGATTGCATCGAGATATCCGCCGGCTTGATTTCGCCAATGTCGATCAGCTTTTTGCCGATCGGCGAGAAAGCGTGGCCGGCTTTGGCGGCATAGGTGATCCGGCCAATGCGGCCATCCGGGTATATCAGCCGGGCTGCGCCTTGAACGTGAACGAAGAAAACATCGACCTTGGATTTGGCCCAGGCAATTTCCAGCCCCCTACCGGACAGGCATCCCTGATCAATCGCCTGTCGATCGGGATAGGACAAGATAACCCCGTCCCGATCCAGCCCGAACACATAAGTGGACTCCATTGGCTCAGGCCGGTTCTCGTCATTAACGTCGACAAGATCATCGGGGCGGCGATAGAGCGGAAAACGCCAGATATCATCCGGCGTCGCCGAGACTTCGATTTCAGGCTCATAAAAGCCGGTAACAAAGCCGCTCTTGCCATCTGCCTTCGCAATTCGAAACGGTATGCAATGTTGCCGGAAAAAATCCCGCACCGAAGCAGCATCTGTTGGCTCGAACGTCGAGGCTGCCGTGAGCAGTGGCAGAAGGTCGCCGGTGGTTAGTCCCAGAGATCCGCCGCGATAGGCCTTGACGCTGGTGACGTGCTCAAGACAGTCCTGTAACAGACCGATCAGAGCGGTAGGATCGTCATCGCCCCAACCTTCAAGATCTTCGAACGATACGGGGCGAAGCGAATAATCCATCAATGCCGATCTCACTGTTCCGATTCAGTGGCAATCAGCTTCCAGTTCGGATCGCGAGAGCGAATATCGCGCGCAAATGTCCAGATGTCGTTGACCTCGGTCACTGCCTCGGCATCGCCGTCGATCAAGGCACCAGCCTTGTCATAGGTGGCGGAAATCAGCTGGCTGATAATGCGGACCGTAATCTGCTCTTCGGAATCCTTGATATCGGCATGGGTAATATCGGCCTTCTCGATACCGACAAAAGTCGATTTGACCGCCTCGCCGCGAGTCTCGCGCTCAGTGATGGCCGCATCAAACCCGTCATACACTTCGCGTGAAAGCAGGCCCTTCAAAGTTTTGCGGTCGCCATCGGCAAAGGCCATGACGATCATTTCGTACGCCATCCGGGCGCCGTTGATGAATTCCTTCGGCTTGAAGGAGGGATCGGTCTTGACCAGTTCCCGCAGGGAGGTGTTCAGAGCTGTGCCGGGCTTGGCCACGGCGTCGGCGTAGGAATAGCGCTCGTCTTCTTCGACCACACCATCCCGTTTCGGCAGAGTTACCACCTTGCCGTCTTCCGCTGCCGGTGTCTTGGCAACATCGCGCGGCGTATAGGGATCAAACGGCGGCTTTTCATTTCCCGTGCGTCGTCCAAGAACGCTGCGCAGCTGCAGGAATATCAGCACTGCAGCCACGAGAAAAAAGAGTGTCACAAAATCATTTGAGCCCATCGTATTCAGAAACCGCTGTTTAAATTTCTAGTCTTGACCCTCATATAGTCCGCATCCGCCCATCATTCAAATGGCGAACCACATATCTTTGGCTTTAAGCTTGACCTACGAAGCCCATGCTCCAACGCGTTACGAACAGGATACCATCATGCGTCTGTCGCTCTTTCCCGTGTTTCTGCTGTTGCTGCCACTGCTGGAAATTGCTGGTTTCGTGATTGTCGGCCAGGCCATCGGCCTCTGGGCAACGCTCGGTCTGGTCGTGCTGACCTCGATCGTCGGTGCCGTCCTGCTGCGCGTCCAGGGCCTTGGAATGATCAACCGAATTTCCAAGGACAGCCGCGCCGGTGTCAA
>Ga0247808_10001179_pt1 | contig 12701 bp, 10 predicted proteins | sample UWRJL089202R1_FD_179914 | JGI IMG/M metagenome (GOLD analysis project Ga0247808, IMG submission 179914) | Plant litter microbial communities from Arlington Agricultural Research Station in Wisconsin, United States - UWRJ-L089-202R-1 | ecosystem: Environmental > Terrestrial > Plant litter >... | reverse complement strand
TCCTACAGATGAGATCAAGGAAGAATTGAATGCCGTTTTTGGAGGTGGAGTTGAAGCCAAAGTATTCGGTAATAGTAATCAATTAAAAATTACAACAAAATATAAAGTTGATGTTCACGGAACAGAAGCTGATCAAGAAGTAAACAAAATGCTTTTTGATGGTTTGAAAAAACACTATCCAGCAGATATGACCTATGAAAAATTTGTAAATACTTATGATGGAAAATCATTAGGTATTTTACAAGCTTCTAAAGTTGGTCCTGCAGTTGCAGAAGACATCAAGACAAATTCATATTGGGCTGTACTTGGAGCAATGGCAATTGTATTCCTTTACCTGACAATCAGTTTCCGTAAATGGCAATATAGTTTGGGTGCGATTGCTGCAGTAGCACACGACGTTATTTTCGTATTGGGAATTTACTCTTTACTTTGGAAATATATGCCGTTTGGTATGGAGATCGATCAGCACTTTATTGCTGCGATTCTAACAGTTATCGGTTACTCTATGAACGATACCGTAATTGTATTTGACAGGGTTCGTGAATATTTAGATGGAAAAACAAAAGGTTCTTTCAATGATATTGTAAACAAATCGGTTAACTCTACGATGTCAAGAACAATCAATACATCATTGACAATGATTTTGGTATTGTTGATTATGTTTATCTTGGGTGGAGAAACCATCAGAGGATTTATCTTTGCAATGTTAATTGGTATTATCGTTGGAACATATTCTTCTCTTTTCATCGCAACGCCAGTATTGTGTGATACAATTTCTGATGCAGAACACAAGCGTATCGAAGATTTGCACAATAACGTAAACAATGAAGGAATAGCTTAAATCTTAAAAATTAGCTTTCAAATATAAAAGGCTGTCTCACTTTTGAGACAGCCTTTTTTGATTTTGTACTTTCAGGTTCTTAAATATCAACACGAATTGCAACAATTTACACTAATCAATTCGTGAAAATTAGTATAATTCGTGTTGAATGATTGTGTGTCGTAATCGTATGCCTTATAATTTAGTTATTCATCAATTGCCATTGGTTTTACCCAATGGGAGATTAAATGAAAAACAAATATCAAATCCAATTTGGCTTTAGCAAATTCTTGTTAAAGAATGAGAGAATTATTGTCTATAAAAAAACTCCCGACTACATTTGTAATCGGGAGTTTCAATTTAGAATAGATGCTGTCCTTATTTATTATTTTCAATAATATAATCCAAAACCTTTCGCATCAAATGAACCCTATCTTTTCCGGTTACATTATGCTTGTGCATAGGATAAGGGAAGAAATCAATTTGCTTCTCAGCCTCAATGAATTTTTTAACCAAGGCAAAATTCTGTTGCATTACCACCACATCATCACTTGTTCCGTGAATCAGAAGCAATTTTCCTTTTAAGTTTTTTACATAATTCAAAGTACTGGCTTCGTCAAAACCTTTCTGGTTTTCTGCAGGAGTATCCATATAACGTTCGCCATACATTACTTCGTAGAATTTCCAATCCGTCACAGGTCCACCAGCAACTCCAACTTTAAAGGTGTCCGGTTTTCTCAACATTAAAGAGGTAGTCATAAATCCTCCATAACTCCAGCCGTGAACGGCCAAACGATTGCCATCAACATAAGGAAGCGATTTCAAATACTCAACTCCTTTCAATTGATCTTCCATTTCAGCAATTCCTAATTTTCCGTGGATTACGTTTTCAAATGCCAGACCTCTGTTTTCCGAACCACGATTGTCAACCGTAAATACCAAATAGCCTTGTTCTGCCATCCAATACATCCAAAGATTAGCTCCATCCAGATAAGAATTGGTAATCATTTGAGCATGAGGGCCACCGTAAACATACACCATTACCGGATATTTTTTTGAAGGGTCAAAATTACTAGGTTTGATGAGTCTTGTATATAAATCAGTTGTTCCGTCGCCAGCTTTTATGGTTTTGATTTCAGCAGTCCCCATTTGGTAGTCAGCATATTTGTTTTTGCTTTCTACTAAAGTTGTTGCTTTCTGGTTTTTATCCAAAAGCAACGATTTTGATGGTGTTGTATGATTGGAATACTCATCAAAAAACCAATTACCGTCAGTACTGGCAGAAAAATTATGAACTCCTTCCTCTTTTGTAAGAAGCGTTTGTTTTCCTTTCAAGTCTACTTTGTAAGCCAACATATTCGTCGGATTTGTTCCTGTAGCCGAAAAGTAGATTTCAGTTCCTGCTGAATTTGCACCTATGATTCCAGTGGTTACAAATTTATTCTGCGTCAATTGCTTGATTAATTTCCCATCAATTGAATAGTAGTATAAATTATTGAAGCCATCTTTCTCACTTATCCAAACAAAATTATTAGACTTCTTATTTGGAAAAAACGCTGGATGTTCTGGCTCAACCCACTTCGGATTTTTCTCATTAAGAATTGTTCTAACGAAAGCACCTGTATTCGCATCGTATAAATGCAATGACATATCATTCTGTCCTCGGTTTACTTCAGCTATCGACACATATTTTTCATCTGGAGTCCAAGATAGATTCGTCAAATAATCATCGCTGTTTCCTTTTGGCGTGATGAAAACGGTTTTGGCTGTAGCCAAATTATAAATCCCAACTCTTGGCTTTTCACTTTTCTGGCCAATCATTGGATATTTGATGTTCACTAACTTTCCAGGCGTCTCATTTATGTCTAGCAAAGGATAATCGGCAACTTCTGTTTCATTTTTTTGATAGAATGCTAAAAAGTTGGCGTTTGGCGACCAAAATATTCCGTTATGGATACCAAATTCACTTCTTGCATACGTTTGACCCGAAACAATTCCTTCATTGGTTTCATTTGTAACCGCAATTTTTTGATTGTTTTTATTGATGAAGTAGAGGTTGTTTTTTTCTGTAAAGGCAATATTTTCTTTGTTGTTATCGAAAGTCTGGTTCTCGGCAGTTTCCGGTAATTCGGCAATCTGTTTTCCAGATTTTGTAGCAACGTTATATTCATAGAATTTTGTACCATCACTCAAAACAAAAGTGTTGGCATCTTTCCATTCGATTCCAAAGAAACCTCTTAAACTTGTTCCAAGAGTTTTATTCAAATCAGAAAGTGAAACTAATTCAGTTGGTTTTGTGTCAGCCGTATTCGCCACCATTAACTTTTGACCAAAATTTTCAAAGAAAATATATTTGTTGGTGTCAGGAATCCATTGGAATCCTAAAACATTGTCGGCCCTAAAAGCCCTGTATTGTTGTAAAACTCCATCGTCAAGAGTAATTTTTTTCGTTTGACCCACAGCTGTAAAGGCCAAAAACAGACTAAAAACAGCAATTAATTGTTTCTTCATATTTATTTTTTGTTTGATAGAAGGCAAATGTATTAAAAAAGGATAACGTCAACAGGATTTTAACCCCTGTTAACATTATCCTTTATGCTAATGTATTTTATTCTTAAATTAATCCAGACTCGTTTTCCTTGTCCAGATACTGTTGCACAATTTCAATCGCATTGGTCACCACATCACTCAAAGCCGTAATATAAGTGCCTTCTTCAGCAATATTGATGGCGTGTTTGATGGCTTCGATTTCTTTGGAAATGATTTCGTAAGTCACATTTCTACCTGACGCTGATATGCCTTCCAAAATCAAATCATTGATTTCCTCTTCCGTTCTTCCTCTCAAATGTTTTTCTGAACGGATGATGATGTGGTCAAACATTCTTCCGGCAATTTTTGCACATTCTTTGATGTCTTCGTCCCGACGATCGCCAACTCCGGCAATGATTCCTATTTTCTTATTGGCTTCTACAGAACTCAAATAATCTTCAACACCAAGATATCCTGATGGATTATGGGCAAAATCAATCAAGACCTTGAACTTTTTGAAGTCAAAAATATTCATTCGACCAGGAGTTTGGGCCACACTAGGAATAAATGTTTGCAGGGACAAGCTGATATCTTCCGTTTTAAATCCCCATAAATAACTTGCCAAAGTAGCCGCCAAAGCATTTGCAATCATAAATTTGGCTTTTCCACCTAAAGTTAAAGGAACGTGAGTGGCTCTTTCAACTCGGATTTTCCACTCTCCTTTTTTCACTGTGATAAATCCGTTTTCGTAAACAGCAACGATTTTTCCTTCTTTCGATTGTTTCTTGATGAATGGACTTTCCTCATCCATACTGAAATAGGCCACATTGCAACTCAAATCTTCTCCAATTTTAATACATTGGTCATCATCGCCATTCAAAATTGCCCAACCGTCTTTCTTGATGCTTTTTACAACAGTACTTTTCACTCGGGCCAGATCATCAAGTGTGTGAATGTCGCTCAAGCCCAAATGATCTTCCTGAATGTTGGTAATCACACCAATGTCACATCGGCTAAAGCCTAAACCAGAACGAAGGATGCCACCGCGGGCTGTTTCCAAAACAGCAAATTCCACCGTTGGATCTTTCAAGATATATTCAGCCGAAATTGGTCCGGTTGTATCACCTTTTTCCATCATATGATTCTGGATGTAAATTCCATCCGAAGTGGTAAAGCCCACTTTGTAGCCATTGTTTTTTACAATATGTGCCAAAAGTCGGGTAGTGGTTGTCTTTCCGTTGGTTCCTGTAACGGCAATGATCGGAATCCTACTCGGCTTTCCTGGAGGATACAGCATATCAATAACAGGTGAAGCGACATTTCTTGGCAAACCTTCAGAAGGTGCGAGGTGCATCCTGAATCCTGGAGCTGCATTTACTTCCAAAATGCAACCGCCATTTTCCTTTAAAGGCTGGGTAAGATTCTCTGCCATAATATCAACCCCGCAAATATCCAAGCCGATAACTCTGGAAATTCTTTCGGCTAGAAAAATATTTTCAGGGTGCATCATATCGGTAACATCTACAGAAGTCCCGCCTGTACTTAAATTGGCAGTCGATTTTAGATAGACAATTTCTCCATTTTTAGGAACACTTTCAACCGTGTAATCTAATTTTTCCAATAAATCCAAAGTGTCGCGATCAACATCAATCTGCGTCAGGACATTTTCGTGGCCATAACCTCTTCTCGGATCCTTGTTGGTTTCATCAATTAAGTATTGAATTGTATTTTTTCCGTCTCCAACAACGTGTGCTGGAACTCGTTTTGCAGCAGCGACTAATTTATTATCAATTACAAGAACACGGAAATCAAATCCTGTAATGAATTTTTCAACGATTACTCTTCTGCTATAATTTTGAGCATAAACCAATCCAGCTTTTGCATCTTCCCAATTTTTTACATTGATGGAAGCTCCTTTCCGTGATTTCCGTCCAAAGGTTTTAGCACAATTGGATAGCCGATTTTGTCGATAGTAGTTTTTAGACCTTCCTCATCAACACAAATACCCCCACTTGCTACAGGAATAGAAGCCAAGTCCAGCATACGTTTTGTTTCTTCTTTATTACAAGCGATATCTACTGCAATATTGCTGGTCTTGCAGGTTATGGTGGCCTGAAAACGCATTTGATGAACACCGTAACCTAATTGTACTAAGGAGTTTGTTCCCAGACGAATCCAAGGAATATCTCGTGCAACAGCTTCTTCCACAATACTTCCCGTACTTGGCCCGAGACGAACGCGTTCGCGGATTTCACGCATTTTTTGGATATCGCCTTCCAAATCATAATCTGTTCCGGCAATTAACGCTTCGGCAATATTTACGGCTGATTCTGCGGCAAAAAGGCCTACATTTTCTTCGGTATAACTAAAAACCACATTGTAGATTCCAGGTGTTTTGGTTTCTCTGGTTCGTCCGAAACCGGTTTCCATTCCGGCAAGGGTTTGAATTTCGAGTGCTATGTGCTCGATTACGTGGCCCATCCAAGTACCTCTTTCCACTCTTGAAAAGAATCCTCCCGGAACACCTTCTGAACATCTGTGCTCGAACATTGTTGGAAACATTGCTTCGATTCGTTCCTTAAAACCTTCGATTTTATTGGTAGGAAATTGCTCCATCTCCTCTAAATCTAACCTCATTTGGATTAATCTTTTTCTCTGGACACTCCAGATGTTAGGTCCACGAAGGGCTTGTATTTTTAGTATTTTCATTTAATAGAAGTTAATAATTGTACTAGTGAATTGATTTTTAAAGTGTTGGTGATGATTTTCTTTTGGATTTAAGCTGTTTCAAAAATCATTTAGAAAATTAGTTAAAAATTTTATAATATCCTTCTACTAACCAATATTTTTTAGTCTTTTTTTATCCAAATTAATAGTTTAGCAAATAGATTTTTATTTGCAACTGATGCTAATTTTTGTTTCTCTACATTTTTAAGCACTCCAGCGTGTAGCGATTTCGGCTTAAATTCCTGAAAAAAAGGACAGTAGTATAGGAATTATACCGTCATGCCTACCTTTATGTAGTAGTGAAAAAGTATGAAATTCATCAAATTCTAAAAATTACCTCTTCAAAATAGTACTACGACGCCCACTACATTTCAGAAAGCCGTCGAAGTACTACGAGAGCTTCCCAGAATTTAATTTAGCCTTTCGTAGTAGTACGAGAGCTTCCCAGAATTTAATTTAGCCTTTCATACTAGTACGAGAGCCTCCCAGAAATTATTTTAGCCTTTCGTAGTAGTACGAGAGCTTCCCAGAAATTATTTTAGCCTTTCGTAGTCCTACGGGAGCTTCCCAGAATTTAATTTAGACTTTCGTAGTCCTACGACGGTTTATCAAGAAATTAATTCTATGATTTTTATACCATAAAGTAGTCCAAGAGGATTTCAAAGACAAGAAAAAAGGTATGCTGTTTTTGGGTTGATGATTAAATTTTAGACTATAAAAGCATCGGCAACCTATTTTAAGGTTAAACTATTTTTGGCTTTTCTTTACAGCGAATCGTTATAGTGGCTCCTTAAAAAGATTTATAAAAATAAAGGTTTGAAGATTGCCTGTTTTAAGTTTTTAATTATTTTTACAAAAATAACATACCAATTAAAATGAATATACAAGGCAAATTAATGATTATTGGAGGTGCTGTAGATAAAGGAAGTTTTACAGAAACTGATTTAGACAAAAATGTTGCGAATAATTTAAACTTTTTTGAAACCGGCATTTTGAAAAGACTCTTGCTTGAGTCGAAACACAAGGAGAATTCTAAGATAGAAGTGGTGACAACAGCTTCGAAGATTCCAAGAGAAATAGGTCCGGAATACGTTAAGGCACTTGAATATTTAGGGGCTACTAATGTAAATGTACTTCATATTGAAAAACGCGAACAAGCAACATCTCCTGAAGTTTTAGAAAGAATTAAAGCTGCAGATGTTGTAATGTTTACGGGAGGCGACCAGTTGAGATTGACATCGATTCTTGGCGGGACTGCTTTTCACGATATTATTTTAGACAAATACCATAATGAAGATTTTATTTATGCAGGAACTTCGGCAGGAGCTGCGGCTGCGTCAAATAATATGATTTATCAAGGAAGCAGTTCGGAGGCTTTGCTGAAAGGTGAAGTGAAAATCACGAGCGGTTTGGGATTGATTGACGGTGTTATCATCGATACACATTTTGTGCAAAGAGGTAGGATTGGCAGGCTTTTTCAAGCTGTTGTGGGAAATCCGAAAGTGCTTGGAATAGGCTTGGGTGAAGACACCGGCTTGCTGATTACCAATAATACAAAGATGGAAGCGATTGGTTCTGGTTTGGTAATTTTGGTTGATGGTAGAGAGATCAAGGACACGAACTTGACGCAAGTTGAATTGGGACAACCTATTTCAATCTCACATTTGGTAACGCACGTTATGAGTATGTATGATACTTTCGATTTAAGCACTCACAAAATGTTCATCAGGTCTTCTCAATATGCCGATGAATTAGGCCTTCCTACAGATTAAATACTATGAAAATAATTATCCACGGCGGTTTTTTCTCTGAATCTTCCACCAATCACGAAACAAAAGTAGCAAAACAGAATGCTTTGTTGCGAATTGCGAAAGATTCGTATGCATTTTTGAAGACACATTCGGCTTTAGAAACGGTAGTGTATGCCGTTTCGCAATTGGAAGATGATGCATTATTCAATGCGGGAATTGGTTCGCAGATTCAAAGTGATGGGAAAATCAGGATGAGTGCTTCGCTGATGGATGGCTTTTCGCATAAGATGAGCGGTGTCATTAATATTGAAGAAGTGAAAAATCCGGTTCAAGTTGCTCAAGTTTTATTGGATTTTGATGATAAAGTTTTGGGTGGAAGTGGAGCTACAAATTTTGCAAGAAAGCACGGTTTCGAAGTTTTTTCTACAGAAATACCACAAAGGCGTTCAGAATATGAGGCAAAATTAGCTTCTGCCGGAACCGGAACTGTTGGTTGTGTGGCTTTGGATAAAGATGGGAAAATTGCAGTAGCGACTTCAACGGGCGGAAAAGGTTTTGAAATTCCGGGAAGGATATCCGATTCGGCTACAGTTGCAGGAAATTATGCCAATGAATTCTGTGGTGTGAGTTTGACTGGAGTAGGGGAAGATATTGTGAGTGGAGCGGTTGCGGCAAAGATTGTAACCCGTGTAACAGATGGTTTTTCTTTGAAGGAAGCTTTTGAGAAAACGTTCAATGAATTGAAGCCTTTTGATGGTTTTGCTGGTGCGATTGCGATTGATAAGGAGGGAAACATTTTTCATCAAGACTCTCATCCAAGTATGGTTTTTGCCAGTTTTGATGGAGAAAATGAAGAAGTTTTTAATTAAAAAATATTTTTATAAGAAGAAACCCGATAGGCTTTTGGCTTATCGGGTTTCTTTTTTATTAGAATCCTGTAGAAACAGTTACAGATTTCCATTCTTCCAATTCAGTTTCCATTGCTGAAATCTTACTTTTTGCCATTTCATACGCATCATTTCCTAGGAATAAATGCAATGGTGGATTTTCCTGATCGGCAATTTTTATAATCTCTGCCACACCTTTTTCAGGATCGCCCGGCTGATTTTGATTGATTTCATCCTGATGCATTCTTTGGGATGCTCGAACTTCGTTGTAATCTTCAATATGATTTTTTGGAGTTGATAAAGAATCTGGATTTAAGAAATTGGTTCTGAAATAACCTGGAAGTACAGCCGTTACTTTTATTCCGAAAGGTTTTGTTTCGATCGCCAAGCCTTCGGTAAAACCAATCACGGCAAATTTAGTCGAACAATAAATTCCAAATCCAGGGAAATCACCTACATAACCTCCGATTGAAGAGAAATTGAAAATGTGTCCTGATTTCTGCTCACGTAAATAAGGCAGTGCTTGTCGGATTACGTTTAAAGAACCAAAAACATTGACATCAAAATTCTGTCTTGCTTCCGCATCCGAAAGTTCTTCGAGAGCACCAAGCAATCCGTAACCTGCATTATTGACAATAGTATCAATTCTTCCGAATGTTTTTACGGTTTCTGCGATAGCATTCTGAACGCTTTTTTCGTTTACCAAATCCATTTCAAGCGCTAAAAATTGTGAATTGGTTGGGATCTCTTTTACTAAATCCGATTTATTTCTTGTTGTTGCTGCTACAGAATGACCTTGTTCTAATAATTGGTTTACTAGAATAAGACCAAAACCTTTTGATGCTCCCGTAATAAACCAAACTTTTTTGTTTTCACTTTTCATAATTACTTGTTTTAAATTATGAAGCAAAATTAGAGCAGGAATGGACTTGATTTCTTGCTTCAATCAAACGAATGATTGCAAAAATCAAACATTTCTATAAATGCTTGGCGTCTGGTTGGTTTTTTTCTTGAAAAAGTTATTGAAATGTGCTGCTTCTTCAAAGCCAAGCGAATAACTTATTTCTGAAATATTCCAATCTGTATATTTCAACAAGGCTTTGGCTTCAGTCGTTATTCTTTCGGTAATGTAATGAGTAGTGGTTTTTCCTGTAGTTTCTTTGATGGCCCTGTTCAAATGGTTGACGTGAATTGAAAGCTGGCTTGCAAAATCTTTTGCAGAGCGAAGTGTGAATCTTTGCGAAGGTGTTTCAATAGGAAATTGACGCTCGAGTAATTCTGTGAAAACAGAAGTTATCCTTGAATTTGCATCAGTATGCTGATATATGGTTTCGGATGGCTGTCTTTTTAAGGCATAATGTGTAAGCTCAGAGCTATAATTTCTCAGCAAATCGTATTTATAGGCATAATCGGAATTTATTTCATCAAACATCTTTTCAAAAATGGCTGTAACTTCGGCATCTTCTTTTGGGTTTAAAATATAAGATGGTTTTCCGCCTTGTGCAAACATCGGTAAGTCATTCAGATTTCCTTTTATTTTTTCTGTGAAAAAAGATTCTGTGAAAATACAGAAATAGCCAGTAGTTTCGCCTGATAGATGTTCCCAAGTATAAGGAACTTGTGGATTGAAGAAGATCAATGTTGGACCCGATACTTCAATACTTTTATCAGCATAATGGTAGAGATTTGTTCCGCGAATGAGGCATATCTTATAAAAATCTCTTCGACTATAGCTGATGTTTGGACTTTCATTTGGAAGGCAATCTTCCAATTTAAAAACATTAAAATGACCAATGCCGTCTTTCAGATCAACGGTAATATGTTCCATTTTGTTTTGATAAAACTCTTTTAGTGATTGTGTTTTCATTTTACAAAATTACAAAATTCAAACATACAAAAGTCAAAAGTGTATAAAAGCAAAAAAGCCATCTCAAGTTGGATGGCATTTTTCTGTTTTCAGATATTATAAAGAAGAACCTATAGGTTCAAGCAGTTCAAACTTATGAGAATTTTTCAAACCGCTTTCATCTCGTTCCTTTTGGAAGTTTTTAAAGGAAGGCACATTTAGAATATGGTTTTGTATTGCTTCATTGTTATAGGAAGATAGATGTAAAAAGGTAATTCCATCATCGCATAGAAATACTTCGTACTTAAAATCTGAAGGGTTTAATTGTTTAAAATCTTCCAGAAATATCTTGATGTTAGCTTTGTTTTGTTCTACAAAATCTGGCTTTACAGTGTAGGTTACTTTTACTGAAATCATATCTTCAAATTAATTAGTTAACTGCTAATTCGGTAGCAATTGCAATTCTGTTCCAAGCGTTGATAATCGTAATCATCATAATGATATTTCCGATATATTCTTCGGTGAACAGGTTTTTTGCCTTAGCATAAGTGGCATCCGACAAGTGATTCTTTTGAATCAAAGTGATTTCTTCGGTCATTTCTAGGATCACTCGTTCCTCTTCTGTGTAAAGCGTGGTTTCTTTCCAAGCGTTTAAAAGATAGATTCTTTGTTCGGTTTCGCCTTGTTTTCTTGCATCTGCAGTATGCATATTGATACAAAAAGCACAGCCGTTAATTTGTGAAGCCCTGATTTTGATCAGCTCTTTATGGGTTGAAGTTAAAGAAGTTGAAGCAATGTATTTCTCTAATCCGAACATTGCTTTGTAGGCTTCTGGTTGTGTCTGAAAAATGTTTACTCTTGTGTCCATTTTGATGTGTTTTTAAATTCATTACAAAGTTGCGCAAGATGTGGCTTAAAAAACTTGAAGTACTTCAAGAAATGAAATTAGACTTTTCCAGCCCGAATCTTACTCATAAACTCCGGCGAAAAATCCAAGTAGGAGGCAATCATATATTGTGGAACACGCTGAATAAATTCAGGAAACATAGAGTTCATATGGTGAAATCGTTCCTCGGCCGACATTGTAAAGAGGTATCTAATCCTGACCTGCGAAGCTCCAAATGATTTTTGGATTACGAGTCGGAAGTATTTTTCCAGTTTGGGAATTCTATCCAAAAGTTCATCAAATGACTTTCTGTCGATAGAAACCACTTCGATTTTTTCAATGGCTTGAATATTAAAATGAGTAGGTGTTTGATATTGAAAGCTCAAATAATCGGTAATCCACCAGTTCTCAATTCCAAATTGTAAAGTTTGTTCTACTCCTTTATTGTTGTTGATGTAAAACCGAACACAGCCCTTGAGGATGAAATATTGCTTGTTGCAAATTTGACCTTCTTCTAACAAAAGTGATTTTTTAGTGAAGATTTGATGCTGGAAATGGGATAAAATCATTTCCGCTTCAGTCTCATCCAAAGCGATGAACTTGTTTATATGTGCTATAAGATTCGAAAGCATCAACAAATATAACAATCAAAAATAAAAGGATTGCTGCTGTAAAAAACTTTTTTAAAATGCAGGAATATAAATATCGAAAGTAGCCCCTTTGTTTATTTCGGCAGATGCCGTAATAAAACCATTATGATTATCGATTATTTTTTTGACGATGGCAAGACCAATTCCTGTTCCAGCATATTGGTCTTCACTGTGCAAACGTTGGAAAATGCCGAAAATCCTGTTTTTATAATTTGGATTAAAGCCAATTCCGTTATCTTTAATAGAAATATGGCAATAATTTTTTGAAGCAGAAAGTTGGCCGATAGTTAATTCTGGATTCTTTTTTTGCAATGTGTTCCCCTTTAAAACTTCACTTTTGATGATGATGTGTGGAGGAATTTCCGGAACAGAAAATTTTATAGCGTTGCTAAGCAGGTTTTGTATAACCTGACGAAATTGGAAAGGGATAATATTGGCAACTCCAAGGTGGTAGGTTTCTATGATGGCCTTTTTTTCGATGATGCTTTCTGCCAAATCATTCTTTACATCATCTACAATCTTGTTTAGGCTGATGTTTTCAAATTTCCTTTCATTGGCATTGGCGTGTGAAAAAGCCAATAAGTCCTCGATAAGCGTTTGCATCC
>Ga0247808_10001177_pt1 | contig 12703 bp, 6 predicted proteins | sample UWRJL089202R1_FD_179914 | JGI IMG/M metagenome (GOLD analysis project Ga0247808, IMG submission 179914) | Plant litter microbial communities from Arlington Agricultural Research Station in Wisconsin, United States - UWRJ-L089-202R-1 | ecosystem: Environmental > Terrestrial > Plant litter >... | reverse complement strand
AGATTATCTTGTTTCGAAATTCAAAAATTATCCTCTTGTACTTTTGGGTGAAGACCACGCCGTGAAGGAAAATCTTGATTTTGTCAAGAGCATTATTCCGGATTTATATCAGGCTGGTGTTTACAATCTCTGTATGGAATTCGGAGCTTTTGAAAAGCAAAAAGAACTGGATGAATTGCTGAATGTAGAAATATTTGATGAACGAAAAGCAAAAGATATGTTCTTTTATTACAACGTCGGTTGGGCTTACAAAGAATATTTTGACATCTACAAAGCGGTTTGGGAATTCAATAAAACCTTAAAACCTGATGCGAAAAAATTCCGGATTGTCAATCTGAGTTATCAATACCGTTGGGAAAACTTCAAAGGTGGTGCAAGAACGCCCGAGAATATGAAAGCCGTTTTCAATCTTGGAACGCCAGACCAGTTCCGAACTGAAATTATTAAAAAGGAAATCATTGAGAAAGATGAAAAGGCTTTGATTTATATGGGACACGTCCACGTTTTTACAAAGTACAAAATGCCAATCCTGAAAGTTAACAACGATGATTTTTGTGATTATGATGAAGGAATGGTTGGAAATCGTCTTTATAAATTAATGTCCGGCAAGATTTTCAACATTATGTTTCATACACCGATGTTTTCCAAAACGCAGTACAATCCGTCTTATGTTTCGCCTGCGAATGGAGAACTTGAGAATGCACTTCAGAAACTTAATTATCCGCAGATTGGTTTTGATTTGATTGATACGCCTGCCGGGAAACTTTCGGATAACAGTTTTTTCAGTTTTTGCCATTCCGATTTTAAAATGGAGGATTTTTTTGACGGTTATATTTTCCTCAAACCTTTCAAAGATTTGACTGGTTGCACTTACGATGACGATTTTTTCACAGGAAAAGACTGGACTTACATTGAGAATAATTTTCCGGACCCAGATTGGAGGAAACCTAAAAATTTGGAAGAATATAAAACAGCCATCAAGAAATATGTCGACATCAAAGACCGCTACAAAGATGTGATTCAGACTTCGATTCCTGCTGTGAGTTCTGGCAAAATCATCAGAATCAATCAATTCCCTTCGAAATATGTTGCGCCGAGAAATGTAGATATCTGGCTGCCTGAGAATTTTAATCCGAATAAAAAATATGCTGTTCTCTATATGCACGACGGACAGATGCTTTTCGACGGGTCAATCAATTGGAATAATTCCGAATGGAAAGTGGATGAAAACTATACTGAACTCAGCAAAAAAATCAAACTGAAAGACTGCATTATCGTTGGACTTTGGAATACCGGAGCAACCCGACATTCGGAGTATTTCCCACAAAAAGCCTTTGAAAATTTATCTAAAGAATTGCAAAATCAAACGCTTGAAAAATACTTCCAAGGGAAAATTCAGTCGGATAACTATTTGAAATTCATTGTAGAAGAGGTAAAACCTTTTGTTGATAAAAATTATCCAACCCTGACTAACAGGGAAAACACTTTCATTGCCGGTTCCAGTATGGGCGGACTGATATCGATGTATGCGATTTGCGAATATCCCGATATTTTTGGTGGCTCGGCTTGTCTTTCCACCCATTGGATTGGAATCACAGACCTTTTAAATGACGAAATCCCAAATGCTTTCGAAAATTATCTCAGACAAAAACTTCCGAATCCTAAAACCCATAAAATCTATTTTGATTTTGGAACCGAAGGACTGGACAGCCATTACGAAAAACATCAGAAAAAAGTTGACCAGATAATGAAATTGAAAGGCTTTGACAAAAATAACTGGGCAACCAAAAAATTTGAATCGGCTGACCATAGCGAAAATACCTGGAGCAAACGATTTTCAATCCCACTGGAATTTCTTCTGAAAAAATAACAATCTCAAATTCAATTATAAAATGAAAAAATCACTTGCAATACTTTTACTTTTCATCAGTTTCAATCTCATTCTTTCTCAAAAGATTGAACGGATAGAACCTTCCAATTGGTGGGTTGGAATGAAAAATAATTCTGTCACGTTGTTAATCTATGGTAAAGACATTTCAGATTTACAGCCTGCAATTTCTTATTCCGGAGTCACTATTACCGAAAATAAAACGGTTGAAAACAAGAACTATCTGTTTCTGACCTTACAAATCAGTTCTGAAGCAAAAGCCGGAACTGTAAAAATCAAATTTTCTAAAGATAAAAAAGTTGTTCTGACAAAAGATTTTCCAATTTATGTTCGGGAAGCCAACAGTGCCAATCGGGAAAGTTATGGTTCAAAAGATGCAATTCTTCTGATTGTTCCGGACAGATTTTCAAACGGAGAGGAAAAGAACGACATTGTCAAAACAACTTTGGAACAAAAACTCGATAGAAACAATGAAGATTCGAGACACGGTGGTGATATCCAAGGGATTATCAATCATTTGGATTATATAAAGTCATTGGGTTACACTCAGATTTGGAACACGCCTTTGATTGAAAATGATGAACCCAACTATTCTTATCACGGCTATGCATCAACCGATTTTTACAAGATTGACCCAAGATTTGGAACTAATGAAGATTTAAAAAAACTATCCACAGAAGCCAAGAAAAGAAACATCGGTTTGATTTGGGATGTTGTGCTTAATCATTGTGGTTCAGAGTATTATTTCGTCAAAGATTTGCCTGAGCAAAGCTGGAGTAACTATCCTGATTCGAAAAACAGAGTTAGAACCAATCATCTTAAAACCACGATCACAGACCTCTACGCCACCGAAATCGACAAAGAGGAATATCTCAACGGTTGGTTCGATGGTCATATGGCAGACCTTAACCAGAAAAATCCTTTGCTAGCAAAATATCTGACGCAGAGTATCATCTGGTGGATTGAGTATGCCGGACTCTCCGGATTGCGTGTTGACACATATTCTTATTCTGACAAAAATTTTCTGGCCAATTGGACAAAAGCCATTCTTGACGAATATCCGAAAATGAACATCGTTGCCGAAGAAATGTCACGTAATATCGCTCAGACTTCTTACTGGCAAATCGACAAGAAAAACAATGATGGTTACAAAAGTTATATGCCGATGATGATGGATTTTTCTTTGAATGACAATATCGTTTCTGCGCTTAATGAAAAAAGTGCCTGGTTTTCTTCCTGGAGAAAAGTATATGAAAGCGTTGCTGGAGACTTTCTCTTTCCACATCCTTATAACCAATTAATTTTTCCGGACAATCACGATTTGGACAGATTCTATTCCCGTCTCAACAAAAATTTTGCAAACTGGAAACTGGGAATAGCGATGTATATGACGATGCGGGGAATGCCACAGTTTTTCTATGGAACCGAAGTTCTGATGACCAATGACAAAGCCGGAAGCGACGGACAAAGAAGAAGCGATTTTTACGGTGGTTGGAAAGGTGATTCTAAAAATGCTGTGACAGGAGCAGGATTAACCAATGAGGAAAAAGAAGCAAAGAAATATTTTACCGATTTGCTCAATTGGAGAAAAACGAATGAAGCGGTTGCCAATGGGAAATTCAAACATTATGCGCCGACAAACAATGACGTTTATGTTTACTTTCGATATACCGACAGTCAGAAAGTGATGGTTTTACTCAACAAAAACAGTGACAAGGTAACGCTGGATCTCAATCGATATAAGGAAATGATTCCTTTAAAATTCGAAGCAAAAGATGCCATCTCCGGGAAAGATCTCAGTTTTCAAAATACGATTGATATTCCTGCTAAGACAGCAATGATTTTGGAAGTCAGGAACTAATGTTTTCTGGAAGTGTTATCAATGGCAAAAAAGATCGTTCAAAAAAATTGATTGCAGATTAATAGATAATAGGTAATAGATCGTTCAGAATTTTTCAAAAACTGTTAACTAAACTAATCGGTAGTAATTCTTTACAAAAAAACCAGTCTGTATTATAAATATAGACTGGCTTATTAAGATATCAGTTTTTGCTGATCGTTAGATCTAGACTTGTTGGTTCAACCAGAAAAAAAAGATCACTAAATTTTACCGTAGTCATCTAAGACACTTCCTAAAACTTTAAACAAAAAAAATCCCGGATTACCGGGACTTTAATGTTTTATATCAAAATTTATTTGATCTCAACAGGAACTGATATCTTATCCCAATCCATTGTGAAACCATTACTGTTTACTTTATAAACCAAAGTTTCCTGTGTAGCTTTTAGAGCCTTTGTTTTGACATCAACACGCAAAACATCTTTAGACTCTTCGTATTTGTAAGCGCCCCATTGTTTTGATTCTTTGTTAAAAATCGCCGTCCAGCTTCCGCTTTGTTTTGGAATCAGGAAAAAGCTGTACTTACCTGCAGGCAGTTTTTTACCCTGAACGGTAATGTCTTTACTGGTTTCGAAAGTTGTGGCATCATTGGCTCCTGCACGCCAAACTTTATCATAAGGTACCAAATCACCCCAGATTGTGCGCCCTTTAACAGAGGGGCTGCTGTAGGCAATGGTAATATTTGCATCTTTAATTTTTCCGGTAGCAGTCATTGGCGGACTCGCCGGTTTTTTAGCTTCCTGTGCAAAGGCATTCACTGAAATTGTCATTGTAGCCAAAACGACTGCAACAGTTTTAATCATTGTTTTCATAATATTTTTTTGTTTGTATGTTTATTTTGTTCGCTTACGAATTTACTGCTTTCGTCTTATAAAACAATAACCCGATTGCAGAAAATACAATAACTGCCGCTGCACCAATGACGTTAAGCCAAAGGAAAGAAACGATATCGAAGTTATACACGGCAATTACTGTAATTTCTGATAAAATGGCGGAAATAAATACATTTGGACCAGAAATTTTTTTATAATAAAATGCGACAAGAAAAATCCCCAGTATCGGGCCGTAGAAAAGCGAACCTAATACATTAACTGCTTCAATCAGGGAACCCATTTGAGTTGCAAACATCGCTACGCCGATTGAGAAAATTCCCCAGGCTAAAGTGTGCAGACGACTATATTTCAGTTCGGTTGCATCATCAGGAATTTCTTTTTTAAAGATCAAATGAACATCTTTTAATGAACAGGCGGCAAGGGAATTCAGCGCTGCGGAAATTGAACCCCAACTCGCAAGAAAAATGACGGCAAACAATAAGCCTATCATTCCTACAGGCAAGGTACTTTTCACGAAATACAGAAAAATATAATTGGTATCAGTTTTCTCCGCATTAAAGTTCGAATGATTAATTGCTTCCTCTACCCTACCGTGAAGCGCTTTTACCTGAGTTTGTGTGTTTTTAAAATCCTGAATTGTTTTTGTGAGTTTGGGAGATTGAGTTTCTTTCAACTTTAAAATTTCTTTCGATTCTGCATTGAATTTTAATTGTAAATCCTGATGCTCTTTTTCAAAAGCCGCAGCCTGTTCAGGTTTTGTTTCTTTTAAATGTTGATAAGATAGTTCATTAAAATAAATCGGAGCCGGTTTTAAAGAAAAGAAAGCGAAAAGCAAAGCACCGATCAGAAGAATTGCAAACTGCATCGGAATTTTAACCAATCCATTCAAGAGTAAGCCCATTTTTGCATTGGTATTGTCTTTTGCAGTAATATACCGCCCGACCTGACTCTGGTCTGTACCGAAGTAAGACAATGCCAGAAAAAAACCGCCAATCAGTCCGCTCCAGATATTGTATTTATCTTTCCAATCGAATTCTGTGGTGATTACATTGAGTTTTCCGGATTTTCCTGCAAGATAAAGTGCATCTTTAAAACCAATTCCATTCGGCATATTCTGAATAAGCAGATAACCTGCAAAAGCCATCGTTCCAAGAATAATGAGAAACTGTAATTTTTGGGTGTGAGCAATTGCTTTTGCGCCGCCAACATAGGTATAGATCAACAGAATTCCACCCGTCAAAACATTCGTCAAGTAAATATCCCAGTTTAAAACGCTTGATAAGATGATACTTGGAGCGTAAATACTGATACCTGTTGACAAGCCTCTGGAAAAAAGAAAGAGTATTGACGTGAGTACCCTTGTTTTTTTATCAAAACGGTTTTCTAAATATTCGTACGCCGTATACACATTTAAACGCTGAAAAATCGGAATGAAAGTAATACAGATCACAATCATCGCCAATGGCAGACCAAAATAATACTGAACGAAACGCATCCCGTCTGTATAAGCCTGTCCCGGCGCTGAAAGAAAAGTAATGGCACTTGCCTGTGTCGCCATAATACCGATCAGCACAATGTACCAAGGCATTTTATTGTCTGCTTTCAGGTATGATTCGTTGCTTTTTTGACCACGACCGATGAATACGCCGTAAACAACCACTGCAACCAATGTACAAATAAGAACTGCCCAATCTATCGTGCTCATCTCCAGAATTTAGTAAAGAAATAATAAAATGCGATCTGAACTACTAAAGCAACTGCTAATAGTATGTACCAAATGTTCCAATTTTTAAGTTGATTTTTCATCAGTTTTTCTGTGCAGATAAAAAGTTTAAAAATAACCGTGCGGCACCAACATTTCCTGCAGGCAACTGTCTGAAAAATGCCAACGGTGTATAAATAAAATTACCCTTTCCGTACTTGGCATACAAAGTTGATCCCTGCAGAGGCGCTTCACCTGTATCGTGCATTTCAAAAAGCGGTTCATACGCCGCATCCCATTGATCAGGGAAATAGGCACCACGTTCCTGTACCCAACCATTGAAATCATCCGCAGTAATTTTGTTTGGATAGTTCAGTAATTTATGACTGGGATTTAAAAATTTAACCACAGCATTTTCTTCGGTAACACGCTTATTGGCAATCCTGAAATTGTACATTCCCAATTGCTCAACAGTTGTATCCTGATTGGTGTTATACTGCATCACCAGATTACCTCCGGCTTTTACATAAGACCATAAGAAAGGCATCCAGCGACCGAGTTTTTTCTCTGTATTATTGGCACGTACACCCAATACAATCGCGTCATATTGGAACAACTTGTTTTGACTACCGGATCCATCCGAATTGCCATAAAAATCTTCGTCTTTCAAAACATCTACCTGAATACCAGCAGTCCGCAGGAACTCAGGAATAAAATCCCCCGCACCTTCTATGTAAGCGACTTTTTTTACCTTCGCCTGAATATCATCTTTCATTACGATGGCAGTTGCAGGCGTAAAATATTGTAAAGAAGTCAAATGCGGATACTGAATTAATACTTGTTTTTTATCGTACAATATTCCATCTGCAACAAAATTGGCATCCAATTGAAAACGAGATGAATTGATTGAGGCAAGCTTAGTTTTTGGAATAACGTAATCAACTGTAAAATCTTTTCCATTAATCGATTTTAAATCACCACCGCCTAATCTTTCTCCGTTAAACATTAGATTAACTTTACCATTACTGAACTGTTTATCAGAATTCACCTTAAAGTTTAAGCTTACATTCAAATCTTCATTTTCTTTGACCAGATAAAGCGGTTGTGTAAACTTCAGTTCCAAAGCAGGAACAATGCGCAGAGCTTCCACCACATCACCACGTACCGGGTCTAATTTCTTGAAAGATAAAGGAAGTTTAACCTGAAATTTCTCAGAACCTATTTTTACATAAAGCAAAACATTCAGTGGTGATTCTGCCTCAGGCAAACCGATTAATGTATCGTTTGGAACAGAGAAAGTTGCAGCATCCTTGGCTGGTTTTGCCAACCAATACGGTTCTGTGAGTGCTGTATCTGCAGGAATCTGAATTTCGTGCTGAATGGTAATTAAAGAATCTTTTGACAGTTTTCTGTTTAAGTTTTCAGAATGATTCAACCATTTTACATTTTCTACAACGACAGGATTTTCAGTTCTTGAAATTACATTTAGCCTGAAATTATAATTATTCCCTGCAACAGCTTCAGCCTGATTGGTAACGACCTCACCCATAAAACCTGCACAGCTTAAAATGATTTGGTCGAGAGATTTAACTTTATCTTTTTTCAGGTCTGAATTTTTTAATTCCATCACCTTTTTTCGCAAAACAAGTAAAGCGGGCAAACTGAGGTCAGGCTGATTAAAATTGAAAGCGGAAATAATTTTATCTAAAGACTGGTCGATATCAGGATTTCCTTCTTTTGTCCAGGTTTTATTGATTCCGTCAAAAAGTGTTGTTTTTGCAGGCTCGCCATCATCGTGAGAAAAATATTCAGTTTTGATCCCGGCTACAGACTGTGTTCCCGCACCCTGGCTTTTATGTAAACTTCTGCTTAATCCTGCCAATTCACCATAGCCCATTCCCAATTGCGCATCATATTGCCCAACAGTAATTTTAAGTTGATTTTCAGCTGTTGTATTGACTGCACCAAATCGGAAAGTATTCCATAATATGCGTTTTGGTTGCCACACGTTGATATATTTTAGTTGATTTGGAAAAGCACTTTTATCACCTGCCAACTTAAAAGCTTTTTCCGCAACCAAAGCCGAAGCTGCGTGTTGTCCGTGCCCTGCCGCAGCAGTAGGCGGAAAACGACAAATGATCACATCTGGACGGAATTTTCGGATCACCCAAACTACATCAGCTGTAATATTATTTTCATCCCATTGTTTAAAGGTGTCGGTCGTATTTTTAGAAAACCCAAAATCAATCGCACGGGTAAAAAACTGTTGGGCGCCATCTAACTTTCTGGCCTCTAAAAGCTCGTGTGTTCTGATCAAACCCAATGCAGCACCTTGCTCTGTCCCTAATAAATTCTGGCCGCCATCACCTCTTGTTAACGATAGGTAACCCGTTTCCACATTTTGCTCGTTGATTAACCAAGAGAGCAATCCAGTATTTTCATCATCGGGATGAGCTGCCAGATATAAAACTTTAGGAATATTTTTGAGCGTTTTGAGTTCGCGGTAAATTTCAGATGATTTTGAAGGACGAACCTGTTGAGCCGAACAAAAAACCGTAAAAAAGCCAAGAATAAAAACAATGAATACTTTTTTGAACATTTGATTTTGCTTTTCGAGGCAAATATACTTAAATGGTTTTTTTGAGCCTTGAGGAAAAAAACACTTGGAAACTCTCAAAATTCTGCTATATTTTTTCATAAATCATTGTACATTATAAAACTATAAGTAATTAATTCTAAATTTGGAATTGCCAATCTATTTTTTAATTTGGTTCAGACGAACCAAATAATCTATAAAAATATTTGACGATACGCTCGTCTTCGTCACCAAAAGCCAAAAGCGCCATTTTATCGGAAGTGGCGCCATTTTATAGAATTTTGTATCCTAAAATGAGAGTATATTATAGATGGTTTGTAATTTATTTGAACCATTGAACCAAATATAAAATATGATCTTGAAATAAATAATAACTATTTACTGGACAATAATCTCCGAAGATGAAGTCAGCTTTTTTTTGATACAATGGTTTGATAGTGAATTAACTTACAAACCGATTTTATAAGTGATTGCCTGAAAAATAGCCCTTAAATAATTTAAGAGCTATTTTTATTTTGCAGAAAAGCAGTTGCATTTGAAATACTTTGTCACAATTTCGAGGCTGCGGAAGAATCCAGAAACCATTGCACTTTTTTTTCATGAGATTCAATTAAACGTGCCGGATATTGATGAATCGATCCCGACTTATCCTTCAAAATATGAAATACAGCTTCTGATTTTTCTTCTCCAAAAACCAAAAATGCAATATTTTCCGAGTTATTGATCAAAGGAGCTGTCATCGTAATGCGAAACATATTCACTTCTTCTACAAATACCGATCTGATCGTAGCTTCAGCATCATCTAAGACCGAAGTGTTTGGGAAAAGCGAAGCGGTATGTGAATTATCACCAAGACCCAAAAGAACAAAATCGAATTTAACTGGTTTTCCAATAAAATGATTCAAAATAGAATCCCAATAGTTTTGCGCCGATTCTTCCGGTGTTCCTGAAGTATCGACTTCGAAGATATTCGACGAATTAATATTTAAAGGGTCAAATAATGCTTCTTTAACCATTACAGAATTTCTCTGAGGATTATCTGAAGGAACAAATCTTTCATCACCAAAGAAAAAATAGGTCTTCTCCCAATCGATTTTATTTTTAAAATTTTCGGATGCTAAAAGCTGATACAATTTCTTAGGTGAACCTCCGCCGGAAAGCACAAAATTAAACTGTCCGTGATCACTAATTGATTTTTGTGAAGCCTCGCAAATAGTTTCTGCCAAAGCATTTATTAATTCTTCAACGTCCTTAAATATCTTCAAATCGTTCATAAGGATGTTCTTATTTTTTTTGAGGTAAATTGATCCAGTGAAAACCATCTTTGGCAATGAGCGCATCTGCATTTTCGGGACCCCATGAGTTTGCCGGGTAATTCGGAAAATTTGTCATTTTATTATTTTCCCAATGATCGAGAACCGGCATTACCACTTCCCAAGCTGCTTCTACCTGATCTGCGCGCATAAATAAGGTCTGATCACCGGAAATCACATCCAGCAGAAGCGTTTCATAAGCCTCAGGAGAATCAGTTTTTGTTTTTTCTGAATAGTCAAATACCATATCCACCGTATTCAGGATCATCTCGAGACCCGGTGTTTTACTTTCGAGCTGAAATCTGATCGCCATATCAGGCTGAATACTGATAATCAACCTGTTCTGTTTTGGAATCGCATGCTCGTCATTATTAAACATATTATGTGGCAATTCCCGAAATTGAATTACAATGTATGAAGCCGATTTAGAAAGCCGTTTGCCTGTCCTCAAATAAAAAGGAACACCTTGCCAGCGCCAGTTATCGATATTGAATTTCATTGCAGCATAGGTTTCAGTATTAGAATTTGGATCCACATCAATCTCCTCACGGTAACCTCCAACTTCTTTTCCTTCTACCCAACCGGAACCGTATTGCCCTCTGATAGCGGTATTATCGATCATCCCGGGAACAATTTTACGGATCGCCTTCAAAACATCAACTTTTCGGTCGCGCACCAAATCAGCATCAAAGTTGATAGGCGGTTCCATTGCGACGATACATAACAATTGCAACAAATGATTTTGGATCATATCCCGCAGGATTCCCGCATTGTCAAAATAACTTCCCCTGTCTTCCACACCAATTTGTTCGGTAACCGAAATCTGCACATGTTCGATATGCGTACGGTTCCACAACGGTTCCATAATCGTATTGGCAAAGCGGAAAGCCATCACATTCTGGACGACTTCTTTTCCCAAATAATGGTCTATTCTGTAAATTTGCTTTTCATCAAAAATAGTTAGTAAGTTGGTGTTTAAAGCTTTTGCAGATTCCAGATCTCGTCCAAATGGTTTCTCAATAATGATGCGGGTAGTTTCCTTATCATTCTCCAGTTTGCTTTTTGAAATATTTGATGCGATGGTGCAGAACAAATCTGGTGAAACAGCGCAATAATAAAGTATCGAAGGGTTCTCATTCCATTCTTCTTTTAATTGACTTACCTTCATATAGAATTCATTATAAGAAGCTACATCATTGATATTAGCTGCCTGATAAGAAATATTTGAGGAAAATTCTGCCCATTTTTCTTTTTTAGCTTTACCAGTTCTGGAAAATTGATTGATTCCATCCAATAGTAAATCCCGATACTTATCATCACTGAATTCCGTTCTTGAAGTTCCTATGATAGAAAATTTTTCAGGTAGTCGATTTTCAAGAAAAAGGTTATATAGTGCAGGAATGATTTTCCGTTTGGTTAAATCTCCGTTTCCACCGAAAATAATTATAACTGTAGGATTTTTTTTATCTGATGTTTTTGACATTACTTATTTAATTTTTTAAAATTTGGATTAAAACAACAGCTTAGTTTTTGATATTTTCCATTACCCATTTGGTATGAAATACACCTTCTTTAGCTTTCAGTTCATAGGTATGAGAGCCGAAATAATCCCGTTGTGCCTGGATAAGATTTGTCGGCATATTTTCAGAACGGAAGTCATCAAAATAAGTCAATGCTGCAGAAAATGCGGGCGTTGAAATACCATGTAACACCGCATCTGAAACGACTGTTCGGGTACTTTTAATGCTTTTAGTAAGGTTTCCCGCAACAGTTTCATCTAAAAGTAAATGCTGCAACTCCGGATTTTTGTTGAAAGCGGCATAAATATCTTCCAGAAATTCCGAACGTATAATACAGCCTCCGCGCCAAATTTTAGCAATCAGATCTAAGTTCAGATCATATTTGAATTCTTCATTCGCCTGATATAGCAAATGCTTTCCCTGAGCATAAGCAGAAACCATCGCAAAATAAAAAGCCTCCTCCAGCTGGTCACAATAGTCACCTTCACTTTTTGAATAATGCATTTCTGTCAAATCAGGATATATTTTCGAAGCTTTAACTCTCAGGTTTTTTAATGAAGACAGGTCCCGCATAGAAACAGCAATATCGATCACCGGTGTTGGCAGATGCAGATCCATTGCGGCCTGGGAAGTCCATTTACCGGTACCTTTTGCTTTAGCCTCATCTCTGATATTATCCAGCAAAAGATTTTCTTCTCCTTCATTTTTATATGCGAAAATATCTGTGGTGATTTCTAATAAATAAGATTTTAATCTTCCCTCATTCCATTTTTTATAAACTTTATAGATCTCGTCATTATCCATCTGCAGACCTTTTTTCATAATCTCATAAGATTCAGAGATCAACTGCATGATTGCGTACTCAATACCGTTGTGCACCATTTTCACGAAATGACCTGCGGAACCTTTTCCCATAAAAGCAACCGTAGGTTCACCATCTACATGGGCTGCA
>Ga0247808_10001176_pt1 | contig 12704 bp, 11 predicted proteins | sample UWRJL089202R1_FD_179914 | JGI IMG/M metagenome (GOLD analysis project Ga0247808, IMG submission 179914) | Plant litter microbial communities from Arlington Agricultural Research Station in Wisconsin, United States - UWRJ-L089-202R-1 | ecosystem: Environmental > Terrestrial > Plant litter >... | reverse complement strand
TGTCGCTTTCCTTGTTCGGGTGGCGGGTGCGCCCTTCCTTCTGGCCCCAGGGGCTGACGGGGTGACGTCCACCGGACGTCTTACCCTCACCACCACCGTGCGGGTGGTCGACCGGGTTCATGGCAACGCCACGAACGGTCGGGCGAACGCCTTTCCAGCGCATCCGGCCGGCCTTGCCCCAGTTGATGTTCGACTGCTCGGCGTTGCCGACCTCACCGATCGTGGCGCGGCAGCGGGCGTCGACGTTACGGATTTCTCCGGACGGCAGGCGCAGCTGGGCGTAGATGCCATCCTTCGCGACCAGGCGAACCGACACTCCGGCGGAGCGGGCCAGCTTGGCGCCACCACCCGGACGGATCTCGATGGCGTGAATGATGGTACCGGTGGGGATGTTCTTCAGCGGCAGGTTGTTGCCGGGCTTGATGTCAGCACCGGCACCCGACTCGACGATGTCGCCCTGGTTCAGCTTGTTCGGCGCAATGATGTAGCGCTTGGAGCCGTCCAGGAAGTGCAGCAGCGCGATGCGCGCCGTGCGGTTGGGGTCGTACTCGATGTGAGCGACCTTGGCGTTGACACCGTCTTTGTCGTTACGACGGAAGTCGATCACGCGGTACTGGCGCTTGTGGCCACCACCGATGTGACGCGTCGTGATGCGACCCTGGTTGTTACGACCACCGGTCTTGGACAGCGGACGAAGCAGCGACTTCTCGGGCGTCGAACGGGTGATCTCTGCGAAGTCCGCAACAGATGAACCGCGACGACCGGGGGTCGTGGGCTTGTACTTACGAATAGCCATTTCTTATTCCTCTAGTCCTGGCCGCTTAGCCGACGGCCGTGAAGATGTCGATGGAACCGGACTTGAGCGTGACGATCGCACGCTTGGTGTCCTTGCGCTTGCCAAGACCGAACTTCGTACGGCGAGTCTTGCCGATGCGGTTCATGGTGTTGATCGAAGCAACCTCAACCTTGAAGATCTTCTCGATCGCCAGCTTGATTTCGGTCTTGTTCGAACGCGGGTCCACGATGAAGGTGTACTTGCCTTCGTCGATCAGGCCGTAGCTCTTCTCAGAGACGACCGGAGCGATGATGACGTCGCGGGGGTCCTTTTGAGTGGGGGTAGCCATTATGCGGACACCTCTTCCTTCTTGGTCTTGTGCGCCACGAACGCGTCAAACGCGCCCTTGGTGAAGACGATGTCGTCAGAGACGAGAACGTCATAGGCATTCAGCTGGTCCCAGGACAGCACGTGCACCGTCGGGAGGTTGCGGATGCTGCGGAGAGTCAGCTCGTCGGTGCGCTCGAGAACGACCAGCACGTGCTTGCTGCTGGCGATCTGGGTGAGCAGCGTGATGGCGCCCTTGGTGCTGGGCGTCTCGGCCGAGAACAGCGCGGTCACCACGTGCAGACGGTCGCCACGGGCGCGGTCAGAGAGTGAACCCTTGAGCGCGGCGGCAATCATCTTCTTCGGGGTGCGCTGGTCGTAGCTGCGCGGGGTCGGTCCGTGGACGATGCCACCACCGGTCATCTGAGGGGCGCGGATCGAGCCCTGACGAGCGCGACCGGTTCCCTTCTGCTTGAACGGCTTGCGGCCGGCGCCGGAAACTTCGCCGCGGCCCTTGACCTTGTGCGTACCCTGACGAGCGGCAGCGAGCTGCGCGACAACGACCTGGTGGATCAGCGGGATGTTGGTCTGGACGTCGAAGATCTCGGCGGGCAGCTCAACGGAGCCGGCCTTCTTGCCGGTGGCGTCGATGAGGTCGAGTGCGGTAGCCATAAGAACTACGCTCCCTTCACTGCGGTGCGGACGAATACGAGGCGGCCCTTGGCGCCGGGAACGGCACCCTTGACCAGGATGAGGCCCTTGTCGGCGTCGATCGCGTGAACCTTGAGGTTCAGCACGGTCACGCGCTCGCCACCCATACGACCGGCCATGCGCATGCCCTTGAAGACACGGCTGGGGGTCGAGGAGGCACCGATGGAACCGGGCTTGCGGTGGTTGCGGTGTGAACCGTGCGAAGCGGAAACACCCTTGAAGTTGTGACGCTTCATAACACCGGCGAAGCCCTTGCCCTTGGACGTGCCCATGACGTCGACCTTGGTGCCGGCAACGAACACACCGTCAACGGTGAGCTCCTGGCCCAGGGTGTAGTCAGCGGCATCCGCGGTGCGGAGCTCGGTAACGTGACGGCGCGGCGTGACGCCGGCCTTCTCGAAGTGTCCTGCGGACGGCTTGTTCACCTTGCGGGGGTCGATGGCGCCAGAAGCAATCTGGACGCCGGCGTAGCCGTCGATGTCCTTCGTGCGGATCTGGGTGACGACGTTCGGCGCGATCTCGATGACGGTAACGGGAACAAGCTTGTTGTTCTCGTCCCACACCTGAGTCATGCCGAGCTTCTTGCCGAGGAGGCCCTTGGTGGTCTTGGTATCTGCGTACGACATCGCGGGCCCTAGAGCTTGATCTCGATGTTGACGTCGGCCGGGAGGTCGAGACGCATGAGCGAGTCGACGGCCTTCGGCGTCGGGTCAATGATGTCGATCAGACGCTTGTGGGTGCGCATTTCAAAGTGCTCCCGGCTGTCCTTGTACTTGTGAGGGGAACGGATGACACACACCACGTTCTTCTCGGTCGGAAGCGGCACGGGGCCGACGACGGTCGCGCCCGCACGGGTCACGGTGTCGACGATCTTGCGCGCCGAGATGTCGATGACCTCGTGGTCATACGACTTAAGTCGAATGCGGATCTTCTGTCCCGCCATGTCGAACTCTCTTTCTTGTCAAGGCTTCTTACATCCCGAGGGCTGCATTGGACGCCGTAGTAGCACTGCTGCTATCGCACCACTGTTCATCTGTCAATTTCGATCCAGCCGGGGATCCGACTCTCTCGACCCAACTCCCCCAGGCCAGACCTGACGGATGACATGGTTTTACCCACGCATCCTGGAAGTTGATTTAAGCTTCGTTCTGCTACCCGCGGCCTAACTCCGACCCTCAAGGGGCGAGCTATGCACTGCCTGGTAGTGATTCCGGTCTCGCGAGCAGCGCGATCCGAAAGTGTTGAACTAGAAGAGTCTGCCACAGGAATAGGTCATTGTGCAACCCGGGCGTGTCGCGTTGGGCGTGTCGCTGAGATCCGCGTCATTCCGCGGAATATCTCCTCACTGAGCAGCGCGAGACAAGCCCGCCGCACACCGTCGACGGAAAACCGATCAAGATGCGATCCGACCCTTGTATTCGCCGTCGCCCGCCCGATATGTTGACTGAACCAGAAGATGCGGGGGAGGCACTAGATGGAACAAGCTGATGCATCGAACACGTCAGGGCCCACTGGCTCCGGGCCAGAGCTCGACGGACGTTCATCGAACGACGTACCACTGATTCCAGTGATCGAACGGCGACATTTCATGGCTGGTGGTGCGTTCGCACTGGCGATGGCGATGGCCGGGATTCCGTTGGCTCTCAGGCCGAGTCCGGCGAATGCCGCGGCAGGATCGCTTTACAATCCGTTCGACGGCTGGCCGATCTACGGCACATGGTGGCAGCACGGGTCATACTCGGCAGGCGGGATCGACTACCCGCTTCCGTACGGCACGTCGCTTCCGGCTCCAGGAGCGGGAACTCTCAGCATCAGCGGTGGATCAGGTGAGTTCGCTGCAGGATGGGTGGGCTCAGCCGGACGCCGTGCAGTGCTGCGCCTGGACACGCCCGTTGCGCGTCTCATCTCGCCAGAGCCGTATCCCCCGGAAGGGAGCGGAGATCTTGTGGCGGTCGTCTACCAGCACATGTCTGCCTTCTCCGCCGCCGGCCACTACTCCTCGGGCCAGGTCCTGGGTAAGTCAGGAGCGTCCGCTAACGGTGACGACTACGGCGGCGACACTCACCTGCACGTCCACGGCCTCACCGCGGGCGGCGCTCGCGTCGATTTTCTTAAATTCGTTGGAGGGGAAATCCCTTCACCTGGCCCCAGTTTCACTGAGGAAGAAGGAGAAATGGCTCAGTACTATCGAAATTCAGTAACAGGTGCTCTTGGTCGTTTTGGCGGCGGCGTCGTCATATTCGGCAGTGCTCAGGTATATGAGAAGCACCGCGAGATCGTGACCCTGTGGAATCAGAAGAACCCTAATTTCCAGCAGCCACTACCACCGTCGTCGACGAACGCGGCGAATTTCATCTCACTCGATGACTTCGGTTGGAATGTGCAGGTTGCGTCGCACGGAGGCGTTGTTTATCGCACCGGATAGTCCATCTGCAATTCAACCTACGAACGGCCAGGTCTCCACAGAGACCTGGCCGTTCGTATGTCCACTCATCGTGACAGTCAGGCATCGCGCGGAGCAGACCTCCTCATGCGCTTTCGAGCCGTGGCGGGTCGTCCCGGCGCGGTTACTTGGCGCCAGGAGTCGAGGTGCTGCGCCCGGCGTCGCCGTCGGTACGACCCAGGTGCTTGTCGGCGGTGTCGCGGGCACTCTGGATCTTGTCGGCGTGCTTGTTGCCGGTGACCTTGTTGGCTGCGTCGGCTGCCCCGTCGAGGACCTTGTCGGAGATGCTCTCGCCCTTTTCCGTCTTGAGGAACTCCTGGGCCTTGCGGGTGATGTCATTGAGGTTCATGGGCGACTCCGTTCTGGGGGAAGAAAAGCGTGTTCCCAGCCTAGATCGCGCGTTGAGCAGGCTCAATGCCGCGGCCTCCGGCGAAGATGAACGTCGGATCAGGACGCCGCTACCCGCCGATCCTCTTCCACGTCCCACATCCGCTCGTCGAAAAGCCGGCAGCTGATGAGGTGATCGTGACTATCTGCGGGCCCTTACCGATTCCAGAGGCTCTGGTCTGCGTATACGAACCCGAGAACCCGGACAGGGTGGACCACCAGCAGTACGTGTTTCCGCCGTTGCTCGACCGGTAGGTGCCCGGCTTCTCATCCGTGCAGATACGCGGCGATCACATCTCGCGGCCCGGCAGCATTCACTTTTCGCAGGCGATGCCGTCTTTGTCGCCGTCCCGAGCGACGTTCAGCAAGTAAGCCGCGGAAGAGAAATACGGGGTGCCTTTGAACGGACGGTTCACGCCTGCGACGCGGTCATACGTCACACCGGCCTTAGCCAAGCCGTGCGCATAGGCGGCGTTCAACAGCGCGCAATTGGCATATGCGACACCGACGATCTTGCCCGTGCCGGCGGATGTCTTGGTGACAGCAGCGTAGGACGGCTTCGTACCGGTCACGCTGACGGTCAGCGACGCATCAACGTCAGTAGGTCGCACCAGGTAGGTGCGAGCGGTGGCACCTGCAATAGCCCTACCGGCGCGATTCCATTGGTAGCTGACCCCAGTCGGTCCAGGCGACCAGGTGCCCACGGCAACGGACAGTGTCTGGCCGACTCTTGCCGCCCCGGACACAGCGGGCACCGGCGTTTGCGTGAATGTGCCTCTCACCAACGCCGATGCTGCCGACGTTTTCGCAACCGTAGCGTACCCCGACTTCTTTCCTGTGACGGTGACCGTCAGAGACTTCGCCAGATCACCGGTGGCAAGCGCGTATGTCCTTCCGACGGCGCCGGGGATAGCCACTCCCCCGCGGGCCCATTGAAACGTGAACCCGTCAGGGACGGGCGACCACGAACCGGGATTTGCTGTCAGCGTGGAACCAACGAGCAGCTTCCCGGTAAGAGTGGGCGCGCCGGGGGTGATGGTGCCCTTCGCGACGGCCGCGGTTCTCGCGGACGTCCGTGTCACCGTCGTGTAGCCGTTCTTCGAAGCGGTGACGGCCACAGTAATGGCGGCCCCCAAGTCCGCCGGCACAAGGGTGTACGTCGCCAGCGTGGCGCGCGTGATGACGACCCCGTTGCGCATCCACCGATACGACAATGTCGTCCCGGGGATACTCGAGGGCGCCGATGCGATCAGCACATTGCCCACTGCAGCGGTGCCGGCGAGCTTAGGCTGAGCGAGGTCCATGGGAGAGACCACAGGCAGGGTTACCTTGCCCGTACCAAAAAAGTACGGTCCGGTCAGCATGCCGTGCTCGCTGGCGGGACCACCGTCGATAGAGGGCGAGTACAGGACGTCATAGGTTCCGGGGACCGCCGCGAACGTGAAGACCTTCGAGAAGTGGCCATTGCCGCTCACGTCAATGTAGTAGAAGCCGGTCGATTCATCGTTGCTGAGCGCGACATATCCTTGCGCGGGTGGGCCACCCAGCCTCTCGACGTTGAGCGCGTAGTCGAAGGACAATCGCACCGCGTAGCCACCGACAGTTTCGATGGAGGGATGGGTGATCACCACATCCGCCGTCTCCGCTGACGCAAAAGCCGGCTCTGCAGCGAGGGCTGACCCGAGTACGAGCGCAATTGCAGCTGTGATCGCTGTGACGTTCAACCGCCGACGACGCCGGAGAGAATCTGTCTTACCCACGGAATACCTCTTCTACGAGTGTGGAAGCCGGACGGACTCCGGACCGCCCGCGCCGAACGCGTGCGCCTCAGCGTATTGCAGGCTAGGCGGCGGAGGGGAGAGTAGACCTGCCCAGTTCGGGGGGGTGGGTGAGCAGCTACAAGTACCAGTTCGATACCCCGGCTCTTCGCCCGAGAGCCGTCTGTGTCTCCGGCGGCTAATCGCCCCTATTCGGGGGCAGAACCCGAGAACGCGCGCCTGCTACTTTGCGGGTATCCGTCGCGCATAGCCAGTGCAGACATGGACAGACCGCGCGGCAAGCGCGAGAACATGGGGAAGATCTCGCATGCGCATCCAGACCTTCACCGCAGTCAGGCCTCGCGCAGTTGCGATGATGCTCTCCGCCGTTCTACTCACGGTTTTCCTGGTGACGTTGGGCACCCAGTCGGCGCATGCCGCAACCATGACCGAGAGCGAATCCAACGGATCAACGGCTAGTGCCGACGTGGTGCCGGTCGGCACAACCATCACCGGGTCCACATCGGTCGCCAACTCGTCGAGCGATAGCGACTACTACGCCGTCAACGTCCCGTCCGATAGCCGCCTCGGCGTCAACCTCAGATTCCCGACGGGTCTGGGCGCCGACACCGCCTACAACCTGACGGTGTATACCTCCGGCGGCAAGGTGCTGTACGACTTCGATATCGCCGGTGACCAGAACGACGGCACCTGGCTGAGCTCGCAAGCGACGTTCACGCCCAAGGGACTGCTCTACGTCCGGGTGCAGGGATACAGCGGCCGCCCCTCCTGGGGCAAGGCCTACCAACTCACCGTCAAGGCCACCCCGGGCATCGTCGAGACCGAATTCAACGACTCCACAGCAACTGCCGACGCCCTCCCCCTAGGCACTACCGTCACGGCCTCCACACTGCTGGGCAGTACCTCCGCGGACGGCGACTACTACGCCATCAACGTCCCGTCCGATGGCCGCCTCGGCATCAACCTCAGATTCCCGTCAGGGCTCGGCGCCGACACCGCCTACAACGTCACGGTATACACCTCCGCGGGCAAGGTCCTCTACGACTATCAGATCGCCGGCGACCAGAACGACGGCGCCTGGCTGAACTCGCAAGCGACGTTCACGCCCAAGGGACTGCTCTACGTCCGGGTGCAGGGATACAGCAGCCGGCCTTCCTGGGGCAAGGCCTACCAGCTCAGCATCAGGACGACACCGGGCATAGTTGAAACCGAATTCAACGACTCCACAGCAAGCGCCGACACCCTCGCCCTTGGCACAACCATCACGGGCTCCACGCTGCTCGGCAGTTCCTCCTCCGACAGCGACTACTACGCCATCACGGTCCCGTCCGATGGCCGCCTCGGCGTCAACCTCAGATTCCCCTCAGGGCTCGGCGCCGACACCGCCTACAACGTCACGGTATACACCTCCGCGGGCAAGGTCCTCTACGACTATCAGATCGCCGGCGACCAGAACGACGGCGCCTGGCTGAACTCGCAAGCGACGTTCACGCCCAAGGGACTGCTCTACGTCCGGGTGCAGGGATACAGCAGCCGCCCCTCCTGGGGCAAGGCCTACCAGCTCACCGTCAAAGCCACCCCGGGCATCGTCGAGACCGAATTCAACGACTCCACAGCAACCGCCGACACCCTCCCCCTAGGCACTACCGTCACGGCCTCCACACTGCTCGGCAGTTCCTCTTCCGACAGCGACTACTACGCCATCAACGTTGCCGCGGCCACCAACCTCGTCATCAACTTCACCTTCCCAGCCGGCCTCGGCAGCGAGAAAGCCTACGAGGTGAAGGTCTACAGCCCTGCTGGGAGTGCGCTCTACTCCTACACACTTATCGGCAATGGCGCGGGTGCGGCGAACGGAACTTGGCTCAGAGGACAGACCATCACGGTTCCCAAGGGCCGCATCTTCATTCGCGTTCTCGGCTACAGCAGTAGGCCCAGCTGGGGCCAGGCGTACACGCTGAGCGCTTCCTACGCTTGGGCCGCCGCCCCCCAACCTAAAATCAGCGGCACCGCCAAGGTCGGCAAGACGATCACGGCGACGGCGGGCGCGTGGTCGCCCAAACCCTCCACGCTGACCTACCAATGGCTGCGAAATGGAAAGCCGATCGCCGGCGCGACCCAGTCGGCCTACACCGCGTCCGCCGCAGACGCCGGCACCATGCTCACCGTTACGACGACTGGCAAGAAGACCGGGTACAGCAAGGTCACCCGCACCAGCGCTGCGCTCGCGATCCCGAAGTAGATCAAGGCCACCTCCCGACGCCGAAGATATGCAGTCCCGCCATAGTCGGAACGCGCCGACGGCGAAACCCCACTCGTGGCCACCGGGTCCGCTGCGGTTCACCGCGGAGGGGCCCGTCACTGCGCGCAGTCGATGACTACTTCTGGAACCGGGAGGCCCAGGCTCCGGATAACGAGGATGGGCGCTTAACGACAACAGGGCCGGTCCCGAAGGACCGACCCTGTGATCTCGACAAGCTCGATCAGCGGGCTTGAGGCCCGATCACGAAGATGCCGTGGGTGTTACTGAATTACTTGAGAACCTTGATGACGGTTCCGGCGCCGACGGTGCGGCCACCTTCACGGATAGCGAAGCCGAGGCCCTCTTCCATGGCGATCGGCTGGATCAGCGCGACGGTCATTTCAACCGTGTCGCCGGGCATGACCATCTCGGTGCCCTCGGGCAGCGTGATGACGCCGGTGACGTCGGTGGTGCGGAAGTAGAACTGCGGGCGGTAGTTCGCGTAGAACGGGTTGTGACGCCCACCCTCATCCTTTGACAGGATGTACGCGGTGCCCTCGAAGTCGGTGTGCGGCGTAACCGAACCCGGCTTGACGACAACCTGGCCGCGCTCGACGTCTTCGCGCTTGGTGCCACGAAGAAGAAGACCACAGTTCTCGCCGGCCCATGCCTCGTCGAGCTGCTTGTGGAACATCTCGATACCAGTGACCGTGGTCTTGATGGTCGGGCGGATGCCGACAACCTCGACCTCGGAGTTGATCTTGAGGGTTCCACGCTCGGCGCGGCCGGTGACAACGGTTCCACGACCGGTGATCGTGAAGACGTCCTCGATCGGCATCAGGAAGGGCTTGTCCTTGTCGCGGACGGGCTCCGGGAAGTAGTCGTCCACTGCCTGCATGAGCTCGAGGATCTTTGCAACCCACTTGGGGTCACCCTCGAGCGCCTTGAGGGCGGAAACCTGAACGACGGGGGCGTTGTCGCCATCGAAGCCCTGGCTGGAGAGCAGTTCGCGAACCTCGAGCTCAACGAGCTCAAGGATCTCTTCGTCGTCGACAGCGTCGGACTTGTTCAGCGCGACGAGCAGGGACGGCACGCCGACCTGCTTGGCGAGCAGAACGTGCTCACGGGTCTGAGCCATCGGGCCGTCAGTAGCGGCAACCACGAGGATCGCGCCGTCCATCTGAGCAGCACCGGTGATCATGTTCTTGATGTAGTCAGCGTGGCCGGGAGCGTCAACGTGTGCGTAGTGACGCTTCTCGGTCTCGTACTCAACATGCGAGATGTTGATCGTGATGCCGCGCTGGCGTTCTTCCGGAGCAGAGTCGATCGACGCGAAGTCGCGCTGAACGTTGGTCTTGGACGGGTACGTGTCGGCAAGGACCTTGGAGATCGCTGCAGTCAGCGTGGTCTTTCCGTGGTCAACGTGACCGATCGTTCCGATGTTTACGTGCGGCTTGGTCCGCTCGAACTTGGCCTTGGCCACTGTGGGTCCTCCTCAGGACTCTCGGCTCCACCGGACGTTGGTTTACGCCCGGTGGAACTGCTGGATTTGTGTACTTATGTTACTCGGGCCAGGAGGCCTAAGCGATTCGGCCCGAAGGCCGGTGGGTTATTCGCCCTTGTTCTTCTGGATGATCTCGTCGGCAACAGCCTTCGGGACCTCCTGGTAGCTCTCGAAGGTCATCGAGTACACCGCGCGGCCAGAGGTCTTGGACCTCAGGTCGCCGATGTAACCGAACATCTCCGACAGCGGAACGTGAGCGCGAATAACCTTCACGCCCTGTGCGTCCTCCATGGTCTGGATCTGGCCACGACGAGAGTTGAGGTCACCGATGACGTCACCCATGTATTCCTCAGGGGTGCGCACCTCGACGGCCATCAACGGCTCGAGAAGAACGGGGTTTGCCTTACGAACGGCTTCCTTGAAGCCCATCGAACCGGCAATCTTGAACGCCATCTCCGAAGAGTCGACATCGTGAGCGGCGCCATCAAGCAGCAGCGCGCGCACGCCGACCATCGGGTACCCGGCGAGCACACCCACGTTGAGGGCATCCTGGATTCCGGCGTCAACCGAAGGGATGTACTCACGCGGGATACGTCCACCGGTGACCTTGTTCACGAACTCGTACGACTGGTCGGCAGTGATTTCAAGCGGCTCGATCGCGAACTGAATCTTCGCGAACTGGCCGGATCCACCGGTCTGCTTCTTGTGCGTGTAGTCGTGACGCTCGACGGCCTTCTTGATCGTCTCGCGGTAAGCAACCTGGGGCTTGCCGACGTTCGCCTCAACGTTGAATTCACGCTTCATGCGGTCGACGAGGATGTCCAGGTGAAGCTCGCCCATTCCCTTGATGACCGTCTGACCAGTTTCCTGGTTCTGCTCGGTACGGAAAGTGGGGTCTTCTTCGGCCAGCTTCTGGATCGCGAGACCCAGCTTTTCCTGGTCCTGCTTGGTCTTCGGCTCGATGGCAACCTCGATAACCGGGTCAGGGAACGTCATCGACTCGAGTACGACCTGCTGAGCAGGGTCGCACAGGGTGTCGCCGGTGGTCGTGTCCTTGAGGCCGATGACCGCGTAGATGTGACCAGCGGTAACGAAACCGACCGGGTTCTCCTTGTTGGCGTGCATCTGGAAGATCTTCCCGATGCGCTCCTTCTTGCCCTTGGTGGAGTTGATGATCTGGGCACCGGAGTCGATACGACCGGAGTACACCCGGATGTAGGTGAGACGACCGAAGAACGGGTGCACCGCGACCTTGAACGCCAGAGCCGCGAAGGGCTCGTCAGCGTTCGGGTGCAGCATGACGACCTTTTCTTCGTCGCGAGCGTCGTGCGCCTCGATGGCGGGAACGTCGAGCGGCGTCGGCAGGTAGTCGACAACGGCATCCAGCATCGGCTGCACACCACGGTTCTTGAACGCGGAACCGCAGAGGACCGGGTAGATCTCGCTGGCGACCGTGAGCTTGCGGATCGCGTGCTTGATCTCGGACACGGTGAGCTCTTCGCCGGAGAAGTACTTCTCCATGAGCTCGTCGTCGGTCTCGGCGACGGTCTCGAGGAGCAGCTTGCGGTACTCAGCAGCCTTCTCGACGAGGTCGGCGGGGATCTCTTCGATGGCGTACTTGGAGCCCATCTCGACGTCACCCTTGGAGTCGCCGCGCCAGGTCAGTGCACGCATCTCGACGAGGTCGACGACGCCTTCGAAGTTCGACTCTTCACCGATCGGCAGCTGGATGACCAGCGGCTTCGCGCCGAGGCGCTTGATGATGGTGTCGACGGTGTAGTAGAAGTCGGCGCCGAGCTTGTCCATCTTGTTGACGAAGCAAATGCGGGGCACGTCGTACTTGTCGGCCTGGCGCCAGACGGTCTCGGACTGGGGCTCAACGCCCTCCTTGCCGTCGAACACGGCGACAGCGCCGTCGAGAACGCGGAGCGAACGCTCCACCTCGACGGTGAAGTCCACGTGGCCGGGGGTGTCGATGATGTTGATCTGGTTGCCGGCCCAGAAGCACGTCGTTGCAGCGGACGTGATCGTGATGCCACGTTCCTGCTCCTGTGCCATCCAGTCCATCGTGGAGGCGCCATCGTGCGTCTCACCGATCTTGTGGTTCACACCCGTGTAGAACAGGATGCGCTCGGTCGTGGTGGTCTTGCCAGCATCAATGTGGGCCATGATGCCGATGTTGCGGACCTTGCTCAGGTCGGTGAGCACGTCAAGTGCCACGGGTGTCCTCCGGAAGTGTTGTGAAAGATGAGGTTGAACAGGCTTGCTGCAGGACGAGCCTGCACCGCCGGCCGAGCTTGTTGAGACGAGGTCTCGACAAGCTCGACCAGCGAGTAGCGACTACCAGCGGTAGTGAGCGAAAGCCTTGTTCGCTTCAGCCATCTTGTGAGTGTCCTCACGACGCTTCACTGCGGCGCCGAGGCCGTTGGACGCGTCGAGGATCTCGTTGGTGAGACGCTCGGTCATGGTCTTCTCGCGACGCGCCTTGGCGTAGCTGGTCAACCAACGCAGCGCGAGGGTGTTCGCACGGTGCGGCT
>Ga0247808_10001174_pt1 | contig 12708 bp, 8 predicted proteins | sample UWRJL089202R1_FD_179914 | JGI IMG/M metagenome (GOLD analysis project Ga0247808, IMG submission 179914) | Plant litter microbial communities from Arlington Agricultural Research Station in Wisconsin, United States - UWRJ-L089-202R-1 | ecosystem: Environmental > Terrestrial > Plant litter >... | reverse complement strand
ACACTTCCCAGTTTGCAATAGACAAACTGTTGATATTGCATCAAGATTCAAGAAGCTTCAAACACATCGAGCAAGTCTTCACAAATTATGGATTGGTCTGGATATTATGGATGTATTGCCATAATTTCACATTTGACTGCTGGTGGAGTACGATCTTGTTTGCAAAAAAGCTACAAGCATTAAGCATTAGTACTATTATATCCAATATCAACTCGATATCAACACCGGTATCTCCGACGCCAAATACACCCGATTTAGAAACAAGCGAAAGTCCAGCGACTCCAGCCAACTCAGATGTTTCTGAAGCAGGCCGTCTTCATAGTGAACATTCCTCTAGACGACCTACTGACGACATTGAACTGCATAATTCTTCGGAATCAGAGCCTGATACAGACGAAAGGTTTCTTCTGCTCTGCATACAGCCGCCTAGAGGGGTACCGTGTTTACGACAACCAAAGCTTTTGGGGATCGACAACGACCGCCTACTCTTCAGGAAACTAAATTTGGAATATGCCCAATTTCGAACTTCTATGATGCGTTTCCTTTTTAGAGTGCACAAGATCTCACTGATTCAAGTACAAACTTATCATAAATCCAACCCAATTAGAATTTCTTGTGTACTAATATTTTGCTAGTTTGAAATTCGAGTTAACGATTGGGTCTCATGTATTGTGCAAGATCAGTTGCCAACTCCCCCGTTCGCACAGATTTATGAGTTCGACCCGGCTCCACACGACCATCCTTTCATTACAAAACCACCTCTAGACTCAACATACGCTGTACATTTATTCTACTGCCCCCAGGATTGTTGTGAATCTCGCTCGGGACAAGAACAGAATGTCACGTTTCTGCAGATCCCCAAAAGATTAAGAAATACATTAAGGTATAGTAGTGTAAGAAATGAGCGAATAGGGTTCGGGGTTTTGATTCAGGATGGCCTTTCTGTTGGTGCTTTAATAACCGTTTTTGTGGTCGTTGCCACTTTATCTGGGCTGGTAGTAGGCATCGCCCTGATATCTGTTGGTTTCTCCGTTGGTGACTCTTTCACCGTAGCTGCGTGGCCAGCAGCAATTGTGGCAATTATGGAGGCTGGATGGCTAGTGTATATAACTCAACCGTAGTTTATATTTGAATTGGAGTAATGTATACAGTCGCATTTGATTTTGTGACGCCTGAAAGTCAGCAAAACCTCACACTAGGCAAGGCACTATATACAGTTCAGTCAGTCCCATTGGCGGCATTCGGGAGATCGCCTACACACGATCACATGCAATTCAGCCGTAATTTTGGAGGGAAACATTCGAATGGTGAGTGCGAGCCTCAGTCGCATGTTGCCTCGCATTGAGTGGAATATATGAAGGGTGAAATATGGTGTGATATAGAAATCTAGTCTGAAGAGGGAGTATTTGTTAGCGAGGCAGCCTTCACAGCAACCGTACCTGTAGAGACACAGCCGAGGCAAAGCCTCTCGGGGCAGGCGTGTAGATACACGTTGCATATGTTAATGCGCAGTTGCGCAAAAAGACAGTTGCGCATCTAAGTTACACGTTTTGATAGTTCACCAAGGAAATAGCGGCAGAGAATACGCTATTCTGCTTGCGGGATTCGAAGCATGATTTCCATGCTTGCTCCAGTGCCCAAGATATCGTAAGTCTAATTATATACTCAATCGCAATAAGTGATTGATATACTCTGCCTACATTTCTATTTCAGTTCCCGAACAAGCCTGACTCAGTTGGGAGCCTCAAACTCACAGATATTATAATGCTCTCGGTCGAAAATGAAAGGCCCCACAAAATATCTCCATCGGGCAACTAGTCCGCAAACCTTCGTTGGTAATTCCGAAATTTAAATTTAACGACACACTTGATAAAAGACATCAATTTGTATATAAGTCAACACAATGGCTACTATAGCAACTCGCAAGACAGTATTTATTACAGGGTATGGTGTCAGATAATACGATTTCGGGGCAAAATGTAGTGACGGTGCTTTAGATGTTCTCCAGGAGGAATTGGACATGCAATGGCCAGGGAGTTTCACTCAAAAGTTATGTAATCTCTATCCTTGAAATATAAATACTCATAATTATGTAGGCCTGCATGTGATTGCTTCTGCCCGCAGTCGTGATTCCCTTGCCGATTTGGAGCAAATTGGCATCTCAACCGTGAGTCTCGAGGTCACGAGCGCCGAGAGCAGAAAGGCAGCACGGAAAGAAGTCGAGAAACTGAGTGGAGGTAGACTGGACATCTTGGTTAATAATGCGTGGGTTTTTGTACCGGAATAAATGACGCAAACTAACGCGCGACACAGTGGAAGAAATCTCACCCTCCCAGCTCTAGATGTTGACCTTGATGATGCTCGAGCATGCTTTGAAACTAACTTCATTGCCGTTGTCGCCGTCACACAAGCCTTCATCCCCCAACTCATTGCAGCTAAAGGGCTGATCATTAATATTGGCTCTGTAGCCGCCATTGTTCCTTACGTCTTTGGATCCATCTATAACGCCAGCAAGGCAGCGTTGCATTCCTGGTCACAGACCCTCCGTCTCGAGCTTGAACCTTTCGATGTTCGTGTCATGGTAGTCATCACCGGAGGTGTCCAAAGCCGTATTGCAAGAACTGAGCGTATTTTGCCTGACGGTAGCTTGTATTTGCCAATCAATGAAGACTTCCAGCGTCGCGTCACGCATAGCCAGGAAGGTGCGATGCCCAATACGAAATATGCCCAGGGTGTAGTGAGAGCAGCACTGAAAAAGAGACCTAATAAGTGGCTTTGGGAGGGTGCTAAGGTAGCAATGGTCCGAATTGGGAGAGATTGGGTGGGTGGGTGGATATTTGATTTCATACTACCAAGAATGTTTGGCCTAGCAAAGTTGGCTATGATCGTCAAGCAGAAGGCAACGAGGGGTTAAAAAAGTTGTTTTAGTATTTTATCTTAGCTAGGTTGCTAAATTTTCCATTGTATTAGTAGTAAATCAGATCGGGTTGTTCTATTCGTATCTACTCGGCTGCAAGATTAAGGGTTTCCGGGGCGAACTAACCACAGTCATAGAACTAACCACAGTTATAGACAGATTACTGAAAACATCAGATCAAGGGAGGAGAAAGTCAATTGCTTAGTTTTGGACAATTAATATAGTCAAATTCATTTTTACCTAAGCCTTATAAAGATTTAAACCGAATCTAGCAGAAACAGCCCCAATCAGACAATCCATGTCGCGAGTAACGTGCAGCGGGGAACGTAAAATTTTACTACACTCGAAATGATCTCTGCCGAACAACGTACTTTATTACCATCAAATATACGCATAGTCCTGTTCTGCAGCATATATCACTGCGGCATCTGCACTTGTAAATGGCTAGCATTGCATCAATTGACCTTGCACTTGAGCGTTCCGATGACCAAGCGCCATCACGCGCACGACAACTTGATGTGCACATAAGTGTGAAATACCTGATATTTGATAACACAACATATCTATTATACAGGAACTAAAGTTGTCTTCAGCGACTTGTGTCGCAGTGAAAGCTTTTTGGATGACCGGGGTGTTTGGAGAAATGGCTAGAAGATGGCCGCCGTGAAGGGCGTTTTTTGAATACTTCGAGCTGCCTGTTTAAGTTGTGAGGTTCATCACGCTCAAAGTATTGTTATGGTTGCGCTTCTAAGTTTGAGCCTTTAGACACCTGTATTGTGTTAGTGAACTCTGTGCTGTAAAATTCTTCTTGAGCTTAGCCGACCTTGCACAAAAGAAGATGAGTCTCCTAGCCTTGTATCGTTTTGTCATAATGATAAAGTGTTATTAGGTTAGAAAAAGTCTTCTTCTATCAAAGAACGCTGCGAATATGGTCGTTAAATAAAGATCATACCATCACACAAATAGACATATTGAGCGAGAATACGAAAACAAATCACACACGCTGAAGCATGTATTCAAGTCTTAGCTCTATTATGGATGGAAGGCCTTCCAAGTTTGTGCAATCGTGGCGCCAGTTGATGCGATTGCCAATAGGAAGAGCATGCCGCTTATTCTGTAGATTAAATTAGCGTTTCTTAGCTATGAAAAGTGAAGGACATATCCACTTACAATGCCGGCACGAAAACATATGGTTGGCTTCTATCATGCCAAATTAACCCCCACCAGCTTTCCGGCTGAGAGCTATCTAGATGGCTTTTGAGTTCTAATATGCGCGGCCACAGATATGTGAACTTCTCTCGGTCCCAGACTGTATCCATCTGATTGCGAATTATTGACCATTCCATCAAAATTTCCTCCTCCAAAACCTTAAAGTCGCTATCTTCGTCATTTTTTTTTATGGCTCGTTTGAAACTTCTGCGTCCTTTGCGACTGCTACCGAACAGCAACCAATATGACCGCCGTATTTCATCGGTGTATTCATTAGGTATACATTCACTTTGGCACTATCAACATCCTGTTACAGTAAAGCTTTGCGAGAAACACTTACCGGAATCCTTGGACGGTCTGCGTAGAAGAGAACCCTGTCTGTACAGCAAAGATACAAGGCATGCAAAAGATGTAAAGGTGCTTGTCTTCCTCTACAAGCTCAAGATGCCGACTAACATCAGTGGTCCATTTGACCTTTAGCCGCCCAAACTTGACCAGTTGATGCACGTTGAGTGCCTTCGCATTAATGGCTTTCAAAGGATCAGTATATTTGTTTGCTCGTGGGATGAGCCTTCCATTATAAACTAGCTCCTTCAAACTGATATTTCCTTCACGTATATCTCCCTCTGACCGAGTGGATTTCCCTTTTTCTGTGGCGAAGTTGAGTTCAGTTACGCAATTACTGATAGCGCTACTGGTTTCATCAATGGTATCGAGAACTTTATGTAAGACTTCAACAGTTAGCCAGTAAGATAAACAAGCTAGAGTGTGACTGCGCATCAAAGCATGGCTTCGATGATCCGTGGGGTGCTTGCTCCTGTACTCGTCGATGAATGTATTTACTTGGCCGTTTGGATGCGTCGAGAAGAAGGTGATGATCGCCTCAAACCAGTCAATAGTATCGAGTTGAGGCTTATGGTAGAATCTGAGGTGAGAATGTAGCCATTTCAGATATGGATCGAGTAATTTAACAGTTCGGTGGCTTTGAGGGAGCTTTTGTTCTGGCGTCAGATACCGCCCAGTAACAATATTTGCGAGGCGAACTAAATCCACCTCAGAAGGTGAAATCGAGGCCATGCGATATCAAATTACAATTTCAAGTGTTTTTCTGATGGAAAGAGAAGATTCAAAAAAAAGCGCTGCTGGCAATGAGGTAATGTTAATAAAAGAAGGTAGAACTATTATGGGGGTTTATAATGTGAGGCTAGAATGACCTCGTAGAACGACTCCGAGGAATGACTTGTTTCAGGCAGTTTTTTTCACATTCTGTGCAAGATCCAGTCATACTTTGAGGTTCCAGCGTCATGTAACATTTCAAAAAGCAATGTGGCTAGCTGAAAAGTCACATGGTGGATGTGGAACGCCATTTTGACACAATGACCAAGCCGTCAGCCCCGAGTCCGAACCGTGTGGCAATGATATTTTCTTATCCTGGGTTGTCTCAGCCTATGTTTTTTGTCTGCATCGGCTTGGTCCGCGGTTGGCGTATTCCGTCTGTAGAGCCTCTATTTCCATAACTCGCTTCTTCATCAAAATCACAAATCCATGCCATCCAGGTGCAACCACAGCCTCTGAGGCTTCTCAAATAGACTTCTCAGCCTTGCTTCAAATCACCCAGCTTTTAGCCCAATGTTTCAATTCAGTTTAGCACTAAGAGCCGCAAATAGGTAACCACCAATATGAGGCTCGAGCCTCCGGTGCAACTAGGACTTTTAGAAATTTCTATCCATGCAACCAACTCATCTTCCTCTACTTTCACTTGCTGCGATACTGTTCCTCAGATCTTTTGCATATCTCATTGTCTGCTTCGTAATGGCGAACTGGAGCCAGGTACTCGCTAATAAAGGCTTACAAACCTGGACACACGTCTCGGAAAATACCCGCGAATACCTTGCCCAGGTGCCATGGATCCGAGAAAAGGTGCAGCCTCAAGATAAAGATGTAAATGCTTTAGATGGTGCCGGCATTTGGTCAGAAAGTCCGGAAACCACACGAGTCGACGGTGATGGTGATATGGATTCTATCAACTTGGACGATAGCATCCCAGACTTTTCCATTCGTAAAACGGATACAAATGAGGCAGTGAAAGAGCCTATTGGAGAGGTTCTCAATGAAGTCAGAGAGACTTTAAGGTCTATGAAGGTCTGTTCTTCAAACTCACATGTGTTCATCGCAGAATCATAACTCTTGGCACATTTAGGAAGCAATTCAAACTCGACGATCAGCTACAGACCCCGGATTGGGTATGCTACAGCATGAACTCGCCGTACATTTTGAGGGGAGTAAAACTGGTGGGTCCGTGCGGCAACACTTTCAGAATAATTCAATCCAGCCGTCAGTCTATACTCGAGCTATAGCGAGTGGTGCTTCATCGAGCTCTGTTAAGGAAAATGAATATTCAAAAGATGCTCGGCTTTTCAACCAATTAGTACGCCACCCAAAGATGCTAGATCGCGCAGGAAAACTATCGTGGGTTCCTCGTCGAAAATCGGGTCACGAGCATGACAGCACGTTAGAATTTCAACTGTTCCCTACAGAAATTGTGACAGATGATAATAAAGAAGAGATTAGGAAAAGAATTCCAGAATCAATCCGGAATCAATGTACCTTCAAGGATCGATTTTGGTGGTATCATGGAGACCCTGCAAATCTATCAGGACTCACCAAAAGTGTCAAATCAGAGAGTGAGAAATCAAGACTCTCGTCAAAAGCTATTCAGCCCGTGATCCAGAGAGGCTCTATTACGATAGCTGGGAGACCACTTCTGATTGAGGATTGTTTCTACCGGTCAAGTAACGCGTGGACCTGTGTTCCTGATGTCAACTTAATGCAGGATACACCAATACCTCAATATAAGGATGGGGAAACAGTAGTTGTACCCCTTGACTCTGTCAAAGAACCATCAAACATCAAATGGTCACAAAAAGACCCCCTCAGCCCAAGAATCATTAATCCTCAGACGTACACCAGACAAGACTTCTACGATATCGCCGAGGTTGTGTGGCCTCATGAATTCTGTTTATGGTTGGATGGCACCTTGCAAGTAATGCTGAGTAAGAAGGATTTCAAAAAGAAAATGATGGTATTCCCAGAGCAAATCGGAGGATTGAGGGTCGAATTTGCTCATGGATTCGCATCAAGTGTACAACTACCACAGTCAAGGTCGAGCATTTCCAGTTACGCGTTGAACTCTGATGCATCAATGCGCTCACGCTCATCTTCACATAAGAGCAGATTTTGCAGACGAAATTCTAGTAGCCTGAATCGTGCTGTTAGTGCCAAAGATTCTGAGGGACAACACAAGCTATCAATCACTAATGGAGGCGGTGTCTGCGGATCAATAACTACAAAAGAACAAAACTTATATGATAAGGGAGCTAAAATTGGCTCTGGACAATCTTCAATCGCTTCGACTTCCGCGAATCAATTAAAGCCTAGCCAAAACGGACATGCAATAATTAGTGGGTTATCAGTTGGATCATGCAGGATTAGTGGCAGTCAAGAAGATGTCAACCCTACTTTGGCTGCTGCTACAATATCCCCGCCAGCTCAAAGAGCCCATGTGCCTTGCGAGGTGATCGTCGGAGTATCAATCGAACTTGGAGTTCCGTGCTTTGTTGGTGTCAAGGTGCGTGACAGAGCTGCCGACCAAAGACCGAGAATCACTGTTCCGACATCTGCAGCACTAGAAGCCGCCTGTAAAGCTCACAAATCTACCGGCCATATGAAAAGAATCCTGAAGCGGATTTGTGGAAAGGATTCAATCGAGGTAATAGGACTCAGCGTCTGGATGAAATCAACCCACGAGAAGATTGGAACAATAACGCGTTGTTACGATCCTCTACTCTACACACATAGTAAACACCCAGATGACTTCCAACATGACATCTGTCTCGTCGAAGGCGAAACAGAAAACTCCTTTGACGACATCACCTCACCTTCCCCTCAATGGTGGAACCAAGCTAATAGTACCGAGCCTACTCAAATCGTTCAACATACACGTCTCCATATTGTCTGTCCAACCCAAAACGATTTAAGTGATAACGCACTTGCAATAGATGGAAAAGAGCTCGCCCACTTCGCTTTTAATCTTCCTGACAGATCACCCAATGTAGTTTACCAAGGCATTCGTGGTGTTCCTCACATAAGAGCTAAGGTCAAGCCTTTTTCTTACCATAGACCTTCATTCGAGCATGTGTTTTCGAAAGATGTCCTTGCTACAAGCACGTTGTATAGATTTGAAGGCGTGATTAACAGTTGGGATCGGTTCCGCGGAGCAGCCGTTGTACACGTAGGAGACGAGGGCAGCTGGGAGAGCGTCTTTGGATTACATAGTTTCGAGTATTTGGCAGGAGAAGGAAACATCGCAACGAAGTTGGGTTGGGATATGGCGAAGAAGGAGATGAAGAGAGGGACATTGAGTGTCTGGGGATGTAGACATTTGCCTGAAGAGTTGACGAGAATGGAACTCTGTACTTAATAACTAGGGATATTTATACATAATCATTTCCTTTAGCAGAAGAGATAAGAAGAGACACGCAGATATTCTGATGCGTGTTGAATCCTTACAATTATGAACAAGTGCAATATCCTATTACAGACTAATATCCGCACGTACGGTAGCGAGAAAAGCGTCAACGACGAACTTTGTTTCGCAATCAAATGCCACCGGTCCTGGCCAGAGCCTGGTCCTAGGTAGACGCCAATCCCAATAAACCTCTGAAAATTGCATGTCTTTGTTCAGGCAGTTTTAACAGTGACAGGTAGTGGCGCACAAATATGGCGGTTTTACGTTCATTTTCTCATTATTATATACTATGGCTTTAAAAATAATATCTCGCCATTATTCACCGCTACGAGTTAGGAAACCGTGAAGATTTCTATCTCGGGGGAAAGTAGCAATATTCCCGAAGACATGCCTGACATTCTTTCGGCAGCTTTTGTCCCGTCTTCATCATCAATCCACAGCCTAAACATGTCGCCCAGCCCGATTTTCCACCTTGAGTCACTACTTGTACACCATTTTTGATCATAGCCTCAGTTTGTGACTTGTGGTAAATCAGCTGTGCTGTAGAAACATTACTCGCGGTGGAGTACGCAACATTAGGAATATAAATAATTGTGACCTTGCTAGTGTCATTACATCCGAAAAAGCTTGCCTTTTTATCCAATCCCTCAGCGAGGAATGTTTTTACAGGTGGGATAAACGGCATGCGTGTGAGGTTCTGGTTGAAGGATTGCACGTATGTTGTTAGGATTTCTGTACCGTTAGGAAAATTGATCTTCGTGTCGGCTGAATTGTCGTTTACAATTATGGCAGAGATATTGCGCGCCGGTTGTAACAGTGGGAAGAGAGGATTATTTTGCAACGCTTCTCCGCCATCCACCAGCCTCAGCGTGTCTTGTGCTTGTACGTTGTTTGCTGGGTTAGAAATTGCGGATGTTGACTTGTAGTTCTTAAATGGATTCTTGTATATTCCGTTTTCATCACTGGTAGTAATTTCATGGACATAGCTCAGAGTCTTAGCTGATGTCTCTGCTAGAGAGGTTGTTGAGTTCCTTGGGGTGGGAATGGCAGAACAGAGATTGTTGAATAGGTTGCTCGAGGTGCCCATGACATAACCCAAGTTGTCATAGTCTACAGTACACTTGAGAGGTCCACTTCGGCTCGGTTTCCCCTGGTCCATGGGTGTTCCAAGATATTTGATTTGAGTAAAAGCGCTAACATCATTGTCCCAGCTTCCAAATTCGAAGGGGTTGAATTCATACGTCGTTGCATTTGGCCCTGGAAGACACTGCCCCTCCCATGTCTTCACCCCTAGTGCTGTGATTATTGGGAAAGGGACATTGCGGGATGTGAAGTTTGACATTGATGTGAGAAATGACATGGTAGTGTCGGCATCGCCATCAAAATCAAGTAACTGGTATGACAAAAGTCTCCCGTAAACATCAACTAGAGTTGTATCAAAACCCGATAGCTCCTTCAAGCCTACGTCTTTCACAATCTCAAAGTATGGACCAATAGAGAGAAAGATACCAGGATCTAGGAGACTCTCTTGGAAGTTTTTCTTCCAGAGCTTCTCTGCCAAAAAGCTGATCGTAGGGTAATTATTTCCAGCTATAGATGAAAGTAACCAACCCCCACCGGAAAGCCCAGCTTGATAACTCATGGCTTGGTATAGACCACTGGTGCTGACATTGCTATCACGGCTATCAAGTCCTTGGATAACGCCTGCGCCTGTAAGGAGGGATCTATAACCACCACCACTTATGCTAAGAGCAACCTAATAGATTTTGAGATTATACCCAGAAAAGCATTTTAATCGATACATACGACTGGTAAGTTCCCGGTTCCAAAACTTGGATTGGTCTTAAGTAACCATTTCTTCAAAGCTGCATCCGCAGATAATTTCCGTCCATGCTGATACGCGGTTTCTTTCACCGAAAGGCCAATTGCAGGCCTGACTAACAAATCTCCTGATGGGCAAAAGGCAGATTTTGGGACATAGCTTGACCATGCGCAAGTTGAAAAGAGCAGGACAAGAAGAAATAGAGGGGTAGACATGATTGAAAAGATCTTTTTGAGGTGGACTGTTTTCACTGGAGAGTTGCGAATAATCTTGAGATGAGAACGACAAAGAAACTCTACTCATTGAGAGACAAACAAGAACGAGATACAGCCCCTCTAGTTGCTCTTTGATAGAAGAACACACACCGGGGTCACTCATATATGGACAATTTCAGGGTGGACGAGATCTTAGCTTCGTCCCGTGCTCTGTATTGTCAAGGCATTTCACAACATACCTAATAAGTAGTGGCTACATTCAATGTGGCAATTGATCGACATGAGAAATGAGCCTCTACCTCTTTTGAGTTCGGGTCGTTCCTGTACATCGTCAATGATGGGGTTAGGTTGCTCGCCAAGACTATAATGCTATTGTTGTTCTGAGACTACCAGCTCGTAAATCCGATCAAAATCTGGCAGATCCGCTCCGTTGGTACACGACTTTCATAAAGTTTAGTAATCACTAAATATACCCGTAACGGTCATCTACCAAAGCTTATTGATATATGACCATGATGCCGTTAACCTTGCCCAATATAGCGTAGCCTTGTTTACACTGCTGGAGGCTGTCACACACAGTCTAACAGCCTATTATGACTTCACGTGCGCATTTTGCATCAAAACAATCCAAATCAAAAGTCGGAACACCGAAAAACGTGTTCACCTGGAGGGTTTATTCGAGATAAGACTGCGATAACCAAACAATTTTGAAGCACAGCAAAAGATCTAGGATAGCTTATCAGCTCTGTTTGGTTTTCCGATGGTGATTAATTAAGCTCAAGCCACCCAAACTCTACTATAGATCTTGGCCGTGTATTGACTACCTAGCCACAATCATACGTACGACATAACATGCGTTTTCAGACAACACACGATCGAGTTACACAACCATATATGGCAAACCATCATATAATAGCTCAAAATCTCATTTATCAAGATCGGTTTTTGATTTTACAGGACTAGTCATACGAATGAAGACTCAGGTAACACAAATTCCCTGTGTCAGGTGATCCTAGCAGCTTCTGGCTGCCAGAACTCTTGGCTTGCTTTAGACCTGTACAGTACTTCTAAACCATAGTTTATATTTGGCGCAGCTAAATCGTCGCTGCCTCCAAGCTAGTTCCCAGAGCCAAGGCCAATGTATCCAGCTTTCAAGTGCACACCTATCTAAGAATATCATACAAGACGACAGGATTTTGGAATGAGAAATTAGGCGAAACTTGGTTAAATATCTTTCTTCTTGCGTGAAACTGGCTCATTACAATATGCGCGGTTATCAAAAGCCTTCTGTCATGAATTAGCTACTACAAAACGTATAAGCGCTGGTGATTAAGATTTATCTTTCCAAAATGCTAGTGTAATTCCATTGCTCTAGAGTGATGATATTTATAATCTACCATTTCTACTTGGCATTTTTTAGACTTTTGACTCAGGTAGAAAAACTTAGATTATATCTTGACAAAGTTTTATGATATACTCTTTTGTCATAGAGCGATTTGTTCTATCACAGTTAGTTTTCCCTTGTATTGCTCATAGAATCAAACACAGCTGAACAACTGAAACTCAACCACTAATCTACTAAGCATTGTCTTCTGATACTTCTCTTATCTTTTCCTAAAGTTGTTATGTATTTCGCGAGACGCAACTGAATTCTTGTTACACAATTCTAGCTGACGAGTACGTATCAGCCCGGGACTTCTCAGAACTTAAGATCTTCAAAATACAGAGCAATTTAGACATGCTTTTATTACGATAGCTACCAGCAATAGGTGGCTCTCATTCTTTTCCAAAGTAGTATGTAGGCTCAAAAAAGGTGATGAGAATTTTTAACGTTGCAAACAGAAATTGGGAGGTTGAATACTTGATTTTGGTAGATTTAGGGAATATTAAAGTTGGATAAGAAGAATTTGTGTCAGAATGCCACGTGGAACTTCTTCTCTTTACTCAGTTTGTGATTCACCTTGGGTTGATGAGGTGCCTGACATCTAAGGTAACATGGCTTTACAATTCGGGATAA
>Ga0247808_10001173_pt1 | contig 12712 bp, 8 predicted proteins | sample UWRJL089202R1_FD_179914 | JGI IMG/M metagenome (GOLD analysis project Ga0247808, IMG submission 179914) | Plant litter microbial communities from Arlington Agricultural Research Station in Wisconsin, United States - UWRJ-L089-202R-1 | ecosystem: Environmental > Terrestrial > Plant litter >... | reverse complement strand
TAAAATTTAAAATATACAAATATGAAAAATATAACTAAATCACTTATTGCCTTATTTACTGTTTTGGCAATTTCATGCAGCACGGATGATGTAGAAGACAGACCAGTAGTTACTCCTGTTGATGCCCCTGTACTTTTAGCTCCTGAAGCGAACAACAGCTATGTTTTATTACCTGAAAATCTAGAGAATCAAGCTGAACGTTTTGTATGGACTACTGCTAATTTTGATCAAGACGTTGCTATTAACTATACTGTTCAACTTGACAAAGCTGGTAACGAATTTGCTAATCCACAAGATTTGGGTTCAGTAATTGGATCGACCCAATTATCTGTAACAGTTGAAACTCTAAACGGTAAAGTAGTTGCTGCTGGTGGTGAACCATTCATCGAAGGCACATTTGAAGTACGTGTTAAAGCAAGTGTTAATGAAACTTCTGAACCAATGTATAGCAATGTAGCTACAATTTCAGTTACACCTTATACAACGGAAACGCCTAAATTATGGGTTCCTGGAGGTTATCAGGCTGCTAGTGGCTATGGAGATAATTGGAACTTTGGTACAGCTCCACAACTAGCATCTGAAGGTTTCGGTTTAACTAATTTTGAAGGCTACGTCTATTTTGCGACTGCTCAAGATGGAAGTGTTGAAGGAGAAGGATTCAAATTTACTACTCAAGCTAATTGGGATGGAACAAATTATGGAGATGACGGAAACTTTATTGGTATACTATCTCCTACAGGTGGAAATATATCAGTTGCCGCTGGATACTACAGAGTTAAAGTTGACACTGATCCTGATGTATTAACCTATAACTTACAATCAGTTAGTTGGGGGATTATCGGTTCAGCAACTCCAACAGAGTGGAATAGTGATACTGATATGACTTACAATCCTGAAACAAAAAAATGGACCATTACAATAGCCTTAATACCAGGAGCTATCAAGTTTAGATATAATGATACTTGGAACGTTGGTGATGCTCAATGGAATTTAGGACTATTTGATGCATCGAAAACAGGTGAAAATTATGGTGGTGAAACGATGAGCTACGGAGGAGGTGATATCCCAATTGAATCTGCAGGAACTTATTTAGTTACTCTAGATTTAAGCAACCCAAGAGCTTATACTTATACTGCTACTTTACAATAATAAAAATCAATAAAAAGGGCTGATAAAACAGCCCTTTTTTAAATTAATCTATAAGCTATGAAAATAAAATTATACTTATTTTTTTTACTAATCTCTACGTTCGTAAAAGCTCAGGTAACCATTACTCCTGCTACTTTCAATGTTACGGATCAGATTACAATAACAGTTTCTCTAGCAGCTCAGTCATGTAATGGCCTTCCAACATCAGCTCCAAAAGTGTATATGCATGCCGGTGCTGGTGATGACAGTAATGCTTTCGGATTTAACACAATTGGGAACTGGGGTCAAGATGACAACATAGGCCTAATGACAAACAACGGAAATGGAACTTGGAGTATAACCTTAACACCAAGCACCTATTTTAACCTAAATGCAACTCAACAAGCCAACACTACTAAACTTGGAATGGTCTTTAGAAGTGCGAATGGTTCTCAAGAACTCAAAAAACCTCAAACACCAAGCGGATGTGGCGATTTCATATTCAATGTAGGAACCTTTCAACTCAATTTGACTTCACCTGTAAATAATAGCACCACCATAATAAACTCTGGGGGAAGTTTAAATATTTCAGCGACAAATACTGGCGGAAATGCTAGCTATGTATTGAAAGCCAATGATGTAATATTAAACACAAATGGAGGTACTGCAAGCTATGCTTACAATCATACTAACATTACTTCTAATACAAATTATCTTTTAGAAGTTAGCCAAAATGGTTCAACAATTTCCAGAAGGTTTACAGTAATAGTTAATCCGTCAACAGTAACTCAAGCTATTCCAGCAGGACTCCAAGATGGAATAAATCATAATCCGTCAGATGCCACCAAAGCTACTTTGGTTTTGGACGCTCAAGGAAAAGATTTTGTGTATGTTGCTGGAAGTTTCAACAACTACCAACCGGATGCAACATTTGCAATGAAAAAAGACTCTTCATCGTCTAAATTTTGGTTAGAATTGACGGGGTTAAATCCAGGGGAAAATTATAATTATCAATATTGGGTGGTAGATCAAACCCCTATAGCAAACTCGCCGTCACTAGTAAAAACGGCAGATCCTTATTCAACATTGGTTCTATCGCCATTTGATGACCCCTATATTCCAGAAACAAGCTACCCAAACTTGCCTACCTATCCAGCAGGACAAGAAAGAGAAGTAACGGTTCTGCAAACCGGACAAACGCCTTATCAATGGCAAGTAACAAATTTTACAAAGCCAGAAAAAGACAAATTAGTGGTATATGAAGTTTTAGTTAGGGATTTTGACTCTGATAGAAACTATCAAGATTTAATTGATAAGATAGATTATTTCAAAAACCTAAACATTAATGCCATCGAATTGATGCCTGTTATGGAGTTTGAAGGAAACGAATCTTGGGGATACAATACTTCATTCCACCTAGCCCTAGATAAATTTTATGGAACGAGCAACAAACTAAAAGAGTTTATCGATTTATGCCATCAAAATGGCATAGCAGTAATTCTTGATGTAGCTTTAAATCACGCTTTTGGGCGAAATCCTCTTGTAAGAATGTGGATGAATGACCCCGAAAATGATGGATGGGGCGAACCGGCTGCTGATAGCCCATATTTTAATCAAGTAGCAACTCATAGTTACAGCGTTGGAAATGATTTTAATCATCAGCAAGCTCGAACTAAATATTACGTAAAAAGAGTAGTAAAACAATGGATTGAAGAATTTAAAATCGATGGTTTCCGTTGGGATTTAACCAAAGGTTTTACTCAAAATGCCACTGGTAGCGATGCAAACACAAATGCTTATCAGCAGGATAGGGTCGATGTTCTTAAAGAATATGCAGATTATTCTTGGTCTTTAGACCCAAATCATTATGTTATTTTTGAACATCTAGGAACAGATAGTGAAGAGCAACAATGGGCCAACTATAGAATTAACGAAGGCAAAGGAATTATGATGTGGGGAGAATTATTCCATCCTTACAAACAATTAGCCCAAGGGTATGCTCAAGATGCCACTATTACGAGAATGGGTCATGTTAGCCGTGGATTTACTGGAAAAAGATTATTGGGATATGCAGAAAGCCATGATAAAGACAGATTGATGTATGAAGCCATAACCTATGGTAACGCCGCCGGAACATTTCCTGTTGGAGGAAATCTGACAAATGCCCTAAATAGAATGCCTGCCCTTGGAGCAATAAGCCTTTTGATTCCTGGTCCGAAAATGATTTGGCATTTTCAAGAATTAGGTATGGACGATTCTATTTATACATGTAACAATGGTACTGTAAACAATGAAGTAGATATTGTAACAGGAGATTGCAAACTGGACAAAAAACCTCAACCTCAATGGGTAGAAAACTGGCTGACTACTTCGCCTCGAAGCGCTATTTACCAAGCCTATTCTAAATTCATTAGCCTAAAAACTAACGAACCGGTATTTAATGGTAGTTATGCCATAAGTCCAGATGCTAATAATACGAAGCAAAGAATCTATATTTATGACGATGCCTTGCCTTCTACTCAATTAAAAAATGTAGTTGTTCTGACAAATTTTTCGGTAGCAAATCAAACTATAAATCCTTCGTTTCCTTACACTGGAACTTGGTATAATTTGATGGACAACACTACAATCAATGTTACAAACACTACAGCGGTAATTTCTGTTCCTTCTGGACAATATAGAATTTATGGAAACAAACCTGCTTTACTGGACAAAGATGAATATAACGTTACAAAAGCAACACTATTCCCAAATCCATCAAACAACTTTTTTCAGATTAATGTAAGGACGAAAGAGGTTGCCATTTATTCTATTACAGGACAATTGGTAAAAGAATTCAAGGGTGGTTTTGATAGTGATTATTCTTATTCTATTGACGGCTTAAACCAAGGAATTTATTTGGTGAAAGTTACAGACGAAAACGACAATCATACTTCTATAAAGTTGATTAAAAAATAAGGTTTGATTAGTTATGTAGTTCCGAAATGCCTTTCCGATTGATTTGGAAAGGCATTTTTTATAGCAGAATTTTCACCAATCCTTCGGCAATACAGCGCCATAAAAAATTATAGAACGATTTCTCTTGAATCCTTTTAAGCTCAACTTCGGTTTCCTTGAGTTCACCATCAGAATCATTTTTGATGAACAGATTCCCAATTGCACTTTTTATCTTACTCTCCTTTTCGGGCTTTTTCTTCTTGTATAATTTCACTTTAAAATCGTGGTATTCTAAAGCAAAATCGCCTTTTGCATTCACATCATTTCCAGAGAAATTAAAATAGACCTTATCTAAAATTCCTTTGGTTGTAGCATTTATATAGGGTTTCGAAAACACTGAAATCTGGTCGGTGTCAAAATTCAAGATGCTTCCCTTGATATTGAAACCATCCGATTTATCCAAGACATTAAAACTCCAATCAACTTTCATTGGCGAAGTATTCATAAACCTGCAGTTGACTTTTATCTTTACATCCTGCATTTTTTTCTGCTGGAATCCGCTTTGCAAATTAGTGGCCGTTAAGTTAAATTGATTAAACGTCAGCAACCCTGCTCCTTTTTCAAATGTTTTTTCTTCCTCGTATTCCAACAAGGAATTTTTAACGGATAAAGTATCTATCTTTAATGGAAATGGAATATCCCGAAGCAGCTTGTTGTAGAGTTTCTTCTTGCTCAAATCATCTTCAGGGATTTTACTTCTATAAATGTTGGCATACACCTTATCCAAAATTATATTCGTAGTCGTAAAGAAAAACTGGTCGTCCTTGAAACCCCAATCCATATTTTTGATGTTGATATCATCCGCTTTAAGCGTAAATAAATCTTTTTCCTTGGCAAGCTGATTTACGAATTGCCTACGGTTGAATTCCGAAACCATTGAGAAATTCTTCAGTTCTAAACCGCTTTTTGTTGTTTTTACATTATTGGCCCTTATGTAATATTGCTTGTTGGTCAGGAAGAAAAGGCTGTCACAGTTGAAGGCATAACTTTGATAGGAAAACGGAATCTTCTTTTCCAACGTTTCATCCGTAATGAGAATACCATCTAATTGAACGGTAACATTTTTTACGCTTAAAAGTGGCGTGTTGTCCTTCACATAAATAATCTTGAAATCGCCTTTATTTAAATTGATATTTGATACTACAATCAGTTTTTGAAAAGGCTCAACTACTTCACTTCGGATGCTTTTGGAGTTGTTTACCGTTTTTCTGTTTTTCTTGTAAAGCACCACTTCTGGTTGATTTACCGTAATGGCATGTGCCTTAATCTTATCGCTAAAAAGCAGATTCCAGATACTGAAATCTGTAATCTCAACCGATTCGATTTTTGAATAAATTCCAGCCTTATTAAGAGTGTCGTTCATCGAAGCTTTCGGAACGACTACAATGCCCGAAGCCTTGATGTCCCTTGAAAGCAAGGACACATCCAATTTCTCATAGGTGATGTGATAAGGGGTTTCATTCTTATCCGAAATGATCTTAGGAAGTTGTGTATTGACCCAAATATTAAGGCCCCAATTGACCAGTAAAGCCAATACCAAAAGACTGGCTGCGGCAATTATTATTTTGAGATAGAGTGGTTTATTTTTCATATAGTTAATTCATAGCTATATAAATTTAGGAACTTAAAATTTGGTTGGCACCTATATTATCATAAAATTATGAAACGTCTATTTAAAATAAAGTCAAGGGTTGATTGTTTTCGAGATGAAAACCCTCTTTTAATTTTCCTGTTCGAAATAGATTTACCTTTTCATGAGCCAATCTAGTAGGTTCTGGAATGCGGTATCTTCCCATAGAATTTTTCATCACTTCGAGGCTTTCTTCGGCAGTGATTAGATTTCCGGGAGAAATATAAACGGGCTGCACTTGTTTTTTGGTTCGAAGTGCATAACCCAATAATTCTCCCTTGCTGAAAATAGGTTCATTTGAAAAAGCCTCCATTTCAAGTTCATCAAATTTTCCATACAACATACTTTTTGCACAACCTATTGTAGATTGATTATTCAAGACACCAAAATGAGAAGCAATTCCCATTTTTCTCGGATGTGTAATGCCTTGTCCGTCAAGAATAAGTACATCAGGTTTTTGAGGCAATTGTTGCCAAGCCAGCATTAGGGAAGGAACCTCACGGAAAGCTAGATATCCTGGAACATAAGGGAAAGTCGTTTCGGCAGCAACCAATGAATACGATTGAACCACCATTTCTGGATAGCTCAAAACTACAATTCCTGCATAAACAGTCGTACTGTATTTATTGAAGGAAATATCAGCTCCAGCAATAGTTTTTATTTCTTTCTCAAGCGGTTTCAATACGATTTGCTCCCGCATCTCCAATTGCAGTCGCGTGGCTTCGGTTATCGTAAAATGGTCGTAGGTAAACATTGAAAAATTTTATTCTTATAAATGTAAGAACAAAAATCGCTTGGTTTTCTTTAATTTATCATAAATAAAAAAGCTGTAAACTTTCGTCCACAGCTTTCATTTATTCCTAAAAATCAATTATTAATAATCAAAATACCAGTTGAAGATGTCGGCTCTTAAACCTAATGTAACCCACATTGTATCTTGCTTGAAAACCAGTGCAGTATCGGTTTCTGGACTGAAGCTTCTGTAAATCAAACTTCCAAACAATTTTAAGTTTGTTGCAGGATTAATCAAATATCCCGCTTGCAAATCGGCAATCATGATATTGGCTTTATTTCCTTGTCCGATTACAACGCCTGTATCAAACGGCCTATCATCTTCATAATTTTTGTAGATGTTAGAACCGTAATTCAATCCGTCTTCGGCAGTATCAAAATCAAGTCCTCTCACACCTAACGTTAACTTTGCATCAGCAAAATACCTTCCTTTATGATAACGGGCGATGGCAATGAATTCCTTGAAATTCCCACCCCACTGATGTCCCATACTTTGATTATTGTGGCCATAATTGGTAAGCGGATTGCTGTGAGAATATACATAAGGGCGAACATGATTATATTCTACCTGAAGCAATAAGTTTTTGATGTTAAGTGCGTTGAAATACTTCACTCCTAACTGATAACCATACTTATTTTTCCAACTTTTATCCTGCTTTTTGATATCCCCCAAGGCAAATTCATCCAAAATAAATTGTCCGTAAAAGTTGATCTGGTTGTTCCATTTGTATTTTGCAGTCAGACCTAAAACGGCATTTCCACTACGGGAAGAAGAAGTAAATTCTACTGTCCTATAAAAAATGATTGGATTGACAAAATTCATATCAAAACCACGGTCGTTAGAGTTAGACCATATAACCGATTCGAACATACCGACATTAAGTCTTTTGCTGACATTCCAACTCAAGTAATGGTTGGCCATGAATTTTGTGGCATACGTTCTATCTTCTGTCACATCTGCACGAACATCTTTAAGCCAAGTATAAGTATTGGTATATTTTATTTTCCAGAATGTAGTGTTGATTTTAAAATACGGATACGGACTTGCCCCATCGCCCATCAACAATGATCGGTATCCATCTCCAATAAAATTCCTACCGTAGCCCAATTGTAAATTGATGGCCTTGCTTGGCGTATAAGTCAAATTGGCATCGGCAGAAGGAAAGTCATACGAATCTTCCTTGAATCTTTTTGCTATTCCGATTCCAGGAATGATTCCAGGATTTCCACCAGCAGGTGGTATAGATTCTATATACTGATTGTAATAATCTGCAAAGCGACCTTGGCTTTCGTAGATGGTTGAAGTAAAAACTAGATTGTCTCCCAAACCTGCCTGAACTTGAATTCCTCTTGTATTTTGATAGGTATAACTGATATCGCTTGGACTGCTTTTACCAACACGTAGGTCAAAAATTGGATTCATCGTTATCCAATAATCTTCTCCCTGAACTTGAAAAAAATGTTCGTTCCAAAGTTTTCTTCCCCACCAACCGTCTTTATTCTTCATAAGTTTTTGGTTTTCGGCTTTAAAATCATAATACTTGGAAACTTCAGAATACGTCAATGGCTTTGAAGCAGTGTGGTTGTTACTTCCAACCTGATTGATTTCATCATCAAATTGGGCATAAAAACTATGCGATAATGGAATATTGAGATGACTTGTAAGAACAGGATTATCGAATTTTTTGTAAACGATACTGTCAAATTCTGTAAGCTCTTTGTTTCTATTTTCCTTGATTATGGTCGCTCGATCCTTTACTATCGTATCATTTTGACTTTTAAGCGGGATTGCGATCTTGAATGTATATTTGGAATACGTTGGACTTCCATTAAAAGTTGGTGGTTTAATTTTTGGAAGCATGCCAAAAACACGTTTGCTTTCCTTAACCAATTCAGGATAAATAGCATCAACATATTGCACTTTGAAAGTTCCAGTGGTATCTACTTCAAAAAGCAACTTTATTGTTCCCTTGTAATTGTTTTGCTTTAAATTATCTGGAACTTGGAAATTATTGAACACAAAATCCTGCAATTGCGAATAAAAACAATTTTCCAATTCCTTTTTGTCTAAATTCTCGCAGTTAGGGAAAACAGGGAAATTTTCTGAACTACGGCTTTGCGAAAACACAAAAAATGTACTTAAAAAAAATAATACCATTAAACTCTTCTTCATGCTCTTTTATTTCTGAAATTAGTAACCACTATTTGAAACTTCTCCGTTTGCTATTGCTTTCGCAGATGAAGTCCCTATTCTTTTAACACCCAACTTTATCATTTTGACAGCCTCCTCATAAGTCCTGACACCTCCGGCGGCTTTTACAGGCAACGGACAAGCATTTTCCAACATCATTATAATGGTGGGGATTGTAGCTCCGTTTGGAAGGCCATTTTCTGTCTTATAAAAACCTGTCGATGATTTTACAAAAACCGAACTATAAAAATCTTCCTTGAAGTTAGACATCACAACATTCTTTATCAAGGCCGAAAGCTGCACGATCTGTTGATGATTTAAAGCTGCGACTTCAATAATCCATTTTACAATTTTATGATGTTCTAATCCTAGCCTTGTGCATTCTACTATTTCTTCCTTCACTAAGGCAATATTTCCTTCTTTGAACGCTTCATAATTGCAAACAAAATCCAAGTCATCGGCTCCATCCAAGATTGCTTGTTGGGCTTCTTTGAGTTTTTCTTCCAAGGGAGAATTTCCTTCGGGAAAATCTATAACGGTTCCGATATTTACTTTTGATTGGGCTTTAATAATCATCTCCTTTGCCAACGTCACCATTTCTGGACGAATCATAATCAATTTAAATTGCTCATCGATGGCTTCCTGGATAAATTGCTTTGCGATTTTCTTATTTTCAATATCATTAAGCCCCGCTTGTTCAGCAGTTTTTAGATAAGTAGAATCTAGGTATTGTTTGATGTTCATCTTATAAAAATAAAAAAAATCTTGGCCAATGGCAGTTTTATTCTAGTTTGTTTTTTGTGCAGTCCTTCTACTGAATTTTATACCAAACATTATAAAAATGATTGCCAGGATACTTCCTAAGGTATTAGCCAAGACATCCATAACATCTCCGCTTCTGGTTGCTGTGAATTGGTCTTGAAAAATCTCAATTGTTATTCCATAAAAAAATGAAAATAAAAAGGCCTTTCTCAACGCTTTTTTATTTTCATTCAAAACTTTAAATTTAAAGACCAAGAACCACAGGAAAGTAATTCCGAAATGAAAGGTGATATGGCCTAACTTATCAAAATTATCTACACTAATTTGTGGCAGTTCATTAAAACTGGTGAGACAAAAGTAAGTAACTATGGCTGTCCAAAAAATGGCCAGCCATAGTAGTGTTTTTTTATGCTCCGATAAGTTCTTTATAAGCTTCACTTGATAGTAATTCATTAAAATCATCTACATTCGAAACTTTAACTTTAATCATCCAGCCGTCGCCATAAGGATCTTTGTTTACTTTTTCAGGATCGCTTTCCAATGAATCATTGAATTCGATAATTTCTCCAGCCAAAGGCAAGAACAAATCTGAAACTGTTTTTACGGCTTCAACCGTTCCGAAAACCTCATCTTTCTCAAGAGTCTGATCAAGTGTTTCTACTTCTACATAAACGATATCACCTAGTTCTTTTTGAGCAAATTCTGTAATTCCTACAGTTGCTACATCGCCATCTAGGCTAACCCATTCGTGGTCTTTTGTGTATTTTAAATTCGCTGGAATATTCATTGTATTGTTGTTTTTGTTTGAAAAAGCAAATGTATAGTTTACTATTTTATTTTTAAAATGTTTTGGAGACTATTTAACCTAATTACCGAAATTGTATCGCAATGTAATCCAAGATCTGATATTTGTAATTGGGAAGGCGGTAGAAATTACGGCTTTCGAGAACGAATGATCATAAGAGAAAATTGCGGTTAGGTTCTTGCTAAACGAATAATCTGCGATAAATTTCACCGACCAAAGGTTTTGTCCCCCTGCCAATTGATTGTTGTCATAATCCAAATATCGAACAATGGTTTGACTGTTTCTCAATGAAAAATCGGCTCTCAAGTTGACATCACTCTTGATAACGCCTGTCGGATTATCTGCTAAAGCAGAATTAAAGATCACATCCTTTATACGGTATCCTAATCCAACTATATATTCTGTTCCTTGTACTTCTGTCAATAAATTATTGTCAAAACTCATGGATAAAGCACGGTCTTTTTTCAACTCGGCTACTACTTTTATAGAATTTTTCATCTCCATGTCTAGCTTGATTAACGGGTTGAATTGCTCTACCAAGTTGATGTTTGAAATGATCGTTTTATTTGGATAATTTCCTCCAGCATCCAAGAAGGTGTCACTTTTACCATAATCAAGATTTGAACGGAACGAGTTTACAGTATAGGAGGCTTTATAGGCATGGCGTACTGAAAAACGCTTAAATCGGTCCTTAAAGAATTTATAACGCATCAAACCCGTATAGGTAATCGTCCAGTTTGGTATTGGCACATTTCTGAAAGCACTAAGGGAAATTCCCGAAGCTTCTTTTCCTGTATAGGCCGCCAAGAATGCTGGCAACAAAACTGCCTGATTATTTTTTCCGAAACCAACCGGATATCCAAGATTGGAAACCACCTTTTGATAATTTGGATCGTTTGGATCATTTGGAATTGGATTGGCATTACCTCCATATCTTGGAAAATCTGTACCGCCATAAGCACTTTCAGCCAAACGATTTGCAATGATGAGCCTGTTTTCTCTAAACTGGTCAAAAGCCGCAGAGAAATTCTCATCACTTCTTCCAAAGGCCGTCCCAATCATAATGGTTGAGATGGAAAAGTTTCCAAAATTATAAGGCGATCTTGGGTTATAGGTTCCGTCTTCAGAAACATCATATTGCTCGGAAAAATTATCAAGATAACTTCTATTGGCAACCAAATCTATTTTAAAATCAGGAAACAAATCAACATTCGCGGTTAAATCCAACGTTTTAGAAGTAACTTGAGTAAAATTCTGGTTGAAATCCTGATAATCGGTAAGCCAGCCATTTCTTGCAGCTTCATACCTTACATCAGATTGGTCTCCAAAAACAAATCCTAAAGTTGGCCTTGCAGTTCCGAAGAATCCAATTCCTGGCGTATAACCAGGTAATACCGTTCCACCTGTTTCGGCATAGTTGATCTGGACATTTTTCACACTTGTCAAAACACCTATCAGACCATCAAGAAAAACATTTCCTTCAGTTTGAGTTTTTGCTCTTGCATTATTTACTCTTTCTCCTGGTTTTGGCGGAGCCTGATTGGCTGGTCTTGCAGGCTGTTTTTTATTACCACCTTTAACCAAACCTATGTATTTGTATAATAAATCCATATTGAAAGCCGTATTCAAACGATGTGCTCCATTGTTTTGAATGGTATTTCCAAGGTTGTAATTAGAGAACGTTCCGTCTTCATTTTCTTCTTGATAATCTGAAAATGCGATCGAAGCTCTCTGCCAATTAAAATCTCCTGTATAGGTATAAGTAGATTTTACAAAGCTTAAAAATGGAATCTTATTGATTGGCAAATCATAATTTACGGTAAGCTGCTGGTTATGCTGGTTGGCCTCACCAATGTTCCAATAATCGTCCCAAATTGAGAAAGTATCAATTGCTTCTCCATTTTCATCAAAATAATTTCTAACAATATTGCTGGTTGCTGCCGTATAGTTCAGCTTCAATGCTTTTGTAAGATTGTAATTGAATCCGTATTGGTAATTGAACAAATAATTCCTTCTGTAAAGCGGATCAAGACCAAGACCCAGATTTTCGACATCTCGAAACTGCTGACGGTTGTATTGTCTTAGAATACTTGTACTGAAATTAATATTCGTAGGCAAATAGTTAAAATTAAAATCGCTTAGCAATTTCCAATAAGAGCTTTTCTTCATAAATTTTGTCTCTTTGAAAGGCTCAACGGCTTTTGGCTGGAAAGTATAGGTATAATCAACAGCGGTACGAAGTTGCTGGTCTGTATATTGCTCGATTTCATAATCATGCTTTTCTATTTCGTTGAAGGAATAGGAAAGGGTAAGATTTTCTGGATCATAAACGTGAGGCTTCTGCTCAGGACCTCTTTCTTTTCTAACTCCAATAAAGTTGATGCTCTTGGTCTTGGTATAGTCAATC
>Ga0247808_10001170_pt1 | contig 12728 bp, 11 predicted proteins | sample UWRJL089202R1_FD_179914 | JGI IMG/M metagenome (GOLD analysis project Ga0247808, IMG submission 179914) | Plant litter microbial communities from Arlington Agricultural Research Station in Wisconsin, United States - UWRJ-L089-202R-1 | ecosystem: Environmental > Terrestrial > Plant litter >... | reverse complement strand
CAGCACAGGCACGAAGCTCGTGAAAGTGGATACGCTGAAAAGCACCTATGTTAACCCCGGGAAAATTGCCGGCCGGAAAGCGATCTTCAGATCGATGATCATCCCCGGCTGGGGTCAGTATGGTAATGGTATCAATCTCTATCGCGGTATCAAGATCGCCGCGATTTATACAGGGGGTACCATCCTTGCGCTTTCTTACATCTCCAACAATAAACAATACAACATCTATCTGAAAGAGCTCCGTGACAGGCAGGCCAATGGCGACAAACCTGTTATCGGAAGTCCGTATTATAATGTCTCCGGAACAACGGGTATTGCGGCAGCCAAGGATACGTATAGAAGAAACAAGGATGTCATCGTGTTCTCTTTAGTTGGTGTTTACGCACTGCAAATGATTGAAGCCTATGTAGATGCCAGACTAAACTATTTTGATGTAGGTGACGACCTTGGTTTCAGGGTTACACCGAGTATCATCAATTCCAATACCATGTACGGATACCAGTCTTTTACACCGGCGCTAAAACTTAGCTTCAGACTGTGAAAAAATTAGCAGACCTTTAAAATAAATTATAAATTACTACCATGAAACTAGCATTGTTGGGTTATGGCAAAATGGGCCAGATCATAGAGCGTTTTGCAGTAGAAAGAGGACACGAAGTTGTACTCAAAATTAATGTAGACAATAAAGAGGAGCTGACTACAGCGAATCTTTCCAAAGCCGATGTGGCGATAGACTTTAGTTCACCTGATGCTGCACTGGCAAATATTTATGCCTGCTTTGAGGCCAATGTACCTGTTATTGTAGGTACGACAGGCTGGTACGGGCAGTTGCAGGAAGTGAAGAATGATTGCCTGCATGGTAATCATACTTTGTTGTACGGATCTAACTTCAGTATCGGTGTTAACCTGTTCTTTCATATCAATCAGGTGATGGCGAAGATCATGAACAATTATCCGCAATACGATGTGCAGGTGGAAGAAATTCACCACACGCAGAAACTGGATGCGCCAAGCGGAACGGCCATGACAATTGCAGAGGGAATTATCGACAATCTTGACAGTAAATCGGAATGGATCAATGAAGTGGAAGGCGCTGAATTTGATCAGATACCAAAAAACGAACAGCTGCTGATCAATTCTTTACGCATTGGGGAGGTTCCGGGAACACATACTGTGGTATACAGCTCTGAAGTAGACGATATTGAGCTGAAGCATACCGCGCATAGTCGTGCAGGGTTTGCCTTAGGTGCAGTTGTTGCCGCTGAATGGGTAGAACACAGACAAGGCTTCTATACTGTTGCTGATATATTTAATTTTAATAAGTAAGATATGAACTATAAGTTCTGGAAAAAGAAAGATACCACTACTCCGAAAAAGAAAAAGACCAAAGGAAGGGAATGGGTTGATGCAATTGTTTTCGCTGTGGTTGCCGCAACAATCATCCGGGTGTTCTTTATTGAGGCCTATACCATTCCTACAGGGTCAATGGAGCGCTCACTGCTGGTAGGTGATTTTCTATTTGTGAGTAAAGTGAATTACGGTGCAAGAATTCCGATGACACCTGTTGCTTTTCCTTTTGCGCACCACACGATGCCCATCACAGGAACAAAGGCGTATTGGGATGGCGTACAATGGGATTACCGCAGACTTCCCGGATTGTCTGATATTAAGCGGAACGATGTTGTCGTATTTAACTTCCCCGAAGGAGATACCGTGGCTTTAGAGGCACAAGACAGAAATTATTACGAGCTGGTACGTTCACTTGGCTGGAGCGCGGTAAACTCGCAATTTACAGTGACCAGTCGCCCGGTTGATAAAAGAGAGAATTACATTAAACGTTGTATCGGTATTGCAGGTGATGTGATCAGCATGAAAAATGGCCTTGTTTCGGTAAACGGTAAGCCTGAAATGCTGAAACCTACGGGTCAGATTACTTACGCAGTGAAATTTAAGTCTCCTGATGTAAACTTCGCAGTATTTACAGATATGGGTTTCGATATCCAGTCTGAGATCACCGCCTTATCTGAGCCTAATACCTATGAGTTTACAGGAACTGCCGAAATGATGGCTGGGGTACGTAAACTGAATTATGTAGAATCTGTGAAGGAAAACACTGCCCTCCCAGCTTATCAGGATCTGGCTGTTTTTCCACATGATAAAAACAGGGTCTGGAACGTAGATAATTTTGGTCCGATTACCATTCCCAAAAAAGGCTTAACTGTACAATTGGATAGCGTGAACATGCCGCTTTATGAGCGTTCCATCAGGATTTATGAAGGCAATAAGCTCGAGAAATCTGGTAGCGACTGGCTGATCAATGGTCAGAAAGCCACCAGCTACACCTTTAAAATGAATTATTACTGGATGATGGGTGATAACAGACATAACTCGCTGGATTCCCGTTACTGGGGTTTTGTGCCTGAAGATCACGTAGTCGGTAAGGCATTATTTATCTGGATGAGCTTCAATGATCATGGATCGTTCTTCAGTAAAATCAGATGGAACAGGTTATTGAGAGGAATTCACTAGGCCTCTAATACCGCAATACCCATTTTTATTGCCAGTTGATTGAGGTCTGTCACAACAGCCTCAATCAATGGTATTCCATTGATCCTTCTTTCTGCTTCAAAAGCATATTCCGGCTCACCCGGAATGATTACCTTTTTCTCCGGATCTACAGTTTTTGCACTTTTAAATCTTGTTATCCAATTATCCAGATGGTCTTTGAAATCCTGTGCAGGACGGAAACCGTCAATACGCATGGCGCCAAAGAAATGTCCGATGCCCTGGCCAACAGGATCTGAAGGCGGATCTAAGAAAGCGACAAAAGGAGGCACCCAGGGGCCATAATTGGCGCCAGAAAGTACTGCCGAGAGAATGTCGACTGTGGCACTCAATCCATAACCTTTATGGCTGCCATGTGTTTTATCACTGCCCAGTGGAAGTAACGATCCTCCGGCTTTCAGTTCATTTGGATCCGTAGACATCTGTCCGTCTTTATCCTGCGCCCAGCCTTCCGGAATAGGTAAATTAGCGCGTTGCGCAATTTCCAGTTTACCATTCGCAGCTGCTGCGGTAGCCATGTCTACCACCACCGGCGGGAATTTTCCTGCCGGAAAAGCATAACACATTGGGTTGGTACCCAATAAGCGCTCATTGGCATAGGTGGGTGCAACAAGCGGACTGGCATTGGTCATACTGATTCCGATCATATCCTGTTCTACCGCCATCAGAGAATGGTAACCGGCAATCCCGAAATGGTTGGAATTCTTCACCGCTACCCAGCCACTTCCATAGGTTTTTGCCTTGCTGATGGCCAATTGCATGGCGAAAGGTGCTACAACAAGTCCAAGGCCGCCATCCCCATCTACGGTAGCCGTGGTAGCTGTTTCGTGAACAATCTTGATCTCGGGTTTCGCATTAATTCTTTCTTTCTCCCACAAACGCACATAGCCTGTAAGTCTGGCTACACCATGCGAATCGATACCCCTTAAATCTGATTTCAGTAATACATCCGCTGCCAGCTGTGCATCAGCTTCCGGGCAGCCCATTTTTAAAAATACCTGTTCCGTAAACGTGCGTAAACGCTGTTCTGTAAATGTATGGAAGATCATAAGCTTAAATATTAGGCAAAAACTACCGTAAACTGATTGTCAAGGGGTTTAAAGGTATCGAGCAATGCGTTGATAAAGTCATCCCCATAAAGGACATACATCGGCGCAAGGTTGAGCACACGTTCCTGCAATACACCTGAAGGAAATAGTTTGTCTTTTAAACCATCAATCTGGCTCAGTGATGTCACATGCTTCTTTTTCTCCGCACGCATCATTTTCTTATCCAGACTGCTGATGAGTTTTAATGCACGGGTCTTGGCAGCATCTGCCGATTGGGATAATGTCTTGTCGATCTTATAGGCATTAAGTTTGATCTGATCAAACACCGCCTGGATGGCACGTGCCTCATCATCGAGCGAGATGTACGTAGTTACATGTGCCTTGATCCACTCGTTTTTGAGTATCTCCTTTTCATGGAAAAGGTTTTTATGGCTAATGGCCAGAATCTGCATTTTCTTTTCGCTGCGCTGATCGATGATCAGTGCCGAATTCCTGAGCAACAGCACAGGGTAGGGGATTTTATAAAAGTCAAAATTGGCTTTTAATTGCAGCCAGTAGGTCACTTCTGCACCACCACCAATATAGGCCAGGTTGGGCAGAATGAGCTCCTGGTAAACCGGACGCATCACCACATTCGGACTAAAACGTTCCGGATGCAGTTCAATTTCCTCCTGCAGACTTTCTTTGCTGAATGTAATGTCAGTATTATTAACCTGATAGCCTTCTTTTGCCTCAATGATACGCTCGCGCAAACCATCGGTCATATAAAAGAAATTGATGGCTCTTGGATTTACCTGAGGTTTGTAGCCGATCGCTTCCAGCGCTGTATTGCTTTGTTCAATCAATTCGTTGCTGTGCTGTTCGGTAATATCCTGATAGATTAGCGGCGCAAATTGTTTTTTAAGCTGTGCATCATCAGCATCAATACAGACTAAACCCTGTTGCGCAAATAATCCGTCAACGAGATGTCTGGTGGCGTTGGCCAGGTTATCATGCTCCGTGTAGGCAGCCTCTACCAACTCAGAAAGTTTGGTGCCCGATCCGCCAATGCCCAGATAACCTTTGTAGGCAGACAATGCGTCGCCCAAATCAGCAGTGCTGATCTTTCCGGTTGCGCCTGTTGCTTTGGAAGCCCAGGTAATCATTTTATCTTCCACTTTGACATGGTTGATTTCTTCGAAATCATGATCTTCGGTAGCCATCCAGTACACAGGAACAAAGTCACATCCGGGGAACTTTTCCTTGAGCTCCTGCGCCAGTTTGATAGCGGTAACGATCTTATAGATGAAATACAGGGGACCGGTGAACAGATTCAGCTGATGTCCTGTGGTAATAGTAAACGTTTTTTCTCCTGCAAGGGATTCTATATTCCGGTTTACCAGCGAGGTAGTCCTTAAGCCGCTATATTGCTTCCTCAACACTTCAACCAGCAAATTACGGTCGCCGATAACCTCTCTGTTATCAATCGCCTGCCTGAAGCCGGCAAAGTCAGTGCTGTATTGATAGAATGGTTTCAATTGTTCTTTACCTTCCATATAGTCCAGGACTACAGTAGAGAAAGCATGGGTCTGTTGATAAGGAATATATTTCGCCTGCATTGCTACGAAATTAGTTTAATAAATATCAAATCTAAGCACCGGACTTTTATTTTACAATCTGTCCATACAGATCGAAGTCTTCAGCCCGGTCAATTTTAACATTCACGAAGCTACCGTTAGCCGCATAGCCTGTAGACGCGTCAATCAATACTTCATTATCCACTTCCGGAGAGTCAAACTCTGTACGGCCGATGAAGTAATTTCCTTCTTTTCTGTCGACGAGCACTTTATAGGTGTTACCAACTTTTTCCTGGTTGATGTCAAATGAAATACCCTGCTGAATCTCCATGATCGCATCCACACGTTCCTGTTTTACTTCATCAGGTACGTCGTCAATCAGATCGTAGGCATGTGTTTTTTCCTCATGAGAATAGGTGAAGCAGCCCAGTCTGTCAAAACGTGTATCTTCCACCCAGCGCATCATTTCTTCAAAGTCAGCTTCAGTCTCACCCGGATAACCGCAGATCAATGTGGTACGCATGGCAATTCCGGGAACTTTATCACGGATTTGGTTAACGATATCAATGGTTTTCTGTTTAGTAATACCACGACGCATTGATTTCAGCATGCGGTCTGTGATGTGCTGTAATGGCATATCCAGGTATTTGCAAATATTGTCGCGTTCATTCATGGCATCCAGGATTTCCATAGGGAAGCCTGACGGGTACGCATATTGCAAACGGATCCATTCAATTCCCGGAACATCCGACAGACGTCTCAGCAATTCATCCAGGTTACGTTTGCCATAGATATCAAGTCCATAATAGGTCAGATCCTGTGCAATTAAAATCAGTTCTTTGGTGCCGTTGGCAGCCAGGATTTTGGCTTCATTCACCAGCTCTGCCATATCTCTCGACACGTGTTTACCGCGCATCAATGGAATTGCACAGAAGGAGCAGGGTCTGTTACAGCCCTCAGCAATCTTGAAATACGCAAAATGAGACGGGGTGGTCAGCAAACGCTCACCAATTAGCTCATGTTTATAATTCGCGTTAAGTGAATGCAGGATGTTATGTAAATCGTTGGTGCCAAAGAAAGCATCTACATTCGTGATTTCTGCTTCCAGTTCAGGCTTGTAACGCTCAGAAAGACATCCGGTAACAATTACTTTGGCGACCTTTCCTTCGTCTTTCAGCTGACTGTATTGTAGTATGGTATCGATAGATTCCTGTTTCGCATTATCAATAAATCCACAGGTATTGATAACGATGATATCATCCTTACCTATCTGATTGGATTCGTGTACAACATCGATGCTGTTTCCGCGTAACTGCCCCATCAAAACTTCAGAATCGTAGATGTTTTTGGAACAGCCCAGGGTAATCACATTTACCTTCGGTTTTTTAAGCGGAATGATTGGGGAAACAGTTTTGGTATTCATGTATGTATATTTCAGAGATTCCTGCAGCCTGCTTAATTGAATAAGCTGTCTACAAAAACTTTTTTATCAAATAATTGAAGGTCATTAATCCCTTCTCCAACGCCGATGTACTTCACCGGAATCTTAAACTGATCGGATATGCCGATCACAACGCCACCTTTTGCAGTGCCGTCAAGTTTGGTAATCGCCAGTGCATTTACATCGGTAGCCTCCGTAAACTGTTTGCACTGTTCAAATGCATTTTGTCCGGTAGATCCATCCAGTACCAGCAGAATTTCATGCGGGGCATTGGGGATCACTTTCTGCATTACGCTCTTGATCTTACCTAATTCGTTCATCAGTCCGATCTTGTTATGCAAACGGCCTGCTGTGTCAATGATAACCACATCTTCGTTATTTGCAACGGCAGATTGTAAGGTGTCAAAAGCAACAGATGCCGGATCAGATCCAGTACTTTGCGCAACAACACGTACGCCAACACGTTCACCCCAGATCTTGATCTGCTCTACTGCTGCAGCCCTGAAGGTATCTGCGGCACCAAGCACAACTTTAAGGTTTTCTGCTTTCAGCTTGTGAGCAAGTTTACCAATGGTAGTTGTTTTACCAACCCCATTAACGCCCACAACCATGATCACATAGGGTTTATGCTGTCCATATTCGAAATTGCGGAAGTCATTGCTGTTGTTTTCTGATAAAAGCAGCTGGATCTCATCACGCAGAATGTGGTTCAGTTCTGTGGTCGACAAGTATTTGTCTTTGGCCACTCTGCTTTGAATTCTGTCAATGATTTTCAGTGTCGTTGTTACGCCAACATCCGATGTGACCAATACCTCTTCGAGGTTATCGAGTACATCATCATCCACGGTAGATTTCCCGGCAACGGCTTTCGTGATTTTACTCAGAAAACCTTCCTTGGTTTTTTCCAGACCCTTGTCCAGCGCAACCTGTGCCTCTGGAGCAGCTTCTTTCTTTTTAAAAAAATCGAATAGACCCATATGAATGTTTATCAAAACAAAAAAAGCCCTCCCATGAAGAAGGGACGGCTCTAATATTATTTAAATATTAAAAAATACTAAGCTTCCTAAGAAGTGGTGATAGCATCTTTAACGTGATCGTTGTGAACAATGATTTCTTTGAAAGAATAAGCACCAGTTTTTGGTGATTTTGTCATTGTAATAACTTTCGAATACTCTTTTCCTTTACCCGTTTTTAGGGTTGCAACTACCTTTTTTGCCATGATCTAAATAGATTGTGTTTTAGTTAACCTAAAACGTATTATTTAATTTCTTTGTGAACTGTTACTTTTTTCAATACAGGATTGAATTTCTTCAATTCTAAACGCTCTGTAGTGTTTTTACGGTTTTTTGTAGAAATATATCTCGACATACCCGGCATGCCACTAGTTTTATGTTCAGTACACTCTAGAATAACTTGTACTCTGTTACCTTTCTTTGCCATTTTTTTATTATTAAAGCTGACAATACATCAGCTAATGTTTTACAAATACCCTTTTTTCATGAAACGATTGATCGCTTCAGTAATACCAATTTTATTGATGGTTTTGATAGCTGAAGTAGATACTTTCAGTGTTATCCAACGATCCTCATCAGGAATATAAAATTTCTGAAGTTGTAAGTTGGGATAAAACTTACGTTTAGTTTTAACGTTTGAGTGAGAAACATTAAAACCGCTCATTGCCATCTTTCCGGTTAAATCACAAACTCTAGACATGCCTTTAAATATATGTTAATTATAAGTCGCTTAATTTTTTTAAGAGTGTGCAAATATCAGAAAAATATTTGTAATCAGCAAGTAGGCGCTGAATATTTTTTACATTATTTCTGTTTTTGTTGAAGCCTCTTTTCCCTTATGGGATTGCAAAGGTAATCATTTCTTCCTTAAAAGCTTAAAAAGCTTTAAAACAGTGCAGACAATGGACTTTCATCACTGCTATTTTTACTATAAATAGAACAAATCAATTGATTATATCATTTATATTTGAGTTTAAGACCAAATACAATTACCGAGCAGTATGCAGATTAAATCATTTGAAGAATACGAGACAAGCTATGCACTCAGCGTTGAGCAGCCTGAGACTTTCTGGGCAGGCATTGCCGACAACTTCCTCTGGAGAAAGAAATGGGACAAAGTCCTTTCCTGGAATTTTACGGAGCCGAACATTAAATGGTTTGAGGGCGCGAAATTAAATATCACTGAAAATTGTCTGGACAGGCACCTGGAACATCATGGAGATGACGCTGCGATCATCTGGGAGCCCAATGATCCGGAGCGCGACAGTATTACCCTGACATACAAAATTCTGCATGAGCAGGTTTGCCGTTTTGCCAACGTGTTGAAAAAAAACGGCGTTCAAAAAGGCGACCGCATTTGTATATATATGCCGATGGTACCTGAACTCGCAGTTGCTGTACTGGCCTGCGCACGTATTGGTGCTGTACATTCGGTGATCTTCGGAGGATTTTCTGCCAAGTCTATTGCAGACAGGATCAATGATGCGGAGTGTAAACTAGTGATTACGGCTGATGGTGCCTATCGCGGCGCCAAGCAGATCCAGCTGAAGGAAGTGATTGATGACGCGCTGATCGGATGCCCTACGGTAACTAAAGTCGTGGTACTTACCCATACCCGTACCCCAGTATCTATGCTGAAGGGCCGTGATATCTGGTGGGAGGATGAAATTAAGCTTGTAGATACCCATTGCCCCGCTGAGGAAATGGATGCTGAGGATATGTTGTTTATCCTGTACACTTCAGGGTCTACAGGTAAACCTAAAGGGGTTGTGCATACCGTTGGCGGTTATATGGTGTATGCCGGATATACCTTCGCCAATGTATTTAACTATAAGCGTGGAGAGGTTTTCTTTTGTACAGCAGATATTGGCTGGATCACAGGCCATTCTTATATTGTATACGGACCACTTTCACAAGGCGCTACCACGCTGATGTTTGAAGGGGTACCAACCTACCCAACACCTTCAAGGTTCTGGGAAATTACTAAAAAACACAAAGTCAATACCTTATATACTGCGCCAACAGCCATTCGTTCTTTAATGAGCTTTGGTACTGATCCGGTGCGCGGTCAGGATCTGAGCAGCCTGCGTGTGCTGGGTTCTGTAGGAGAACCGATCAATGAAGAAGCATGGCACTGGTTTGATGAGGAAGTAGGGCATGGGAAATGTCCGATAGTTGATACCTGGTGGCAAACCGAAACTGGCGGATTGATGATTTCACCCATCGCTTTTGTAACACCAACTAAACCGGGTTATGCTACGCTTCCGCTTCCAGGTGTCCAGCCAATTTTGGTAGATGAGCAGGGGCAGGAAATTCAGGGTAATGATGTGAGTGGTAATTTATGCATCAGATTCCCATGGCCGGGCATGCTGCGCACGCTATATGGCGATCATGAGCGCTGTAAGCAGACCTATTTCTCAGCATATCCTGAACTGTATTTTACGGGTGATGGCTGTTTGCGTGATGCGGATGGCTATTACCGCATCACCGGCAGGGTAGATGATGTGATCAATGTTTCTGGTCACCGGATCGGTACTGCTGAGGTGGAAAATGCCATTAATATGCATGCAGGAGTAGTAGAAAGTGCCGTTGTGGGATATCCACACGATGTAAAAGGGCAGGGGATCTATGCATTTGTGATTTTCCCGAATCACCATGAAGATGCTGAACTGACGCGTAAGGATATTCTGCAAACGGTAACACGGGTAATTGGTGCTATAGCTAAGCCGGATAAGATCCTGTTTGTTACAGGCTTGCCGAAAACACGCTCGGGCAAGATTATGCGTAGGATCCTGAGGAAAGTTGCCGAAGGTGAAACCGGTAACCTTGGTGATGTGTCTACCTTGCTTGATCCGGGTGTAGTGGAAGAAATCATCAAGGCCGCAAAGCAAGCCTAAAACAAATTCCTGCCTTTGCTGTTTTTATACTATCTAAAATAGGAAAAACTAAAATTATACTACCATGGATAAGTTAGAATTAAAAGGAAAATGGAATGAGATCAAAGGTAAAGTAAAACAAGCTTACGGAGATCTGACAGAAGATGATTTAACACATGAAGAAGGTAAAGATGATGAGTTGTACGGAAAGCTTCAGCAGAAAACTGGAAAAACCAGAGATGAAGTAATTGACTGGTTGAAATCATTGTAAAAGATTCACATATCAAGATAGAAAGGCACCTCAGGGTGCCTTTTTTTATTTGGCGCTAATCTGTAATATTGCCCCATGGATTCAGCAGAAGCAAATACAATTAAAGCAGCAAGGTTAGATTCAAATGCCTGCATCTTAAAAAAGGATGTGGCTGGAGTGGCCAAATACTGGCTGAATGATTTTGTACAGATCGCAGGTGATGGTAGTCATACGCAAGGGAAAACACAACTGATCAAGGATTGGAAGTATATGTTTGCTCAGAGCAGCCCGGTATTCGAACGCATCCCTGATGCGGTCAAAATCAGCGAAGGCGGGGATCTGGCCTGGGAGCAGGGTACCTGGAATTATAAAACAGCACCCTATCGCGGTAACTACGCGGCCATGTGGCGTAAAGTTAATGGGAAGTGGCTTACACAGTCAGAACTCTATGTCTCGCTGGATTAACAGCATAAAAAAAGCCTGGTAATCAAATTACCAGGCTTTTCTATCAATTTATGGGATTAATATCCGAAGATCTGCTCCAGTGTTAATGTAGTCACAGGACCAAATTTCTGCATGTCTTCCAGTTTTACTTTCTTATCAGAAGCAACGATACAATAAGTGTAAGGTTTACCTGCAATGTGTCCGGCATGGAAACTTTTCAGGTCATTGAAAGTCAACGTTTTCAAACTGTTGTATCTGTCAATTCTTGAATCATGGTCGAAACCCAGTTTCTGGTCAGCAAAATATCTGTTGAAAATACCATCCTGAACGATGCGCTGTGTCTCAATCGCATTTAATGCATTGGATTTAGAGCCTTCAAAAGACTTATCAACCTGAGGAAGGTCAGTCAGCAGTTCATTCATGCCTGCAACGGCATCCGTCATCTTATCAGCCTGACTACCTACGTAAGCAACCATGGTGTAATCTTTGCCTGTTGCATCAGGAGAAGAATATAAAGCGTTTGTAGAATAGGCCAGGGCTTTTGATTCACGGATAGTCTGGAATACGATAGATCCCATACCGCCACCGAAATAGCTGTTGAACAAATCTACAGTTCCAATCATTTTCGGATCGTAAATACCATCATTGCGTACCCATCTGATTTCAGATTGTACCATGTCATAGTTTGCGAACAAGACCTGATTTGCTGTATTTGCAGTGTAAACGAATTTCGCAGCTGGTGCAGCCGGCGTAAATTCTTTTGGCAAGGCATGCAGCTTTTTGATCTCTACCTGGAAATCAGCCGCTGTTTTTGGACCGTAATAGGTAATGGTGTGTTTGTAATTGCTGATGTTGTGCAGGATGTACATCAATTGCTCAGAAGTAATGGCATTGATTTCATCATTCGTTAAAGTCGTATTTAACGGATTTTTAGGGCCATACTGTGCATAGGTAACCAAACCACCTAGAATAGCTGCTTTGTTTAATTTTGTATTTGCACGGGCTTTTAAGATACTTGCTTTCAATTCAGTCAAAGCAGCCTCGTTTGGTTTGCAGTTCGCCAGTACATGCTCAACAAGACTTACTGCCTGGTTAAAGTTTTCCTGTAAACCGCTTACGTTGATCGTTACAATTTCATTACCAACACTCATGTTGTAGTTGCAGGCAATGTTATAGAACTGCTTGCTGATTTCCTCTGCACTGTATTTATCAGTACTCAGGAAATTCAGGTATTGTGCCGCATAAGGCAATAATTTATAGTTATATGCACCCATGTCAAAACGATACGTCATACGGAATAATCCATTGTCTGTGTTTTGAACAGTGATCACATCAGCTATTCCAGATTTACCAAAGTTCAGGTCTTTTTTGTAATCCAGAAATTTAGGCTGAATCGGTTTAACAGGCATAGCGACGATACTCTTGGTGAAGTCAGAGATCGCATTTGCGTTTGGATTAATCGGTGTGATTAATGGTTTATCCACTTTCATGGCATTTTTATCTTCACCTTTATGTTTGTAACCAACAATATAGT
>Ga0247808_10001166_pt1 | contig 12742 bp, 12 predicted proteins | sample UWRJL089202R1_FD_179914 | JGI IMG/M metagenome (GOLD analysis project Ga0247808, IMG submission 179914) | Plant litter microbial communities from Arlington Agricultural Research Station in Wisconsin, United States - UWRJ-L089-202R-1 | ecosystem: Environmental > Terrestrial > Plant litter >... | reverse complement strand
TGTCAGCGGTAATTCACCAATATTATTAAAATTCGTAATCAAGTTGATGCTGTATTTTGGGTTGTAATAAAATAATTTCGGATTCACCAAATAACGTTCTTCCTTATGGCCAACGCCAATTCCAGCCGTCATATCTCCAAACCAGAAGTTCTTTTTTCCATCCTTCAATTTAATATTCATGGCAATATTATCCTGATTGTTCTCAACCCCTTTCAGGATAGAATTCTCATTATAATTCCTCAAAACCTGAACCTTGTCAATGGCATCTGCAGGAATATTTTTCACTCCTAATTTAGTATCTCCATCAAAAAAGTCCTTGCCTTCCACCATCAGTTTCTGCACTTTTTTACCTTCCACTTCAATTTCGCCATCGGCATTCACTTCAATTCCAGGCATTTTCTTCAAAACGTCTTCCAGTTTTCGTTCGGTTCCTGTCGTGAAAGAATCGGCATTATACACAATCGTATCGCCTTTTATAGAAACCGGCATTTCATGAACAATCTCAACGCCTTCGAGTTCCACCCCTTCCTGAAGCGTAAAAATCTTATTGATGTTTTCAGTAGTCGTTACCACTGTTTCCTCCAAAGCAGAATATCCAATATAACTGATTTTGATGGTATAGGACGAGTTCGGCTTCAAAGCCAACTGAAATTTTCCCTTATCATTTGTAATCGAATAGGCATCCATTCCTTTTGTTGCCTGATTAACCGCCATGACGTTGGCCATTTCGAGTCCAATACCTTTCGGGTCGGAAACATATCCCTCAAATTTTATGGTTTGGGCTTTCGTTGCAATTCCTACTAATAAGAAAAGGGCAATAATGATTTGTTTTTGCATTGCTTTTGTTGTAAAATACTAAATTATAACGACTTATCTGGTAATTTCAATTTTTATAGCTCCGTTTTCATCCTTCATCTGCTCCATTTGCTTTTCGATAAGACTCTCATATTCCTTTTTTGTTACTTTTTTTCCCGTTTTTGGCTTTTTAATTTCCGTTTTATTCTTCGGGTTCAGTACCACCTTCGAACATAAAATAGTAGTATCGTCAAAATTAGCCTCCAAAATCAAACCTGGCAAACCCCAAAACTCTCCCGGACCTTGGCTAACCGGAATTTCTGGCGTGTACCAAACCGTTGTAATCCTGTCTTTCGGTTCCTCCATCACAAAGAAAGTAGTTTTAGACGTTTCCTGCTGTTTCTTGAAATCTTCATACTGCTTCAAGTCTTCAGCGGTAACCTTGTCCAAATGAATTGCCTTATAGCACATATAATTCCCTATTTTCTTGGTTTCACTCTGCAATTCCCATTTCCAAACCTTTAAAGAATCCGACACTAGAAACTCTTTTCCAAAAAAATCTTCCTCCACAATCTGGGTCTTGTCTTTTACATTTTTATAGGTTTTTCCACCATCTCCACTACTCTCCATCTTAAAGACCATCCCATTTGAGTTGGCCGATGGAGCCTCCAATTTTTGTTCCTCTTCATAAATCGATTCATACTTATTAAAGTTCAGAAAAAACGTCTTCTCAAACTGCTTTTTCATATTTTCCATAATTCCTTTCATCATCTCATCATTCATGTCGTCGCTCTCAATTTTCATATCCTTGAGGTTCGTTTTGGATTCGTAAACCGCCATTCCGTGAAAATCCTGTGCAAGCATTTTCGTTGAAAACAATACGACCAATAAGGTCAATCTAATAATTAATCTGTTCATGATTTTAATTTTTTAGTATCAATTTATAATTCGTTTTAGGAGCTCATCCCGCCAACGCTTCAAGTCCCGATAATCTCGAAACCCGAGATTATCGGGAGCTTTCCACTCATGTCGGGGCTAGCTTCGCCGTCTGAAACAGTAGGCCAAGAATAATCTTTCGCCTAATTTAAAATCTACAATTCAAATAACTAACTCAAAAAAGAGATTGTTTCAAAACTACAATGCAAATAAATGCACTATAATCCTTACTTTCAGTTAACCAAAGTTAACGATTGTTAACAGTGCTTTTTTTATACTTTTAGTTACTACTTTTGAAAAATGAAATCCTCAAGATACAAATACATATTACTCTTTATCACCATAACCATACTGGCTACCATCGGTTTGCAGATTTTTTGGAACCTCAAAAATTATAAAGAAAACAAAGCACAGCTCATCAAGGAAGTGCAAACTGCCTTTGATAACAGCATTGAATATTATTATGTAGAAGATTCAAAAAATGATTTTATGGCGATTGTTGGAGAAGACAATGTTCCGTTTGATAATTTAATGGACCAATTAAAAATCGATACCGTTTTCAAAAGGCAAAAAGAAAAAATCCGAAATAAAAACAAAATCACCACTTTGCCTTTAGTTCCAGAAAGCGATACACCAAAAGTGGTGGATACATCCTATTCTATTTCATTGGAATTTACCACAACCACCGATGAACTGAACGATTCCGACCTACCCAAAAAAATCTTGGACAGCATCAACAGGAAACCAAAACCGAAAAGCACAAAAGACACTGTAAAACCAAAATCTAAAATACAAATTCATGGAGATGCCTCAAAAATCTCATCCGTTAGAGTCATAAGAGGCAAAAGAGCTACCGACAGCATCTCGAAATTAAAAAACTTGGTCAATAAGATTATTGTTTCCACCTTTCAGGACTCCATCAATTTTTCAAAGCTTAGCAAGTCAGTTGACCGCGAATTGGCACGGAAAAATATTTCGGTCAATTATAACCTACAACATTTTAAGAATGACACCATCTTTGCTGAATTTAAAAAAAGCTCTAACGCAAAATTACCTTTGAAGGCCCTTTCTGGAACAACTTTTCTCCCTCCGGAACAAAAACTTCAAATCTCTTTTTCGGACCCAACTGTATTACTACTAAAAAGAAGTCTTACCGAAATCTTGCTTTCATTGGCACTTTCGCTTTCCATCATTTTTTGCTTATTGTATCTGCTGAAAACCATTAACAAACAAAAAAAGATTGATGAAATAAAGAATGATCTGATTAGCAATATCACCCACGAATTCAAAACACCAATCACCACAATTTCATCCGCTATTGAAGGAATCCGAAATTTTAATGATGTTGACGACAAGGAAAAAACCAACCGCTACCTCAATATTTCGGGTCAGCAATTGAAGAAATTGGAAATAATGGTCGAGAAATTACTCGAAACGGCTTCACTCGACACCAACCAATTGATGCTGAACAAAGAAACCATCAACATTGTAGAACTAATCAAATCCAACATCGAAAAACATCAGATGGTTGCTTCGGAGAAAAAAATCCTATTCAATTCTGATTTTCAAGAGTTGGCTTGCAAGGTCGATTTGTTTCACTTTGAAAATGCCATCTCCAACCTGATTGACAATGCCCTAAAATACGGCGGAAACACTATAAATGTCAGCTTATCCCAAAAAGGAAAACAAACGACAATCACCATAGAAGATGACGGAATTGGGATTGAAAAAGCACAACGCGAAAAGATTTTTGATAAATTCTACCGCATCCCGAAAGGAAATGTCCATGATGTAAAAGGTTTCGGAATCGGGTTGTTCTATTCCAAAAAAATCATCGAAAAACACGGCGGGACATTGGAGTTGGTGCCGAATAGTAAAACCACAATCTTTAAAATCAGTTTTCCAGATGCCCAATAAAATCAAGATCATACTAGCCGAAGACGAGCCAGCCTTGGCGTTAATCATCAAGGAAAGCTTGGAAACCCGAAGTTTTGAAGTGCTTCATTGCAAGGATGGCGAAGAAGCCTTTGAAACCTTTACCAAACAAAAACCCGATTTGTTGGTTCTGGATGTGATGATGCCCAAAAAAGATGGCTTTTCTGTAGCAAAAGACATCCGAAAACTCGACAAGAAAATCCCGATTATTTTCCTTACGGCAAAATCGCAAACCCAGGATGTCGTGGACGGATTTAATTTTGGCGGAAATGATTACTTGAAAAAACCCTTCAGCATGGAGGAATTAATCGTTCGGATTCATTCGCTTTTGGGAAGGATTATTTCTGAAAAAACCGAAGAAGATATTGCTATCGGTTCTTATATTTTCAATCTTACCAAGCAAACCTTGCAACTTTCAGACACCATTATTTCGCTTACGCATCGCGAAGCCGAACTGCTTTATTTCTTAAACGAAAATAAAAACGAAATCCTTGACCGCTCGGTAGTTTTAAAGAAAATCTGGGGTGACGACGATTTTTTCAACGGCAGAAGCATGGATGTTTTCATTACCAAATTGCGGAAAAAATTAAGCCTCGACCCCAACATCCATATTATAAATGTTCGAAGCCAAGGCTATAAATTGATTTATTGATTTTGTATTTAGACACAAATTTCACGAATTCGCACTAATCAATTTGTGCAATTCGTGTAAGATAAACTAACGTCCCATTCGGAACCCTCTATTGCCTCCTGGACCAGTACCCATTTGCTGAAGTTCCTCCATTTTTTTCAGGACAATTTCATCAAATTCTTTTTGAGAAATTGCTTTTCCTGTTTTTGGCGCTTTAATTTCTGCCTTTTCTTTGGTGTTCATTACTATTTTAGAGCAAAGGATAACGGTTTTCCCATCGCTTACTTCTAAAATTAATCCCGGCAATCCCCAATAATTATCAGGTCCTTGGTTGATTGGGATTTCTGGTGCATACCAAGCCGTAATCGGAATTTCCTTTGGTACTTCAAATGAATCCATAAAGTTGGTGCTTTTTTCAGCTTCTTTCTTTTCCTCTTTCTTTTCCTCTTTTAGCCTGAAATCTCTAAAGTTGGATTTGCTAACGGGTTTCATAGCAGTTGCCTTATAGCAGGTGTAACCTCCAATTTGCTTGGTTTCGCTCTCCATCTTCCATTCTAGCTGTGGCAAGGAATCTTGTACCAAAAATTCTTTTCCCATAAACTCCTTGTCCACAATATAGGTCTTATCTTTCACATTTTTGTAGAACGTTCCGCCACCTCCGGTAAATGAATTCATCATTCTCATATTTCCTGCACCCGAACTTCCTGGAGCGTCCAGCTTTTCTTCTTCTTTATAGATAGACGAGGACCGGTCGAAATTCAGAATAAATGTTTTTTCAAACATCCCTTTCATTCTTTCTTCAATCATTTTTTGCATTTCGGGAGTAATTTCCTTGTTCCTTCCCATCATTGTTTTCATATCGGATGTACTGGTTTTTGATTCATAAACCGCCATTCCCTGAAATTCCTTTTGAGCATGAAGCTGTGAAATTCCAGCTACAAAAACTAAAAGAGCAACTATTTTTTTCATAATTCTTTTTTTTGATACGACAAATATGACGAAACTTCTCAGGCTTTGTTACAAATGATTTGTTAAATGTAATTCCAGCCTAAGAGCACATCCAATTTACAAAATTTACTTATTGCTTTACAGAAAAAATTAAAATTGTACTTTAGCAGATATGAAAAACTTTATCCTGATTTTCCTCTTCCTCACTTGCGTAACTGCTTTTTCCCAAGAGCAAAAACTATTGGTTTCCCGCTATGAAACGGTTGACCTTGTGGTGGATAAATTCGTAGGAATTGACAAATTCGGGTTTCAGTATTTCATCAAAAACAATGTATTGTTCAAGCAAAAGAACGGACAGTCGTTGGAATACAAGAATCTTTCGTTGGGAAAAATCAGCAAGGTCGATTTGCAAAATCCCCTAAAATTGCTTTTGTTTTATGAGGATTTCAACACGATTGTAACGCTCGACAACCAGCTGAACGAGACACAAAGGGTCAACTTTTCTGAGCACCCAACCCCGATAATTGTTTCGGCTACGGGAATTGCCTCCCAAAACCGATTCTGGATTTACAACAGCCTTACCCAGCAATTGGGTTTGTATGATTATCTGAAAAACACACTTCAACCACTCGCCTCGCCTTTTCAGGAAAACCTGAAATACTATGATTCTGATTTTAATTATTTTCAATGGATTGATGGAAAAGGCAATTGGAACAGCTGTGATGTGTTCGGGAAAATTACCACCATTGGAAAAATGGAAGCTTTTGAACGTTTGCAGTTTATTGGCGACAGGCAGTTGCTGTATTCAAATGAAGGTCGATTATATGTACTGGATGTAAAGAACGACAAAAAATATACACTTGAAAATGTTGAGAAAAGCTTTGAAAGTTTTTACTACAAAGACCAAATTTTATCTATTTTTACACCAAACGGAATTACCAATTATAAAATCACAATACCATAATGCACATAGCAGTAGCAGGAAATATCGGAGCCGGAAAAACGACACTCACGCGTTTATTGGCCAAACATTTTAAATGGGAACCTCATTTTGAAGACGTAGTGGACAATCCTTATCTGGATGATTTTTACCATCAGATGGAACGCTGGTCGTTTAACCTTCAGATTTATTTCCTCAACAGCAGATTCCGCCAAGTATTGCAGATTCGCGAAAGCGGCAAAAAGATTATCCAAGACCGAACGATTTATGAAGATGCCCACATTTTCGCACCCAACCTTCATGCTATGGGATTGATGACCAACCGTGATTTCAGCAACTATTCATCGTTGTTTGAACTGATGGAAAGCTTGGTTAAGGCACCCGATTTGTTGATTTATTTGAGGAGCTCCATCCCGAATCTTGTGGGTCAAATCCACAAGCGAGGCCGTGAATATGAAAACTCCATTTCTATTGATTACCTCAGCCGTCTGAACGAACGCTACGAAGCTTGGATTCAAACCTATGACAAGGGAAAACTCCTGATTATTGATGTAGATAACATCAACTTTGTAGATAATCCCGAGGATTTAGGGAATATCCTGAACAGGATTGATGCTGAATTGAACGGATTGTTTTAGAAAAATACATACAAAACAACAGACACAAATTCCACTAATTTTCACTACTCTTTTCGTGAAAATTAGTGGAATTTGTGTTTAATCAAAGCTATCTTTTCAAGATCCCTTTATAAATTTCGTTTTCCTTTTTCAAGTCCTTGATTTCTTCGGCTTGTTGCTGGATGGTTTCCAGAAAGCTGGATTGCGAACTGTTTAGAGCGTCTTCTGGAAGATATTCCATCAAATCGGCTAGGAAATTATATTCCAAGACAAGGCCAATTTTCCATAAAATCCTAAACTGAAGCGAATTCTGTTTGAGGTATTCGGCAAAACTTGTTGGAGAGACACCCAGTCTTCTCGCCATCTCGGAGTTGGTGAGTCGTTTTTGTCTTACTTTCTTTTCAATCATTTTTCCTAAATGGGGAAACCCATATCCGTCTAGCTTTTTCTGTTTCTTGATTTGATCCATAGTGTTTTTTTAAGCAAATATATCCATTAAACCTTTAATTTTTAATTAAAAACATTCAAATAACACATTTAAATTTTACTATTATACATTAATAACTTTAAAATATATACTTTAAATATATGATTATAATTTATATACATAATATTTATACTTAATAACAATAAATAATAGTTTTTAAATTTAAAAATATAGATATTAAGCTTATTATTATAATTTAATAATATATTTTTTTATGTTAATAACATAAAATATTAAGTTTCAAACATATTGTTTAAAACAAAAAAGGATAATCAAAATGTTCTTATACTCTTAAAAGGTTGGAGATTATTTAGTTTATTCCAAAAAAAATGCCCCGCTTTCGCGAGGCACTCTTCCAGAGATTTGGGGCTCTTATTTCTTTTTCAATTCTTCTATCTTAGCATCCACTTCGGCTTCTGTACCTTCAATGGTTTCGGTAGTAGTAACCGGAGTTTCATTGTTGGTAGTGGTTGTTATGGAAACAACAGCTTTTACTTTTCCATCCATATTGGTCTTATCAACCGATACTTCTCTTGAAACCGATTGGGCTGGTTGCAGTCCATCGACAAGTTGTACCATTTCAATTTCTTCCGTTTGCGTTATAGCGGTATGACCTCCCAAGATTGGAGCGATTACCAATCCAATAAGACATGTCAGTTTAATCAAGATGTTCATCGATGGTCCTGAAGTGTCTTTGAATGGATCTCCAACCGTATCTCCTGTAACAGCAGCTTTGTGAGCATCAGAACCCTTGTAGGTCATCTCTCCATTAATCATTACTCCTGCCTCGAAAGATTTCTTGGCGTTGTCCCAAGCTCCACCGGCATTGTTTTGGAACACTGCCCAAAGCACGCCAGAAACGGTAACTCCAGCCATATAACCTCCAAGCATTTCGGCTATCAATTGGTTGTTGTCGCCATACACCAGTTTTCCTAATAATACGATTGCTATCGGGAAACCGATGGTCAGGATTCCTGGCAGCATCATTTCGCGTAAAGCGGCTTTTGTAGAAATATCAACGCATTTTGCATATTCTGGTTTTCCGGTTCCTTCCATGATTCCTGGGATTTCACGGAATTGTCTTCTTACTTCATATACCATATCCATGGCCGCTTTTCCAACAGAATTCATTGCCAAGGCAGAGAATACTACGGGAATCATCCCTCCAACGAACAACATTGCCAGTACTGGAGCCTTGAAAATATTAATTCCGTCGATTCCTGTAAAGGTTACGTAAGCCGCAAACAAGGCCAATGAAGTCAAGGCTGCAGAAGCGATTGCGAAACCTTTTCCTGTTGCCGCTGTGGTGTTACCAACAGAATCCAAGATATCGGTTCTTGTTCGAACTTCTTTTGGCAATTCGCTCATTTCTGCAATTCCACCTGCGTTATCAGAGATTGGTCCGAAAGCATCGATAGCCAACTGCATTGCCGTTGTAGCCATCATCGCTGAAGCCGCCAAAGCCACACCGTAGAAACCTGCAAAAGCATAGGAAGCCCAAATGGCTCCTGCAAATAACAATACGGTTGGGAAAGTAGAAATCATTCCCGTTGCCAAACCAGCAATTACGTTGGTTCCTGCACCAGTTGATGATTTTTGAACAATTGCCAAGACTGGTTTTGTACCCAATCCTGTATAATATTCGGTTACTGATGAGATAACGCCACCTACTACCAAACCTACAATTGTAGCATAAAACACTCTCATCGAAGAAATATCTTTCAAGCCTTCGCCATAGAATTCCATCTTCATTACTTCTGGAAGCATATATTTTACCAAAACAAAACAAGAGATGGCAGTCAGCACGATAGAAACCCAGTTTCCAAAGTTTAATGCCCCTTGCACTTGTTTTTCTTTTGCATCATCGCTTGAGATTTTCACTAGCATTGTTCCGATGATCGAAAATAAAATTCCGAAACCAGCAATTGCCATTGGCAACAAGATTGGTCCGATACCACCGAAGGCGTCCTGGATACTTCCGCCCATATCTTTGATTACATAGTTTCCTAGAACCATTGCCGCTAGAACTGTTGCTACATACGAACCGAATAAATCGGCACCCATTCCGGCAACGTCTCCTACGTTGTCTCCCACGTTATCTGCAATTGTTGCAGGGTTACGAGGATCGTCCTCAGGAATTCCTGCTTCTACCTTACCTACTAAATCGGCACCAACATCGGCCGCTTTTGTATAGATACCTCCACCCACACGGGCAAACAAGGCAATCGATTCAGCTCCTAGAGAAAAACCTGCCAATGTTTCAAGAACGATGGTCATTTGCTCAGTAGAAGTCCAAACGCCACCCATAAAATAATGGAATAAAATGATGAAAAATCCTGTAAGTCCTAGTACGGCCAAACCAGCAACACCAAGCCCCATTACGGTTCCTCCACCAAAGGAAACCTTTAGTGCCTGAGGCAAACTTGTTCGTGCGGCCTGAGTTGTCCTAACGTTTGTTTTGGTGGCAATCTTCATTCCCATATTTCCCGCAAGGGCAGAAAAAAAGGCTCCGAAAATGAAAGCCACTACAATTAGGATATGTGTTGTCGGGACAACGAATGAAATTCCTGCCAAAGCGATACTTGCACCAACCACGAAAATGGCCAATAACCGGTATTCTGCTTTAAGGAAAGCCAAGGCACCTTCGTAAATGTAATCTGAAATTTCTTTCATCTTACCGTCTCCGGCATCTTGCTTTAAAACCCAGGATCTCTTGAAAGCCATAAAGGCCAACCCAATAAATGCCATTACTAACGGCACATAAATCATAAATGATTCCATATAAATAATGTTTTGGTATTTGTTAATATTATGTAAATATAACAAAACACATATAAATAAAAAAGCAACTTCATATTAGAATATTGCTTTTAATAGGAGATTATCAATACGAAACCATTCTTAATAGCATAGATTTTGTTGCAAACCTGCCATTTCATTGCCCTAACTTCTAAAAACAAAGCATAAAAAAAGCAATATTCAGATTTGAATATTGCTTTCTCTATAAGGTAAGATAGCTTGAAACTATTTTATGCTGAACAAACCTTCTGCTTTGTTTGGAATATCATCAAACCGTTTGGTGCACTCTGCAATGATGGCATAAGCCTCATTTACATCGCCCCAACCTTCAACATCTACTTTTTTGTTTTCTAAATCCTTGTACACTTGGAAAAAGTGCTCGATTTCTTTCAACAAGTGTGGATTGATGTCGGATAGGTTCTCTAAAGAATTCCAGATTGGATCAGATACAGGTACACAGATGATTTTCTCGTCTGGTCCTTTGTCGTCTGCCATATGGAATACACCGATTGGCTTTACTTCCATTACACATCCAGGAAAAGTTGGCTCGTTTACCAAAACCAAAACATCTAGAGGGTCTCCGTCTAGTGCCAATGTTTCTGGAATGAATCCGTAATCTGCAGGATACATCATTGACGAAAATAACATTCTGTCAAAACGCATTCTTTTTATTTCAAAATCGTATTCGTATTTATTTCTGCTTCCTCTTGGTATTTCGATTAACACATCGAAAGTTGTTAGTTTGTCTGCTGTCATTTTACTTGTTTTACTTTTCTAAATTTCAGACTGCAAAAGTAAGCAAACATTGGTGTTTTACAACAAAAAAATGGTGTTATATCTGTATAATTTTTAGGTTAATAAATCGAGTTAAGCGACTCAAATTTAAAATAGTTCGGCAATAAAATGGATTGAATAAATTTGGAAACTTTTTTATGAATATTCTTAAAAAAATTGGACTCTTTTATGCGATTTTCATTAAAACTAAATTTCAATAATTTGCTTTCCGTCCTCTTTTTTCGAGGTAATAATGCCACAATATGAAGCTTGCCAGGGAACGATGTGGGCTCCATCTTTCGGCGTGGGCTTCCATTTCCAACTTGTCGTGAATATTGAGCAATTCTTTTAGCGTATTGATGATGGCAATATCGCCAAGCGGTATTACATCTGGTTTTTGAAGGCAGAACATCAGGTAGACATCGATGGTCCAATTGCCGATTCCTTTTATCTTGATGAGTTCTTCCCGAACTTGATGGCTTGGTTTTTCGGGAAGGCTTTCCAAATCGAGTTCTTTATCGAGAATGGCGGTTGCCAATGCTTTGATGTAGCTGGTTTTCTGACGGCTTACTCCTGCACTTCTAAATTCTTCATCGGATAATAAAAGTAATTCCTGTGGATGAAATTCTTTTGCTTTATTGTTTAATTTTATAAAAGTTGCCTTTGCAGAATCGATTGAAACTTGTTGTTCCAATATCAATAGCGATAACGTTGCGAAACCTTGAGGACGTTTCGGAATGATGGGCAAGCCGTATTTATCGATGATCAGTTTAAAAACGGGGTCTTTTTCTAGTAGAAAATGTATTGCTTCTTTCATAATGTTTTTGACCACAAAGACAAAGGACACAAAGGTTCGCAAAGTTTAGAAAAAAATAATTTATTTTACTTTTCTATTTTCTAAATTCTGACGATTATCCCAAAAAGCTACGATTTCAATTCTGTCATTGTTCACCTCATAGAATATCAAATAAGTCTTTAAAGGAATAACGCGAGTAAATTTATTAGAAGTCAATCTACCGATAAGTTCTGAATGGAAAATAGTTTCCAATAGATTTTCAACTTCGTCTAAAAGTTTAAGACTGTAATTTGAATTTCCATTTCGTTCAGAATAAAACTCAAGTACGGTTTGCAATTGTATTTCTGCAAGACTAGACCAGACTACTTCTTTTTTAGCCATTGTCTCATGTCAGAAATTACTTCCTCATTTTTTCGAAACTTTCCTTCTTTTATTTCTTTCCTTGAAACCTCAATTGAAGATTGTTGTTCGGCAGACAATTTATACAGTGCTTGTTCTGAAGAATCAAAAATAGTTTGCAAAGCATTAAGGAAATTCAAATCTTCAGAATCCTTTATCCTTGCAATCAAGTTCTTTTTTATTTGAGCCGTAGTATCCATAATCAGCAATTTTATTCAAAAATAAGAAAATTATTTTCCAATTTACAGATTCTTAATCACTTTTGAATTAGCAGAAGGTTTCCTCTAAGTTTAGAAATAAAACCCGAACGAACCTTTTATCCCGAAATTAGTGGTTTGTGGTGTGATATAGCTTCCTCTCCAGGCAAATTCAATTCTGAATACCTTGAAGATGTTTCCGATTCCGGCATTGTATTCCCAATAGAAATCTTCTGGAGCCTGATAAATCAGTCCTGACGGGATGTTGATGTCGCGATTTTTTTGACTGATTGTTCCATACACTCCTTTGAAACCGATGGTTTCACGCCAGTTTAATTTCCTCATAAAAGGAATTCTGGAGAAAATTCGACCTCCAAAATTGTGCTGCAATTGAATTGTTGCATACGAATCGGCTTCAAATTCATAGAAATCAAGCAAGTTGAAAGTGTTTTCTATAGAGAAATACGTCTGGTTTCCCGGAACAATGC
>Ga0247808_10001165_pt1 | contig 12742 bp, 6 predicted proteins | sample UWRJL089202R1_FD_179914 | JGI IMG/M metagenome (GOLD analysis project Ga0247808, IMG submission 179914) | Plant litter microbial communities from Arlington Agricultural Research Station in Wisconsin, United States - UWRJ-L089-202R-1 | ecosystem: Environmental > Terrestrial > Plant litter >... | reverse complement strand
AAGAAGAAGGGGGTAATCGTTACAGAACAGGATGTGTTAGATTGTTTGTCTGTTGAACCACTATCGATCGATAGTCTATTGCTGAAACTGCCTCAGTCCAGTGAACAGGGAATACTTGAATTCTTACGATTACTGGAAGATAAAGGAAGGATTGAAAGAGAGGGGTTGAACTGGAAATTGAAATAGTTCATTTGATAAGATATGTAAAATGGGAAAGACTTATCGCATCGTAGTACTCGATGCAGAAACGTTGGGGCAGGTAGAAGCATTGAAGAATCTCAATACCTGGGGAGAACTAGAGGTATATGCGCATTCCACTCCTTCAGAAGTTGCTGGGCGCATTGCAAAGGCTGATATTGTAATAACGAATAAGGTCATACTGACCTCCTCTGATCTTGCTCAAGCACTTGATTTGAAATTGATTTGTGTAGCGGCAACAGGTATTAATAATGTTGACCTGGAAGCGGCTGCCCAAAGAAACATTCCGGTAAAAAATGTTAAAGGATATTCTACGTATGGTGTAGCACAACAAACGATCGCAGCCATTTTATCGCTTGTTCACCGTTTACCTTTTTTAGATGCTTACGTAAAGAATGGTTCATATTCCAACGGTGGAATGTTTACTTACATACACGAAGAGATTTTTGAACTCAAAGGGAAAGTATTTGGTATCATTGGTCTTGGAGAAATAGGCCGTCAGGTGGCTGTTATAGCAAATGCCTTGGGTTGTGAAGTGATTTATTATTCCACTTCAGGAAAACATGATGATCCGGATTTTAGAAGAGTAGAATGGAAAGAGCTGTTGACCAGCTCTGATATTTTATCTGTACATGCACCGCTCAATCCTCAAACGAAAGGCTTGCTGGACTATGTCGCCATTAGTATGATGAAGCCTAAGGCCATTCTTCACAATGCAGGCAGAGGAGGTATTGTGGTAGAAGAAGATTTATGCCAGGCCTTGATGGAGAATAAAATTGGTTTTGCTGCATTGGATGTTTATGCACAAGAACCTTTGCCTATAGAAAGTCCTTTATTAGATCCTGGATTAAAGGACCGATTATTATTAACTCCTCATACTGCCTGGGCTGCAAAAGAATCCAGAGAGCGTTTGGTTTGGGGAATCATTCAAAACATCAAAGAGTGGGAAGAGTCTGCAGATCGTAAATAGGGCTCTGCCCCAATCTCTTTGCAGAAAATGGGACAGAGACTTGTTCATAAAGAGAAAAAATAAAAAATCGTGAAGAGACGTATTGGTATGTATATCTTTTGTCGCTTTTGTATGAACAAATATAGCGCAGCTTCATTAAGGCTTGTTTAAGGAAGCGTGAAGGAACGATTAAAGAAAAGAGGATAGTGTTAAGATTACAAATGTATTGATCGTTATCAGAGAGTCTGATAAACAAAAAGGTCCGACTCTTTCGAATCAGACCTTTTTATATTTCTAATGACGAATGTCTAACGACTAATCACTATTTAGTTTTCCAAAGCTACTACACCCGGCAATGGTTTGCCTTCCATATATTCCAACAAAGCGCCGCCGCCTGTAGATACATAAGATACATCATCTCCAAAACCCAGGTTATTGATTGCTGCAGCAGAGTCGCCACCACCGATCAAAGAGAATGCCCCTTTTTTCGTAGCGTCTTTTACTGCGTTAGCAATAGCAACTGTACCGTGAGCAAAGTTTGGAAATTCAAACACGCCCATAGGTCCGTTCCATAAAATCGTTTTAGAATTCAATACCGTTTCGCTGAATAATTTTCTGCTTTCTGGTCCGATGTCTAAACCTTCCCATCCGTCAGGAATAGTACCTCGTTTTACGATTTGTGTTTTTGCATTGTTGTTGAAATTATCAGCGATTACCGTATCTACAGGAAGAATCAAATTCACTCCTTTGGCTTTTGCTTTTTCAATCAAGGAAAGTGCAAGATCTAATTTGTCATTTTCACACAATGATTTTCCAATAGAACCACCCAATGCTTTAGCGAAAGTATAAGACATCCCGCCACCAATGATCAGGTTGTCTACTCTGTCAATCAGGTTTTCAATGACCATGATTTTATCAGAAATTTTAGAACCACCCATTACCGCAGTAACAGGTTTTTCTCCTCCGTTCAATAGTTTTAAGGCATTGTCAATTTCTGCCTGCATCACATAACCGCAGAATTTATCTTTGAAAAACTTAGCGATGATGGCTGTAGAAGCATGCGCTCTGTGGGCTGTACCAAAAGCATCATTTACATATACGTCTCCAAGCTTTGCTAATTTTTCTGCGAATGCTTCGTCGCCTTTTTCTTCTTCTTTATAGAAACGTAAGTTTTCCAATAAAAGAATATCACCCGGTTTTAATTTAGCAGCTTCAGCTTCGGCAACAGATCCGATGCAGTCTGAAGCGAAAGCTACTTTTTTACCAAACAGTTTTTCAAGAGAAGGAATGACATGTTTCAAAGAGAATTTGTCTTCCGGTCCACCTTTGGGTCTTCCTAAGTGGGACATAAGAATCACAGATCCTCCGTCTTTCAATATTTTAGATACCGTAGGAAGCACTGCTTTCAAACGGGTCTCATCGGTCACTTCGAATTTATCATTCAACGGCACGTTGAAATCTACACGAACAAGGGCTTTTTTGCCAGAAAAATTGAATTGATCAATAGTCTTCATACAAACGTTTTTAATAGCGTTAAGTCCTAAAGTTAAAGACTACTGAGCATAAAAAAAAACAGTCCGCTCACGAGATGTTAACGGACTGTTTTATAGAGTATTGTAAGGCTACTCAGCGTGCAACCAAGCTTTTTTAGCCTCTAATTCGTCTTTCGTTTCCACATGATCAGGATCCGCAACACAGCAATCTACTGGACATACAGCAGCACATTGTGGTTCTTCATGAAAACCTGTACACTCTGTACATTTGTTGGGAACGATATAATAAAATTCATTTGAAACAGGTTCCTGGGAAGTTCTTGCATCCATCGTGCTGCCATCCTCCAGAGGTATTTCAGACAATGCAGTTCCTCCTGCATAGTTCCACTCTATACCTCCTTCGTATATAGCTGTGTTCGGACACTCTGGCTCGCAGGCTCCGCAGTTAATACACTCGTCGGTAATTATTATCGCCATAGTCTTTCTTTAATTTAAATGCTATTGATAAACTAGAATGCAAAATTAGCCACAAATTGGTAGCTAAACAAACATTTTCATCATCAAAACAGAATTCGTCAGGATATTGTTCTCCTTATGATGTAATATTGCAGTATGAATAATTGGATCATAGCTCTTGGTGAAAAGTTGGCAAAATTGGACGAAAGCCAATTAAATGAATGGACGGCGCGTATTTATGCCAATAATCCATGGTTTACTCCTGAAAATATAAAATCAGCTTTTGAAGGTTGGATTAAAATGTTGCAACCGGAAGCTGTAGAAGAATGGCTCAATCATTATTCTATTTCAATACCACTAACTCCTAAAACAGTAGGATTGGTAATGGCTGGAAATATTCCTTTCGCAGGGTTTCATGATATGCTTTGTGTGTTGACTGCCGGTCATAAAGTAAAAGCGAAAAGAAGTTCTCAGGACAGATTACTTCCCGAATATATACTGTCTCTTATTCAGGAGATCGATCCTCAGGTTGCCAGCAGAGTAGAGTGGGTAGAGAGAATAGAAAATATAGATGCAGTGATCGCTACCGGCAGTGGCAATACTTCTAGGTATTTTCATTATTATTTTGCAAAATGGCCGCATATCATTCGCAAGAATAGAACGTCTGTTGCGGTCTTGTCAGGCACTGAAACAGATGATGAATTGCGTGCACTGGGTAAAGATGTATTTACTTATTTCGGATTGGGATGCCGTAATGTATCTAAGATCTTTATACCGGAAGGTGGTTCTCCTGAGCCTGTCCTTCGTGTATTTGAGGAATTTGAAAAAGTAAAAACGCATAACAAGTTTGCTAACAATTACGATTACAACCGTTCCGTTTATTATTTAAATCACATACCTTTTTTTGATAACCTGGTCTTGATATTAAAAGAAGATGAGCAGCTCGCTTCTCCGATTGGAGTGTTGTATTATGAGTTCTATAAAAATGTCAACCAATTGCAATTGAAATTGGAAGCAGAAAGGGAAAAGATACAATGCATTGTTTCAAGGCCTGATTTGATCGATGGGGCGGTTCCATTTGGACAAGCACAGAGTCCCTCAATTTCTGATTATGCTGACGGTGTAGGTACCATGGAGTTTTTATTGAATCTGTGATGATAGAATATGGAGAATAAGGAATAAGTGTTTTTTATTTCACTTCACTCTTCACTTTATCTTAGCACTTGCAGCCATCCCTTGTACTGTTTGCCGTCTGGTAATACTAATTCATAGTAGTAAATACCATCCGATTCTCCTTTGGCTTCCCACGAGTTGTTGTAGTTGTTGTCGTAATAAATACGGCTGTTCCAACTATTGTAGATAGAAAGTGTAGAATTCCTGGGCAATGCCATGATTTCAAAGTAATCGTTTTGTCCGTCACTGTTTGGCGTGATCAGGTTGGGAATAAAGAATCCTACTTTGATATGCACCGTTAATTCTGCTGTACATTCATTCGTGTCTTTTAAAAAGACTTTGTAGTAACCTTTATCTAATCCTGTCAGTGTGATCAATGTATCGGTTAACGGATTATATCCTGCTGTCGTATCCAAAGAATACTGGTAAGGAGAGGTCCCACCTGCAAAATTATAAACCACGGCTATACCTGTTGATTCCTTGTTATAAGTATCGGTATAAAGTACCGATGCTGTAATGGGTGCAGGCTGCGGTACATACACAAAGTTGGTATCCAGCAAGGTGTCGTAATCAAAAGAAGTGTAATTGTATAAGAAATAATTGGTGATGTTATACGCGCATTCCTGATCTTCTATAACGACCGAATAGTTGCCAAATGTAAGATCTGTAAATACTTTAGATGAACCTCTGTCTTCTCCATTGAAATAGAAAGTAAATGGAAATACTCCACCGGATAAAGAATCAATAACTATGGCACCGTTATTACCTCCATTACAGGTTGGAGGAATAATTCTAAAGTAGGGCATTGGAGCCGGCTTTAGAATCACAGGGACGGTGTATCCATAAGTACACAGATTTGCATCCTGTACAAATACACTGAATGTATCCGGTGCTAAACCAGTATAGATGGTTTGTGAAGTATAGGTTAATCCACTATCAATGCTGTATAAATAAGTTGGCGTGCCACCGGTCACAGGACCAAATGTTAAGGAACCATCATTATTGGTACAAACAGACGGTGTTGTGAAAACACTATAAGCAATCGGTGCCGGTTCGAAAATGGTAAAACTATGGTAGAATGAGCAACCGTTAGCATCCATAATTGTCATGGTATAGTTGCCTCCTGTAAGCGTGTCGAAGCTTGGCACGGGAGAACTGATACCATTCAGAATAAAGGTGTAAGGAGATGCTCCTCCGTTAATATTGGTGAGAACAATACTCCCTTCATTGCTTCCAGGACAAAGCACTGGAGTCATGGTGTCTGTGATTGAAGCTGTGTCCACACTGCTTGGTTGTGTAATGGTATAACTTCCATTGAAACTGCAACCACTCGCATCACTCACATCTACAGTGTAGCTGCCAGCTGTAAGTCCTGGTAGAGAAGCTGTCGTAGCTCCTGTATTCCAAAGAATGTTCAACGGGGGAAGAATTGTTCCTCCAATTATTAATGTGATAGCACCACTGTTTGTACTTCCACAACTTAAATTAATGATGGATGCTGTCACCGTAAATAAAGTAGGATTACTTACCGCAAAATTTAATACCGTGTTACAGGTATTCGCATCTGTAATGGTTACAGAATAATTATTGGCTGCTAATCCTGAAATGTTTTGTGTTGTTGCTCCATTGCTCCATAAGAAACTGTAAGTAGGTGTGCCTCCTGTAACAGTGGTCAAATCGATGGCACCATCATTTGTTGAACAATTGCTGGTGTTGGTTACAGAGGACACAACTGAAAGTGGGGAAGGTTCTGTAATGACATAATTCGCATTAAAGTTACATCCGCCTGCATCTGTAATAGATACGGTATAAGTTCCCGCAGTTAATGTAGAAATGCTTTGAGTAGAAGCGCCGTTATTCCATAGGAAGGTGAATGGTGCTGTTCCTCCGGTGATGTTTAGATTGATTGCTCCGCTTGTTCCTCCATTACATACTACTGGAGTAAGCGTCGCTGTTACAGTATATGGAGTAGGATCTGAAAGGGCATAGTTGAAAACTTGAGAGCAGGTATTGGCATCTGTAATAGTGAGAATGTAATTGGCTGCAATCAGGGAACTGATATTTTGAGTCGTTGCTCCATTGCTCCATGCAAAAGTGTAAGGCGATGCGCCACCATTAATGGCATTAATGACAATAGAACCATCGTTTCCACCACAATTCGCAGGGTCTGTCAAAGTAGCGGTAGCGGTGATAGGTGCCGGCTCAGCAATGGCAAAGTTAAAGGACTGAGGGCATCCATTCGCATCGGTAATGCTTACGGAATAGTTTCCTGCAGATAAGGCAGCTACGTTCTGAGTACTTGCTCCTGTATTCCATAAGAAGGTATAAGGGGCTATTCCGCCAGACACAGTAAGTAAGTCTATTGCTCCGTTAGACCCTGCATTACAAGTGACATCTGTAACTGCTGATGTAATACTGATGGACAACGGTTCTGTTACCGTATAATTTCCAGTAAACGTACAACCACCTGCATCTGTAATGTTGACAGAGTAATTATTAGCTGTTAGTCCTGTTAGATTCTGCGTCGTTGCTCCATTACTCCACAAGAAAGTAAATGGTGCAGCGCCACCAGTTAAGGTGAGGGTAATAGATCCGTTTGCACTGCCATGGCATGTCACATTTGCAATGACGTCAGAAACAGTATAAGGTATTGGATCGGATACGGTGAAGTTGAAAACAGATGCAGGGCAACCATTAGCATCTGTTATAGTCACCGTGTAACTATTCGCAGTAAGTCCGGAAATATTTTGAGTAATGGCTCCATTGCTCCATGAGAAAGAGTAAGGAGGAGTTCCACCTGATACAGTTGTTAAATCAATGGCTCCGTCACTTCCTCCGCATGTTGTTACATTACTCACGTTAGGAGTAACGGTAATCGCTGCCGGTTCAGCGACTGTATAATTGCCATTGTAACTACAATTGGTTGCATCTGTAATCGTCACGCTGTAAGAACCTCCGCTAAGACCTGAAAGGTTTTGAGTCGTAGCTCCTGTATCCCAAAGGATAGTAAACGGTGCTGTACCTCCTGTGATGGTATGCGTAATGGATCCATTATTTGCTCCGTTACAAGTTAAGTCCACAACGATCGCACTAACTGTGAATGTTACAGGATCACTGATGGAAAAATTATAAACGGCAGTACATGCATGATTATCGGTAATGGTAAGTGAATAGTTACCGGATGGCAATCCCGAAAGATTTTGCGTAGCGGCACCGTTATCCCATAAGAAGGTGTAGCCTGGTGTTCCGCCTGTTACTGAACTAATAGTGATTGAACCATCGCTTCCTCCACAGGTTGTTACATCTGAACTACTGGATGTAATCGTGATCACACTTGGCTCATTGATGGTATAGTTGCCGTTAAAAGTACAGTTGCTCGCATCGGTAATCGTTACAGTATAGGCTCCTGCAGATAATCCGGTTAAGTCTTGTGTCGTTGCACCTGTATTCCATAAGATGGTGAAAGGGGCAGTGCCTCCGGTAATGGTATGTATGATGGATCCATTATTGGCTCCGTTACAGGTAATATCGGTCACCGCAGAAGTTACTGTAAAAGGCGTAGGATCACTGATGGAGAAACTGAAGAGTTGAGGACATCCTTTCGCATCGGTTATTGTCACTGAATAAGCCCCTGAAGTTAATCCTGAAATGTTTGAAGTAGTGGCTCCTGTGCTCCATAAAAAGGTATAAGGAGCAGTGCCACCTGTTACAGTTAATAAATCAATAGTTCCATTGCTTCCTCCGCAGGTAGATGAGTTTACAACAGAAGAAGTCACAACGATTGGTGTGGGCTCTGCTACATTAAAATTGAAGAGTTGAGGACAACCTATCGCATCAGTTATCGTCACAGAATATGCACCGGCGGATAATCCTGAAATGGTTTGTGTCGTGGCTCCATTGCTCCATAAGAAAGTATAACCTGGAGTAGCGCCAGAAACGCTATTCAGTGCAATGGTTCCATCGCTTCCTCCATTACATGTTGTATTAGTAATCGTTGAAGTGATGACAATAGGAGTGGGCTCTGTTATATTGAAATTGAAAACCTGTGTACAGCTCTTGGCGTCAGTTATCGTGACAGAAAATGCACCTACTCCTAAGCCGGTAAGATTTTGAGTGCTTGCACCGGTATTCCAAAGGAATGTATAAGGAGCAGTACCTCCTGTAATGGTATTGATGGTAATGGTACCGTTGCTTCCGCTGTTACAGGATACGTTGCTTACAGCAGATGTGATGGCAATCGGTGCAGGTTCAGATATATTGAAGTTTAACACTTGAATACAGCTATTTGCATCAGTTATCGTTACAGAATATGTACCGGCCGCAAGTCCTGAAATGTTTTGCGTAGTTGCGCCATTACTCCATACAAAAGTATAGGGAGCTGTTCCTCCTGAAATCGTAGTTAATGTTATGGTTCCGTCGCTTCCTGTGTTACATGAAGCATTTGTGATATTGTCTATAACGGTAATGACGGCAGGTTCTGTTACTGTAAAACTGAAGACTTGTCCGGGACAACCTGTACCCGTAATGATCACGGAATATGGACCGGCAGGAAGTCCTGAAATGTTCTGTGTAGAAGCTCCGTTGCTCCATAAGAAGGTATAAGGAGCAGTGCCACCAGAGATGGTATTTAAAGTGATTGCTCCATTGCTCGCGCCGTTACAAGTTGCGGGGATAATCGTTGAGGTTATACTGATAGGAGCAGGTTCTGTAATCGTAAAGTTGAAAGTTTGCGGGCAACCGTTAGCATCTGTCACTGTCACAGTGTATCCTCCGGCAGTAAGTCCTGAAACATTTTGTGTTGTGGCTCCAGTGCTCCACAAGAACGTATAAGGAGCTGTTCCACCTGAAACGCTGGTTAATGTAATGGCTCCATTGCTTCCTGCGTTACAAGTAACATTTGCATTGGAAGAGCTAATGGCAATAGGAATAGGTTGAGTAAGGTTAAAGTTAAAGACCTGAGGGCAACCGTTGGCATCAGTCACTGTCACAGTGTATGCTCCGGCAGTAAGTCCTGAAAGATTTTGAGTTGTCGCTCCAGTGCTCCACAAGAACGTATAAGGAGCCGTTCCTCCCGATACAGTAATTAATGTAATGGCTCCATTGCTTCCTCCGTTACAAGTGATATTGGTGGTAGAAGAGGTAATGGTAATCGGAGCAGGTTGCGTAATGTTGAAGTTGAAAACTCGCGGACAGCCATTCGCATCAGTAATGGTTACAGAGTAGGCACCTACTGCAAGTCCTGAAAGATTTTGAGTTGTCGCTCCATTGCTCCACAAGAACGTATAAGGAGCTATTCCTCCGGAAATGGTATTCAAATTAATGGATCCATCGTTTGCGCCGTTGCAGGAAATATTGGTAACGGTAGAAGTAATGCTTATGGCAGCAGGTTCGGTAATGTTAAAATTGAAGATTTGCGGACAGCCGTGGGCATCTGTTATGTTTACAGAATAGGCACCTGCAGGAAGTCCTGAAATATTTTGTGTAGAAGTTCCGGTGCTCCACAAGAACGTATAAGGAGTTGTTCCACCTGAAACGCTGGTTAATGTAATGGCTCCATTGCTTCCTCCATTACACGTAACATTTGTGATAGAAGGAGTAACGGTAATCAGAGCAGGTTGAGTAATGTTAAAGTTGAAGATTTGCGGACAACCGTTAGCATCGGTTACGGTCACAGAGTAGGCACCGGCAGTGAGCCCTGACACATTTTGCGTACTGGCGCCATTGCTCCACAAGAAGGTATAAGGAGCAGTGCCACCAGAAATGGTATTTAATGCAATCGCCCCATTATTCCCTCCATTACAAGAAGGAGGAGTGATGGTAGATGTAAGGGTAATCGGAGGAGGTTGAGTAAGGTTGAAATTGAAGACTTGCGGACAACCGTTAGCATCTGTCACGGTCACAGAATAGGCGCCGGCAAGGAGTGCTGAAACGTTTTGTGTACTGGCTCCATTGCTCCATAAGAAGGTATAAGGAGTTGTTCCACCTGATACCGTCATTAGTGTGATTGCTCCATTGCTTCCTCCATTACAGGTGACATTTGTAGTAGAAGAGGTAATGGTAATCGGAGCAGGTTGGGAGATGTTGAAGTTGAAGACTTGCGGACAGCCCTTAGCATCTGTTACGGTTACAGAATATGCACCGGCACTGAGTGCGGAAATATTTTGTGTGGTAGCTCCGTTGGTCCACAAGAAGGTATAGGGAGCAGTGCCACCGGAAACAGTGGTAAGAGCAATGGCTCCGTCTGCTCCTCCGTTACAACTTACATTAGTTGTGTTTGAAGTAATAATAATAGGCAATGGTTCATTGATCGTGAAGTTGAATACTTCAGGGCAACCATTGGCATCTGTTACGGTCACAACGTATGATCCGGCAATGAGGCCACTTACATTTTGAGTCGTAGCTCCATTGCTCCATAAATACGTATAACCAGGCGTACCGCCTGATGGAGTGATGGCAATAGAACCGTTGCTTCCTCCATTACATGTAACATCTGTGGTAGTGGATGAGATGGCAATAGGAAGAGGCTCATTGACAGTGAAATTAAAACTCTGCGGACAACCATTGGCATCCCCTATATCTAAAGAATAAGAACCCGCAGTAAGTCCTGAAATATTTTGAGTAGTGGCTCCATTGCTCCACAAATAAGTATAACCAGGTGTGCCGCCTGATGCAGTTGTTGTAATCGCTCCGTTACTTCCTCCATTACAACTTACATCAGTTATGCCTGGATTAGCTGTAATAGGTGCCGGCTCAGTCATTGTCAATCCTACAAAATTGCAAATAGCAAAGCCTGTAGTAATTTTAGTTTGTATGGTGATAAAGAAATTGGGATCGGCAGGGAGATTGGTAAATGTATAAGTATTTCCTGCCTGAGTAACGGATTGAGCGCTAATGGTAGAACCGGCAATATTAAATGTATAAGGAGCACCTCCTCCTGTCACTACTAGATTCACACTACCCGTAGTACCTCCGTTACATGTTGGCGGAGTAATAGTGTAAACAACAGAAACACCGGATGAACCAGGGAAACACTGCGCATTGGCTTGTCCTGCAAGTAGAAAAAGACTTGCAAGACCAAGTAAGACGTTTAAGAAATTGGTGTAAAATTTTCCCATTCTATAATTTATTGCACAGGATGTAATTCAATGGTTTTCTGCAACACATGTTTCTCCGCATCCTGAACCATGATGATATAATTGCCGGCGCCTAATTTTTTGAGTTCAACGCGTTCTTTTTTATATACCTGTGAAGGATTAAATGTACTGATGACTTGAATGGTATACGGCGCGGTTCCTCCTGATACGGTCAGGTAAATCGTTCCATCATTACTTGACGCAGACTGAGGTTGCTCAACCTTTACCTCTAGTGCAAGTGTTTCCATTTTCTCCAATGGACGGTTCTCATTAGGGAAATGACAGGTAAAAGAGCTTCCTATAAAAAGGAACAAGAACAAAAGGTATACAAGGTTTTTCATAGTTGACAAAACACAACTTAAACGTCTTTTACGGCTTATAATCTGTATAGGTTGTTGTTTTCTGATGTATTGTATGAGAAAAATTACATTTTTAGTGCATCAAAATATTTTTTGTGGTCTAAAACTAAGCATTTTAATGAAAAAATGGCCAGCCATTATACAATATTTTACATTAATGTCCTGCTCATTGGGGAATTACAGTTTCACAATATCATTCTTTATTGTAGATTTGCTGTATTCTAACTGTTCAAGAGTTTAATCAAACAAGCAAGAAATCTATTAATTATGGCATTTGACATTGAAATGATTAAGGCAGTGTACGAGCGTTTTCCTCAACGCGTGGAAGCTGCCCGTAAATTGGTTGGCCGTCCTTTGACACTTACTGAAAAGATTCTTTACTCCCACTTGACAGATGCTCTTCCTGCAAGTGCATTTGAAAGAGGTAAATCATACGTTGATTTTAATCCGGACAGAGTAGCCATGCAAGATGCAACAGCTCAAATGGCTTTGTTGCAATTTATGCAAGCAGGACGCCCTAAAGTGGCGGTACCTTCTACTGTTCACTGTGATCACTTGATCACTGCTAAAGTGGGTGCAAAAAATGATTTGGCTGTTGCCAATACAGAATCGAAAGAAGTGTTTGACTTCTTATCTTCTGTTTCTAATAAATATGGTATCGGTTTCTGGAAACCAGGTGCAGGTATCATTCACCAGGTAGTGCTTGAAAACTACGCGTTTCCGGGCGGTATGATGATCGGTACAGATTCTCACACAGTGAATGCCGGCGGTTTAGGTATGCTGGCGATCGGTGTCGGTGGAGCAGATGCTTGCGATGTGATGGCCGGATTACCTTGGGAATTGAAATTCCCTAAATTGATCGGTGTAAAGTTGACGGGTAAATTATCCGGTTGGACGGCTGCTAAAGATGTTATTTTGAAAGTGGCTGGTATCTTAACTGTAAAAGGTGGTACTGGTGCTGTTGTAGAATATTTCGGTGAC
>Ga0247808_10001164_pt1 | contig 12742 bp, 12 predicted proteins | sample UWRJL089202R1_FD_179914 | JGI IMG/M metagenome (GOLD analysis project Ga0247808, IMG submission 179914) | Plant litter microbial communities from Arlington Agricultural Research Station in Wisconsin, United States - UWRJ-L089-202R-1 | ecosystem: Environmental > Terrestrial > Plant litter >... | reverse complement strand
TGTTTCCTCAGTCGCTCGCAGGTAGGGCTCGACACGCTGATGGCGATAGGGAGTGAACCATGATTATCGACAAGAGTAACCTCGAAACAGCCGTTGACTTCGCTGACCCTTACCGCCGTCCGGACCAAACGTTTCCTCACCTCACCCTCGAAATGATGGAACGAGCCCTTGCATATGGCAATGAGCTCATCGCACCCGACAAAATGATCCTTTTCGAGCGGGGACAACGCGCGTCTGATTTCTTTATCATACGCGAAGGCAAAATCGACATACTGGAGTCAGAGGAAGACGGCTCGTTCAAAGTTCTGACGACACATTCAGCCGCTCAGTTCACGGGTGAAATGGATCTGTTCAACAGACGCGAAAGCCTTGTGACCGGACGCGCGAAAGGGGAATGCCGTTTGATCCGGATCGACCGGACCAACTTCCTGCGGATGATGGCCGGGGAGGCAGATATGGCGGAGCTTGTCATGCGCGCCTTCATGTTGCGCCGCCTTGGCTTCGTTCGGCATGCGCAGGGCGGAATTATCATTTTGGGTAAAAGCCGCGCCGCCGACACGCTCCGGCTGCAACGGTTTCTCACTCGAAACTACTATCCGCATCATGTCGTCGACATCGATGACGACCCTCACGGACAGGAACTAATCGAGACGTTTCACTTGTTGCTCTCCAACGCCCCGGTTGTCATAGCACCAGGTATCGCGGTGATGTTCAATCCGACCAACTCGACATTGGCCGATGCACTTGGTCTCAACGAGAAGTTTGACCCCTCGGAGGTGTTCGACGTCGTCGTCGTCGGCGCGGGACCAAGTGGATTGGCAGCAGCCGTGTATGCCGCTTCCGAAGGCCTTAACACTCTGATTATCGAACGAATGGCACCGGGAGGCCAGGCAGGCACGAGTTCCCGGATTGAAAATTACCTGGGGTTTCCAACAGGGATCTCGGGACAGGCGCTCGCCGGACGGGCTCAAGCTCAAGCTCAGAAATTTGGAGCCAGGCTCTCAATTTCACGGACTGCGGTCACCCTCGACACCGCGCTACATCCGTTCAGCATGCTGCTTGACGACGCTGAAAATGTTCGAGCGAAATCGGTCATCATCGCAACGGGTGCGCGGTACAGGAAGCTCGACCTTCCAAACTACGAAAAATTCGAGGGCGGCGGCATTCACTACGCCGCCACGGCAATGGAATCCAAGCTGTGCGGCAGCCAAGAGGTGGTTGTTGTGGGCGGCGGAAATTCGGCCGGACAGGCAGCCGTATTTCTTTCCAGAGCCGCAAAGCACGTTCATATCGTGGTCAGGGGCGCTGGACTTGCAGAAACAATGTCCGACTACCTCGTTCAGCGCATCATCAATTCACCCAAAATTACATTGTGGACCCACTCGAAAATTTCCGCGCTTGAAGGGAATTCTGGCCTGCAAAGCGTCTCCTGGACCCATGGAGGCGACGGTAGTGTCGAAACCCGGGAAATCCAGAACCTTTTCGTCATGATCGGGGCATTGCCCAACACCGAATGGCTATCCGGTTCTCTGGAGCTGGATGACAATGGTTTCGTCGCTACCGGAATGGCAACAGGAAGCGGGCAAGCTTCCATGTTCAATTCCAGTGTGCCGGGTGTCTATGCCATTGGAGACGTGAGATCCGGTTCCGTAAAACGGGTCGCATCGGGGGTCGGCGAAGGGTCCGTCGTGGTGCAGTCCGTTCATCAGTTCCTACATAATCAGGTCGTCTAACGGCCGGACCAACCAATTGAGGCAGTAAATGACATTTGAAAATGAGATCGAGTTTGGTCTCGATACCTTCGGCGACGTAACGCTTGACGGCGGAAACCTGCTTGGTCAGGCGGAGGTGATCAGAAACGTTATCATCGAAGCAGAGCTGGCCGACCGGGTAGGTGTGGATTTTTTCGGCATAGGCGAGCACCATCGCGCCGATTTTGCGGTCTCCGCGCCTGAAGTCGTGCTTGCCGCAATCGCGGGCCGCACGAAACGCATGCGGCTTGGCTCGGCGGTGACGGTGCTCAGCTCCGACGATCCGATCCGCGTATTTCAGCGATTTTCGACCTTGGACGCACTGTCCAGTGGTCGCGCCGAGGTCATTCTTGGCCGGGGATCGTTCATTGAATCCTTTCCACTCTTCGGTTACGAGCTGGCCCAGTACGAGCGTCTTTTTGAGGAAAAATTAGATCTGTATTCAGCACTCGTTTCCTCCGAAAAAGTGACTTGGGACGGAGGGTGGCGTGCACCCCTAGTGGGTCAGGCAATCTACCCCCCAATCGAGCATGGCCGTCTGAAGACATGGATCGGTGTAGGTGGAAGTCCGGAGTCAATTGTCCGGGCTGTCCGATACGATATGAACCTCATGCTCGCGATCATAGGGGGCGATCCAAAGCGCTTTCTCCCGCATGTTGAACTTTTCAGAAGACTGGTCGCGGAAGGGGACCGTTCCTCGAAGGAGATCGGCGTCCACTCGCCCGGCTACATCGCCGAGACTGACGAGCAGGCGCGCATTGACCTATTCCCGCATTTCAAGAAGGTCCGGGACCGCCTCGGTAAGGAACGCGGATGGCCGCCTGTCACGGAGGAGGATTTTCATAGGGAAATCGTAAACGGTTCGCTGTACGCGGGCTCGCCGAAAACAGTAGCCCGAAAGATAGCCACGACCATCAAAACGCTTGGTCTTTCAAGGTTCCAGATAAAATACTCTGCTGGTACGATGGATCACGAGAAACTTCTCGCCAGCATCAAGCTATATGGTGAACGCGTGATCCCTGAAGTGCGCGCTATCCTGATAGCCGATCTGCCGTGACCCATCGAGAACATCGAGCCATGAGCCCTTCCTAGCTGGATGTGAGGCATTGCAGTACAGGATCGCCAATTTACAGGATTATTGTACAATCTTGATTGGTGACATGCATCTATGGATAGGCCGGATATCTATCAGGGCGACAGCGGGCGGTCATGTCGAACAAAAACACATATAACAATCAGTACATGGAGTACCTCAAGGTCCAAGAGGCGAGCACAGTCGTCTCTTCTGTTCTGGACAAGGGGGTCATAACCGCTACGCGCATCTCGCGAGGAAGCCCCGGCCACGGGTTTGTCGATCAGCACGCGACCGAAGATGCATTCATGCTTGCTTTTCAGTTGCAGGATTATCAGGGCGATCTCTGGGTCGATGGACGAAATGTCGAATTTCCGTTGGCGAGGAAAGAGCACTTCACTGTCTATGACTACAATCGCCTTTGGCAGGCTGACATGAAATCGGCGTTTGACTGCGTTAATTTCTATGTTCCGCGTACGGCATTCGAGGGGCTGGCAGAAGATTTAGGTCCAAAAACAATTGAAACACTTAACGTGTTGCCTGGTTTGAATGTGGAAGATGCCACGGTCAAAGGTATTGTAGAGGCGCTCCTCCCAGCATTCACGACACCAAATTATGCCAGCCGATTGTTTGTCGATCACCTTGGGCTAGCACTGTCAGCCCACTTGGCGGTCACCTATGGAGAAGCCAGACAGAGTTTGAATGCGTCCGCTGGCCTCGCTCCGTGGCAACAAAACAGAGCCTTGGCCATGATCGACGCCAATCTTGATGGATCGCTTGATATGTCTCAGATTGCGACAGCCTGCGGGCTGTCAGCGTCGTACTTCGCCCGGTCGTTTAAACACTCATTGGGCCTTCCGCCATATAAGTGGATGATCAAGCGCCGGGTAGAAAAGGCGCAGGATCTTCTTCGCCGAACGCCACTCTCGATCGCCGAGATCGCGACAGCTTGCGGTTTTTCGGATCAAAGCCACCTCTCGAAAGTCTTCTCCCAGATCACCGGGACCACGCCGAGCGCTTGGCGCAAGGCACGAATTGCGTAAGTGACGAGGACGGAATGTCGAAACGAGACCGGACAAACGTCCACATGGATTTCCTCCGAATTCCAAGCACGCAATCACTGGTGATCGGCAGCCTACAAAAACCGCTTCTGAGTGCCACACGCGTCAGCCAGTCAGATTTCGATCACGGGCTGCTTGATCCCCACGTCATCGAAGACGCGTTCATGGTGTCGTTCCAGCACATCTCCCTCAAGGGAGAGCTGTGGGTTGATGGAAAGAATGTGTCGCCTCCTCAACACTGCGGCGGAAGCATCGCAATCTATGACCTGAGACGCGAATGGAAAGCTAATCTTCTGACGCCATTTGACTGCGTGAATTTTTATCTGCCCCGTCGGGTGCTTGAGGCGGTAAGCTCAGCCGAGGGTGTCTCTTCTGTTGAAGATCTTTACACCCGGGCGGGTGAATCGATTGACGATCCCACGATCCGTGGCTTGGTTATCGCGCTTAACCAGGCCTTGGCACGCCCGCGGGAAGCCAACACGCTGTTTGTCGACCAAATCGGTCTGGCGCTGGCCTCCCATCTCGTGAAAACATATTCGGATGCTTCCTCCACAAAGGGAATTGGCGACGTTCCGCTGCTTTCCTTTGAACAGTTGGACCGGATCAAAAGCCTGATTGAGAGCAATCTCGACGGTGGGGTAAGCTTGCCGGAAATCTCGGCAGCCTGCGATCTTCCGATTGATGTCATCGTCAACGGTTTCAAAAAGGCCGAAGGGATTACACTTTTTGGCTGGCTTCAGAAGCGGCGCGTAGAAGTAGCCAAGGGGCTTTTAAGACACAGGGACGCATCAATGGATGAAATTGCAGAGTTGTCGGGGTTTTCCGGCGTTGAGCAGCTCTCCAGGATCTTTGAGCAGGTCACAGGTCTCAGCGTCAGCCAATGGCGGAGTGAGATTGCCTGACGGCAACGCGGTGCCACCCGGAGCGCGCTATGTGATGCGTTGACAATCGTGGCACGGCTGCGCGTTCACGGGATTTACATCAGCGACTCCGCCGTTCAAGCAGCTCGCGTTAGCCAGAGGATAAAACAAGAAGCATCGAATTTGACAATCGTCTACGCGGCGATTTCGCCACCATGCCATCTCACGACAGACGTGATTTGTAAGGAGGACGATCTCGATGAGTTCCACAAACACTCCCGTTCAGCCTCAAATTTTGAATATCCCGGTTGGCATCCAAGCAAATGGACAACGCAAAGAGTTTGACTCGATGGGCGATGTCTCGGTTCCTGCCAACAGGTATTGGGGTGCGCAAACCGAACGATCACTGCACCATTTCGACATCGGGAACGACCGAATGCCGAAAGCCGTCTATCACGCTTATGGCTATGTCAAAAAGGCATGCGCACTCGTCAACGCCTCTGCGGGTCGTCTGCCAGACTGGAAACGCGACGCCATCGTCCGCGCAGCCGACGAAACGATCGCCGGAAAGCTCGATGAGCACTATCCACTTTTTGTCTGGCAAACCGGGTCCGGCACGCAGTCCAATATGAACGTCAACGAAGTGATTTCGAACCGGGCTATTCAGCTGCTCGGCGGATCACTCGGCTCACAAAAGCCCGTTGGGCCGAACGATGACGTCAACATGGGGCAATCATCGAACGATACATTTCCGACCGCCATGCACATCGCATCCCTTGATGCGATTGATCGCGTTCTGCTGCCACAGATCGAGCAGCTCGCAGCAACTATCGAGCGTAAAGCCGATGGCTGGATGGACGTGGTCAAGATCGGTCGGACTCATCTCGAGGACGCCGTGCCTTTGACTGTTGGCCAGGAATGGCACGGATGGGCTGGCCAGCTTCGCGGGGCCATCGAAGACATCAAGACCAGCCGGAAAGGCCTATACGAGCTTGCAGTAGGCGGAACGGCCGTTGGCACTGGTCTAAATGCGCCTAAGGGTTTTTCCCAAGACGTCGCAAGCCAGATAGCCACGCTTACAGGCAAGCCTTTCGTGACCGCGTCGAACAAATTCGCGGCACAAGGTTCGCTTGACGCGATGGTCCGCGCTCACGCGGCGCTCCGGGGGCTTGCTGTTGCGCTGATGAAAATCGCGAACGACATGCGCTGGCTGGCGTCCGGTCCGCGCTGCGGGTTTTCGGAACTTCTGCTGCCCTCCAACGAGCCGGGGTCTTCAATCATGCCGGGAAAGGTCAACCCGACCCAGTGTGAGGCGATCGTCATGATATCTATCCAGGTCATGGGCAATGATACCGCTGTCGCATTTGCAGGCAGCCAGGGCAATTTTGAGCTGAACGCAATGCGCCCGGTCATCATCAACAACTTCCTGCACTCTGCCCTCATCCTTGCGGATGGCTGCGGCAAATTCCGGGAATTCTCTGTTGAAGGTACCGAGTTGAACAGGTCGAAAATTGCTTCCTACGTCGAAAGCAGCGTCATGCTGGTCACGGCGCTATCGCCCGTCATCGGCTATCAAGATGCAGCCCATATCGCCGAAAAAGCGATCGCGGACGGAAGCTCGCTACGCGACGCGGCACTGGCCTCCGGCAAGGTCGATGCCGAGCTGTTCGACAAAACCATCAAGCCCCTGGACATGGTCGGCAGCGGACTTGCTGGCGCGTAATTCGAAAGGACAGAACAGATGATCAGATGCGTGAGAATGTGGACGGGTGAAGACGGAGACTCCCTGTTTGAGGAAGGCACGCTCAACCTAACTGAGGGAGAACGGGGAGACTTCGTCGGAAAACCGACCTCGGCGGTGAATCTCTCGTTCCGCGAAACGTCTTCGGGTGGCTCGTTCGAATGGCACCAGGATCCGGTGCCACGGTACGTCCTGACGCTCTCGGGAACGCTGGAGTTTGAAACGAAATCCGGTGCGACCTTCGTCATTCATCCAGGCGACGTTTTGCTCGCCCAGGACAATAGCGGATCAGGTCATAAATGGCGGCTGATTGGAAATGATCCGTGGTGCCGAGCCTATGTCGTCTATGAGGACGGCGCGGATCTGCAGTTCAGCCCCATCATCGCAAAAGATTAAAAGCGGGAGAATTTTTATGTCCATTCAATTTACAGAAAATCCCGACGTTGTGCTGATTGGCGCGGGCATAATGAGCGCTACGCTCGGTACGGTGCTCAAGGAGCTGGATCCGTCACTGACTATCACGATGTTCGAGACCCTGAAAGACGCGGGTCAGGAGAGTTCGCAAGCCTGGAACAACGCCGGGACGGGCCACGCCGCAAACTGCGAGCTCAACTACACGCCGCAGCGGCCCGACGGCAGCGTCGATATCTCAAAGGCGCTGGAGGTGAATACAGAATTCGATATATCCCGCCAGCTTTGGGCCTATCTCGTCCAAAAGGGCGCGATCCCAGATCCGAAAGCGTTCCTGCATCCCTGCCCGCATATGAGCTTCGTCTGGGGTGCTGCCAATGTCGCCTTTCTGCGAGAACGGCATAAGCAGATGTCTGCCCATCATTGCTATCACGGGATGGAGTACACGGAAGACCCGGCAACAATTGCCGAATGGGCTCCCCTTATCATGGAAGGTCGTGCACCCGGCGAACCACTGGCCGCGACAAGGATGATCACTGGCACCGACGTCGACTACGGTGCTCTCACGCATCTGCTCATCGCTCAGCTTTCGGTGCAATCCGGGTTCGGCGTCCACTACAACAGACAAGTCGTTGGATTGGACCGTGAAGACAACGGTCGCTGGCGTGTCACCGTCGGGGACACCTTTGATGGAACGAGAGAGAGCGTTTCCGCAAAGTTCGTCTTTATCGGTGCGGGCGGTGCGTCAATCGATCTGCTACAGATGTCCGAGATACCGGAAGGACGAGGCTTTGGTGGCTTTCCGGTAAGCGGTATCTGGCTGCGCTGCGACGTCGATGGGATAAGCAGCCGCCACCACGCAAAGGTCTACGGCAAGGCGGCCAGCGGTTCGCCCCCGATGTCTGTTCCCCACCTCGACACGCGAGTGGTCGGTGGGAAGACATCCCTCCTGTTTGGCCCTTACGCGGGCTTCTCTTCCAAGTTTCTGAAACACGGTTCCCTGACCGATCTGTTCCGGTCCATTACGCATGACAACATCGTCCCGCTTCTCGAGGTCGCCAAGGACAACATTCCGCTCACCGAATATCTCGTCGGCCAAGTCTTGCAGAGTTCGTCGCACCAGTTCGCGGCTCTGAAGCAATTCATGCCGAAAGCGGCGCGCGGTGACTGGAAGGAAGCAGTGGCTGGGCAGCGTGTCCAGATCATCAAACCCGACAAGACGCACGGCGGCATCCTAGAATTCGGCACGGAACTCGTGCCCGCCGCGGACAAGTCCCTGGTTGCTCTGCTCGGCGCATCACCAGGAGCCTCGACAGCCGCGTTTATTGCGATGGAAGTGCTCCAGACGTGCTTTCCTGAGAAACTCAACGATGGAGAGTGGCTTCCGGCATTGAAGCGCATGATTCCGACCTATGGAATCGATTTGAAATTGGACGCAGACGCCTGCCGGACTTCCCGCTCGGCTACCGCCTCGATTTTGCAAATCGACAACGTGTAGTCTGAGGTTGAACATGGTCGCGCTCGTCACTACTCATCCAGACGATATCGATGACATCGGTCATTTCGTACTCAAGGCCGGACGGCTTTTGCTGGTGAGTGGTGCCGACGTCGATTTCGTTCTGCAGCGCACTACTTTGCTCATCTCCAAGCTGGGCGGTGCCGCACAACTGTTCATCAGCGGCGAAAGGCTGCTGCTGACGGTAGATGAAGGAAAAACCTATCGTACACGCGTAGGCCATCAGATCGCGGGAATGGGTGTTAACACGGGGCTGTTTGCTGCGGTCGACAACGTCATTGTCGACGCTGTTTCGGGTTCTATTGACCTTACGGAAGCAATTAGTCGTCTCGGGCGGCTCGAGCCAGCGCCCCAACTCCATCCAAGCTGGATCATCATCCCGGCGGTCGCGGGTACGACGGCCGCGCTCTGCCGTCTTTTTGGTGCAACATGGTGGGTAGTCCTTGCGGCCTTCATCGGGGGTATCGTCAGCATTGAGTTGCGACGCTTTCTCGCGACACATTCTGCCAACCCGATCGTCGCCTCTTTCATCACCGCTTTCGTGAGCGCGGTTGTCGCCGGGCTTTCCTTGAAGGCAATGCCTTACGGCGACCCCGTTTTAGCCTTTGCAGCCGCTGGCATGATACTCGTACCTGGTGTTCCTCTGCTAAACGGCATTTCCGACATGGCAAACGGACATCCTGGAGTGGGTTTGTCCAGGCTCGCGACGGGGACTATTTCCGTTGTCGCAATCGGCTTTGCACTGTTTCTAGCGTCGCAGGTTGTGGGATCGCCCCTCCCCGTCCTATTGGTAACACCATCAATTCCCGTGTGGCAGGACTTTGCGTTCTCGGCAATTGCGGCCTTGGGTTTTTCCCTACTGTTCAATTCGCCTACCCGAGCCATCGTAGCTTGCGTTGTTTGTGGCATGGTAAGCCACGGGCTGAGAACGGAGTTGGGGACACTCGGTTTGGATCTTGCGACCTCCACGTTTCTCTGCTCGATGCTGGCAGGCATACTAGCCTATGCCGCCAGTGCCAGCTTATCGCTTCCTTGGCCCACGTTTGCATTCCCCGGTGTTGTCGCGATGATACCAGGTTCATATGTCTTTCGTGCGGGGGTCGGCGGTCTTGAGATCATGGCATCTGGTGCCTCCAACTCAACTTCGGTGCTCTTAGAGACTGCATCTCTTGCGATCACTGCGATAATCTTGACCGCGGCCGTCGGCGTCGGGCTCCTGGTCGGATCGTCCGTATGGCGTACAGTCGGCTTTGTGCTGGTATCGATCCGCAAACCGCACCACACAAGCATCGTGAGATGAGAACGCTCGGCGGTTGAGCCGGGAACCACTGGCTTCGTATCCGGCGCACGTTCGATGGCCTATCCCTGTGCCGTTGGTCGAAGGACGATTTCGCCGACATCGACATTCGGTGGCTGAGCGATTGCGAAAGCAATGGCCTCAGCTATGGCGGAGGCCGGAATTGCCATGGTCTTCATGCCCGCCTCCCCTTGCGCCCGTATCGCCGGGTCGGTCATCGAAGACGGAAGTTCGGTGCTGACATAACCAGGCGGGATGCCTGTTACCCGCAGATGTGGTCCGGCTTCCTGACGAAGGGCTTCCGTAATCGTCCTCACGGCATTCTTCGATCCCGCTTAGACAGCCATAGTCGGAACGATTTTTATACCAGCCGTCGACAGCGTGTTGACGAAATGCCCGAAGCCCTGACGGCGAAAGACTGGCAGCGCGGCAGCAATCCCGAAGAGGACGCCTTTGACGTTGACGACGATCATCGCCTCCCAGTCCTCGACCCTCAGGTCGTCCAACAGGGAGATGGGGGCTCAGGCAAGGCGGACAACGGCCTCAGGACTAAGTCTGACCTTCTTGCTCGTTTACATCTTCGAAACGAGGAAAATACTCTTGAAGCAAGCAGCGGATGGGTCGAACGGGGCCGGAGGCCATTTTCGTAGCAGCGATACTAACGCCGTTTCAAGGCTCCGGATCCGCCAAGTTGATGTCCGGTATTGTTGCCGCCAGAAGTGCTGCAACTAACGTGACCAGCGCTATAAAGCCGAATACCCAGCGATACGCAAACATGACGACATCTGCATGTACGGGCTTTGCGACCGTACCCGCGGTCATTGTTATGGTCGCCTGGATATCGGCGGCAGACCCCGGAGCGAAGTACTCGATCGAAGCCAGAAGCGTCGCGGACGTCAGTGCGGTACCGAGCACACCTCCTACCGACCTGGAGAATGTCAGCATCGCAGTCGTCACTCCAAGGCGCGATTTGCCCCCCGCCCACTGTGCGAGGGTTTGTGCGGCGGGCATCGTCGATCCAAGACCCAACCCGAACAAAACTGATGAAAGTCCCACTGCAACAGGTCCGAGTGAAAGGGTGGCCGCTAGAAGTGCAAAGCCTGCGCTTGCCGTAACCAAGCCGATTACAAGGGGTTTACGAGGCCTTCCAGTCGATGAAATATGCATTCCAACCCATGTGGAAACACCAGCCTGTGCCAGCGTCAATGGAATTAAGAGCAAGCCGGATATCGAAGGACCTATGCCGTAGCCCAGCTCAAGAAGTAGTGGGACTTGCACCAACCCCGAAAAAAGAGCCGCTGCGAAGAGGAGGACGCACAAGGCTGCGCGCCACACTACGGGTTGTGCAAGAAGTTGCGGAGACAGGAGAGGCGTTGAAACGTGTTGCTCTAAAGGCAGTACCGCCAGCAAGCCAATGACGCCACCCAACAACAAGACGATCACCGTGGTCGATGCCCATCCGATGGACGGGCCAAGGCTTAGAGCAACGAGCATCGCAAGCGTGGATGCAGCAAACAAAAAAGTGCCGGGTAAATCAAGTGTGAAGTGGCCTTCGCCTGGATCAGATTTGACCCGTACAGCGGCGAATAGAGCGAGAAGGCCCAATGGAACGTTGATCCAAAAAATCCACCGCCAGCCAGCGTTCTCCGAAAGAAGTCCACCTAAAAGCGGCCCAAGTGTGCTCGCCGCCGCAAAGATCGCGCCGAACCATCCTTGAAACTTGCCCCGCTGTTTCGGACTGATCGACTCGCCGATCAGCGCCTGAGACAGGGTCATGAGACCTCCGCCGCCAAGGCCCTGCAGGGAACGAGCCATGATCAGGCTGTCAAACTCGGGAGCTACGGCGCATGCAACTGAGCCGCATATGAAGAGTGCCAGCGCGCCGAGTAATGCTTTCCTACGCCCGATCGCATCGCCGACGCGGCCGTATATGGGCGCTGCAATTGTGGCTGCAAGCAGATAGGCCGTAATGACCCAGGCGATATTTGCAAAGTTCCCAACCTGCGCCGCGATCACCGGCAACGCAGTTGCAACCACCGTCTGATCGAGCGATCCAAGAAACATCGCCGGGACTACGGAAACGAAGACCGCAATAAACTGGGCGAAGGTGACCGCCGCCGCAGGGACGGGCTTGCCGTTGGAAATTGACGTGTCGCCAATATCGAGAGACATCGAGCACCTCTATTCGCCGTGGGTTCGTCGACCCGGGTTCGTATCCGGCGCAGCCCGAAACCACCGCTGCGCCGGGTCGATTCGTGGGTTTGGCTTACGAAGTCTTCAACAGGTATTTATGCTGACCAGACAGGACCAATACGCCGTCCTGATTGTGTACGGTCACAGCCGTCGTGACTTCGCCTTTTTCACCCAGCGGTCGAAGTTCCACGATTTCCAACGCCGAATACAGAGTGTCACCAGCGTGAACTTCTGCAAGAAACTTTGCGGAGAGCTCCGTGAAGGCGATGAAAATAGCTCCAAAGTTGTGCGGCAGCAGAGTTGCCCCCGGCGCGGTGAATGCCAGGATCTGAAGTCCATGCACCACCGGAGCGGGGTGACCATAACGTTTCGCGAAACCCACATCGTAGTGGATAGGGTGATTGTCGCACGAAACCGTCTGGAACGCGGAAGCATGCGCATCTGTCAGAGTGCGGCTAGGCGCACGGAAAATCTCGCCGATCTTGAGTTCGTCGAACGCCCGGGCGGGAACGATCTGCCAGTCGGTGGCGTCAAATTTGAAGGTCACTGCTTTCATCCTTATGCTGGTTTGATCATATCGCGGGCATAGTCGAGGCCGATCCCGTAGCCGCCGCCGTGTTTCACGACGATGCTTCGGGCCGCTTCGTAGGTCTCGTGCCGGGTCCAGTCCCGCTGCATTTCGAGGAGGAACTGAAGCCAGGATGTCATGACAGCCCCCGCCTGCTCCATGCGCCGCAATGCACTTTCATGGCTGACCTGGGTCAGACCACCACATGCGTCCGCCACCACGAAGACCCTGTACCCGTCGGCAAGGGCAGACAGCACGGGAAAGCTGATGCA
>Ga0247808_10001163_pt1 | contig 12744 bp, 12 predicted proteins | sample UWRJL089202R1_FD_179914 | JGI IMG/M metagenome (GOLD analysis project Ga0247808, IMG submission 179914) | Plant litter microbial communities from Arlington Agricultural Research Station in Wisconsin, United States - UWRJ-L089-202R-1 | ecosystem: Environmental > Terrestrial > Plant litter >... | reverse complement strand
TGGCGGAACAAAGCATGGCGTTTTTACCCATAATGAAGGTGTTTTGAGTAATGATTTCTTTGTAAATCTAACCGATATGAGCTATAGCTGGAAACCAATCGAAAACAATCTGTATCATATTATCGACAAGAAAACTGGAGCAACCAAATGGACTGCCACACGAGTAGATTTAGTTTTTGGTTCCAATTCAATCCTCAGGGCATATGCAGAAGTTTATGCACAAGACGACAATAAAGAAAAATTTGCTCAGGATTTTGTAAAAGTATGGACCAAAGTGATGAACTTGGATCGTTTTGATCTTAAAAATTAAATAATCCATTTTCAAATAGTAGCCAAAAACCATCTTTTTAGATGGTTTTTGTGCTTTAAATAGTATGAAATTCTAAAAAAAATGTCATAGCGATTCTCTATAACAACATAAAAATTAACCATTACTTTCTCGTCAAAACGATGTAATATGTGTATACTTTTGCACCAGAAAAATAACACATTAAAAAATTATAATTATGTCTTTAGTAGGTAAAAAATTTCCAAGCATTGCAGTTGACGCCATTTCAGAAATGGGTGATAATTTAAAAATCAACATCTTCGAAGAAGCAGTAAACAACAACAAAAAAGTATTGTTGTTTTGGTATCCAAAGGATTTTACTTTCGTTTGTCCAACCGAACTACACGCTTTTCAAGCAGCTTTGCCAGAATTCAACAAAAGAAATACAATCGTAATTGGAGCTTCTTGCGACACTAACGAAGTGCACTTTGCTTGGTTGAATACAGCAAAAGATAATGGTGGAATTGAAGGAGTTACCTACCCGCTTTTGGCTGATACCAACCGTAATTTGGCTAACATCTTAGGAATTCTTGACATCGAATCAACAAGCTATAGCGAAGAAACGGATTCAGTGATCATCGAAGGTTCAAACGTAACCTACAGAGCTACTTACCTAATTGATGAAACTGGTAAAATTTTCCACGAAAGTGTAAATGACATGCCGTTAGGAAGAAACGTAAACGAATACTTGAGATTGGTTGATGCTTATACTCACGTTCAAGAAAAAGGTGAAGTTTGTCCTGCAAACTGGGAAGAAGGAAAACAAGCAATGAGTGCTGACAGAATTAGCACTGCCGCTTATTTGTCTCAAAACTAAAAAATTCAAATAACAACTTATAGATTCCAAATAAAACCCAAAAATCAATTTTAAAATTTTCAAAAAAAATCTGAAAACCTAAAGATTTGTAATTTGGATATTTTTATTTGGAATTTATTTTTTACAAAAAAATCACTATGCTAATCGAATTAAACGAAGATACTTTACAAGATTTAGTAGCAAAAACCAAAAAGGTAATTGTTCAATATTCAGCTTCTTGGTGCGGTAACTGCCGTATCATGAAACCAAAATTCAAGAAATTGGCTTCGGAAAACGAAGACGTGACATTTGTTTTGGTTGATGCTGAAAAATCTCCAGAATCAAGAAAATTGGCCAATGTTTCCAATCTTCCAACCTTTGCCACTTTCGTGGATGGACTTCTGGTAAACGAAACCCAAACCAACAAGGCCGAAGTTTTATCGGAACTGCTTGTTGAAATATTATAAAAAAATCAAATGAAACTACCCGTTATTAAACATCTTACTCAATTTATTGAGGAGAACGACCAGGATTATATTATCGAAGCTATTGAAGTCCTAGAAGCCTTGACCGAAGTTCCTTCCTTGAAAGATGAAGAACTTGATGTTATTGGGGAATTGATTTCAAATATGTATGGAGCCTTGGAAGTTGATAAAATGGTAAAGGAAGGAACCGATAAAAAGGAAGCCCTGAATGCTTTTATGAAAAGGGTACTTGGCTCAATCGATAAGTAATTTTTTTTATATAAAATGTAAGCGCTCTCTTTTTCAGGGAGCGTTTTTTTGTTTATAATGTCAGATTTTACGGTATTCTGTTTGCCTTCATTTATTTTTATTCCCAATATAATTTTCATACTTTTGAACCCTAATAAAACATAAACAAAATGGCATCAATTACATTAGGAGGAAATCCGATACATACATCTGGTGAATTACCAAAAACAGGTTCGAAAGCAGTTGATTTTAAACTTGTAAAAAACGACTTATCTATAGTTTCCTTGGCCGAATTTGCAGGAAGCAAATTGGTTTTGAATATTTTCCCAAGCGTAGATACTGGAACTTGTGCTGCTTCTGTTAGAAAATTCAACGAGAAAGCAAGCCAATTGGAAAACACCAAAGTGTTGTGTATTTCTAGAGATTTACCATTTGCTCAAAAACGTTTTTGTGGTGCCGAAGGTTTAGAAAATGTTGTAAACCTTTCTGATTTTAAAGAAGGAAGTTTCGGTAAAGATTACGGGTTGGAAATCCTCGACGGACCATTGGCTGGTTTGCATTCAAGAGTGGTTGTGGTTATTGATGAAAACGGAACTGTGACTTACACGGAACAGGTTCCAGAAATTGCTGACGAACCAAATTATGATGCAGCCTTAACAGCTCTTTAATTTCTTCTTTTATTTAAATGAAAAACGACAACTCTTTTGTTACCGGAAGATTAAAAAGTTTTAAGTTCGCCATACTCGGTGCCTATAAATTAGTGACAACCGAACACAGCATTATGGTTCAGTTTTCACTCGGTGTGTTGTTGAGTATTGCTGGATTTTATTTTGAAATTACCAAGACAGAATGGCTTTTTCAGACCTTGGCAATTGGCTTGGTATTGAGTATTGAAGGCTTGAATACTGCCGTCGAAAAAATTGCAGATTTTATCCATCCCGATTTTCATAGCAAGATAGGATTCATAAAGGATATCGCGGCTGGTGCGGTATTTTTTGCTGCAGTTGCCGCACTTACAATCGGATGTATTATTTATGTTCCGATAATTATGAGCCTGTAAAAGACTATTTATCTTTTAATTTTATTTATTTTTACTCCAATTAGCAACAACCTGAATGGCAAAAACGATTAAAAAAGAAACCGCTGGTAAGAAAAACGACGCGGATGCTGCTCCAAAAAAATCATTTAAAATTACCCGTCAACATAAAGTTGTAATCGGTAGCTTGCTTGTACTCTTAGCCATTTCACTGTTATTGGCGTTTATTTCATTTTACATTTATGGCCAATACGACCAAAGTGCAATTAACGAATTAAACGACCGAAATGTTAGCGTTGAAAATTGGCTCGGAAAATTTGGAGCCTACTTGGCAGACATTTTTGTTTACAAGGGTTTTGGCGTTGGTGCCTTTCTTTTTGTTCGATTGTTTTTCCTTACAGGAGCTTATTTAGTTTTAGACTTATCCGTAAAGAAATTAAAGAACACTTGGTTTTGGGATTTGTTTGCAATGGTAATCATCTCCATTATATTTGGATTTTTTGCCCATTTTCTTCCTGAACTTGGTGGCATCATAGGTTATGAAATGAATCTTTTCCTGCAGGATTATATCGGCAAATCTGGAACATTACTTGTCTTGATTTTTGGATTGATTATCTATTTGATTTTCAAGATAAAAATATCGCCAGATGCAATCAAAGCTTTATTTGAAAAAACCAAAAAAGATTTAGCAGAAGATTTAGATTCTATTAAAGTACCATCAACTCAAACTACTTATAATTTAGAAGAATTTGCTGTTGATGAAGAATTTGAAGAAGAACCAATTATCGAAGAAGAGGAAGAAGATTTAAAACTAGAGAAAATTGTCATCAAACCTGCTTCGCAATTCGAAATCAACCGCGATGCTTTGAAACCAACCATAAGCAGTTCATCTGAATTGATTTTGGAACCCACATTCAAGCCTTCTACGTTAGAAATTACTCCTCCAACACCCCATATTGAAGAAGAATTCATTGTTGAAAAAGTGGCTGAGGAAGATATCATCGAAGAAAATCTAGCTTCTCGCCTAGTTGCTGATTTTGGTTTATTTGATCCAACTTTAGAATTATCGAATTTTAAATTTCCAACATTAGATTTATTAAAGGAATACACCACTGGTGGCATTACCATCAATCAAGAAGAATTAGAAGAAAACAAAAACAAGATTGTTGAAACGCTTCGAAATTATAAGATTGAGATTGCACAGATTAAAGCAACGGTCGGACCATCTGTAACCTTATATGAAATTGTTCCAGAAGCAGGAATCAGGATTTCAAAAATCAAAAGCTTGGAAGACGATATTGCCTTATCGCTTTCAGCTTTAGGAATTCGTATCATCGCACCAATTCCTGGAAAAGGAACGATTGGTATTGAAGTTCCAAACAAGAATCCTACAATGGTTTCGATGAAAAGCGTGATTGGGTCGGCAAAATTTCAAGAAGCTGAAATGGAACTTCCAATTGCTTTAGGAAAAACCATTTCAAATGAAACTTTTGTTGTCGATTTGGCGAAAATGCCTCACCTTTTGATGGCTGGAGCTACAGGACAAGGAAAATCGGTAGGTTTGAATGCCGTTTTAACGTCACTTTTGTATAAAAAACATCCTGCCGAAGTAAAATTCGTTTTGGTCGATCCTAAGAAAGTAGAATTGACCCTTTTTAATAAGATTGAAAGGCATTATTTGGCAAAACTCCCAGATACTGACGAAGCAATTATTACCGATAACAACAAAGTAATCAATACCTTAAACTCTCTTTGTATTGAAATGGACGACCGTTATTCTTTATTAAAAGATGCAATGGTTCGAAACATCAAGGAATATAATGAGAAGTTTAAATCTAGAAAATTAAACCCTGAAAACGGACATCGTTTCCTACCTTATATTGTATTGGTTGTCGATGAGTTTGCCGATTTGATTATGACCGCTGGAAAAGAAGTGGAAACACCAATTGCCAGACTTGCACAACTAGCCAGAGCCATTGGAATACATTTGATTATTGCAACCCAGAGACCTTCGGTAAACGTTATTACAGGTATGATTAAGGCGAATTTCCCTGCGAGAATTGCATTTAGGGTAACTTCCAAAATTGATTCCAGAACAATCTTGGACACTTCTGGAGCGGATCAATTGATTGGACGTGGGGATTTATTGTACACCAACGGAAACGACATCGTTCGTGTTCAGTGTGCCTTTGTAGATACACCCGAAGTTGAAAAGATTACTGAATTTATTGGAGCACAAAAAGCCTATCCGAGTGCTTATTTATTGCCTGAATTTATTGGAGGAGACGAAAGTGGCATCAAACTTGATATGGATATTTCCGAAAGAGATTCTTTGTTCAGGGAAGCAGCAGAAATTATTGTTACAGCACAACAAGGTTCGGCTTCTTTGCTTCAGCGAAAGCTGAAATTAGGCTACAACAGAGCGGGAAGATTGATAGATCAATTGGAAGCCGCTGGAATTGTTGGAGCATTTGAAGGAAGTAAAGCCCGAGCCGTGAACATCCCCGATTTGAGTTCTCTTGATGATTTTTTAAACAATGAACAAAACAATTTTTAAGATGAAACATTTTATCCAGTTTGCTTTTTTACTCATTTTTAGCTTTTCAATTCAGGCACAGGACAAAAAAGCCAAGGCATTACTTGATGAAGTTACAGCAAAGGTAAAAAGCTACGATAATATTCAGATTGACTTTAAATACTCCCTTAATAACTCAAAAGAAAACATCAACCAGGAGAGCAAAGGAAATGTGATCTTGAAAGGCAACCAATATGTGTTGAATTTTATGGGTATTACCAAAATGTTTGACGGTAAAAAAGTATATACTATTGTTCCAGAAGATGAAGAAATAAGTATTTCAAGTGTTGATGAAAAGGACGAAAATGCTATCACACCTTCTAAAATGTTGACCTTCTTTAATAGTGGCTACAAGTATTCTTGGGATATTCTTCAAAATGTAAAAGGGAGAAAGATTCAATACATAAAATTGATTCCAAATAGCTCAAAAGACCAACGAAAAGAAATACTTTTAGGTATTGATATCCAAACAAAACATATCTACAATTTGATTGAAACTGGGAAAAATGGAACTAAAACAACAATTGTTGTTAATTCTTTTAAAACCAATCAGCCATTATCAAAAAATCAGTTTACCTTTGTTCAGAGTAAATATCCAAAATACTATATCAACAAGTTAGACTAATTTCCCAGAGTGAAAATTCTTGACCGATACCTTCTAAAAACATTCCTGATTACATTTACTTCGGTATTTGTAATCCTTTTTTTTATATTCATATTGCAAACCGTTTGGCTTTTTATAGCTGAACTTGCAGGAAAAGATTTGGATTTGATCCTCATCGTGAAGTTCCTCCTCTACTCTATGCCAACTGTTATTCCGTTGGTTTTACCACTTTCCATCCTATTGGCTTCGATTATGACTTTTGGAGATTTATCAGAAAATTATGAATTCGCCGCTATGAAATCTTCGGGAGTTTCATTGCAACGTGCTATGAAAAGCTTGATAGTTTTCATCTTCGTTTTAAGCATTGCCGCTTTTGCTTTTGCCAACAATGTCATTCCTTATGCCCAATATAAATTCATCAATTTCCGGAAAAACATTGCACAGGTAAAACCAGCAATGGCAATAGCTGAGGGTCAATTTAGTGATGTTGGTAATTACAATATTAAGGTTGAAAAGAAATCAGGTGAAAACGGAAACTTACTCAAAGGTGTTACCATCCATAAAAAATCATTGGGAGGCAACTCAAGTAATGCCGTTATCAAGGCTAAGAATGGTGAACTTTTGAGTAGCGAAGACTCAAATATCTTGCAATTGGTTTTGTTTGAAGGTTTCCAATATGAAGATGTAGTACCAAAAAAATACGAAGACAGGAAGAAACTTCCTTTTGCGAAAACTTCTTTCAAGAAATACATAATGAATCTTGATCTGTCACAGCTAAACAAGGTGGATGTTGATGACGAAAAAGTAGCAAATACAAATACAATGCTTAATATCAACGAGTTACGATATACATTAGATTCATTAAGCAATAATTATGATAATGATTTGATTTCATTTACAGAAAACATTCATTTGAAAACGGGTATTGCGAATCAGAATTTCACAAGAAAAATAACTCTGCCCAACAGACAAATTTCTAAAATCCCTGTTGACGTTCCTGTATCTAAAACTCTTCCTTTAAAAACTGATTCCACTAAAACAGCATCTGTAAAAGATACTGCAAAGGCTGTGGAAAAAAAGAAAATTGAAATAAGTGATACTATTTTGGCAAGCTACAGCAATAGCGATAAGGCAAAATTTTTAGAAATAGCAAGAAACAATACTACAAACACCAACACTACAATCTCTGGCACCAAGGACGAATTATTCAACAAGCAAAAAAGCATCAACGAACACTGGATTGCCTTGCATGACAAATTTGTAATTGCATATGCCTGTATTCTGATGTTTTTTATTGGTGCTCCTCTAGGTGCGATTATCCGAAAAGGTGGATTGGGACTTCCAATTGTATTTGCGGTTTTAATCTTCATCACCTTTCACTTTATCAATACTTTTGGTAAAAAAATTGCACAGGAAAACGAAATCACTCCTTTCCTAGGAACTTGGATGGCTTCAATGATTTTGACACCATTGGCCATTTTGCTTACTTACAGGGCAACAAATGATATCGGATTGATAAATCTAGACGTTATTTTAGCACCTTTCCAAAAACTTTTCAAAAAGAAAAAAACACAACAAAAATAACTACAATGTCATCAGACAAAATACAACTTAATACAATAGAAGAAGCTATTGAAGACATCAGACAAGGAAAAGTAATAATCGTTGTAGATGATGAAGACCGTGAAAATGAAGGCGATTTTTTGGCTGCAGCCGAAAAGGTAACGCCTGAGATGATCAACTTCATGGCCACCCACGGAAGAGGCTTGATTTGTACTCCACTGACTGAAAGCCGTTGCAAGGAATTAGATCTAAAGGCAATGGTGACGAACAATACCGATCATATGGAAACTGCTTTTACAGTTTCGGTAGATTTGAAAGGAAATGGCGTAACTACGGGAATTTCGGCATTAGACAGAGCCAAAACGGTATTAGCATTGGTAGAACCAGATACAAAACCATACGATTTAGCAAGACCAGGACATATTTTTCCGCTTATTGCCAAGCAAGGTGGTGTTTTAAGAAGAACTGGACATACAGAAGCAGCAATTGATTTTGCACGTTTGGCAGGGTTCAAACCAGCCGGTGTTATCTGCGAAATAATGAACGAAGATGGTTCGATGGCGCGATTACCCGAATTAGTTGAAGTTGCTAAAAGATTTGACTTGAAATTAGTTTCTATTGAAGATCTTGTGGCCTACAGAATGCAACACGACAGCTTGATCGTTAAGAAGGAAGATTTTGATGTGGAAACACGTTTCGGGACTTTTAGATTGAGAGCTTATGTGCAAACCACAAATAAGCAAGTGCATATTGCCTTGACGAAAGGAACTTGGAATTTAGGTGAGCCGATCTTAACCAGAATCAATTCTTCTCAAGTGAATAATGATTTACTGGGTACCTTGACCAACAATGCAGACCAACAACTTGACGATATGTTCAAGGTCATTAATGAAGAAGGAAAAGGTGCTGTTATCTTCATCAACCAAGATATGCAATCTGTAAATTTATTAAATCGTATAGCAGAATTAAAAACGTTGCAAAGCGAAGGTGTGATGAAAGCTCCTAAAATTATAATTGATACGAAAGATTATGGAATTGGAGCTCAAATTTTGCACGACATAGACATCTCAAAAATAAAGTTAGTTTCAAATACTCCTGAACAAACCAAACGTGTTGGAATGATTGGATACGGTCTTGAAATCACAGAATACGTAAGGTTCTAGAATATTTTGAGCTATTGCAGAAAAATAATTAAAGAATATTTTAGCTGTAAATAAAAGAAAATGAAACGGTTAAAACCAAATGTAAAATTTTCTTTATTTTTTAAGTACAAAATGTTTTGATAATCAAAAAAGCGTGCTATATTTGCACTCGCAATCAGGTAATGAAAGCGACTTATTGGAGAAATGGCAGAGCGGTCGAATGCGGCAGTCTTGAAAACTGTTGACTGTAACAGGTCCGGGGGTTCGAATCCCTCTTTCTCCGCCAGCTGGAAAGCAAATTTGATTAAAACCCTTTAAATTGTATGATTTAAAGGGTTTTTTCTTTTTATCGCTATTCAAAATATTCATTCATGCGTTAACGGATTAGTTCCAATCTACACCAGAATTACAATTGATGGCAAACTTATCGAACTAAATACCAATCGGTTTGTGGAAATATCGGCCTCTTCCATAGGAATTAACATTCTAATTACTCTTTCTCTCGTTCCAAGAAAAAGCCATCTTATGACCTTTTCTATTTTTTATTTTCATTTCTACAATAGATTTGAATAGAATTAATTAAGAGTTGAGTTTTAAAAAAAATTCCCTGATCTTTTTAACAGAATATGTATTTGCTTACATTTAAAAACAATTTAAAAACTAAAAAACAATATTATGAATACAGCAAACCAACAAGATAGTTCTTGTAAAAAAACAGTAAGACCCGCTGGAGTTGAAATAAAAGGAGTTAGAGTAAATAACTTAGGTTTTCAAATAAATTTTCCTAATCCTAGACACAACAAACCTTTACCTACAATTGCCGAAGTAGCAATAAACGACAATAATGAAATGGAGATTAGTATCGTAGTTTTTGTTAGCAAAAACACAGATATAAGTTCAGATGATTTATGTGTCATTCAAGATTTTAGCTATACTAACAATAAAATGCCTTATGCTAATTTTTATGTATGTTATGATGTAGCACCTGAACCATCTTCTGTTTTTAATGTTTTTCAACTAACTTTCAATGCAATTAATTCTCCTGAAGGATATACTCCAAATGTAACTTTACCCGTTATGCCAGATCCGAACCTATTAGATTTAAAAGAAATTGTTTCTTTTTTATGGGATGAAGATCCTGTTGGTTCTAGAGGAACGGTTACAACTGTGAAATCAGCCTAAAAGGAAATAGAAAAATTCAAGATAAAAAAAACAGAGAAGAATATTCTCTGTTTTTTTTATCTTGAATTTAACTACATTGCGGATAAATTTCGCCTATGAAGTATTCCGTTAAATTACTATTATTGTTTGGTATTCTAACTAATTCTTTATTTGTTTTTTCTCAAAATATAGAGAATACAACTATTTTTGAAGAAGAAATTAAAAATAGAAGTCGTCAATTTATGGATAAGCCTGATTTTAAAAAGGCACAACTATTTTTTTTAGAGAAAAATTGGGATTCTACTTTAGTATATACAATGAAACAGTTAAGTCTGCCTAATCAAAATCAAGAAATTAAAAATTACTGTCATTTATTTAGGGGATTTAGCCTAAAAGAAAAAAAGATATTTAATCAGAGTCGAAAAGAACTATCTAAAATTTCTAAAGAATTTATTTTTTATTATAAAGCCAGAATTAAATTAGGGGAAATTACTTTAGAGCAAAAAGAATTTAAACAGGCAATTCATTATTTTAAAGAAATTGAAGAGCTAAATGATAATCAGCTTTTAGGAATAAAAAAAAGTTTTGTAAAACATAATTTGGGATTGTGTTATTTGCACTTAAAAGAATTTGATAAAGCAGAATTTTACTTGCTAGAAAGCGTAAAACTTCAAGAAAAACAAAAAGATACTTTAGATTTAATAGGTTCTTATGGAGATATAGCTACTTTATACTATGAACAATATAAAGATAATTTGGCCATTCCTTACTTTGAGAAAGCCTATAACTTATCTAAAAAAATAAATAATCACCAATTAAAACAGAATACAGCCCTTAATATGGCTGTAGTGGAAGAAAATCGGAAAAACTTTCCGAAAGCACTAGTGTATAGAAAAGAATTTGAGCAATGGAAAGACTCTTTGAACGATCAAAACAAAGTATGGGAAGTTGCCCAGTTAGAAAAACAATTTGCGGTTAAAGAAAAACAAAAAGAAGTAAGTCTTTTACAAGCAGAAAATAAAATTAAAATAGCCGAGAGAAATGGTTTGTTCTATTCTGCCATTGTTTTGCTTTTATTACTTGGAACAGCAATTTATTTTTACAGGGAAAAAATTAAAACAAATAAAATAATCTTAGCCCAGAAAGAATCGCTTGATGAATTAAACGCTACAAAAGATAAGTTGTTTTCCATCGTAAGTCATGATTTACGTTCCTCGGTAAATGCTATGAAAATCAGTAATGCCAAACTATTAGAGAATTTGGCCACTAAAAATCTAGAAGAGCTAGACGCTCTTTTACATCAAAATAGCAGTATTGCAAATGGTACTTATAATTTGCTAGACAATTTATTACATTGGGCATTATTACAAACCAAACAGTCCTATTTTGAGATAGTTTCCATGCGTTTGCATTTTATTGTAGAACAAATGGCTTATAATTATCAACCTTTAATGCTCGATAAAAAGATTCAGTTTGAGAATACTGTGTCCAAGAAAGACATCATCTTTGCCGATCAGGAATCACTTAAAATAATACTTAGAAACTTTCTAGATAATGCAATTAAATTTTCCAAAGAAAACGGCAATATAAAAGTCTATTCAGAAAGTAATGATGAAAACTATTGCAATTTAATTATTGAAGATAGCGGCATTGGTATGAGTGAAACCACACGTAATAATCTTTTAAAAGAAACTACTTTATTGTCTAAAAAAGAAAACGAAAAGACAATAGGTACAGGATTAGGGATGCAACTTTGTAAATCAATGATACAGAAAAACAATGGAAAATTAGATATAAAAAGCGAACTAGGCAAAGGCACAAAAATCATCGTATCTTTGTCTAAAAAGGAACAAAATGGATAATATCAATGTGTTAATACTTGAAGATTCTCCTTCAGAAAGTGATGCTTTAATAAAAGTATTACAAGCAAATAATTACAATATAGTTGGTTTAGCAACAAATCATAAAGATGCTCTCACACTGTTTTATAATAATAAAGTTGATATTGTAATAATTGATATTTTCTTAAACGGTTCTCCAGATGGTATTGCTTTTGCAGAAACTATTAATGTTGTGCCTAATGCTTCAAAACCATTTGTTTTTCTTACAAGCTCTACAGACAGGCAAATATTTGAACGGGCAAAATTGACTAAACCATTTAGTTATTTAATGAAACCTTTTAATGAGCTTGAACTTTTGTATGCTTTAGAGCTGGCTGTTGAAAAATTCTATGCCCAAAATGATGTTTTTCTTGGCGATGAAGAAAACACCGTCATTAGTGAAGAATATCTATTCATAAAAAAAGGAAAGTCACTAAAGAAAGTACTCATTGCAGATATAATTTATATTGAAGTAGAAGAAAAATATTGTAACATCATTACAGAGAAAGAGAAGTTTGTTATTTTAATTTCACTGACTAAAATTTTGGAATTATTTGATGAAACCATTTTTTATAGGACCCATAGAAATTACATTGTAAATACTAAAAAAATAACAGAAATTGTTCCTAGCGATAATCTCATTATTTTAATTGGAGGCCACAAAGTAACATTGAGTGAAAAATATAAGGATATCATAAAAAAAGTACGGACATTAAAATAATTGCCGAATCCTTTTTTACTTAAATCTCATTTTGTCTAGTTAGCATCAATAGCTATAAAATGGTATTCCTATTTAAAAACATTGCTCTTATGCCCTTAATTAACTATCTCATGCCTTTTTTAAAATCCTAAATTTCTTTTGAACCTAACTTTACAGAAGTAAATAAAAATCAATTCATAAACTTCAAAAAAGTATAGTATGGCAACATTAAAAGTAATTTTTAAA
>Ga0247808_10001160_pt1 | contig 12761 bp, 10 predicted proteins | sample UWRJL089202R1_FD_179914 | JGI IMG/M metagenome (GOLD analysis project Ga0247808, IMG submission 179914) | Plant litter microbial communities from Arlington Agricultural Research Station in Wisconsin, United States - UWRJ-L089-202R-1 | ecosystem: Environmental > Terrestrial > Plant litter >... | reverse complement strand
GTATTCACAGCTTTATTTCCGGTCCACTTTGTGTCAACGAATAAACCAGATTCAGACACTGCTCCAAAGTGACCAAGACAAGAGATAATGGGCTCCTCGACACTAGGTTGGGGGGCTTTTGGTGGCTCTGGAACGTTATCAATGGTGCTTGGTACTGTCCCAAGCAGGGCTGTCGATCTCGGTCTATAGATGTTTCGCCGAGTCAAACCGGACGGGGACTCTTCATTTCTCTCTGCGCTATTAGCTGCAAAGAACTGAACGTATGAGTCAGGACTCGCCAGGTTTCCCAAAGCTGATATTTGCTGCTCGTCAACTAAATCGCCGAAATAACCCATATCCGGTTCGGCAGGTGCCCCATAAGTAGTCTGTGGATCCAAAGAGAGTAGCCCTTTTTTAGCACCCCATCCACCTCCGCCACTCACTGAGTGATATTAGTGAGTGTATGTAAATATATTGTATCAATTGCTCTAGGAGACTTACGAACGCGGCAAAAGGTAGCCCCCTTTTTGATCCAGTGCCCTGGCGTACCTACAAATCCAACTCCAGCAGGATCTTCCCAAAACGAAGTGAACTCTTCTTCAGTGGACAAGAGATTCCGGAAAGTTTTTAATTGGCCTTTCGGAAACGCTTTGACTGGAATAATAAGTGCCCATACCTGGACCGTTGATTTGTGTTGCTGTGTCTTCTTCAGATACGCATCTATGCTAGCTTCCAATTCTTCCGAGGCCGGAAATGGCTTTTCTTCGCACTCCAATTGACGAACGATATTTCCAAGGCCACTCGAGATTCGACGTGGTGGTGTCAACGTGATCGCGGGGATCTGAAAGGCACCAAAGCTGTTAAGAGCTACGATCTTCTGATTGGCCTTCTCTTCCATTTTGAGCTTCGTGAAGTGCCAGTCTGATTCATACTGCCATCTCGAACTGACTAGGGTTGAGATTTTTCCATTGGTGAATAGAGTATTTGCAAGAGGTAAGGTGACGGCATGATGCTCCAGAGTGTCAGTATTTGAGGTACCATCTGAAGTGAAGGTGAGGCTAGATTGCATAGGTATTTCCTCTGTGCCAATAGGTTCATGGTTCCACAAGTCTGGAGCAATGCTGCTTGTCCGACCATGAATGAAGGATAAACCTTCGACCAGCACGCCTTTCTGTGGACGGATATGAGTCGCAAGTCCATCAACACAAGCACAAATAATATCAAAATGCCAGTTTGGATCTGTCCCCGTTATGGGTGTAGGGTCACAGACGGCACCAACGCTTGCCTTCTCGCGCGTTCGAGACAAAAGGGATCGTTTGAAGTGAGTGAGGACTTGAGGAATAAACTCGGCGTAGTCCTCAAGCCAAGCCACATACCTTGGAGTTGCGAGTATGACAATCGCATGATTCGTCTTACAGCCTGGTACTAAATGTGTAAAGCCTGGCCACTGAAGATTCCTCAGATTCCTGTGAAAGAAATCGGTTGTCAATGCTTCAATGACACACTGTTTGTCCTGCAGTATCGCTCAGTAAAATACATATATATCAAAATTCAAATGAATATTACAAATCTAGCAGGGTCTTTGGCTACTAATGTTATCTGCCTCGGAGGGGTCGGATCCCGTAATGGTCTATGTATGGTTTTCTGTTGGCTTTGAAAATGTTGCCTTCTGACATACTGTCGGCTTATCAAAAAGGGAAGTGCCTGAGGTGTGTATAGAAAACACAAGCCGCTGCTTGTAAAGACGGGAGCCCCAATGCATCGTAAAGACGATTTCATGCCTGTCTAGTACTTCTCGAACTTGGTCTGTTGCTACTGCAGCATGTGGTTGGGTTATTCACGTATCAGATATTGGACGGATCTTGGCACGTCATTTTCAGGGGTTCACGTGATCTTCGCTCGCCAAGCTGCCAAATCCAATCTCCACGTTATTTCCCGCATTACAGGTTGATCAAAATACACTTATAGCAGCTCAAATATGAGATCCATCTCACATTGAGGCTAGGACAAAGTCGAAGATTGTGAGCGTGGTAAATTCGCTGACATAAGAAACCCTCATCGGAGCGGAATTGACTAATTTAAAGGATCAAGGTTTACTGGGATGAGGACATAATAACAGGAATAGCATTTGAAGGGAGTGCCAGCTTCTGCTTGTTGTTGACTTCACCAAAGCGTCTGATTATAGAGAACGAGCACCTTGCCAATCTAGCCTTGCACAGTACAGAATGTCCGTTTTCTGTGCTTGTGTACAGTACATCTCAGCTGGTTACCATCACAACTCGAGTCAGCGTTGACATCTAACTAATCTCCGTCACAGCCTCGCGTACCTTTTCCTCCGAGATGATAGCCTCGATAGGCTTTGGCGAATCAAACAACTGATGGCTTCACCTTTGCACAGATCCCAAACAGCACTTTACTCGTCTGCGTTAGAATCGCTGCATGCTCATGCATAAAGAAACCTTGTTACGAAACCTAACCAACCGATGTGTCCACGGCACAGACCCAAAGTCAAGTCTGGATGTCTAAAATATGAGGGGTAGGAGGAAAGCGTTATGATCGCTGGAGTGACCGATTGTTTAGAAGTTTGGGAAACAATGCGGAAGTGTAACCTGAGCTTCAAAACAATGGACTGATGGTTTTGTGTGACACGGTGGAAAAGAGAAGGCCGTGGCATACATGATTCTCTCCAAGGTCCAGCAATTTAGCGACGACATTGGCAATGAAACTAAAATCAAGAAGTTTGCATGGCTGAGGTATGTATCCAGCTACTGATTGTCAAACCGGGGCTACCGAATGTAACGAGAGTCAGCCAGGCCAGCCTTCAGGGCCTCACCACCACCATCCAGGGCTGGCTGGCATGATTCGGGTTGTTGGAATTATTGAGCGCCTTTGTTTATGGTTCCTTTTTGGGATGGGATGAGATCTATGAAGACGAGCAACGCAAACCCAGTAAACAGTAGGTAGGGTAGTAGGGGTATTTCTTTAATGATCAATCTTCAATCTTAAATATCTACCCATGACGACACGAATCTGATCGAGCAATATGAACGAGAAAACGAGATCAAGATCAGCCTTGCCCCGCAGGTGCCAGGGCCCTTGGCAGAGAAGCTATATGAGGACGAAAAGAGGTGAATGGCGGCGGTGGAGGCGGACGTGGGAGGTAAACCAAAGGTCACACATCGAGGCAATTATGGAACAGTACTGTATTGGGATCAGCTGGCAGGGGCTGCCAGATCTTTACCAGAAGCCCAGAAGCGACGAAGGCGCAGAAGGCGAGGGGGAAGCCGAATGTTTTGTTATGCAGAACTGGAGTCTGCTTCGGGCTACGGTTGGACAAGGAGAGAAAGCGAGCGCCGAGATCTCCCCAGGGGCGGTTGACCTGCTTGTAAAGGAAGTCGAGTGCCTACGTGCATATGTGCTGTAGGAGTGAGAGAGCCATCCTGTCAACATAGATGGCGGAAGGACTCCGTACGCTGCATTACCCGGGGGAGGCGAGGTAATTACTGATAGAACTGCCGCGAGAAGGATTGCCCTGCCCGTCGGTAGCAGAACCAAGAAGACTTTCGCATCATGATATATATGTAGACCAAAATGTGTCGGATTTCGAGCCAAGGGCATCATAAACAACGCGTAGGTAGCCGGTAGCCGGAATAGATACTTTGTAACTCGTATACACAAGCAGCACTCCGTACTGGTACGGTCTGATCTGGCGCCTTTCTCACTCCCCGTATCCTAGCGGTGCGAATAGATGCCTGCAGCAAAGCCACTAGCGTCTCTTGGCCTCAAGGCCAATTTGGTGTCTGCCCCAGTTCACTTCTTCGTCTTTTGCTCCCCCATCACAACACATCTCGAACACAGCAACAGTCTTCAAACCTTTGGTCAACGTGGTGGCCGTCCGTTCTTTTAGTCTTCAATTCGATTCTGCACTTGTTACTGTACTGCCGTTCCTCCAGCCTCCTCACTCTTCGCGCCTCTCCATCTGCAGAACCATCTCTCCATTTCCCCTGTTCTGCCTCCTACACCCAATCTTACCCAGCAACCCGCCGAAAAGACGACAATTCAATATCTCTGTCGCACTTTGTCTCGATCTGCAACCGTATATGCTTTCTTGTAGCCATTGCAGAACCCGGGAAACGTTATATGAGTTCCTAATTTAATTTCTGAGCGTTGGCCGCCGTGCGGCTTACAGACGATGTCTACCACCGTTTCCTCGTCGTATGGCGAGTCCACGACTCCTCTTCCCGAATTTGTCTTTCCAGCAAGACCTTCCCCAACATCTTCATCTTCTGCTCCGTCCTCGTTTCCTAGAGGACCCAACCGTCGCACAGGATCCACGGCAGGCCTGCCTACAGGTTCTACTGCGAACAGTGATATGGACAATGTTAGAAAATCACCAGCTGCTTTACCTCTTTTCTCCTTCAACCCTTCCGACACTACTACTTCAGATTCGGGTATTGTAAGCCCCCCTCTGTCACCTCAGCCATTATCGCCGCAGCACCGACCGGGTCTATCACGAGCAAACAATCACAAAAGAGGAACCAGTGAATACATTGGTGGAGATGGAACTACTGGCAGCGGATTAGGATTGATGAGTACTTCACCCACTAAAGGAGACAATGTTCTACCAACGCCGCATACATTGTCGACGAGGGGAGCACAACCAAATCGACGTGGCCATGCTCATAGAAGATCTGCTGCTATTTCTCACTCTGATCTGAGCTTCATCTTGAAGCCAGATCCAAAGCTGATGCCGAGGGGAGGTAGTGCACCATGTAGTCCCAGTGTCGACGAAAATCACCTGCCGTTCCCAGGCATGGAAGTTGTTACATGCCCAGAAACCGACGAGAGCAGTATTCCCCCAAGAATGAACCGCGCCCGTGTGGGATTCTCGGACGATATACAATTCATTCCGAGACCTCTTTCACTAGTCTCGAGTGAAAGCTCTAGCATAACTATACGACAAGGTGGACATTCTGTGTCTGGATCTCTATCATCTGTATTGTCAGCGTCCAGCCCGTCATCAAAGGATCGAAGCCGAAGCCCCCCAACGATGGATGAAAGACCCAAGACAGCAGCAGCGAGACTAGACAACGTTGGTTCAACATCGCCTACACTGCACGGGCCTACTCCGCATCGTCGTCTTTCCAATCCCATGTTGTCAAATATGGCCGCCTACGTCCCTGAAACACCACCCACCCCCAAATCTCCTAATAAGCTATGGTCTTTCTTTGGTGGGAGCGATTCTCCTCAAAGCCGCCCTACAAGCGCTGCGTCTTTCAAGGAGCCCCGTGCTCAGACCCCCGTGCCAAAATCGCCGGTCACTCTCACGCCTGATATTCCTATCGCCTCGACTGAGTCGATTGTCTCTCGGCGGTCCTCTGTAGCATCGCGCAAGAAAAAGCAGAAGAAGGTAAAGTCTTGGGCGGGATCAATTCTCTCGCGTAAGGCTCGACAACGTGGGCAGAAACAGTGTCGTCGTTCTCCCACTCCTCCCCATCGATCCTATGGCTCAATGGATGCTTCATTAAAGACCATTGAGCAGGAAACTATCGCGGTACACACTACCGACACAGCTCCGCCTTGCAAACCCGATATCACTACCGACTTCTCCTCGTGGGTCCCAAGACGTGTCCACACACAAGAGGATGAAAGCTCCATGAGCCCTATCATCGATTTGGATGCAGCTCTGGGTCCATTCAATACACCATCCGGCAGAGATTCTGAATGGGATGCCGTAACTGGCACTGGGAGCAGAAAGGGTAGGCGTATGCATAGTGCAGCTGGCATGGGAAACTTCGGTGGCCCAGGCATGCACTATCATAGACGTGCTGCATCATCGCCTGAGTTAGAGATCCCTCGCTTCGGAATGCGACACCTGAACTCTAGTTCGACTATGGCGGATGTTTTCGAAGAAGATGAGGAGGATGTTTGGGAGGATTCAAAATCATCAGTGAATGGAAAGACGGAGGATGACGAAGAGTCTGGTATCAATATCAAAGTTGTGGATACCGATAGCATGCATGGAGATAAAGTTATGGACTTCACAATTGATGACGAGGAGGCTTCTAAAAGGGGAATCAAGCGGAAGGGAAGCGGCCTCAGTGAAGGTGAAAGACGACACATGAGTGCGAGTATGAAGTCAACAAGCTCAAATATGTCTTTGAAAGATGAGACCATTTTTGAGGAGTCTTCAAGCCCCGTCGAGATCTACGACGACTCGATACCCCCGCGACCCGACTCTGGCGCTCAATCCTCCGACTCGACCGCTACTCCACCATTCCGTGCTCGACCACCAAAGGATCTGGCTCCAGTCGACATTCAGCCGTTCTCACTTCAACCTCCGTATCTTACGCCAACCAGTCCAAACTCTATGACACAGTCATCATTACCTTCCCCACGGTCACCCTTCTCTTATGATACTCAACGTATATCCACCGCTCCATCATCAGTTACAGATGAGGGTGGATTTCAATCATTGTTACTGGGAGAACCGGGGCCGGAGCTGAGAATGTCGGTCGACATTCACGACGTCCCTTCCTTGACAAGTAGCAACTCCACTATGACTAGAGAGAGCAATTTTATTCCAATGGCTCAGCAGCCTCAGCTACGGGAAGGCCAGCGTTCAGCTTCGTTCTCCGCGGCTGCAACTCGTAAAAGATCTAGCATGGCTAGCTTGTCTCGATTAATCAGTAGCTCACATGGTGAGAAAAGCAAGTTGTCAATGGAAGTTCGCGCTCCAAGTATGGATAGTGAGAGAAAGGAAAAGACCAGCAAAGGAAAACGTATCAGCAGATTGATGCAGTTTTGGAAGCCTAAAGAGTCTTCTTGAACAGACGCTCTTTCACCAAACCTTCGTTGTGTCTTTGAAAGCATTCCCTTCGCAATATGGGGACGATATCGCTGCTCATTGAATGTTAATGGTTTAGACGAAGAATAAATGGATTTTGTGTGCATACTTTTCTTTTCGCCAGAGCCAATCACTAGATCTGGCGCCTATGTCGCTTTGGCTTTACTTATTCCGCTGCAGCGCTTGAGCGGATTTCCAAATATAAGATTCTTTTGCAAAGACGCATCTGCCAAAATCTCTCCAGATGGCATTTACACTGCGAAAGAATACTTTATCCTCGCTTGGAAAGATCTTTTGAATCTAGATCGAGGGTCGTGTGGTCTTTTTTTTTTTAAAGATTTTCTCTGCATTGTAATGAATGGGGAGTGCACAGAAGGACAGGAAAGAATCATTTTAGCGGCTTTGTGTGGATAGTTTTCCTTTTTGTACACAGCATTCCTGATGCTCGATCCTTGTTCTTCACCTGGTAAAGGAGGACAGAGGTATCCATTCAGTTCAACAATTTTATGACGATAGGGAAGGGGGGATTTGTTTTTGTGCCAGGCGTTTTCTATTCCATCGGAATGTCGATTTGGACGAGGGCAGATGAGATGAGAAATTGGAGGCTATGGCAAGGCAGGAGGGATGGATTACTGTAGTTAAATAACATACGCTCGCTCCTCAGGTGCTGATGCGAAATATCATAATGATTATACAAACGCACGACTTGACATAGAATTCTTCATCGTAGCGAATTGTTTCTCTATTTTAGGCTTTGGGCCGACTGGAAGGGAAAGATCTTAAGCAACTCAAAGCCAAGCTCATATTAAGTTCATATAGAAAAGTAAGATGAGATACGAAAGAGATATCAACACAAACCTGCCTGTGAATTTAGAAACTGCACAGATATCATCCTACAAATCCGTGGCCTTGAGATTCATGTATTGTTATCAGCCAACATGGTGAAGAAGCGGTTTCATATTGCAAGAAAAATTGATACATCTAGAACTTTCCTCACCCGCACCTTTGTCCCAAATCCCTCTAAAGTCCAACGGCTATCATTAAAAAGACCGAATCGCAACACACGACTCGCACAATCACAGTCCAACGGACGCATCGGCGCGGTAACACAGTATACACGTTACAAATACACAACATCAGTTCCCACCTCTCGACCGGAGGTTACAACGCCAAAGTCCGGGGCAACATGACTGGTCTGGTCTATCCAAAGAACGTTGGGTCACCGCATGCAAGATCGTACCAGATATGCGACGGAGCCTGTTCACCTTGCGGTTGGCTTGCGGATCTCCGTCCCTGTGTACCTTGACCTGCTGGGCTGTGTACGCCGGAAGCAGACTTGATGCCTTCGGTAATATGGAGTCTGACTTCGGGATTAGGATAGTGTGTGTCTGGACCGACGGGAGTAGATTGGTCGTGGTGGTATACCGAGATTTTACTGTATAGAGAACAGCTTGGGCAATCCTATTTGTCTGTTATGCAGTCTATGCGTGGTGAGTGACTTCGCTCACCCCGTGACTCTACCGTATGATTAGGCGTGAAGGTGTAGGCGTAGCATCTGGCGTTACGCTATATGTGCATTAGTCTCATTCTTAAACAGTGTATAGGTGCCGATTTGAAAGGGAACGCACATTGCACCTTTCATAACAATCAAATAGAGTGGAAGCTTCACTTAGAATGGTGTCCAAGATGTAGGTTTTGACTGCCAATGGGTTGTGGGTACCGCAAAGTGGCCGGGAACGAGATGATGTGTGGATCCGAGGACTCCATCCTGGCGGTGGTGGATAAGGGAAGCTCTGACGAAAGCCATCTGGAATATCAGGATAGACGGAGGCTTCTGAATGAGCTGGGGCTCGAGGAGGGGAAACCTCAAGCATGACAGGAATCGTAGAGGGTAGGTTTTCCGTAAGAAGTGCAGCGGCTGTCACACTTGGAACAGCAATAGCAGAGATGTCAGACGAAGCTGTAACAACAATGGTACTCCTGATAGTCTTAGTAAGTACCAACGCTGTCGTTCTATCAACCACACATCCCGTTTCTGGGTTCACCCAACCGCTAGCTGACATAGTATGACTTTCAGGAATCGTACTAGCAATTGAAAGGACTGAAACTGAAGTGGTCCAAGATGAGGATCGCCAGTAATAGGCGGCATTTGATGAGCTTGTGGGTGGATGAATTGTTCCTCCAGTGTGCCACGGTATTTCACCGACATGGACAGATCCAGCACCGTAGTGTTCATCTAGGTTAGGACTCAAAGTTGCCTCACGGTTGGTTGATTGGGAATTGGTGCCTATTTTAGGATGGGCATGCCTTGAACCCCAGCGATGATGTTCCTGAGAGAAGTCAGTATGCAATTGAGATGCACTTTGAGTTTAAGTTGGGTTTAGGAGCATGTTGGAAATCACCATACTTGGAACCTCAGGAGTGCTTCCTGAGCTGATGTAAAGTAATACAATAGCGCAAATGCACCTGAGATAATAACGACGTGCATTGTGGAGAATATGGAAAGTGAGATTGGAACCGGAAGAGTAGAGGGTATAGTGGTGTACTTAGAAAGACGACCCAAGTTCACTTAAAGCTTGGGCTATCCTTTATAAGCTTTTCAAAAATATCCTACTTCTGAATTGAGTAGATTATGAGACGGAAGGGACTATAAACCTAGTGCGCGAGGGTAGTGTGTTGATTACCAGAAAAGTCGTCTGCCCTTTGGGAGGGACTTTATGATTGCATTCAATGTACAGTATTGATTCCCTTGCTAAAGGTCATCCCTTACTATAAAGGAGGGAATTTAATATTCCCTGTACTCGGATTATAACATGTGCTTCGACCCTTAGCACCGACAAATCAAAGCAAGGCGATGCATGCGGGTATTCCCAATAAACAAAAGGGCGAGCAATCCAGATGCTCAACAAGAGCGTATTCATCCTGGACTCAACCTTCCATTGAGCACGTTGATTCCGTGTTCTCCATATACTCTCGATCGTGGTTCTCCTTTCTGTTTGTCTTTCAGGGTTTAAATTACCCCATCACCCTCAATCTTCCCAGATAGTGTCCAGGTTCAAGTCTCCTCTCCTTTCCGCTCCACAAACACTCCATCGCTTCCGCTTGTCTCGAGCCCCAAAAGCAACACCAAGGGTTCTTCCGCGATTGCCAGATAACTCTAGACCCGTTTTCTTAGCTTCCTCAGCACCATCTTCTGCATCAGCGGCAGCTTTCAGTTGAGCAATTCGTTCCGCCTCCAAAGCAGCTTCTTCAGCACCTGGCGAATCGGGGATCGTTTCCAGACTGGATATACTTGGGCTTCGAGATCGAGCAGAAGTGGGCGTAGAAGGAACAGAAGATGAGTTGAATGATCCGGAGAAGCTGAATGTGCCTCCATAGCTACCTGTATTGACAAAGTCGAATCTAGAAGAGGGGTAAGAGGGAGACGCTCCAGAGGATGGGGTGATTGGCGAGGGGCTTGTAGGAAGTTGCTGGGATATATATCTAAGAGGGGACGATGGCCGACGGGTGCGTGGTAAGAGTGCTGATTGTTGCAATCCCAGGACTGGAGAACTGCTCCGCTCTGCAAGTACCTTCGGGTCCAAGGGGGATGGTAAACCACTCTCACTAATACCACCGAGGCCTCTATGTGCGAATCCAGGGAACACCTCATCGGCTGGCTTTCTTGGTGTCCGAACACGAGCAGGAGATCCAAGTGGGCTTGAAGGACGGCGCTGCTGTGTGTTTATAAGCAGATGTCCAGTCGAGCTCACTCCGGGCATAGACTGTGCTCTAGACATTGGTGGAGCAAAAGTGCTTGCTGAAGACTTCGACCGACTGTGTGTGTGAGCCCCTCTTGCCAGCGGTGATGTGTTTCGAGGTCTGTAAGGTAGAGATGGGGAGGGGGCCGCGTTGAATCTTGGAGAGTGCATGGTGGGATCTGTTGATCTGCGTAATACAGGTGGCTTCGTGGTCTCGCGGTCGTTGGGTGTCTGGGGGCTGTAGACGCTGGATTCTTGCAATCGAAGGGATGGGACTGGAGAAGCTTTGAACTCCTCCATCCGTTCGGTTTCTGGTACAGGCTCCATGGTGGGGGGAAACAATGCTTAAATCCCACGCGGCGCGTGTTTCAATGAGTAACAGGGCAGTAAGAAGATTGTAAATCAATCGTAGATTGCACAGACAAGCTGGTGTCAATGAGCGTGTTACCGGTACCCGCGAAAGCGAGTGGCGAGGAGAGTAGGTACTTGGTCTGTTGGCCTGTAACCTACCTACCTAGTCGACGTGAACTGGCGCATTAACACAAATGTCCACACAGCCAGAGCTAAGAACCTTAGTGAAGGTTATGAAAAGAGCCAGCTTTGGAAGGGACGGCCAGCCATTCTCTGCTTTCGTAGGATGGAGTGGGTGACTCTGCAAAGTGTTGTGTAGGCTAGAGAGTATTGAATGGAAGAGGTGTTGACGGCGGGATGGTTTGAAGGTGAAGGTGAACGTGAATGCGCCCGATTAGGTTTAGCCGATGTTCCACTGGGAAGAGCAAGACCAGAAATGATCCGGACCGGAAACACGGGTAGGTTCAAAGTGACCGAAGTAGACTAGCGCTGTTTACTGGTTTCTGGGGTAAAAAGGAGGGACCTATTCCTCCCTTGAAGCTGCAGAAGATTCACTTCAAGAAGTCAGCCAGTCAATAGCCAGTCCAAAACCCAGCCACCACTGGTCATCTTTATTTGATCTAATTAACATAGACCTAGTGAGATACATCTATCGGATTACCCTGCAACATGGTCTTTATGCTCAACTCAACCTTCCATTTTTGTTCAGTAGGAGATTGACCGGCAAGGTCAGCCGCCGTGCATTCTCCTCTCATCTGCTGCATTCAAATGATCATCTCAAGGCTTTAGATGTGTCATTTCGTTGACGAACCTAGCAATCATGCATTGCAATCGATCTTAGTCAAATCAAATCTCTGATTAGTTTCAAAACAAGCACCGGCATTATCCTAGTCAAGCGTTCTTCGAAACCTCTATATGCCATGCAGGTGAAGCTGGATTGCTACATTCTCTGGATACAATCAATAAGCTGTGACCGGCCACGGATAGTTGATGCTTCGGAAAAATGATTTGGCCGATGTAACTCCCCTATGATTCTAGATGTCGCAGATGTTACGCAGCACATAATACAAACGCCTTTTGTGTCTTGAGCTGTCTAGTCTATGTACAAGTACACCCGTTCCCGGAGGTATCTGGCCGTCGCGGAAGAGTGTATACATTCGACCTCAATGACTCAGTATTGGATGGTTTTGAGGGAGAATCTACTAATATCGTGCCAATATTTGAGTAACTGACAGCAGTGACATTACAGCAATGCTTAAGCCCTAGTAGGTAGAATGGACTGCAAATATCCTATATTCCCTTATTTCAGCAGGAGAATTACAACGTAATACTATGAGAATCAGATCAACCTTTCAAGCCAAATCCTATGGCAGTTGGAAAAAGCCTCCGCTTGTAGATGTGACGAGGTAGCCTCGTGCCTCGAATTTCCTGCTTAGTAAGCTCAATTTAATTCATTGATCTGCTTCTTTCGATAATTTACTCCCATTTATATTAATTAATTGTTCATTATGTAATTATGTTTCTTTTCCAAAATAGATAACGCTGGTAAGTTACAGTTGACATAAATTGAAAACTGGTCACAGAGGGCTCTTGGTAGAAACAATATTCCTGTTGGAGGATTGGGCACTGCACTGCTTGAAGCCACACCCAAAATAACTTCAACAAACGAGGTTCCAGCTAGAACCACCACGTTTTCACTAAACAACAACAACAACCCAGGTCTTCCCAAATTCACCCAGCGACTAGGGAATGATTACAAGCTCATCAATCCATATTGATCTGTCTTTAATAGCTCCAAGCCTTTTCGGATGAGCGATCACAACCACATATGCAGATTCGGAAAA
>Ga0247808_10001159_pt1 | contig 12766 bp, 9 predicted proteins | sample UWRJL089202R1_FD_179914 | JGI IMG/M metagenome (GOLD analysis project Ga0247808, IMG submission 179914) | Plant litter microbial communities from Arlington Agricultural Research Station in Wisconsin, United States - UWRJ-L089-202R-1 | ecosystem: Environmental > Terrestrial > Plant litter >... | reverse complement strand
AATGTGCGTGCCGCCCTCTGGTAATCATTTGAGGTGTATAATAACTCCAAAACACTCTTTTGATATCAAAAGGAATATCAATTGAACCCTCTGCCACTGTCAGATAGCCTTCGGAGGAGTCGCCGATGGCTTTTAGTTCAATTAATGTTGGTTCTGTAAAACGTTTCATAATACTATCGGTGGATGACAATGAATAGAGAACTGCCAAATTTTCTTTTAAAAGGCAAATAGCCTTCCCACTTTGTTAATTTATAAAATATATAATTCAATACAAGAGGAGGTAATTCTACATCAGACGTCACAACTGTATTTGAAAAGATCATCAATTTTAAACGCTGCAGTAAACGAATCATTAAAATCAAAGGTGAAAGCAGAAAGGGCCAATTCCAATGGTCTATACTTTTATAGCTTACTTCTGAAAGCCGCAGCATCTTTTCAACTCTTTTATAACTCCAGCGTTCCTGAATACCAACGGTACGGTCATGCATTCCTTTGAATAAATTTCCCGCGGGCAGATTAAGGATGAGCTGACCATTTGGTTTCAGCAAACTCCATAAACTATTTAATACTCCTGGAAAATCATTATCTCCTACAAAGTACAGCGCATCATGGCAAACTACTACATCAAATGATTGCAAAGGATAATGAAGAAGTACCTCCTTCAAATCCAGTAACGCAATATCTGCCTTTGTTTTTTGGCGGCTACGTTGCACCGCTTCCGGTGAAAGGTCAAATCCCTTTATATTTTGAAAACCGTTACGCTGCAAATAATGAATTAAACCACCTGTACCACAAGCCGCATCAAGTATTGTGATTGCTTTCGTTTTGTGTTTTTCTCGAATGACACATAAGGTTTGCTCATGCAATATTTTGTACCACCAAAGCTCCTTTTCAGCCAGATCCATTTTCTCGTATTCTTCTGGTCTGTCTATCATGAATGATTCACTATGGTTCTTTTATGGAAGAAGAAAAATTTGTTTTTGCCTGATTATGAAGCACCATTTTTTTCACCACAAACTGCGGTGCTACACCTGAGCTCAATATAATTTTGCCGACATACTCACCGATCACACCCAGTACCACAGCATTAAAGCCGCACAGTACAAATGAACCTGAAAGAAATAATTTCCAATTCAAAGAAGGTGATGATTCTCGTAAGCTCCCTTCCAAAAAATAAAGAAATGCTCCCGTACCAATAATGATCATGATCAATCCGATAAACATAAAAAAGCGGATCGGCCTGATGGAATGATTCAGAAACATACTCATGTAAAGCGAAAAAAGCTTAGCCAGGTTATAATTAGATTTGCCTGAAGGCCTTGGGTTATGCTCTACCTCGTATACTCCAATATTGCTTGTAATTCGTAAAATCAATCCATCGACATAAGGACTCGCACCTTTATACTTCACGATTTCTTCTACGACATCTTTTTTTATGATTTTAAAACTGGATAAGTAAAGAGAAATGGGTTTATTCAATACATAAGAAGCAATCAAATTGGTCCATTTGCTTCCCATATTTCTGAACCAGCTGTGGTACTTTGTTTTGTATTTTGAATACACCACATCGTAATTACTGACAACAGCCTCTTTAAATAATTTTTTGATCTCGGAAGGAGGATTCTGAAAATCATCGTCTATAATGACGGTATAATCGCCACTGGAAGCATTTAAGCCGCAGATTACGGCATTATGTTCACCAAAATTATTGCGTAAAGCAATGTAATTGATAGCTTTATCAGCATAAGCTAATTCTTCACAAATTTCTCCACTCGCGTCTTTGCTGCCATCGTTTACCAATACTATTTCATAATCATAGTCCTTCATCTCCTGTTTTAGAGAATCAATAAGTGGCCTGATGGTTAAGGCACTATTGTAGATCGGTATGACAATTGAAAGCTTCATTCTTAATATACTTACAGAAAAACGCAATATCTTACAAAAGAGTTACATTAAGGGCAGATAACCAACAAAAAGTAACCCTATTTGAGTATGTTTTTTTTGTACCAATACTGAAATACAACATAAGCCCACCAAAGGTGTGGATCTGCTTTAATCTTCCCTCCTTTCGCAGGAATCATGGTTTTGGCAAATTCCGGATGAAAGAGTCCTTGCTCTCTAATGAAGTCTGACGTCAGGGTAGTACTCATGAATGATTTTATGCCTTCGTTTTTGTATAAATAATCCTGAACAGGCACATCAAATCCTTTTTTCTTACGCGAAATAATGCTGGCAGGAAGCATATCCCCAAAAGCATCTCGGGCTATCTTTTTCCGTCTCAAGGCATCGATCTTATAAGAGGAAGGCAGGCCCATGACAAAATCAACCAATCTGTGATCCAAAAAAGGAACCCTCACTTCAAGCCCACTTGCCATAGACATCATGTCTGTCTTGTAGAGCATATCTCCTACCAACACCGTGTTGAAATCTGACCGGAAGACGTCATTCAATCCTTTATCATTTGCCTGAATGTCTTTCACAATTTCATGTTTCCTGGCTTTCCAACCTCCCGTTTCCTCGTATACCGATGGATCCAATACAGAGATTAACTGATCAGGCTGCGTCACCAGACACATGGAGTAATAACGATCGATGCTGTTCTTGTCCTTCATGGCATTGAACTTCTTTACCCTGCGGACCAGATTACCCCACTGACTGTTTCTGCTTTCCCTGAGGAAAGGGGAAAACAAATTAAATAAGGCCAACATCTTTTTGGGATAATCGCCTGTACGAACTTTCAGCTCTGCATCATGCTTATTATATCCTCCTAACAATTCATCTGCTCCGTCTCCGGATAACGCTACCTTCAGGTACTTTGAAGCATTCTGACTTAGGATAAACAATGGAAGCATGGCCGAATCCGCAAAAGGCTCATCGATATAGTCCAGTGCTTTGAATACATTATTTTCAAAATCAAGTTCCGTCAATTGAAAGACATGGTGCTTTGTATTAAAATGTTTGGCAGCTTCCAGTGCATAAGAACTTTCATCGAACACCGGACCCAATCCTTCATAGCCGATAGAAAAAGTATGCATGTTGTCATAATGTTGAGCCGCTATGCCAGAAATAATAGATGAATCAAGCCCGCCGCTTAAGAAGGAACCAAGCGGCACATCAGCTACAAGGCGGTCTATTACCGATTGTTCCATTAATTTTTTAAATTCTGTTACTGCATTTTCATACGATAAAGAAGCACCTTGCTTACTATTGTAAACGGGCAATTGATAATAGCTTTGTTGTATCACTTCCCTGTTTTTTATTTTCAGGTAAGTGCCTGGTGTTAATTTCTGGACACCTTCAAATACGGCATGCTGAGGTGGAATGTAATTAAACTGAAAATATTGCTGAACACTTGTTTTGTCTAGAGTTCTCGGAATATTGTAAGCGACAATACTTTTCATTTCCGAAGCAAACAAGATTTTATCTTCATCCTGATAATACAGTAAAGGCTTAATGCCATAACGATCTCTGCAGAGAATCAACTCTTGTTCTTCCGTATCATAAATAGCAAAAGCAAAAAAACCAACCAGCTCTTCAAAGGCTTTTACACCCTTATAAATGTAACTTTGCAACAGCACTTCTGTATCGGAGTTGGTATGAAACGAAACACCTTCCTTCAACAGATTTTCTCTGATGGTTTGAAAATTAAAAATCTCTCCATTAAAAGAAATCACATAACGCTGACTTTCGTCTTTCATCGGCTGATTCGATCTGGAATCGGTGTCAATAATCGATAGCCTGCGATGTCCAACTGCGTAACGGTCTTCGATATATGTACCTCTTGCATCAGGGCCTCTTTGAGCCAGGCAATCCAGACTTTTAGCTAGATTGATCATATAAAATGCACCTACCTGATTGAAGGCTAAAATTCCTGATATTCCACACATATTGATTCGGTGTTCAAATTCGTTTACCTTGCAGAAGCGAATTATCTTCGTTTCTACGGTTACTGAAATTTACCAAAAAAAGTTGCAAGTGCGCATTTATCTTACAGTTGTTCTTCCGTTATTACTTCTTACGTGTTTGAGCTCATGCAAAAGCTCAAAGACCAGTAATACCAGAAATCCTAAAAACTATCAGAACAATGCTTCAGCCGGTTCTTCCAGGTATAGACAGAACAAAAAAGAGGATAAGAAAGAGAAAGAGAAAGACAACAAGAAAGAACAAAATCACAAAAAATCTTCTTCCTCCGATGAGGTGAAAAAACTTATCAAAGCAGCACGCAGCTATACGGGTACTCCCTACAAATATGGAGGCACAAGCAGAGCAGGACTTGATTGTTCTGGATTTACATCGATTTCCTATCAATCCATTGACGTCACCCTTCCACGTACTTCTCAATCTCAAAGTACCATAGGAGAAAATGTCGACTTAAATGACATCCAACCAGGAGATCTTGTCTTTTTTGCCGCTACCAAGAACAGCAAAAAAATCACCCATGTCGGCCTGATAACGGAAGTGGATGGCAGCCGTGCCAAATTTATTCATGCTTCTACGCAGTTGGGTGTAGTGGAAAATGAACTCCTCTCCGGTTATTATTACCCTTTGATCGTAAAAATACGTCGGGTATTATAAAAATTGGGAATTAATGAAAATGCCTCTATCTTTGTGGCTCTTAAAAAGGGGGATTAGCTCAGCTGGCTAGAGCACTTGGCTGGCAGTCAAGGGGTCATCGGTTCGAATCCGATATTCTCCACGAAAGGAAGTCAATGAATCATTGGCTTCCTTTTTTGCTTCTACAGGAAACATTCAAAGCTTCAATAAATTTTCTTAGCAGTTAATAGTCAGAGATTTTCAAACCTATTCTATTTTTCGGTTTTTTTTATATCTTTATAACTTAGAACATTCATAAGAGCTTTGCTTTTTTAAGGGTTTAAATGTCGAAGTTAAAAAACATCATTAAGCAGCTTTCTACAAAGGATTATACTGCTATTTACGAATCGCTCCTTAACAGCAATGCTGAGAAATCAGCCTATCTGTTAAAGTTTATGCGTGAGAAACAGCTCTCCGATGCTAAAATCATGGAGGAGCTGGAAGTCAACAACAACGCTTACTATACCCTTCGCTCAAGACTGAATCAAAAGATTGAAGAATACCTTTTGGAGCAAATGGAAAGCCCGAGGACCTCTTTGATTAAAAAAGTAGCGACCATCAATGAGATCATTTTCACCAAGAAGAAGACCATTGCCGTTGCAACGCTGAAAAAACTAGAAAAAGAATTGCTGGATTATGACTTGGCCAATGAGTTGACCATTGTCTATAAATCGTTAAAAAAACTACTCATACATAGCCCTGAGGATCATTTTCACTATTCTCAGTTGTATAACCGCCACGTCGCTTATATGCTGGCCCTGGACAAATCGGAAGATTTGCTGGCCAACTATTTTAAGAAATACGGGGAATACATGATGGGTTTTGATGAAACAGATAAAATGGGACTTCATCTCATGAGAGAAGAACTCATCAATGTCTCTAATCTGTACCAGTCACACCGCTTATTCGTTTACTCTTCATTCCTGAATGTTTTTCATCAACTGTTCATTGAACCGGAGAAAAAACTGGTCAATGATTTTGAAGAACTGTTTGATAAAATACAATCGACTTTCGATTTGTATTACCTCGATTCTTCTTACTACCACTTAATCCTTGTATTGGAGTACTTGCGTTTTGAGTATTACATATCGATTGGTGAACATAAGAAAGCCGAAAAATATTACGAAGACATCAACGAATCGTTAAGTTCTCTGTTGACGAACTATAGTCTTTACACCGCCTCTCCTGATTTCTTGTTGAGTAAGTTAAATTACCATCTGAAAAATGGCACACAGACAACGATCTATGAAGAGAACAAAGGCCTTTTCGAAGACTTTGAAATCAACAAGAAAAACATCAACGAGTATTTGATTTATATCCTCTACCGCAGCATTTCATGCTATCATGCAGACAAGTATGAAGAAGCGTCTAAATGGCTGAATCAATTCCTGAACGACACCAGCATCAAAAAATATCCATACATCTACATGGAGACCAAGCTGGTATTGGCTTACCAATATTGCTTGCTAAAAGATCAGGATTTATTTGGTCAACTGGTCAACAGCATTCAACGTCAGATCAGATTATTAGGCAAAGAGAATTGCCTTCACGTGGTTTTGTTCATTAAGATTTTGAAAGTCTTGATCAGTGAAAACAGAAAAGAGAAAAACAGTAAATTATCTTTGCTGGTGAAGAAATTCCAAAAATCATTGCCGAATCGTTTTAGCCCACTATCCTACCTCAACATTGAGGAAAAATTAGGTTAGTTGCTTAACGTTCTCTGTTGTCTCCTTATAGTTTTTTCAGGTTTTCCTGGCTCAATGGTTTATTAAGGTACTTTACAATCAATTTATTTTTCTTGGCTTTCTGCATGTCTAACGGATTCAGTGAAGAGGTTAGCATGATGATTTTACTATGTTCCCTGGTAGACTCTGATAGTTTTTCAAACTCATCTAAAAATTGGAATCCATCCATAAGAGGCATGTCAATATCTAAAAAAATGATCTCTGGTAGAAATCCTTCTTTGGATTCGATGGCCAGTTTTTCCATGTTCTTTAAAAATTCAATCGCGCTCTTCGCTCCTGTATGTACAAAAATGCGATCACAGATGGATGCGGATTCGATCATTTTCTGATTGATGAGATTATCAATCTCATTGTCATCGATAAGCATGATCGAATGGTACTTGTTTTCAGCGTTTTTCACTTGATGATCGTATAAATTTCTTGTCCTGGCAATTTAAGTATAAAAAGGTGAAAACATTACATCTTAATTAAAATTTATCCCCTGAGCCAAAGGCAGGTCTGTGGAGTAGTTGATCGTATTGGTCTGACGGCGCATATAAACCTTCCAGGCATCAGAACCCGATTCCCTACCGCCACCGGTTTGCTTCTCTCCTCCAAAAGCCCCGCCTATCTCTGCTCCGGATGTACCAATGTTCACATTGGCAATGCCACAGTCGGAACCGGTGGAAGAAAGAAAACGCTCCGCCTCACGAATGCTGTCTGTGAATATTGCAGATGATAGCCCATACAAACTCTCATTCTGAAGGTCAATGGCATTCGCGACATCGCCCTGGTAACTGATGATGTATAAAATCGGAGCAAAGGTTTCTTCCTGAACGGTCTTATAAGAATTTTTCGCTTCCACGATGGCCGGACTCACATAGGCGCCTTTATCATACACACCACCGCTCAATTTCTTGCCACCGGTCAATAGTGTTCCTCCTTCTTTCTGGCAAGCGGCGATCGCTTCTTCAAATTTCACAGCAGCGGAGTCGTCAATCAAAGGACCAACAAGGACACCTTTATCCAATGGACTTCCAACCGGAAGTGAAGCATACGCTTTTGTTAAGCGTGATATTAATTCAGCCCTCACCTCTTCGTGCACGATGACACGACGCGTAGACGTACAACGTTGTCCGCAAGTACCGGCAGCGCCGAACACAATGGCACGTGTCGCCAGATCCATGTTGGCTTGCGGTGTTACAATGATGGCATTGTTACCGCCCAGCTCCAGCAAAGACTTCCCTAAGCGTGAAGCTACTTTTATGGCTACGCTTTTGCCCATGCGTGTTGAACCTGTCGCTGAGATCAAAGGAATGCGTTCGTCTTCTGATAATTTATTTCCGATATCAGCTCCACCGATGATGAGATTGAACACCCCTTCCGGTACATCGTTTTCTTTTAAAACATCTAATAATATTTTGTGACAAGCGATGGCAGAAATCGGAGTTTTTTCAGAAGGTTTCCAAATGCACACATCCCCGCAAACAGCCGCCAGCATGGAGTTCCATGCCCATACGGCGACAGGAAAATTAAAGGCGCTGATGATACCCACTACACCTAAGGGCTGGTATTGCTCTAACATACGGTGCAAGGGACGTTCCGATGCAATCGTTAATCCATACAATTGTCTGGAAAGTCCCACAGCAAAATCACAGATATCAATCATCTCCTGCACTTCACCCAAACCTTCCTGATACAATTTGCCCATTTCTAAAGTGACTAACTTACCTAAGGCTTCTTTATGCTCACGTAATTTTTGTCCATACTGTCTGACAACCTCTCCACGTTTCGGTGCCGGCCACAAACGCCAGGCTTTAAAAGCTTCCTGTGCCTGCTGAACTACCGCTTCATAATCTTCTGCCGTCGCCATGTTCACAGCAGCAATGATACTTCCGTCAATGGGTGTATGAGAAACGATAGCATGAGAACCATTCTTTGCTCCTGAAAGCAAACCTGTGTAATAAGAAGGGTTGGCCTGCGGATCAATGCCTAATTCTTTAAGTACTGCGGAGATTTCTTGTGCTGTTGTCATGTCTGTTCGTTTATCCAAATTATATTCTAAACCATAAGTGTTGTCGAATCATGGTAAAAAACAAATCGGTGCCTTATGTTAAAAATAAAGCACCGATTTATCAATGATTGTGAGTAATTACCAGCCCAATCCTACGAATTGTTTTTTACCGTTAGGGTAAACGCCTTCTACCAATACTCCATTTCCAGGAAGAATCTTATTCAAAATGGCTTCTACATCTTCCGGCGTTTGCACGATCTTTTTATCGATGCTCGTAATGATAAAGCCTTCTCTGATACCTGCATCTTTCAATAAGCCATCATATAAGCGATATACTTGCGCACCACCCTGAAGACTTAAATGTTTCTTGTCGTCTTTACCTACTACTTGCAGGTCTGCGCCAAGCTTTCTCTTGATGCTGGCTTCTTCTTTCTTCACGATTTTATCTTCACCCAGCTTGTTTTTCAATACCGCTGTACCTTCCATCTTCTCTCCTTTTCTCAGGTAAGACACTTTCAATTTATCACCCGGTCTGTAGCGGGCCACAGCTTCCTGCAAACCGGAAGAAGTATAGATCTCTTTGCCATTGATGTGTGTAATGATGTCACCTTCTTTCATGCCGATTTCTTTAGCGGCACTTCCGTCATTGACACCGGCAACATATACACCACGTACATAATCAATGTTCTTTTCCTTGGCTAAGGTTGTCGTCATGTCAGCAATGCTTACGCCCAGCAATCCTCTTTGTACTTCTCCATACTTCAGGATGTCATCAATTACTTTTTTCACTAGATCAACCGGTACAGCGAAAGAATATCCTGTATACGAACCTGTCGGAGAAGCAATCGCTGTATTAATACCCACCAATTCTCCTTTCAAATTAACCAGTGCGCCTCCACTATTTCCCGGATTCACTACTGCATCTGTTTGTAAAAAAGACTCTACTGCGAAATTGCTTTTCGCGCGTAAGATGTTGATGTTTCTCGCCTTTGCGCTGATGATACCGGCAGTCACCGTAGAATTCAGGTTGAATGGATTACCGACGGCTAATACCCATTCTCCCACCATGATGTCGTCAGAGTTTCCGTATTTTACAAAAGGTAAATTTTTATCGTCTATTTTCAACAAAGCCAGGTCCGTTGTAGGATCGGTTCCGATCAATACGGCTTCGTAGCTTCTTTCATTATCTAAAATCACTTCGATTTTCTCTGCACCTTCTACGACGTGGTTGTTGCTGACAATGTATCCGTCTGCCGTAATGATAACTCCTGATCCGGATGCTTCTTTTCCCTGGCCGCCAGGGTTAGGCCCGCCGTCTCCATAAGGATCACCGAAGAAATACTTGAAAATTTCATCATTGGAACCTGTACCCTCTGCTACTTTATAGTACGTCTTAATGTGCACCACAGCCGGAGTAACCGCTTTGGCAGCATAGATGAAATTTAATCCCTCCGGTACTTTAGCAGCCATGTTGCTGTCGGAAGAGAAGTTGGATAAATAGTAATCTTGTTTTTGAGCGACCGTTTGAAACACAGGTTGCTGAACGAAAAAATGGTAGCCTCCTAAGGCAACAACTGCTCCCAGGAAAGAAGCTAAAATCAATGAGACGAATGGTTTCTTCATCATAATCAAGGTGTGTTTATAGTACTAAGATAGTAGACGTATTAACGATCCAGCTATTGCAAAATTATCATAAGGACGTTTATAAGTCCACAGTTTCTTTCACAATTACTCTGACCTCTATCGGGAAAATCGGACCAGAAACGATTAAGGCTTGATTTCAAGACGCTTTGTCTGATTTCTGCTTGTTTTAACTTCTTCACAATCAAGTCAGATTGTCATTCCTTCCGATTTTTTTGTCAAAATATACTTTTTTTTAAGCCAGATAGTTGCTTTATGTCTCCCCAAGACGTAATATTGCACTCCAATTAATTCTTCCTTAGCTCAGCTGGTTAGAGCACATGACTGTTAATCATGGGGTCCTTGGTTCGAGCCCAAGAGGGAGAGCACAAACCACATCCGTAAACGATGTGGTTTTTTTATGCCCTCATGTAGGATGTGGAGAGCGGAGAAACAGAGCGGAGAGCGAACCACTGTTTCTTCGCTCTATTTTGTTTCTTTGTTCTAATCAGGCCGTCCAGCAATCCTAATAGACTGCTATACCTATCCTATACTAGTTTATATTGGTTAGATTATTAATTTTAGACACTTGGTGAAACAACAATCATAGGCTATTACCACATCTATATATAACGTGACACCAATGGATATAAACACGCCCACTACAATAACTCTGCAACCCAAACAGCATTTCGAAATGCTGGACGGATTAAGAGGCGTTGCCGCCCTGGCTGTTGTTATATTTCATTTCATGGAATGGGTCTATACCGATCCCAGCCAAAACTTTATCGGCCACGGTTTTTTGGCGGTCGATTTCTTCTTTTGCCTTTCGGGATTTGTGATCGGATATGCCTATGATCATCGCATTGCAACAATGGGTGTTGTCGAATTTTTAAAAGCAAGAGTCATCAGGCTGCATCCGCTTGTCATAGCAGGGTCCGTATTGGGCCTGCTCGCATTTTTATTCGATCCCTTTGGCGGCCATCTGGAATTGTACAGTACCGGTAAGATCATCCTGGTATTTTTATGTTCACTACTGCTTATTCCTTTGCCTGTAATTGCTGACCGTGGATTTAACCTCTTCAGTTTCAATGCACCTTCATGGTCCTTGTTTTGGGAATATGTGGCCAATATCATGTATGCCCTGGTGCTTTATAAAATCAGCCGACGCTACCTACTTTTGTTAACTATCCTCTCAGCGGTGGCGATTTGCGTGGTATGTTACCGTGCAGGCAATTTATTGGGCGGATGGAGCGGCCCAACCTTCTGGGATGGGAGCGCCCGGATCTGCTTTTCTTTTTTAGCGGGACTGCTTATTTACCGTTCCAACTGGATCATTAAAAATAAGCTGGGGTTTACCGGTGTAGGCCTATTATTGTTGCTGGCTTTCATCATGCCCTTCTCAAAATGGAATTGGTTATCCGAACCTGTGGTCGTACTGTTTTACTTCCCCTTGCTGATCGCTTTAGGCGCAGGGGCTACCTTGACTCCCAGCTTAAAAAAAGTTTGCACTTTTTCAGGACAGCTCTCATATCCATTATACATGACGCATTATGCCGTGTTATGGATGTTTGGCAATTATTACGTCAGCCATAAGCCGGCGGCTATGCCATTAACTCTTATCGTTATCACAGGAATAATTCTGTTAGTTGGAGCAGCGTATTTAGTCATGCTAATTTATGATGTGCCAGTAAGGAAATATTTTCAAGACAAGCGAAAAGCATTTTTCAACACCACTAAGCTCTGAGCCTACAAACCAGTCTATAATTGTTAGTATGATACGATACCCTTTTTATTTTTGCTAACCTTATAAAGCTTATACTGATTTTCCACCTTCTCTTTTTGATATTAAACTGATCAAGAAGAAACAAGAGCCGTTGCCTTCTTGGCTATTCTGCTGATTTGTCTTACCGCTTTAGAATTTCTGATTGCCCATTATAAATCGTTCTGTCTGATAAGAGGATGTCTTGCGTTAGGGATTGAGCCATTGTTTGAGCTCTCCCGCCAAATGAGTCTGCGATAACTAAAAAGATTGCATGGCGGGAAGCGAGTGGCGAAAGCCCGGCCCGCAGGGAACGCCCTCATCAACAGGCCCGTACTATTCTCACAATTGTAAGTATCATTCCAACACACCCATTCCTCAAATCTTAAACTATACCTCATCAACTGGTTTAAATGGCTGAGAAATAAACAGAATCAAAATTTCTCACAAAAACAAACCCTACCAACTTGATCAGTCAATAGGGTTGTAGAATTATTCGTAAATTTTTAATACCTATTTATCCGTACGGAAAACATAGTCCCAGAGTGGGGAAGAAACTCCATAAAGCTTGGTGTTATCCTTGTAGTGGTGTACCGCGTGGCTTACCCATAATTCTTTGAATGCATTTTTTGGCGGTGGATATGCATGCACAATATAATGTACAAATAAATAAGCCGCGTAGCCTGTTAAGAGGCCTGGTAAAAAGCCAAATACAGAAGTATTTATCAATAAATAAATAATTATAAACAAGAGCGTTGCAATGACGATACTCATCAGCGGAGGCATTGCCAGACGTGTTTTATCCTTTGGATACTCGTGGTGCACACCGTGAAAAGCATACTGCATTTTTCTCTTCCATTCTGAAGTTGGATTCATGTGAAACACGAAGCGGTGAAGTACATATTCCATGAATGTCCAGAAGAGTAGTCCTCCGAAAAACAGCGCGACAACAGCGCCTGTTCTAAGGGTGGTATACTGTATGGCTATGTATAGCAAGCCTAGAGAGATAAGGATGAATAAAGAAATAGGAACAGAAATATGTGTTCTGCTTAA
>Ga0247808_10001157_pt1 | contig 12771 bp, 14 predicted proteins | sample UWRJL089202R1_FD_179914 | JGI IMG/M metagenome (GOLD analysis project Ga0247808, IMG submission 179914) | Plant litter microbial communities from Arlington Agricultural Research Station in Wisconsin, United States - UWRJ-L089-202R-1 | ecosystem: Environmental > Terrestrial > Plant litter >... | reverse complement strand
GATTTCGGAAGGTGTGGCTTTGGAGAAGGAATTTTTGCACAGGATTGCCAACATTATGACAATGATGAACGAGACGGTGGCTTTGGATGGCGAAAGAATCCAAACGGTTAAAACCAGACTTCGTACGGCAATTGATGAATTGAAAGTGAACTTGGACGACAATCGTTTTGAGCAGGAATTGATTTTCTATCTTGAAAAATATGATATTACGGAAGAGAAAGTTCGTTTGGAAAACCATTTGAATTATTTTATCGAAACGCTTGCCGGAAGTGAAGCTAATGGTAGAAAACTTGGGTTTATTACGCAAGAAATGGGTCGTGAAATCAACACAATGGGATCGAAATCCAATCACGCTCAAATGCAGAAATTGGTGGTTCAGATGAAGGATGAATTGGAAAAAATCAAGGAACAGGTTTTGAATGTTCTATAAGCATTTAATCCTGCAAGGTTTTTAAAACCTTGTAGGTATAATAAAGCAGACCTACAAGGTTTTAAAAACCTTGCAGGAACGTAAAAGCAAAACATAATGACTAACGGAAAATTATTAGTTTTTTCAGCACCTTCGGGATCCGGAAAAACCACGATTGTAAAATATTTATTGGCCCAGAAAGAGTTGCATCTCGATTTTTCGATTTCGGCAACTTCGCGCGAAAAAAGAGGAGAGGAAGTGGATGGAAAGGATTATTATTTTTTATCTGCGGAAGAATTTCAGCAAAAGATTAAAGAAATTGCCTTTGTAGAATATGAAGAGGTTTACAAGGACAATTATTATGGTACTTTGAAAAGCGAACTCGAACGTATTTGGAACGAAGGGAAACACGTGATTTTTGATATCGATGTGATTGGTGGATTGGAAATCAAGCGTCAATTTCCAGACAAGACTTTGGCGATTTTCGTGAGCCCGCCTTCGGTTGAAGAATTGGAGCGAAGATTGCGTTTCCGCCAGACCGAAACCGAGGAAAAAATCCAGATGCGTTTGGCGAAAGCCGAAAGGGAAATTGCAGAATCGCATAAATTTGATGTCATCTTGAAAAATTATGACCTTGAAAACGCCAAAACAGATGCTTATAAATTGGTGTCGGATTACCTTAAAATGATTTAAAAATATTCAACACAGATTCCACAGATTAGCACAAATCATCTGTGAAATCTGTGAAATCTGTGTTTAAATGAAAATAGGATTGTATTTTGGAACGTTCAACCCCATCCACGTTGGTCATTTGATTATTGCGAATCATATGGCTGAAAATTCTGATTTGGAGCAAATCTGGATGGTCGTGACGCCACACAATCCGTTGAAAAAGAAAAGTACCTTGCTGGATGATTACCACCGACTTCAGATGGTGTTCCTGGCAACAGAAGATTTCCCGAAAATAAAACCTTCAGACATAGAGTTCAAATTACCCCAACCGAATTACACCGTAAATACCTTGGCCCATTTGCAGGAAAAATTTCCGCAACACGAGTTTGCCTTGATTATGGGCGAAGACAATTTGAATTCCCTCCAGAAATGGAAAAACTATGAAGTGATTCTGCAAAACCACGCTATTTATGTGTATCCGAGGTTGAATTCTGGCGAGATTGACAGCCAGTTCATCAACCATTCTAAAATTCATCGCATTGGAGCTCCCGTGATCGAACTTTCATCTACGTTTATCCGCGAAAGCATCAAGAACAATAAAAATGTGGTGCCGATGTTACCGCATAAGGTTTGGGAATATATCGACCATAATTTGTTTTATAAGAAGTAATAGATGACACTTCACTTTAGAATATTTCATGCCTTAAAACCTAAAGGCCGGAATCTGACTTTTTCGGAGAAATTGAGCAGTTGGGGTTTGTGGATTTCATTATCGATAGGAGTAGTATGTTTTCTACTTCAGAAAACATCTCTCGAAAAAGCAAATGATTATTTAATATGGATAGCTCTTCTCGGTTTCTTGGCACATGTAATAAGTATGTTTGTTAGAATTGGAGAGCATGAAAATGTAAATGGTTACTTTGATGGAAATATTGTTTTCAAAGACAATTATATGGAGATTCATAACCAACACTATTTGTATGAAAAAATAGCTAACCTAAAGTTTTCGATTGGTGATTATTTTGGAAAACCCACTAATAATTATAGATATGGTCCAATGTATAAAAACGGAATTTCAAACTACATTTCTTTTACAATTGATGGTGATGATAAATTTTTCAATTTTGAATTAAATTCTGAATTTATAATGGATAAATTATACTATCATTTAATTGATGTAATTTGTCTTGAAAAAACAAAATATCAACGTAGCTATTTAGATATGATTCCTAACAACTTTAGGGATTATTCCGTTTTTAAAAATTTTATTATCAAACTAATAGAAGAAAAGAGGATAGATTGCCGAGAAGGACTATTAATTCATGGTTATGATTCAGATAAAGAAGCTACAGAATTAAGACAAAAACACTGCTAAACGATATCCAAAATAATAAAAATGAGTCAACTCCTCCGACAGCAAATAGAAAAAATCACGCCCTTAACGGATGGTGAATTCGAGTATATACTGTCGCATTTTGTTCCGAAGAAATATAAAAAGCACCAATTTTTAATCCAGGAAGGAAATGAGGTTTTAGATGATTTTTTTGTTTTGGAAGGTTGTCTTAAATTGTACCATACGAGTCCAGACGGAAAAGAACACATCCTGCAATTTGGACTTCCGGATTGGTGGATTTGCGATTTCAATGCCTATTTCAACCAGACAAAAGCCACCCTCAACATTGATTGTATAGAAGATACCGAAGTACTTTGTTTATCCTTATACAACCGTGAAAAAATCTGTTCTGAAATGCACAAGATGGAACATTTCTTCCGCAGAAAATCGAATGCGGGTTATGTTGCCCTACAGCAGAGAATCCTCTCGATGCTGAACAACAATCCGCAACAGCGTTATGAACAATTGTTGCAACTGAATCCTATTTTATTCCAAAAAGTTCCTAAAAAACTGATTGCTTCCTATCTTGGCGTTTCACGCGAAACCTTGAGCAGATTCGGTTCGTAAGCAAAAAGTGATTTTCATCACACCAAAATGGTGACATCCGTCATCGTCAGGAAAGCTGTTTCTGTCGAAATTTGCAGTATCAATTTTTAATCATACTTATGAAAAAATTACTCACTTCAGGTTTGATGGCAATTACTTTATTTGCTATCGCCCTACATTCAGAAGCAGGAATTGCACAAACTAAAAAAGCTAAAAAAATGGAAAAGAAAATCTTATTTGTGGTTTCGAGCCATGACAAAAAAGGAAACACGGGCGAATCTACAGGTTATTATTTAGGGGAAGTTTCCCATGCCTGGGAAGTGTTGAAAGACCATTACACGATTGATTTCGTAAGTCCAAAAGGCGGAACGCCTCCGGTTGACGGGTTTGATTTGAGCGACGCGGTGAACAAGGAATTTTGGGAAGATGCGGTGTATCACAACAAAATAAGCAACTCGATGAAGCCTTCGGATGTGAACCCGAACGACTATGTAGCGATTTATTATGCAGGTGGTCACGGAGCGATGTGGGATTTTGCAGACAACACAGAAATCTCCAAAATTGCAACAAAAATCTATGAAAACGAGGGTGTGGTTGGAGCCGTTTGCCACGGCCCGGCTGGTTTGGTAAATATCAAATTAAGCAACGGAAACTATTTAGTGGATGGTAAAAAAGTAAACGCCTTTACCAATGAAGAGGAAATTGCCGTGAAGTTGGAGAAAGTAGTGCCATTTTCTTTAGAAACTAAACTGATAGAGCGCGGTGCGAAATTTGAAAAATCAGGCCTATGGCAAAAACACGTAACGGTTGACCAGCGATTGGTTACGGGACAAAACCCACAATCGGCAAAAGGAGTTGGGGAGGCTATTTTAAAAGAATTGAAATTGTTGAAGAAGTAAAACTAAAAAGTATAAAAAAAAGCCTAAACAGAAACGTTTAGGCTTTTTTGCATTTTATTATTTCTTGATATTTTCCCGGATCTCTTTTAGTGAAACATCTACCAAAAGTTTTCCGTCTCTAAAAACTTCCTTAAGCTCACCTTTGGCTTCTTCTTCCCAAGAAACTTGGTCGATGAGTTTATAGGTGTTGTTTTCTAGCTCGATTTTCATCAAACCTTTGGCAGATTTTTTGGTTCCATCATCCGTAATTGGGTCTTTGAAGATGGCTCTTCCTTCGCCGTTTACCTCGCCATAAGTGGCTTTCATAGCAAAACCAAAAGTATCGCGGGTGTTGTATTGATAGGTAAACGAACCGATTCCCAAAACCACATTCGTAGAAGCAAAACCTTTCTTTTTTAGTTCTTCGCAGATTTCGGTGGCCCTTTCGATGGTAATGCTATCGCCATAAATCGCTCCGATTTGCGGAATCAATTCTTTGTAGCCTTTATCGTTTGTAGTGCCTCCGAAGGTTTCCCATAAAAGTTCTACAACACCTTTTCGTTCTTCTTCCGTTTTTCCGTTTGGATTACCACATAAGATTAAAATTGGATCGCCACTATCAGGTCTAACCACCACTTTTCCGTCTCTTCCGGCAATTTTTTCTTTTAACCTTGGCAGATAATTCGTGAGTACTTTCCATAAATCCCATGTGTCGGAAACGATGGAGACAATGCCTTTTGGGTAGACTTCGTTGATTAATCTTTCGAATGTTTCGAACTCACCTTCTGTTGTACCCATACACATAACAGAATGTTCGGTTGCAGGAACAGAACCTCCAACTAATTCCGTATCGGAGTTGGCATTGTAGTATTCTTCTAGGAAATCAATCGCAGGAAGATTGTCGGTTCCTGTGAAGCTCAACAAATGTGCTGCTGCAGAAGTTATAGAAGCTTCGATTCCGGCCATACCACGCATGGAGAAATCATGTGCCTGCCAATCTACAAATTCAGGAACAGAAGAGGTTTCAGAAGCATAACGGTCTAGAATCTTACGGTATTCCTTAGCGATTGTTGCAGAAGTACAAGGCATCCAGACAACGGCAGAAAGTAAAGTTTCGAAGTAATTCGTAAGCCAGAAAAACTCAGGTTTTGTGTTGAACATCGTAAACATTGGCACACGTACCGGAACATTGGAGCCTTCTGGCAAGGCTTTGAAAACCATCGGGATATAACCCAAATCATGCAAATCCTCGATGTGTTTTGTTCCCACTTGGTTTTCGCCCAAATAATTGTTGATTCTTCGGGCATATTGCTTTACAACTTGTTCTTTTGGTTGTTTGAAAAAGTATTCTTCAAAATCGTGCAGGATGTATTTCTTGATAAAATATTGCAGTCCGAAGAAAACTACTTCTTCTACATTTTCGATTCTTGATTTTCTTGGCGTCCAGTTGGAATATACTAATGTTGTGCCATCTGGATATTGTCTTCTGTGGTCAACTTTGTAACCGTCTGTTAGTAAGAGTGGGTTCATTTTTATGGTTTAAATATTGTTTTTATTATTTCTGTTGCGAATTTCCGATCGAGTTCTTTCATCTCTTCGCTTAAATTTCCATATTTTAGAAAACATTCGCTTTCCCAGCGGGTTTTTCTTTCAGTTGAGATATTGGGTTCTGATGCTATCAACTCTTTTGCCCAAATCATCCAATGGTTATGGATTTTTTCTGAAACTAATTCGAGTAGTTCATCGTTTTCATTTCTTCCTTTTTCATTTGTAGGACATTAATAATCCCAAATTAGGCCTTTTTCATTTAGCCTATATTGAAACTTTTGAGTATCACCAAAGGTTTCATACTTTTTATAATTTTTATTTATAATCTCATCATAAGCCAAGAACATTTGGTTGGAAGCGATATTAAAAGGCATTCTTCCGCATCCTGTACATAATCCTGGAATTGTTACTGTTTCTATATTTGGGTTATTGATACAAGCTATTAAAATTGCCTTCATGGCTAAATAAGCATTTACGGAAGTTGCAATGTTAAAACTCATTGGGACTCGCATTGTTGGAGCAGAAATTAAAAAAGGAATTTCACTATCTCCTGTTTCTAATGTAATGGTTCGTCCAATTAAAAGCTCTTTTTCGTCGAGTTGTGAAATTTTTTCTTGCAACTCATCTTGCAGATGCCAACCAAATCGCTCTGATAAATGCCAATCTAATCCACCATCCATGAACCCAAATGAGTTTGCAGGACTTACCACAGCATCCGCTTTTATTTTTGTAATGTCTCCTTTAATGATAGTGACATTTTCGCATCCTGAAAAATCATCTTCCCATGAATTGCCAAGCTCATCTTCTAAGTAAACCAATTTTATATTTAGCATGTTAGTGAATTTTAAAATTGAATATATTTTGCAGGGACGTGATCTGTCAGCCAAACCCCATTTTCTGATTGGTAAAATTTATAACCGTCTTTTTGCATTTCGGCACTGTTCACAATTAAAATGATAGGATTTCCTCTTCGGCTTCCAACTTTAGTTGCCGTATCTTTATCATTGCTCAAATGAACATGCTGGCGACTCATTTTGAGAAGCCCTTTTGTTTTGATTTCATCTATAAATTTTTCTACAGTTCCGTGGAATAAGGTTTCGGGTGGAATAATTTCTATTAAAGCCAAATCAATAATAACAGAATGTCCTTGGCTTGCCCTGATTTTAGTTTTGTCGTCATTGAAAGCAAATCGTTTCTTGTCGTTTGTTGAGACGATCTCTTCCAGACTTTCAAAATCGAGTGTATTTCCTTTGCTATTCATTTTAGATATAAAATCAGACACCAAAGCCCAACCATTTTCATCCAATTGTAAGCCTATTTCTTCAGGTTTATGTCGAAGCACTAAACTCATAAAAGTGCTTATCTTTCTTTTTTGTTGTTCGTTCATTGTTTTCTTTTTAAGCTAATAAAGCTTTGTATAAATCATAATTTTCATCGTCAAAGCAGACAAAAATTATCTTTTCAAATTCTTCTTTTCTATGAAATTCCTTTACTGTTTTGATGGCAATTTCGGCGGCTTTGTCTTTTGGAAAATGATAAATACCAGTACTGATATTTGGAAAAGCAATTGTTTTGATGTTATGCTGAAGTGCCAATTCCAAACTGTTTTTATAGCAATCCTCCAGAAGCTTTTTCTTTTCTTCTTTGTCGCCATTCCAAACAGGACCAACCGTGTGAATAACATACTTAGATGGGAGATTTCCGGCTGTTGTAATTACGGCTTGACCGACATCACAACCGCCTTGCCTATTCCTGATGGCAATGCATTCCTCTAAAATCTGTTTGCCACCTTTTCTGTGAATGGCGCCATCAACACCTCCACCACCAAGAAGTGATGTATTAGCAGCGTTTACAATTACATCTGTGGTAATTTCAGTTATATCTGTTTTTTGAATTTCGATCAAAGTACTTTTTTGAATTAAATTAGATTCTAATTTATCACACAATTCCAAAATATCATTTTTTCTTGCCAATTGATTTATCCACTTTTCAGGAATTGCATCGAAGCCATAAAGTAAGCCGGCCAATCCTCCAGCAATTGCAGCAGTTGTATCGGTGTCGCTACCTAGGTTTACTGCTTTCAAAACTGTTTCTTCATAAGAATTCGAATTTAAAAAACACCAGAAACTAGCTTCCAAACTGTGCAAGACATAGCCTGTGGAATGAATATCATCACTTGAAAGATCTGAAATTCGGTTATTTAAAATCCTATCAAATAATTGAACTTCTTTTGTGTTAAAATCGTTTTCGGATATAAAATCATTGACTTTCAATTGCATATTTTCATATGCTTTATTTTTGTTTTGTCCTTTTAAAATTTCCAAAGCATAAACAATGTAAATAAAACAAGCAAAAACCGAACGAAAATGAGCATGTGTAATCGATGAAACTTCTTTTGCCTTCTGATAAATTATATTCAGATTCGTTTCACGTTGAAGATAGAACGCTAAAGGTAGAATTCGCATCAGAGAGCCATTCCCATTGTCATTTTCTTCAAAACCACCACACAAAACAGGATTTGTTCCTTTAGAAATTTGAAAAATTGCTTGTCTTGTTGCAATTCCAATATCAAAAACACGACCGTAAGGCGTCCAGATTTCGGCATTACACCATTGTAAAAATTTGGTTGCAATATCTTCTAAATCATATCCTTTTGAAAGGCTTTCCGCAAGACAAAAGGCTAATGAACTGTCATCACTCCATGTTCCCGCAGGTTGATTGTGTGTTCCATATTCCAGCATATCAGAAACAGGCTTCGTTTCAAAGTAAGACCTGTTTTTGAATTCAACAGGAACTCCCAAAGCATCACCAACAGCCAATCCGAATAAAACGCTATGAACTGTTTTCGTTTTCATCACATTTCCAATTTTATAACTTCCACCATTTCCTCCTCAAATTCCCTAAAAGAATCTGTTGTAAAAATTCTTTCAAAAGCGTTCATCGCCTCAAAACCTTTATTGAAAATTCCGTGGCTTACGGCAAGGTATAATTTACCGGCATTTTTATTTTTTAATTCTTCGGCTAGACCGATAAAAGTGCCACCTCCGTCACAAATATCATCTACAATCAGGCAATCTATTCCTTGAAGATTGTCATCATACACTTTAAAACCAGATAATTTTCCGGTTTTCACGTCTCGACTTTTACTGCATTCCACGACATCAATTCCACCAAGATATTCAGAAACTTTGTAGATTTTTTTCAAAGCGCCGCCATCTGGAGAAATCAGCTTTACGTCGTTACCTATTTTTTTCAATACTTCGGCAATGAAAGCGTGGTTCGATATCACTTCGCAATTGTCTAGCAGGGCTGGAGTAACTTCAGAATGTGCATCAAAAACCGTGATTTTGTTCAGTTTTAGACCGTTTAAAATATCGGCATATACTTTTACCGATAAAGGTTCTCCGGAAATCATCACACGATCCTGTCGTGCTCCAGGAAAATACGGAATAAACACATTTATCAATTTCACTCCCATTCTTTTCAGAGCATCAACAGCCAAAACAAGCATGCCAAAATCATTGAATGAATTGATACGATGTGTAATCGTAATGGTTTCTAAAACATCAAAATCTGGTTTAATCTTAATATGAGGTTCACCACCTGAAAAAATAAAACTTTGGAATTCTATTTCTTTTTTACCAGCAAAGGGCTTGAAGTTATTGTCGAGATTGAGTATCATAATTTCTTATTTTGTGTAAATGTTACGCAAAGTTAAATGAAAATAATTTAGCAAACAAAATATTTAGTGTAAAAATTACGCAAACTTTATTTCAAAGTGAAAACCTTCCTCTTCTAAGGCGTGGTATTTTTGTTTATTGAACTTGAATAGTTTGGCAGGACGACCTGTTTTTAATGGAGAAAAGCGCTCCGTTTCTTCAATAATTCCGAAACTCAAAATCTTTTTTCGGAAGTTTCTTCGGTCGATTTCTTTTTCTAAAATTGTGCAGTATAGATTTTCTAATTCTGAAAAAAGGAATTCTTTGGGTAATAGATCAAACCCAATTGGTTGATACGTCAGCTTCGCTTTTAATCGTTCAATGGCTTTTTCTATGATTAAATTATGGTCAAATGCCAATTCTGGAATATTTTCAACTTCAAACCATTGTACTTTTTCCGCATCAGAATCGGCCTTGATTTGAAATTTAGAAGAATCTACCAATGCAAAATAAGCGACTGAAATTACACGGTTTCTTGAATCCCGGTGAACATCGTCGCCAAAGGTATAAAGCTGTTCAAAGTAATTTATCTCAACATTTGTTTCTTCTTTAAGTTCGCGTTCAACAGCTTCCTTCAACGTTTCATTTTCTTTAACCAAACCGCCAGGCAAGGCCCAATAGGCTTTTTCAGCACCAAATTTCTGCTGAATTAATAGCACATAAAGGTTGTTGTTTTGATAGCCAAACACAATGGCGTCAACTGCAATTCTGATATTTTGATTTTGAGACATAATTAGGAATGCGTATTTTTTACACAAATATAAATATTACTTCTGTATGAGTTGTTTTATTTTTTAATGATATCCGATTTCTTAACACACCTTTACAATTTGTTCTCCAACACCTTTCGTAATTTTACTCAAAATCTTAATTATCATGCAAAACTTCGAATTATTCACCCCTACCAATTATATTTTTGGAAAAGGACAAATACAAAAACTTTCAAAAGTAATCCCTCAAGGAGCTAAAATCCTTCTGGCCTATGGAGGCGGAAGCATCTTTAAAAATGGCGTTCACCAGCAAGTTATAGAGAGCCTAAAAGGCTATGAAATAGTTGAATTTGGTGGCATTGAGCCTAATCCCCATTATGAAACCTTGATGAAAGCCGTGGAAGTTATCAAGGAAAAAAACCTCGATTTTATTCTCGCAGTTGGCGGAGGTTCGGTAATTGATGGTGTGAAGTTCATTTCCGTTGCCGTAAATTTTGAAGGCAATCCGATTGATTTATTACAGAAAAAAGCTCCCGTAACAGGAAAGCCAGTTCCCTTCGGTACTGTTTTGACTTTGCCTGCTACAGGAAGCGAAATGAACTCCAGCACGGTAGTAACCATTGCTGAAACACAGGAAAAACTTTCCTTTGGAGGGCCGGCACTTTATCCGCAATTCTCCGTTTGTGACCCAACAACCATTTCCTCTCTTCCAAAAAGACAAATTGAAAATGGTATCGTAGATGCCTTCACTCACGTGATGGAACAGTATATGACCTATCCTCAGGATGCCTATCTCCAAGACCGAATTGCCGAAGGAATTTTGCAAACCCTCATCGAAATAGGGCCAAAAGTGGTAGAAAACCCTAGCGATTATAAATTGGCTTCCAATTTTATGTGGAGTTGCACCATGGCGTTGAATGGAATACTCAACAAAGGCGTTGTAACCGATTGGACCACCCATATGATTGGTCACGAACTAACGGCTCTTTACGGGATAGACCACGCCAGAACCCTTGCCGTTATTGCTCCAAACCTTTATTCGGTAATGTTTGAAACCAAGAAAGAAAAGCTAACCCAATACGGAAAACGCATTTTCAACCTAACAGGAAGCGACGACGAAATTGCCAAGGAAGCAATCAACAAAACCGTTGAGTTTTTCCACTTGATGGGTATGGACACAAAACTTTCGGAATATACCGAAGACTATAAAAAAGCAGCCGATTTTATTGTAGAACGCTTCGAAAACAGAGGCTGGAAAGCGTTGGGAGAAAAACAAAATATTACTCCAGAGAAAGTACAAAAAATCGTAGAAGCCAGTTATTGATATTGGTTAGGAGCGAAACGCTTGGGTTATTTCATCCCGAAGCTTCGGGACATGTTCCTGCCTTCCTTCCAAATCTTTTTATCCCGATAGCTATCGGGATAAAAAGGATTTTCCCTCCAGTCAGGGCTAAAGGAAATCTTTAGGCATTCTTTAAACTTCTGTAATCTTTGTCAAATCAAAAGGCGCTCCTGGAATAAATCCTGGAGCGCCTTTTTCAAAACACCAAAAACAAAATCTTAACTAACTAAATTATTTTTTATAGCGTAAACAGGATAACCACTTCGCTGTTTACAATTATATTAACGTAGAAGATTTTGCTACATTGTACTGGCAATCACAATTTTGAGTTAAAATTTAGACCCTCAAATACATTCTTGGGAGGTAAATTCGGTGTTCTTTCTAGTATTTTAAGTATTTTTGAGGCTTATTAGTAATTTACAAGTACTAAAAAACCAAAAAATGACAGAATATCCAAAATTTGCAGTAATCGGTGGCGGAAGCTGGGCAACAGCAATCGCTAAAATGTTATGTGTAAACCTGCCCGAAATAGCCTGGTATATGCGAAATACTGATGCAATCGAACATATACAGCAACACCATCACAACCCCAATTATTTGAGTTCTGTTGAATTCAATATCAATAAATTAAAACTTACCAGCGACATCAACGAAGCTGTCGCCTATGCTGATTATATTGTATTTGCAATTCCGTCGGCTTTCTTGAACGGCGAATTGCAGAAACTTACAGAAAGCCTGAAAGGAAAAGTAATATTTTCTGCCATCAAAGGAATCGTACCCGAAACGAGCCTAATTGTGGGTGAGCATTTCCACGAAAAATACGACATCGATTATGATAATATTGGTGTCATAACAGGACCTTGTCACGCTGAAGAAGTCGCATTGGAAAGATTGTCATATCTAACAATCGCCTGTGGTGATGCCGAAAAGGCGAAGATTGTAGCCAAATGCTTGTCCGGAAATTATATCAAGGCAAAAATCACAGATGATATTATTGGAACAGAATATGCGGCAATGCTGAAGAATATTTATGCCATTGCAGCAGGAATCGCACACGGTCTGGGTTATGGCGATAACTTCCAATCGGTTTTGATGAGCAACGGCATCCGTGAGATGAAGAAGTTCATCAAGAAAGTCCACAAGATGAAACGTAACATCAATAATTCGGCTTATTTGGGCGATTTATTGGTTACGGGTTATTCAGTATTTTCTAGAAACAGAATGTTCGGAAATATGATTGGTAAAGGCTATACCGTAAAATCAGCGATGATGGAGATGAGTATGGTTGCCGAGGGTTATTATGCTGCAAAAAGTGCCTACCAACTGAATCAGGAGTATGGTGCCACTACTCCGATTATAGATGCCGTTTACAGTATTTTATACGAAGGGAAAGAAGCCAAGAAAGTATTCAAGAAATTAACCGACAAGCTGGATTAATCCAAATTCTAAATCAAACGATATGAGCGAAAGATGGAAATACCAATTGAAAGTAGGATTGCCTTGGGGCGTTTTTATGACGGTTTTTATGGCGTTGTTCGGAATGGGTGATAAGCC
>Ga0247808_10001156_pt1 | contig 12779 bp, 9 predicted proteins | sample UWRJL089202R1_FD_179914 | JGI IMG/M metagenome (GOLD analysis project Ga0247808, IMG submission 179914) | Plant litter microbial communities from Arlington Agricultural Research Station in Wisconsin, United States - UWRJ-L089-202R-1 | ecosystem: Environmental > Terrestrial > Plant litter >... | reverse complement strand
GTACAGCGCGGCAGCCGTCTGCTTCGACAGCTCGACGGTGTCCTCCTTGTCGCCGCCCGGCTTGCGCAGGTCGAAGGAGGTGGAGTCGTGCCCGCCGCGCGTGACCGCGCGGCGCACCGAGAGAGCCATCGCGGCGGGCAGCGCCTCGCCGAGGGACTCCTCCCCCACGTTCTTGTAGAGGGTGAAGAGCGCGTTGCGCTCCAGCAGGTACGTCTCCTTGTACGGGCCGAATGCGGCCATGGACGCGTGGTGCTTGTGGAAGGCGAGCGAGCGCGGCTCGTAGGCGAAGCGGTAGCCCTTGAGGTTGAGTCGCCAGCCGAGGTCGACATCCTCGAAGAACATGAAGTAGCGCTCGTCGAAGCCGCCGAGCTCGTCGTAGACGCTGCGGCGCACGAACATGGCGGACCCGGTTCCGAAGAGCACGTCGGCGCTCTCGTCCGGCCCCTTCGGCACGGCCTCCGCCGTCATCGGCTTGAAGCCCATCCCGTACCAGGTCATGGCCGAGCCGATGTAGTCGACGAGGTTTCCCTCCCAGTCGAGCACCTTGCTGGCGACGGCGCCGATGCGCGGCGACTCGCCGAACTTCTCCACGGCCGCGCGGATCCAGCCGGTGTCCGGACGGGCATCGTTGTTGAGCAGCGCGATGAACTCGCCGGACGAGGCGGCGACACCCTGGTTGCAGCCGCCGGCGAAGCCCTCGTTGCTCGGGGAGATGATGAGCTTCACGTGCGGGGCGGCCTCGCGGATGCGCGCTGCACTGTCGTCACCGGAGGCGTTCTCCACAACGATGATCTCGAGCCGCTCCTGCGGCCAGTCGATGGCGCCCAGGTGGCCGATCGCCTCGAGCGTGTCGTCGGTGCCTCGGAAGTTGACGAGTACGACGGAGACGACGCCGGGTCGGATGTTGCTCAATTTACATACCTCGTTCGTGGTGTTGGACACAGGAAGCCTAACAAGGGCGGCAATCCGCTCCCTGATGGTGTGACAGTCGCGGGTGCGCCACGGCGTATTCGCTACCTAGCGGCGCAGGTGGCCGCGGTGGCGTCCCCGGCCGGAGCCGGATGGGCGAGACCGCTGAGTCCGAGAGCAAGGAGGAGTGCGGACAGCACCACGGTACCGGCGATCCACGGCCAGACCGAGCGGGTAGTCAGCACGGAGACACGCAAGGACGCGCGGACAGGCAGAGCGACGAGGACGCCCACCAGCCCGACGAGCACGACGGGCAGGGCGAATCGGGATTCCGGGGCCGAGACAGCGAGCGTCGCCAGGCACCCCAACCAAAGCACGAAGAGCATGGGTAGCAGGGGCGACTTTCGCATTGACGCCGTGCGGACGGCGGCGCGCACGAGCGCGAGGATTCCGATGGCGCATACCGCGATGACCAGCAGCGTGAGTGGGCTGAACGTTCCAGCCGGCTCCGCGTAAGGCGTGATTGGAGCCCAATGGAGAGTGGCGGCGACCTTTTGTGACATGAACAGAATAGCTGCAGGCAGGTTGCCGAGGAACGACGAAGCGAGCTCCCCCGAACTCGCCGGAATGCGTCCGACGACCTCGCTCGCGTAGTCGGGGCTGCAGAAGAACAGGCGGGGGTCTGTGCCGGCGAACGGCACGGTGTCATAACGAACCGTAAAGCTGGCGTACTGGGCCTGGATATTGGTGATCAGGAAGGTATCAGTGGGAAAGACGGAGAACGCACGCACGAAGACGTGGTTCACGACCACCTGCGGGAACAGCGCCGCTGCTGCGCCGAGAAGCGGCAGCCACGCTGAGCGCCAGCGATAGACAGCCCAGACGAGCAGGATCAGAATGGCAGGCACGAGATGGGCGGGCCGCAGATTGACAGCTGCCGCAAGCGCGCCCCCGGCGAGGATGCTCGACCACCATGGGCGTCGCATGAGAAGAACGATTGCGACGAGGAGAAGCGCAGCCGCCCACAGATCCATTAGTGGATACGGGGCAAAGCCACCCAGGACCAGCACCGCAATGATCGTCGAAACCCAAACGTGGGTCGGACGCAGAGCGACGACTCTGGACGCGATTGCGGGGACGATCACGGCCCCGACAAGGGAAATGAGAACAGCGTTCTGAACGAGTACGGCAACCCCGCTGGCGTCGTCGCCGAAAACCCTCGCCACCAGCGCAGCGGGTGAGTAGACGAAGGCAGACAGCGCGCCGCGAATGCCGAGTCCGCCATCGAGGTAGAAGTCGTCGAAGCGCACGACAGCCTTCGCGCCAAGCCAGTACATCTGCGCGTCATAGAAGAACGCGGCGGCGGGGCCGCGGAGCAGAGAAAGGAAGAATCCCACCACAGCCGCGGCCAGCGCCGATCCACTCGGGGTAGTGAGGAACCGCAGCGCGCGGTGCTGCTTGGGTTTCCTACTCGCCGTTACGGAGGCGGAGGAAGTCATCGTAGTTGCGGATGTAGTCGGCGTTGTCGTACCGGTGGGACGCCAACACCAGCAAGACTGCATCCGGCGAGTAGCGGTACTGCGTGCCCCAGATCATCGGCGGCATGTAGAGCCCTTGGTCGGGTCGGTCGAGCGTGTATTCCTCGCGGTTTGTGCCATCGTCGACGATCGCCCTCACCGAGCCATTGAGGCAGACCAGGAATTGCTCGCACTGGTGGTGTGCGTGGGCCCCTCGAGCCTCGATCGACGGGACGTCGTAGACCACGAAGAAGCGCTCGGGATTGAACGGAACCTGATCGTTCATGTCGCCGGCGACGAGGGAACCACGCAGGTCGACCGCTCGCGTCAACTGGTGCAGGGATACTCCCTGCACGTTCCCCTTCGGCCGTTCCTCTTCGAGAACGGGGGCGGGCTCCACCACGGCCGGCTGGCTGATCGTGTTCGCGTACCCGGTGATGCGAGCAGGGTTGCCGACGACGATCGCGTACTCGGGCACGTCACGGGTCACGACGCTCCCAGCGCCGATCATGGCACCCTTCCCGATTGTGACACCGGGCAGGATCGTGGCGTTGCCGCCGATAGAGGCGCCCTTCTGCACGAGCGTCTTCGCATAGCTGTCGGGGTGCTGCCCGCTGCGGGGGAACATGTCGTTGGTGAACGTCGCGTTCGGACCGACGAAGACGTCGTCTTCAAGCGTCACACCGTCCCAGAGCTGAACACCGCACTTGACGGTTACCCGGTCTCCCACGACCACATCGTTCTCGACGAACACTCCATCGCAGATGTTGCAATCCCGCCCGATCACGGCGCCGGGGAGGATGTGCGCGAACGCCCACACACGTGTTCCGTCGCCGACAGACTCCGATTCATTGAGTGCATGCGAGTGTACGAAGGCGTTCATGGTGTCTGTCCCTTGTCGGAGATGTCCGTTGTGCCATTCAACGGTTTGAATATCAGGCGCCCCCCGACGAAGGTCAAGGGTGTCGTGACCACGAGTACGGCCAGGCTGGTGAGGAGGAGCGCTACGACCCCCTGCGGATCAATGAAGTGCACGATGACCCGGCCAACAGCATAGATGAACAGGTACCAGCCCAGGAAAACTGCGATCCGCTTGGCAGTAGTCCCGCCCTGGAATACGAAACGGGACGAGCCGAACGTGACCCAGACGAGGCCGACGAGGAAGGCGATAGTGAAGGCCAGTCCGGAATCGATGAACAGCCCCAGACCCACGAAGATCGCGTAGGTGATCAGCGTGTTGAAGCCTCCGACAACGAGGAATCGTGCGATCTGCGAGTTGAAGATCCGGTCCTTCACTTATCGAACGTCTCGTGCTGCATGATGATCGATCCCGGCCGGTTCTTCGTGTTCTCGAAGGTGCGCCACACGTAGGTACCGACGATTCCGAGAGCGAAGAGAATACTTCCCGTCGCGAAGAGCAGGACGATCATCTGCGGCGCGTACCCGGGAACTGGAATCTGCCCCCACAGGGCCGAGAAAAAGACGATAAAGGCGATGAGGAGGGACACGGCGGATCCGAGAATCCCGACGAGCAGGATGATACTGATCGGAAGGCTCGTGAACGAGAAGATGCTGTCGAGCAGGTAGCCGATCTTCTTGTTCATCGACCAGGCGCTCTTGCCGTGCTCGCGCTCCGCGCGGGAGTACGGCACCTCGACTCGGCGATAGCCGAGCCAGAACAGGAGCCCGACGAGGCTCGAGTTCGACTCCCCGAGGTTGGCGAACTGCTGGGCGACCTGTCGTGTGCATGCGAAGATGTCGACGCCGCCCGCCGGCATTTGCGGCTGCACGAGCTTCCGGTACAGCGACCAGTACGTGCGGGAGAGTACGCGGGAGACGAGGGGGTCGCGGCGCGCGAGGCGCGTGCCGATCGCGACGTCGTAGTCACCGGACGACAGCTTCTGGAAGAAGGTCTGCACCAGCTCCACCGGCTCCTGCAGGTCCGCAGCCATCGCTGCGACGTACTCGCCGCGGGCCTGGAGAAAGCCGGTTCGAATGGCGGCGAACGAGCCGAAGTTCCTCGAGTGCGAGATGAGCTGTGATCGCAGCGAGGTCGCAGCGAGCAGCCTCTTGAGCACGAGGATCGAATTGTCGGGTGAGCCGTCCACGACGAAGACCGCTTCGGTCTGTCCGCCGAACTGCGCGTCAAGCCATTCGAGCCGCTCCACAACAAGGTGCAGACTCTCCTCGTTGCGGTAGACGGGGACGATCACCGAGTAGAGAATCGGGGTGTCGTGTTCGACGGCCACCGGCTGCAGTTCCTCTGTCATTGCTTAGAGCTCGGCCAGCGCGGCGCAGACGCGATCGATCTCCGCGTCCGTCAGCTCTGGGAAGAGGGGAACCGACACAATGTGCTCCGCAATGCGCTCGGTGACAGGCAGTGTCCATTCGCTGCCGCTCGCGATCGGCTGCAGGTGGTCGGGCGTCGGGTAGTGGACGTCGGTCTTCACGCCGTGCGCGTCGAATACCGACTTCGCCGCAACGCGGTCCGAGACCTCAACGACGGCTAGGTGGCCGACGAAACCCTCGTTGGCGGTGTTCACCATCCGCGCGTTGGGGCTCACGGCGCTCTCATAGCGGGAGTGGATCTGGCGTCGACGCTCGTTCCAACCGTCGAGAAGCGGTAGTTTGGCTCGCAGTATCGCGGCCTGCAGTTCGTCCAGGCGGGAGTTGCGTCCGCCGCTCACGCTGGTGTGGTACTTCGACGTCCACCCGTACTGGCGCAGTTGGCGGAGGCGGACAGCGGTTTCGTCGTTCGAGGTGAGCACCGCGCCGCCGTCTCCGAGCGCGCCCAGGTTCTTCGTCGGGTAGAAGCTCGTTGTCGACACGTCGGCGATAGAGCCGGCGCGCCTTGCACCGACCATCGCGCCGAGCGACTGGGCGCAGTCCTCGAGAACGCTGATGCCGCGGGCATGCGCCCATTCGACAATCTCCTCGACTCCCGCCGCGGTGCCGAAGAGGTGGGTCACAACGATCACCTTCGGGGCGGCGTCGAGCCCGTCCACCGCTGATGCGATGGTGGCGGCGGTCAGCAGCATCGACTCGGGATCGACGTCGGCGAAGACCGGGATGGCTCCGATGGAGCGTGCCGCGGTCGAGGTATATCCGCCGGCGTTGGCGGCGGTCAGAACCGAGTCGCCGGGCTGAACGCCCAAAGCCGTAAGACCGAGCTGCAAAGCATCTGTCCCGTTGCCCACCCCGACCGCGTGCGCGGTCCCGACATACGCGGCGAGCTCGACTTCGAAGGAGTTGTGCTCGGGGCCGAGCACGTACCACCCGCTCGAGACGACGCGCGAGATCGCCTCGTCTATTTCGGCGCGAATTGAGGTGGTTCCTCGACCGAGGTCGTTGAACGGTACCGGCGACTCTGAATTCACATTGCTCACGATTTTCTTACTTTCCTTCGCGCCGTCCGCTGGACGACAGCGGTAACGGCGACGGGCAATAGGGCTGACAGTGTGCCAAGCGCGAAAAGCACCCAGCTGATCGAACGTCCAGGAGTGCGATACTCCAACTCAAGCACATAATTTCCCTCCGGCAGGTCGATCTGCACCACGCCGAGCGAGCTTCTCGTCGGCGCCAGCGTGACGCAGTTGTCCGTCGCGCTGCACGCCGTCGCTGTCCAGCCCTCGTAGTACGCCTCGTTCAACAGGACGGTCCGTGGTTCGTCGAGCGCCACGTCGTAAGAGAGATCACCCGCCGAGTACCCCGCCGGAACCGCCGAGACCGGACCGCAGTCAGCCGTCTTGATGCAGAACTCGAGGCCGGAGGAACTCGGCGCCGCCGCATCGTCCTGGGAGTAGACAAGACCGGGCGCGGCGAGGAAAACGCCCATGCCGACCCGTGTGTCCGGGTCGGTCAACGCCTGAAGCAGCTGGGCCTGTGTCTCGGAGCCCTTGAGATTGAGGTAGCCGCCCACCGCGCTCTCATTCGTGTAGAAGACGCGATTCCAGCTGACACTGTAGATGTCGACATCCGTGTAGACCTCGCCAAGGGGAATCCGAGCCGGCCGCTGCAGAAGCCCGTCGTCGGACACACGACGGGCGAGTAGCTGATCCACGGTCTCGCCGTAAGTGACGCCCTCGGCGGGGACGCGAACAGCGTTCCACGGAGCCTGGGTCGTGTAGGCCCACACTCCGCCGGATGCGATGGTCGCCACGAGCAGCACACCGACGACAGCCCCGCGCCAGGACGAGCGAAGCGGGCTCCAGATCACGACGACCACGATGATCGCGAAGGCCGCAGCGAGGATGACGAATCCGGGCCGCCACTCGTAGGTCTCGAATGGACCCTCTCGCCCGACGATGAACATCGCGGCGACAAAGAGTGCAGCAGCGACCACGGGGATAATCACCCGTCTGGTCGGTCGCGACGGACGCGTTCGGGACTCGAGAAGGTGGCTCAGCCCGGAGGACGCGAGCAAGATCACGGAGAGGATGAGGAACGGTTTGAAGTCGCTCATTGTGAAGCGGCTGAGGCTCAGGCCAGGCAGCGACTGGATGGCATCGAACCAGGGCAGGAAGGGGATCCCGAGCAGGATCGCTGGAATTCCCAGCGCCAGACCGGCTTTCGTAGCCAGGTCGCTCCAGCGCGCGAAGAAGGCGAGCAAGAGCATGGTCGCGGGAACGAAGAAGGAACGCATCGAGATGTCGTTCGGGAGCTCGGCAGAAGAATAGCCGTAGAGCAGAGTGCCGACCATGCCGGCGGAGAAGGCGGAGGTCTCCGGAAGGCCAGCCGCCGAATCCCCCTGCGAGAGAACGTAGGGCAGCAGCCTCGGCATCGAGAGGAGAATGGCGCTGATCCCGGCGACGGCCAGCGGGATCAGGTACGCGGAGGCTTTCACTCGCGTGACGATCTGGTGAACCGCCACCCAGACCGCTCCGACATAGGCCGTGGTGACGATCATGCCCGGGTAAATGCCGGTCGTCGCCTGCCAGAGAATGAAAGCGGCCAGAGGGACGCCCCACCAGGTTCTCCATCGCCACGTCGGCGAGAGAACCAGGAACACGAAGGGGATGAGCGCGTAGGCCCTTGAGATATCGACGTGCTGGGCATTGCTGAAGTAGCCGACTCCGAAGAATCCGGCCGTCGCTGCTACCAGCGCGATCGGAAACGAGATTTTGAGCGACCGCACGAGCAGGAAGGTGCCGAAAAACCCCAGCGCGACGTACACCGCGGCCAGCGCGGCGGCGGACTGCAGCGTGAACGGCGATATCAACGACGCGATTCCGACCGGGAGGAACCAGGCGCTGTTCTGGAGATTGAGGGCTGCGGGATAGCCTGCCCAGACGTTGGGGATCCAGTCCAACGGAGCGAAGAAGCCACCCTGGCTCCACCAGAGATACGCGTCGGTGTTATAGCTTCCGAGGAAGTCCCATGGCGGGATGTTACGTCCGAGCAGGTACGAGCGGAGCACGAGCACCTCGAGCATCGTGACTACCGTGCACAGGATCGCGAGCCGAACGATACGCCTGCTGAAGAAGGCATGCTTCTCGCGTGCAGCGGTCGGTGGCGCATCTGCCGAAGCCGTCTCGGAGATGGTCTCCACGTTCATACCCTTCGCGTCTGGTCGCTCTCGCCAGGTTGACTCTGGGACGCAGACAACACCGGTAGGTGCTCGGCAACTACCCTAACCGAGCCGGCCGCTCGGAATTGATCACCACCCAGCGCTAGAACCGCAGAGTCCTCGAACTACGACACGGTCCCACGCTCGAAGGCCTGCGAACACTCTGCACCCGCACACACCTCGGCCGCTATCGGCCAACCAAGACTGCCGCTCTCCCCACCCGCAGCGAAGTACGCCGAACGCACCGCACCACGAACGACAAACGACCCGGCCGGCGACGCGTAGATAGTTCCGCCAGCGAACGACTGCGCCACCCGCCCCGGCAACGGATACGAAATCACAGCACTCGTCGGCAGCCCCATCGACCCCGTAGGCCCACCCGCAGCGGCATACGTCGCGTAGATCGGTGCTGCAACCGAAGTAGCGCTGCGGGCGTCGGAATACACGGCTCCGCCTTCGAAGCTTTGCGTGCAGCTAGCGTTCACGCACGTTGCAGCAGAAACGGGCCACCCGAGCGGTCCACTTTCCCCACCAGCGCGGAAGAAAGCGGTGCGCGTAAGGCCGCGAACAGTAAAGGCTCCGCGTGACGACGTATACACGGACGCCCCACCGGAGAAGGATTGAGCCATCCGGTCGGGTTGCGAGGCGCTTATAAACACGCTCGTTGACGGCGAGCCGAAGTCGCCAGTTTGACCGCCAGCTGCGGTGTATACGGCATTGATCGCCTGGGGAACAGCGAAAGTCCCCGGTGAGGCCGAATAGACAACACCTCGTTCGAAGGGTTGTGAACAACGACCCGCTCCGCAGCTTTCTTCCGCCGTAGGCCACCCGAGAGTTCCGCCCTCACCGTTCACATTGAAGAACGCCCGTCGGACTTCGCCCTTCACGAGGAACGTTCCCGCCGCTGAAGAGTAAATAGTCGAAGCGGTGCCGAAAGACTGTGCCGTACGGCCGGGGAGGGACGGGTACGTTAGAGTCCCCGTCGAAGGTAGACCCAGTGTGCCGGAGTAGCTGCCCGCTGAGCGATATCGGGCGAGAATCGTCCCGGTCACCGCGACGGCACCGGAAGACTTGTTCCAAGACACGACCGCAGACCGATAATCGCGCCAACACGTTGTTGATGCAGCCGAACACACGGAAGCGGTGACGAGAGCGCCGAACGCGCCCGTTGCCCCTCCGTTTATTCTGTAGAGCTCGTCCATCTCGAAAGCCGCCGAGGATCCGGTGGGGTCACCGAACCACGTGTTGTAGAAGACCCAGAAATTTCGGTTACCGTAGGCGCCGCAATCAGACGTCCCGTAGAGATTCGCCAGAGCTGCGTCGTTCGGGGTGTACGGAGTGTAGTTGTAGAGCGCGGCGGTCGCGTGATTGCGGATATTGACGGACCTCGAACCGCACGAGGCGGTCGGGTTGTAGGCGATTACAGCCGCCCCGGGTCGAAAGTTACCCCACAGATCTGGGGTGCTGTACCGCTTGAACTGCCACGCGGCCATATACAGCTGATTGTAAATTCCGTTGTAACGGGCGTCACATACACCGCCCGTGTTGTCCGGGCATGCGTAGCCCATTGCGCGCCCGATACGAGTGGCGCTTGGCGCTCGTGAAATAGAACCGGAGACCAGAGACTGTTCTTTCTGCAGAGTTACCAACAACACTTTCGCGCTGATGCCACAGGTCGCCTGGATCTTGTAAATGATCTCGGACGTGAGCTCGTTTGAGGCGCCCGCGTACGCTCCGCAGACAGTTCGATCGGCCGGTCGGTCAAAAGTTGTCGCGCGCAGGACGTTCAGGCACAAACCGTTGGTACACGCGCCTATGTTTTGGTCAAGAAATGACTGAATCTGCGGCTGTGTCATGGCGCCAGCATCGTAGAACTGGGCATCCGAAATGATGTAGCCGGGGTCGAAAGCGCTGCCGTCCAACGCTTCGACGGGCTGGGCTGGCGCGACAGCGACGATACCGACGGCGACAAGGATGGCGACCATCGTGGATCCAACAAGACTACGAAATGGAAGACCCATGCCGCTCCCCTCACCAGCGTTTAGTGTTCTGTGACGCGGGCCCTGAGTAGTCTCACTGCTTCACGCGTGCGTTGTTTGCGTAATTGTACGCGCTAGACCGTCTCTAGCTCGGTTGAAAAGGTTGCGGCGCGCGCAGCATGTCCGATCGGCGACGGCCCCCAAGAGCAACTGCGTGCCGGACGAATCTATAGCCGGGATGCGCCACGGACGCGGGTCCGCAGTCGGCGCAACCTCGTCGAGAGGAAGGCCAGCACTCGATAGCCGGCAAAGCTGCGAACTCGATCGACGAAAGCGCGGAGACGTTCGTTGTCTTCTTGGAGGAGCACACGCTCCTCCCGCTGCAGTTCCGCATCTCGATCCCGTGAAGCGATTTCTTCAGTCAACGAATCGATCTCAAGCCTGAGGGCGATGACGTCCTCCCTCAATGCATGCAGTTCTCGATAGAGCGAGAACTGCATATTCGCCTGATCCGCGGAATGCTGACGATATTCGAGATAGGCACCCGAAACCTTTTTCGCTCCCCACCCCGCGACAATCATTGACTGGAACAGCCTCATGTCTTCGGGACCATCCGACCTCGAACCGTATCCACCGACGGCTTCGTACGCGTCTCTGCGATACATCGAGGAACCATGGATGAAATTAAGGCCGCTGTCGAGAATCGACCGCGACTCGGCGTCGAAGTCGGGAAATCTACTTAGTCGGACGCCGTAGTCAAGCTTGCTGCCCCGAAACGACTCACGAAGAGAATCGTGAACTGCGGTCGCCCTGCTTCCGAAGAGCGCGAAGTCCGTATATGCGATCGCGAGCTCGCGGTCATCGACGAGCACCGAAAGGCACGATTCAACATAGTGGACGGGTATCCGGTTGTCTGCGCCGAGGAACATCACGGCGTCTCCGGTCGTCAACGCGATCGCCTTGTTGAAATGCTGATCGATTCCGAGGTTTTCCCCGTTGACGTTCACAGTGATGAGGTCGGGATACTTCCGTGCGTATCTCATCATGGTTTCAACAGAATCGTCGGTCGATCCGTCATCCGAGAGAAGAATCTCGTCGGGTAGGTACGTCTGCGCAAGGACTGAATCGATGGCTTCAGCCAAATAATGCCCGTAGTTGTGGCAGGCAATAACGACCGAGACTCTCAGACCTCGGCGTCCCCATTCCTCGGGGACACTGTCGCCGTTTCGACGCGATTCGCGAACTACGCCAATGTCGAGAGATCTCGCAATAGCGGCAATCTCCGACGCTGCTTCACCCTGAGGAGCGTCCAACTCCTGGTGGACTCTGGCCGAGGGGGCGAGCATGCGGAGCTGCCGCAATTGTCGGTCCGCTGCGACGAGGCGTTCGCGTCCCTCAAGCGCGCCGAGTGTCAATTCCATGCTGATACTCATGCCTTTCCCTGTACCCAAATCTCGTAGTCGTCTCCGTCGGCGGCAAGGGAGTACTTCATCTGGATGAGGGGCAGCCGGAGTGGAGCAGTCTTCGTGCCGCTCGTCACTTGAATAACGATCCCGCCGGAGTTGAGACTCTGGTCGATACGCGTTGGCAATACGAGCTCGTCGAATGTGCTCAGGGCCCCGGTCAGGTACACGACAACGAGATCGAATCCCGCGGTCGTGCCTGACTCGCGATATTCCTCAATGGAGAGCTGGACTATATCGCCCGGCAGCGTGATCGGCGGGTGGGGCAGCATGTCGCTGAGCTGCAAGCTCCTACCGATACTGCTCAACTTGTCGATTTCGCCCGACACAACACTCTCTAAAGACCCAGAGAACACATTCACCTTCCTACCGACAACACGTAGCCACTCGCATTCGCGGCACGAAGGCCACCCGTACTCGCTGAGAAATCGATAGCCGACACGCATACTCCGATCGGAACGATCCCGCTATTACCCCCGCGAGGCGTCAACGGTTTTGCACAGTCCCGTCGCGATTGCCAGAACGCGATGCGTGAAGCTTATTCCAGTTATGAAGAATGGTTCCACGCACGCGAACGAACCTGTTGCGGAGGATGCGTAGTGGGATTGACCAGCGCCAGCTACGACTCGTGAGCATCAAGCGGTACTGCGCCATAGCGTCCCGGTCGTCGTCCTTGTGCTCGTAGACCGCGAGCAGCTCGCGAATTTCAGAGACCGAGCCCTGCGGAAGGATGATCGCGGAGTCGTCGAGTCGGTCGATGACTCGCTTCTCAGATGCACGCCAGATGTCCGTGGAGTGCACGGTGTACGAGGTAGCGGCTCCCTCCCAACGACGGTAGATCGACGTAAGAGCCGGCAGGTCGTCTACACCGACCAGAAGCGACGACCGGAGGATCATGTCCCAGTCCTCGCAGACGTCGAGTGCCTCGTCGAAGGTGAGGCCCAGCTGCGAGAACAGACCGCGCGGGAAGGCCCACGACATGAACGGCGAGTGGTTCACCCGGAGGTGCTGGATCTGGTCGAAGGTGCGCGCGTAGGCCGAGTGCGGCCAGGACAGACTGCGTTGGCCCTCGAATCCACCTGTCCAGACCTCGGGCCGGGCGTTCTGGGTGGCGGTCTGCGCGCGAAGCAGCCGGGTCCCCGCCGTGTCGGAAGCCTCGTGGAAGCGCTCGACCCAGTCGGCGAAGAGCAGGTCGTCGTCGTCGAAGACAGCGATGTACCGGCCGGCGGCGACCTTGATCCCGGCATTGAGCGGTGTCGATCGGGTGCCGCCGACGACCTCGACGATGCGGATCCGTGTGCGGAACGACGCGGGCTGGCTCTCCACCACGCGGCGCACGCCCTGC
>Ga0247808_10001154_pt1 | contig 12782 bp, 20 predicted proteins | sample UWRJL089202R1_FD_179914 | JGI IMG/M metagenome (GOLD analysis project Ga0247808, IMG submission 179914) | Plant litter microbial communities from Arlington Agricultural Research Station in Wisconsin, United States - UWRJ-L089-202R-1 | ecosystem: Environmental > Terrestrial > Plant litter >... | reverse complement strand
AGGTCGCCCGTGAACACGATGGCCTCGGGCCGCAGGCCGGAGCGCTCGAGCTGCTCGAGCGCCTGCACGAGGTTGGCGTCGGTCGTCACCTGCCCGTAGAGCGGTCTGCCGCCGCCGAGGAAGTGGGTGTCGCTGATGTGGGCGATCACGTGCTGTGGAGCGGGGTACTGGCCGAGGGGTATCACCCGTTCAGGGTACAAGCCCTGGCCGACAATGCGACATTCCGTTGCAATCTGGGCGCGGCGGATGTCCGTGGCCGGGTGCATGATGGCTTCATGTGCGGGAGATTCGCTGTCGATAGGGAAACCAACGAACTGATCGAGGAGTTCGTCGCCGCGGGCGGCGACGTGCACGACTGGGCGCCGAGCTGGAACCTGGCCCCGACGCAGCAGATCCCCGTGGTGATCGAGAGCGTGAAGACGGGCGAGCTCGTGCGGCGGCTCGAGACGGCCCGCTGGTCGCTCGTGCCCAGCTGGTCGAAGACGGTGGCGACGAAGTTCCCCACCTTCAACGCCCGCTCGGAGACGGCGGCGTCGAAGTCCACCTTCGCCGCGTCCGTGAAGACGAAGCGCGCGATCATCCCGGTGAGCGGCTACTACGAGTGGCAGACCGACCCGGTGACGAAGAAGAAGCGCCCGTTCTACATCCAGGGGCCCGACGACTCGTCGCTCGCGCTGGCCGGCCTGTACTCCTGGTGGCGCGACCACTCGAAGGACGAGGACGATCCCGACCGCTGGGTGCTCTCCGCCGCGATCCTCACCTCGGACGCCGTCGACGAGCTGCTGCAGATCCACGACCGCAACCCCGTGCCGCTCCCGCGCGAGATGTGGGCGGAGTGGCTCGCCCCCTCCATCGAGGGCGACCAGGACTTCCTCGACGCCGCGGTGCAGGCCGCCCTGCCCGTGGCCGCGTCGCTGCGGGTGCACGAGGTGGCGCCGCTGCCGTTCCAGGGCGACGGGCCCGAGCTCGTCCGTCCGCTGGACGCCGACGGATCCTGACTCGACAGTTCGCGTCCCCCACCGGTTCGCGGCCTCGACGGTTCCCGGCCCTTCTGCACCTCCTCCGCGCGCACCCGCCGCGGCGAGCGCCTATCGTTGACGGGTGATCAGCAGAAGAGATGCGGCCCAGCGGCTCGATATCCCCGTCGAGATGGCCGTGCGCCACGAGCTCCCCGCGAAGATGTCGGACGCGGAGTTCGCCGAGCTCGAGCAGAACCCGCCGGCCTGGCTCGTGCAGTCCAAGGCGAACCGCAGCAGCAAGGCGCGCCCGGTCTGGGTCACCCTCACCTGCGACATCTGCGGATTCACCGACTCCGCGCGCCCGAAGAAGTGGTGGCCCGAGTTCACCTACCTGAGCTGCGACAACCACGACATCTGGGACCTCCCGGAGCCCAAGGACGGGCTGCACCGCGAGGAGTTCGACGACATCGGCGGCCGCTTCATCGGCGTCGTCGACAGCTGAGCTAGCCCGCGTCGCCCTTCTTCACCACCTTCACCCACCCCCTCTCCCGCTCGCTCGCCGCCCCGTCGAGCGCCAGCTGCCCGAGCAGCGCGCGCACGGTCGACAGCGACAGCCCGGCCCGCGCCGCCACGTCGGCGGAGTCCCGCGGCGCCCGGATGCTCAGGGCGTCGAGCAGCCGCGTCATGTCCGAGGTCTGCCCGCGGCCGCCCTCTTCGGCCTCCTCGACCCCGCCGTGGCCGCTCGTCGTGCCGGCGAGGGGCGCCAGCTGCGCCATCTCGGCCGCGTTGGTGACGCAGATCGCCGTGTACTCGCGGATGAGCCGGTGGCAGCCGGCCGACGCGGCGCTCGTCACCGGCCCCGGCACCGCCCCGAGCGGCCGACCGATGAAGGAGGCGTGGCCCGCCGTGTTGAGCGACCCCGACCGCCAGCCCGCCTCGATCACCACCGTCGCGCGGCTCGCCGCGGCGATCAGGCGGTTGCGCTGCAGGAAGCGCCACTTCGTCGGGGCCTGGCCGCAGGGCAGCTCGGAGAGCACGGCGCCGTCCTCCACGATGCGGGTGAGGAGCGCGTCGTGGCCGCTCGGGTAGAAGCGGTCCACTCCCCCGGCGAGGAAGGCGATGGTCGTGCCCTCGCTGGCTATCGCCGCCCGGTGGGCCATGCCGTCGATGCCGTAGGCGGCGCCGGAGACGACCGCGTAGCCGCGGTCCACGAGACCCGCCGAGGCCTCCATGGTGACGTGCTCGCCGTAGCCCGTGGCGGCGCGCGCGCCGACCAGGGCGATCGAACGGGGCAGCGCCGCGACCGCGGCATCCGTTCCCCGCATCCACAGCGCGATCGGCGCGTGCGACCCCAGGTCGTCGACGCCCGCCGGCCAGAGCTCGTCTCCCGGGATCAGCAGCCGCGCGTCCACCCGCGCGGCCTGGCGGAGCGCGAGCACGGCGGCGGACGCCTTCACGCGCGGCGTCCAGCGCTCCACCGCTTTCGTCGCCTCGTCGGGCGTCACCTCCTCGGCGCCCGCCTCGTGCAGCCGTCTCAGGAGCCGCTCGGGCGTCGGCTCGTCGAGCAGCAGGCGCAGCGCCTCGGGAGCGCCGAGCAGCGCGAGCGTGAGGCCGGCCATGCGGTCCCCCGGCTCCGCGACGCCCGTCCAGGCGGCGCGCGCGAACATCCGCGCCTGCGCGTCCCGGTCGACGTCCCTGCCGGCGAGCGCCGTCAGCAGCGGGGTGATCTCGTTCTCGCCGAGTCCGAACAGGGTCATGGTCACATCGCCTTCCGCAGGTAGAGCGCCCGGCCCACGTGGTCGGCGCTGGGGATGGAGTCGCCGTCGAGGTCGGCGAGGGTCCAGCTGAGCCAGAAGACGCGTAACCCGCGTAGGTTGTCAGGGAGCCCTCGGATCAAGCTGAATGCGCAAGAGCACGAGCTGTTCGCTGGTCAGGGCGGGCGCTGTCGCGACAAGGTGGGCGATGTAGCTGGTGAGGTCGTTCTGAGAGTAGGGCACATAGGTGAGCTATGCGGCGAGTCCGGCGGGGCGGCGGAATCCCGCCTGTGTTGAAATTGCCTATTGACACATGTTTTGTACTAGCTAGTATTAGATTCATGATTTTCAAGAAGTTCGAACCCACCCAGGCAACAGCGGCGGGCGCAGGCGTGCCCACCGTGCGCGTCAGGAGCGAGGGGCGCATCATTCTGAACGCCGCAGCCCAAAGAGCGTTCGTTGACGCTGAGTTCGTCACCCTGCTTTGGGAAGACGAGACGAAGAGGTTCGGCATCCAGCCAGCGGACGAATCAGACCCGGCGAGACTTCGAATTGTTCACTCGGCAAGCCAATCCACGATTACGTCGAAAGCGTTCGTGACAGAGCACCCCATCCCCTACGGCGAGCGCATGCGGCTCGAGCGCGAAGGCGACATGTGGGTGGCAGATACAAACCCCCAATAGGCATCCGGCATCACGCCGAATGAAAAAACCCCGCAACTGCGTCAACAGTCCGGGGCCGTATCCAAGATGATTCCCAACGAAAGGCAACATCATGAACAACCCCAATTCTACCCTCGCCACAAAGTCAGGCTTTGAACTGAACGAGGTTGAAGGCTCAGGCATAGTCGCCTGGGTTGGATCCGAAGACTCCTTCCACGTTCCCAGCGCTCAGGTTGCTCGCGAGGGAGCACAGGCGCTCATCGAGGCGGCTTCGGCGCTGGAAAAGGCGGAGCTGGAAGCCGAGGGTCGCGTGGTGTTCGATCTTGATCGAGGGTTGGCACGCGATCCTCGCGACGGAGAGTTCTATCTTGTCGAGACCAGCAAGCCCGGGCTTGGGGTGGCAAAGCGAAGCGTCCACCCGACCAGCGAACGAATGACAGTCGGAGAAGAGTGGGATAGCAACTTCAACGAGCCCACCAAGCGCCGTAAGCAGCCCGCCGAATTCTCATACCGTGTCGTCGCTAAGGTGCGTTTCCTCGCGGAGTGGTCCGACCTGTCGGGCACGAAGACCCTTCGGTACGTCACCGCCTAACCTGCACATCACCTGCCGCACGTGCGGCAGGTACTTGCCTTCATAGCTCAGTGGACAGAGCACGGCTTTTCTAGGGTCACGCGCGCAAGTTCGAATCTTGCTGAGGGCGCACGCACAAGAGAATAGGTTCCACATGACAACAAGCGCGGAGAACACAGACCTGGCGACGTGGCTCGACCAGCTGATTGCGGCCCACGACGACCTTGGCGAAGCCCAGCAGACCGCCTATCAAATGCTCGAGCGCAGGGAAGCCCTCTCGAAAGTCACACTCCACAAGTACCAGTGCACCCGAGGTTGCCAGATCGCACGTGTGGTGCAGATCGGTTCGACAATTCTCTGCGCAGTACGTGACTACAAGTACTCCCCCGGCATGAACGAAGCACGTTCTGTGCCCGAGGCTCGCAGGAAGAACACACTCAATGGCGACGACTGGTGGCCGGGACACGTTCACGATGTAACTGCGCTCGCGAGATGGGGCGATGCGGCCGGCATGGACATGATCTGCCGGCACGCTCATCGCACCGTGCTTGCGAAGGTTGTGCTGGCGACAATCGAAGGTGTGACCCCAGGTCACCCGGGGAAGCCGACACGTCTTTAGAACGCGTGTTTGCATAATGCCGATGCATACCGTATAGTCGCAACCAGTACATCTCTGCCCGCCTATGTAGGCACCCGGATTAACAGGGCTCCGGAACCGAAAGGTTCCGTCATGCCCATCTCCGAGAAGAGTTCCGCGCTCGGTCGCCACGCTGCCGCAGTCCGCTGGGGTGCGCCCAATCAGGCCGAGACCGCCCGCGATCTAGCCACTGCGCGAATCGCCGACTATGTATCCCGTGTAGTAGCAACGGCTCCCCCTCTCACCACCGAGCAGCGCGATCGCATCGCGTCTCTGCTGAGCCCGGCAGGCGGTGGTGCGCTTGTCTGACCTCACCGCAGCGCCCGCCACCTGGAATGACTCGCAGGTAGGCCAGACCGAATCGGTCGATCAACTCATCCGGCGAGCCCACGTGGCGCTCGAAGCTGCAGGCGTACTCGTGTCGCCCTCGAAGGTGTCACGCCGCATTCGAGCCCGCGTAGCTCGCGATGGACATGATGCGGCAGAGCGAATGATCGCCGGCTATGCGGCGATCTCCGGCGAGCGCGGGAGCTTCGACGCCTACTGCCTCACGTACATCGACTCCACGGGCGAGACAGCAGTACGCAACCTCATGGCGGCATCGCGGTGAGGGCAGAGGAAAACCCCGGCAGTACCGGGGCATCCGAAGTGTCTGGTGGCGACCGTGACACCTCAACTCTAAAGCCGATTCAGCCAAGGACGTCAAAACGCCTCAGGCTGTCCGACACCGCCGAGACATGGATCACCGAACGTGCTCACGATCTGGGAACAGGCGTGCTCGGCATCTGGGATCTCCCTCCGTCGCTGGTCGAGTTCTACTACGTCGCCTACTTCGCCGGCAGGGATTCCCTCACCCCGGAGCTCGCACAGGCACAGCGCGAAGCTGACCGCCTCTACCGAGCCGCTTATGGGCCGAAGGTCGCGCCCGAGCCCTCGAACTACCTCACATTCGCGCAACTCGAGCAGTTCCGCGCCGACCTCTACGCAGGTACCAAATGACAACTGAAAAGCTCAGCGCGCCCGAAACGGCTCGGAAGTTCAATGCCGCATGGCTCATGCAGCAAAGCTTCCCGCCAACCCAGTACGTAGTCCCCGGCATCATCCCCGAAGGCATGACCCTGCTCGTCGCAGCACCAAAGATCGGCAAATCGTGGATGGTTCTCGGGCTGGGCGTTGAGCTCAGCAACGGCGGCAACGCATTCGGCATCATCCCCGTAGGCAAACCCCGCCCCGTGCTCTACCTGGCACTCGAAGACGGAATGCGCCGGCTGCAAGACCGACTGCGGATGCTCGCCCCACCCGAGCTATCCGAAATGCTCGAGTTCCAGACCGAAGTCCCAGAGGGCCAGGTCATCGGCACAATCGGCGACTTCATCTCGAAGCATGCCGGGTCAGATCCTGTCGTCATTCTCGACACCCTCGGGAAGGTCATGCCGCCAGCAGGAAACGGCAGTCAGTACGGTCACGACTACAAGGTGCTGTCACAGCTCAAAGCCACCGCAGACGCCGTACCCGGCTCGTCACTGGTCATCGTTCACCACACGCGAAAGATGGACAGCGGCGACTTCCTAGACGCTGTATCAGGCACACAGGGAATCGCTGGGGCAGCGGACACCATCCTCATCCTCAAGCGCGATCGGCATGACAATCGCGCCACGCTACAGGTGACCTCCCGTGATGCGAAAGAGGGCGAATACGCGCTCACGATGACCGACACCGGCGTATGGGAACTCGACGGGCGCGACCTGGCAGACGCAGCGCAGGCAGCACAAACAGCCAAGCAGACGAATGGTGTCGGCGATCGCATGGCCGAAGTCATAGAGACCGTTGGACGCTTCCCCGAAGGCATCAAGCCACACGATGTCGCGGTGATCCTCAGCATGGATGACAAGACAGCCCAGGTGTACCTAGCTCGCGCGTTCGACTCCGGGCGCCTGAACCGGCCAACACGAGGCAAGTACACCCCTGTTGGTTCTGTTGGGAGTGTTGGTTTAGATCCAGATACCAACACACACAACACAACCAACACCCCTACAGGGGAGGTGTTGGAACCATGAGCCGCGCATCCGAGGCATACAACGCTCTAACCCTCGCTATGGATGAGAACGCCCCAGCCTGCAGGGACGACGCCCGCTTCATCGCAGACGACCAGAAGGCAGATGAACTCGCGCCCATCTGCAGAACCTGCCCCCTGTTCGACCTCTGCGCGACATACGGAGATCTCGAGCGCCCCAAAGCGGGCGTATGGGCTGGAAAAAAATACCGCACCAACAACCCGAAAGCAGGCAAGTAAGAATGCTCGCACTAGCAGCCCGCCGACCAAGAGAAGCATCAGGCTACCTGCTTGACCACCCCGATTGGCCTGGCCTTCCGATCGCGACGAAGAGACGCTTTGTCGCGCATGAGTGGCTCGTCCTATACGAAGGGCCGGACGCCGGCCCGATGACGCGATTCACTGAAGATCAGTGGGAAGCGATCTTCGATGAAGTCGGATATTTCAGCGTTCATCATTTGCTCCGGGAGATCGCCCCGGGCAAGTTCACGGAGACGCTGACTGTCCGCCCGGCTGAGGTGCCACCTTCCCCGTTCCCCACGCTGTACCGCTCAGCGCCACCCGAGTGGCGAGATCGCTGGTCGTGGACGCCGATGCTGTTGGGCGCGAAGACTCTGCACCGCCCGGGGACAAAAATCTGGACTCATGACGGGCCGGAAAAGGTATTCATGCATATCACCGAACTGAAGACCGTCCTCCCGGGCAGCGACGAAGAACCCATCATCTTCGAGGAGTACGTCGTGCGGCCCGGCGTAGTCACCCCGTTCACCCCACCCACCACGACACCGAGAAAGCAGAAACCATGACCCGCATAGATGGATGGCCCAGTACAACTGGTCCTCTGCTCACCCTGCAACGGATGGGAATCCACCCCAACCCGAAGCAGCGCCCTCGCTGGCTGAGCTTCCCGAAGACGCAAGACGACAACGGATTCGCCACCTACAAGGGCTCCTGCAAGTTCATGAACAAAGAAGGACTACGCGCCCTCGCAGCACTAACCCTCGAAGGCTGGGACGTTCACCTGAACCCCACAACAGCCGGAGAGATCGACATCAAGATCACCGCAGCACCCCGCCGCTAACCCCAACTAACGAAGGAAAACACATGTCATTCCGCCTACTCCCCATGGCAATCCGCGCCGTCCTGCAGACCGCTGACACCCACAACGCGAAGATCCCCAAAGCACTCCGCGCCGACCTAGAGAACAGCCTCGAGCTCATCGCAAACGTTGCCACGACCAGCTTCGCGGGTCAGAGCATCGCAGACGCGGTGAACGACGCCGTACGCAACGGTGAAGACCCCACCGAATCAGCAGACGTGCAGGCCGCATTCATCCGCGATCGCGTACAGGAACTCCAAAGCAATGGCGCACTCGACAACGCAGCCCGCACCAATCTGCACCAGGTCACCGTCGATGCAGTAGACGGCCTCTTCGACGCCTTCAAGCCCATCTACGACGCCGCAGGAGCTCAGCTCGCAGCAGCACACGCCACATTCGTAGCCAACGGCATTCCCACTATGGACGACACGCAGATCGCTAATGCGAACCTTGACGTGGCACAAGCCAACGTCGACGCCCGCAAAGCACAGGCCACTCTTCGCAGCATCCTCAACGCACTAGACGCGCTCGAAGCAGCCCTAGGCAAGATGGGCTCAGGCAACGGAGTCGGACGGGCAGTGGCGACCTTCGACCTCGGCACGACACCCGCCAGCGACCTGCGCCGCTTCCTCGGTGCAATGACGCCGTGGGAGGCGCTCACAGAGGGCTACACCATCAGCCTTGCCAACCCCACCGAACAACGCGCACGCATCGCACGCGCCAACCGTGCAGACGAAGACACCAACGCTTCATTTGCACAGCAGCAGCACGACGCAATGGCCACCTCGTGGGGCAAGATCCCAGTTGAATCCCGGCCCAAGGTCTAAGCAGCACAATCCGAGGCCGGCATCTACAACAGGTGCCGGCCTCACCCATACCCACAGGAGCGCAGACCATGACCAACCCACGACGCACACCGGGCACCGGCCTCGTGCAGATCAACCAACACATCACCGAGCTACCGGAAGCCGAAGCACGAACACTGTTCCTCGCGGCGGTCGCCATGACCAAACGATCAGGCGCATTAGCGATCTCACCTCACATCACGGTAGCCATCACAGCAGCAACCCAGGTCAGCATCACGATCGCAGACGGCTTTGTCGACGAGTACGAGCCAGAGAAAGTGCTTAGCGACCTCACCCGAGGCCGCACCGCAGTTATCTACTGATCGAGACCGGGGGCGGGGTCCCCTCAACCCGCGACCTATGCGGCCTCCGGGGCTAGCGACCATCCGTCTCCGCAAGCTGGATGAATCGCCCCTTGCCCCCTGCATCCCAGTGTTTATATAGAAAAGGAGCCTGTTATGGCTGCACAGAGAGCCCCTTTAGGGCTGAAAATTAGCGGCAAACGTCTTTGGAATCGCGTTGCGGGCCCATTTGAGCTTGAACAGCATGAGATGTCGGTGCTTTTGCAGGCCTGCCGCACTGCCGATCTGCTCGACCGACTGCAAACGGTAATCGATGAGGGGGAGGTAATCGTGTCGTCTTCGCAGGGGCCACGGGCTAACCCCGCGGCGGTCGAGTTTCGCCAGCAAGCGTTGACGTTCGCGAAGCTCATGGCTTCGCTGCGTATCCCGGTTGAGGATGATGGCGACGTTCGTATTCCGCAGCAGCGGTCGAGTGTTCGCCGCGCTAGCTTGTCGGCCACCAAGTGAGGAGGCGAGAGGCTGCAGTGTCGGCCAATCTCCCGGCGAAGTTGGCTAAGTACAACGCTGTTCATTGGCAGGGCCGGGACGATGCCGAACGTTATGGCGAGTGGATGGCTGTGCGTCGGGATTGGAAAGACGCGCGGGGCATAGTCAGCCTTCCCGACGATGACGCGGCTTCGGCTGCGTTCCCTGACGGCGAATTCCGCATCAAAGATATATAACGCTAAGAGAGAATGCCCCGCCAGTCTTCGGACGGCGGGGCATTCTTGTACTGAATTTACTCAGTGATGATTTCGATTGTTCGCACGTCCTTTGATGCAATCGAAAAGATCTTCTTCGCGCTAGTTCCACTTCCCGTGTAGAGGTGGAAGAACTCACCGTCTACCTTGTAGTTGTCTGCTTCAATCTCACGGCGAATTACCCCGTTGAGGCCTTTGTTGATTTCATACTTTGCCATGGTGGCTCCTGTCAGTAGTTGACTGAACCTTACGAGCAAGGTACGACATTTAGTCAAGTCACCTTGGCAGCTTAGGGGCGACCCACAGGCGTCTAGAGGCCATGCTTCGAATTAAGGATCGCCTGCGCTTCATCCCATTCAGCGTCAGACAGGCCTTTGCCGTCGAGGGTGGTGACCAGATCGATAATGAATCTGACTGGCTTTCCGCCCCATGCCGTTATCGACTTGCCTTGTAGGAGGACTTCTTCGCCCCTGCTCGGCAAGAAGACAGTTTCCCTAAATATTTCGCCGGCCATATTGTTCCTTTCGGTTGCTCCAAGGCTATGGTCAACCACCGACGCCAACGTGAGCGGGAGCTATCGTCGCCATCCTGGATTCGGCAACGAAGCGGGAGCGACGTGAGAAACGTAGTGTCGATTCGCCCCCATCGTTGCCGCGCGTAGGTTCCCGAAGTACCCGATGAGCTTCCGATCACCGCTCTCAGGCGCGTACGTGACAACTCTGTAGCCGCACTCGCCATTGACTTTCACGAGTCTCACAACGGCGTATGGGCGACCAAGGGGATCAGGCATCCACCACTCACCAGCAGCGACTTCGATCGCTGAGAGTATGGGGTGCCAGTCGGCCAAGATTGCTCCTTTCGAAGCATCCGGCCATGCAAGAAGCAGATTACTCTGCGATCTTCCAAACGGAATCCATACCTCGGTCAGGATGGTAAGACCACGACACCTCGATGTCGTCCCACGATTCCGTCTGTCGACCATCCATAGAAGTCGTCTGCTCCATGTGGGAGGTGGCCGAGCTCGGGGCGCCTAAGGCATCGATGACGCACCACATAGTGGTTGCATCAAGCCCATAGCCGCCGTCCTTCTTGCCGACGTTGTTAATCGTCATGGTCATGCCGCCGTCGCTCACCTCAGCTTGGCTCGTAGCGGCGTCGCATTTCTCCACTGCGTCCGAAAAAACGGCTGCACGCGCCTGCTGATCGTCGGCAGCAGCTTTCGCAGCAGCATCAGCGGTATCAGCCGCTTGGGATTCTGCGGCGGAGTGAACGGCTGACACGATTCCAACTCCAAGTACCGACCCCAACAGCAAGCCCGCGACGCCGGTTGCGACGGGAAGAAACCATTTCGCCGAAGTGAAAGAGGAACGGGTGGGCGGTTCTGATATTTCTTCATCCATGCTTGCAGAGCTTATAGTCCCCCCCGGCCATCGCTACACCCACTTCGGGGCGCTACACGAGCCGCGCAACATTGCACCCCGGGCACCACCAGTACGGCCGTTCATCCGACCCAGCCGGCCACAGCCTAGTGAGGCACCGCGGGCAGTTCGGCACGCCTGTCGGATCGTCCATGCCGAGAGGTTAGGCCGATGCTGCGACACCGTCAGAAGTTATCCACCACCGTTACGAGATCCACTCGACGCCGACCGTCTCGGGGTCGAAGTTTCGAGTACCCCGCCCAGGAGGGTAGATGACGATCGTCGCCAGCAGGGCTATTACGGCCCGCTGCTTCGCCATTTCCAAGGCATCCCATGCCGCGCCGATGTCCGCGGCCCCGATAAGCGGTGACAGCACATCCACCCGGCCAGCTTCTGCCATCTCCCTTTCGACGGTGGTCAGGCTGTCGCGCATGCGCTCGCTCGCCGCACGAAGTTGTGATGCCGTTAGGTGGCCGTCTGCATATTCGATCGCAATGGCGTCCAAGCGAGCTCGCAGCCCAACCGCTTCTAAAGCGCGATTGCGGCCATCGTCGAGCGGCTTAGCTGCAGTTAGATCTTTGGCGTCGGATCGGGAAAGTCTTGCAATCATGACCTCCCGCACGAATTCCTCGACAGGAGCGGATTTGCGGGCGAAGTGTCCGAGAGATCCGCTGCAGCGGTAGGCCGGAACGCCCGCTCGAGCGTTGCCACCTGAGTGCACAGTCGAACGGCAAACACCGCAGACGGCCATGCCCGTCAACAGGTATCGACCTCTGGTGGGAGACTTTCGTTTCGCCGCGCTGTTCAGCACAGCTTTGACGGCCTGCCAGGTGTTCTCGTCGACGATCGCCGGCCACTGGGCCTCGGTGACGATCTCCCCGAGGTACGCGCGCTTGCCCATATAACGCGGGTTCTCCAGGAGAGTGCGCACGGAACTGGACGACCAATCGCTGGGTTCCCCCTCGTGACCTTTCGCGTACCGAGCGGTCGCAGTGTGTAGACCCTTCGATTTCCAGTCCCTTGCTATGGCAGCGAGGGAAACCCCAGCCAGAAAGTCTGAATAGCCGCTGGCGATGGCGGCAGCTTCCGCGGGCTCGATCGTCATGCCGTCCTGCTTGTAGCCGAATGGCCGTCTGCCGCCCGTTCTTTTGCCCAACGATGCAGCGTGCGCATTGGCCCTCGTTTGGCGTTCTCCCTTGCGTCGAGCCTCGAAGCGGGCAATGCCCGCAAGCATCGTCGCTCGGAATTCTCCGTCTGCTGTTGTCAGGTCGATCTCGCCGTCGACTGTCACGACTTTCGCGCCGGATTCGATGATGAGGGTCAGGTCGCTGATGGTTCGCAATAGCCTGTCCAGGTCGACGGCAATGACCACGTCGAACTTCTTGAGGCGCGCGTCGGTGAGTAGCCGATGCCACGACGTTCCTGCTCCGCGGGCTTTGGATGCCGACGTGTCGTTGTCTGCGTACTCGCCAACTATCTCGAAGCCCTTGGCCTCTGCGAGCGCGGTGCAACGTTTGCGCTGACGATCCATCCCCTCCTGCACGTCAAGAGATTGGCGGAAGTAGAGCGCCGCGGTTCGTCGTGTGTCTGCCGCCATGATGTGCCTTCCGTAGACGAATCCAACGTATGCAATTTACACCTCTTGTGCAGGCGCAGCACCCGGTCGTAGCCGCGCATGGTGATTCCGCCGCGCTCCAGGGCGCGGTCGATGGATGCCGTGGTCCTCGGGCCGAGCCGCATCC
>Ga0247808_10001153_pt1 | contig 12799 bp, 15 predicted proteins | sample UWRJL089202R1_FD_179914 | JGI IMG/M metagenome (GOLD analysis project Ga0247808, IMG submission 179914) | Plant litter microbial communities from Arlington Agricultural Research Station in Wisconsin, United States - UWRJ-L089-202R-1 | ecosystem: Environmental > Terrestrial > Plant litter >... | reverse complement strand
CTTTTAATTCGTTGAAGGTTCTTGATAATTGAAGCTTGGCCATCAGGCTTTATGTTTGACAGATTTAACGTTTAGCAGCTTGCCATAAATTCAGCTTACGATAAGGAAACAGCTCTTTCAAAGGAAGAAGGACAGACAGTTGCGAAAACAAAATCTCACTCTATCAGACAAGTGCTTAGTCGGGCAAAATCATCGGCATCATCAAGGAAAAGTAAGAAGGCAGCTCACATTGTGAAGGAGGTCTACCCTGAGACAGACTTAGACAGTGGATTAGTTGGATGGGAAGGTCAAGATGACCCTGCCCACCCTAGAAATTTCCCAGAGAAGCGGAAATGGTTGCTCTTAGGCTTTGTCTCAGGAATTACCTTCTTAACGTATGTCACCATCACTACCAAACCAAAATAACAGCCAGCTGACAGCCATGTAGCCCTCTATCAAGTTCCATCCCAGCGCCCGGTATCTCAATCATGAATCAGGAATTTCACAATGAGAGCCAGATCCTCAATACCCTGGTCGTATCCATCTTCATTCTTGGATTTGCATTCGGTCCACTGGTGCTATCGCCACTCTCCGAAATATATGGACGAGGGTTAGTGCTAAATTGCTGCAATGTCGGTCTGGTAGTTTGGCAAATTGGTTGCGCACTGGCACCTAACATTGGCTCCTTAATCGTCATGCGTTTTATAGCTGGATTAGGTGGATCTGGCTGTTTGTCTATAGGCGGCGGAGTCATCGCAGATTTATTTCCAGTTGAGCAGAGAGGGGCTGCAAACTCCGTATTCACTCTTGGCCCCTTGTTTGGCCCTGTCGTCGGACCTATCATTGGTGGCTTTATTGCTCAACGAGCGGGCTGGAGAGTAAGTTACTTCTAGATTTGTGTATTGCCGGAACTGACATACACTTTCTAGTGGGTTTATTGGGTTCTCCTCATCGCTGGATCAATATTCACAATAGGTTTCTTCTTAGCGAATAAGGAGACAAACCATGCAGTTCTTATCCGCTACAAAACCCAAAGACTTATGAAAGAAACCGGCAGGACTGATCTGCGTTCAGCATACGATGTCTCAAAGACTCCTAAAGAGCTTACAGCTTCTGCAGTCCTCGCAGCAGGTGTCGCTCGACCTTTCCGCATGTTATTCTCATCGCCAATTCTCCCAATTCTGGCCATCTACATCTCATTCTTGTTCTCTCTCGTCTTCCTAATCTTCACAACTGTTACAGGAGTGTATATTAAGCAGTATGGCTGGCAGCCAGAGTACGTCTCTCTATTCTGTGAACTTGATTGCTCATTCTAACAGCTGAATTCTAGGATGTGTGGCTTAGCTTACCTAGGAGTAGGCTTTGGCTTTGTGATCGGCGTCATTGCCGTCGCAAAAACATCGGACCCAACGGTTCTTCGGCTCACAGCTGCGAACGGTGGTGTTTACGAGCCCGAAATGCGTCTTGCACCTTGTGTGTTTTTTGGACTTTTTGTTCCAATTTCTTTCTTTTGGTATGGATGGTCTGCAGAGAAACAAGTACACTGGGTTGTACCTATTATCGGTCTGTTGCCATTTGGCATCGGCGCTATGGGGGTCATGGCTTGTATACAAGTAAGTTTCATCACCCTCGTATATAAACCTTGAAAACAGAAGACTAATTATTGTGATCAGACCTATTTCATTGATGTAGCGGGCGTCTATGCTGCAAGTTCCGTCGCGGGGCTTACCGCTTTTCGTTGTCTTTTCGCAGCATTCTTACCGTTGGCAGCACCAAAGATGTATGAGGATCTAGGTCTCGGCTGGGGAAACAGCTTGTTGGGATTTATTGCACTAGCCTTGATCCCAGCACCACTACTGATCTACAAGTCAGGTGGTAAAATTAGGAAGAGATATCCTATAAGTATTGGATAATTGTACATGTATTTTAGGGAGCGCATCATGTTGCTGGTTAAGGGAGATGATAGGATATTGTAGCATAAAAAACCCCTTCTCGACCGTTTCAGATACTAAATGTAATTAAAAATAAGACATTAATGTTCTCCGTTACACGAAATATCATGTGATATCTTGTCTTCTCCTTTAATTTAAGCGACACAAGCTACTTTAAAGTTATGGCACTATCAACCGAAGCTTCCTATGGACAACTGTGGTCTGCTTGCAGATAGCTCGGTAAGATGTAGAGACTGCGACTTGACTTGTTCTAAGGAATTGGATCTAATAGTAATACTTTCAGGTGAACCACTTCTTGATCTTTATCGTAGTTATGGCATAATACTGACTGTAAGAAGTATCCTTCAAACTGTCATTAATCCATTTTGATTCCCACCTTCCCAATCTTCCTCAAGCCTAGGCCTACGACAAAAAGGGCCATAATGTTTCCACTAAAGCACAACCAAAACGTGGCTCGATACCCATCCATCAAGATCTCGATAGGATCACCCTTTCCTGCCATCGTGACAGTCGATGCAACAACAGCCGTGACAGCCAAACCAACACTGTTTCCAATATTAGCGATGGTATTGAATACTCCACCTGCCAGTCCATGTGTTTGTGGTGGGAATATAGTGGTGATGACCAAGTTTGCCACGGTAAAAAGCACATCTGCGCAAATAGGTGCGCAGGCGGTGGCAACGAGCGCACAAACCCAGTATGACCATCCAGGATTGATGATTGCCATGAGAAGAGGACTTATTGCCGTAATTATAGCAGAGCTCAAAACCAATGCATCTGCACGCACATGCTTGACTAGCCAGCCGGTGAGGACATTGGCAACAATGCTGGTGACAACCATCGGAAGGAAGCGAATCGAGGTCTGGATTGCAGAGAGGGTTTGCACCAACTGGTAGAACACCGCGAGAAAGTACTGGATGGCATTGAATGTGCCCCATATGAGGAAGACGGCGATGCACAGTGAAGTGAAAATTGTGTTGCTCCAAAGGGATGGTGGAATAATGACCTTCCGACCTGATCTCTCTTGCCGACGAGTATGCCACATAAATACCGGGACAAGGAGTACTGCAATCGCTGACAAAGTAATCGGTGCTGGAGCTATGAAGCTCGATGTACTACCGGCTAACACAGAAAGAACATACGAGAAAAGTCCTAAGGAAGTGCTAATGAGAGCACAACCTATCCAGTCGATCTCGGATCCCAGTCGCCCAAAAATCGTTCTGAAAGATTGCGTCTGTATTTCTTGGTCTACCGGAATTCCAAAAATGGAGATGATGAAGATTACGAATGTTAACATCGCCCCGATATAGTAACCCCAACGCCATCCAAAATTCTGAACAAAGATCCCGCCAAGAACAAGCCCAATGCTAAACCCAACGGGTTGTCCTGCTCCTAGACATGCGAAGGCAACATTGCGATACGACCCTGTTGGGAAGTTGCTCGTGATAAGTATGACCGAGGAAGGTAGACAAAGAGATAATGCTAGACCCTGAGCGGCTCGGAAGAGGATTAGCTGAAGTCCTGTCTGACAGACTCCGCAAGCAATCGTCGTCAATATGAGCAAGAAAGTCCCAATAAGATAAATCTTGCGACCCCCTATTACATCTGATACCAACCCAGAGAGAAGAAGTGTGCAACCACACGTAAGGGAGGAGACAGAAGCGGGCCACAGTAGGAGTGCATCTGGGAGGCCGAGTTCACGTCCCATAGTTGGCAAACTAACAATCAAAATCCCAATAAGCATGCAATTGATCAAACTGACACCAGAAACTGTGCCAATAATAATAGATGCTCTCCATTTCGAGAGCAGTGGGAGACCCGCATTGGTTAAATGTTCAGGTGAGTTTTCTAGTCGTCCTTTGTCTACGGAGAATCGTCCATGGAGGATGTTAGTTTTTGGAGGAGCCAGAGGGGCTTCAACTAGCTCCAATTCTATGGCCTGTGATGGGTCATGGTACTCAACAACAGTTGCAGTGGTACTACTGGCTGGCATCATAGATGGCAAGAGAAAGCCACGTAAAGGTCAATCAGGCTAACAATCTGGTGGTAACTCCGGACGAAGAACGTGTTGTGCTTCCTAGCAATATATTGTAAAGCTATCCGATCATAATCGAATCAGAACAGAGCAAGAAATGTAACCAGGTTGGAGAGACGAATAAGAGCGGGGCAGAATTGATGTCAAAAGAAGCTTGCTTACGTTGATATACCTTGCTCTTTTGGTTGCCTTCGCTTGGTATTTGCAAGGTTGAAGGACATTGAGAAATTACAAATGGATGCTAGCATATATTCATCAGTCATATAATTCCAGGAAATTTTTACTACATATAAATGCCAAACACCAAGTAGGAAGAGAAATCTGGGCAATACAGTGATATTTAAAGTTATAAGTCTAACTCAAATCAGAGGTTTATTACAACTGTCATTGTAGTATCAGTCGCTTCACCACAGAAAACCACCATAAGTTTCTGTGTACCTGTTTGTAGCGTAGCTCTCAGTGAATTTAAAATTGAGATATGGCGGTGGAATGTTGAAGATAACTCCCTTTGCAAAGCACATGATACATTTCAACAATTGGTTTGTAAGATTCGAAGCCACGGAATCAAGTCGGCACTCTTCCAAGTTGATCGCAAACATCTTCTTCCCAACAAGGTTAAAGAAAGACGATGACCATGACTGTAATACAATACTTCAACGTGTCTTAACAAGCTATGCATCCTATCACGCCACAACACAATCACAGCATTCTCCATGCTGAGTCCAATCTCGGTACTAGCCACCAAGTATCGACTATAAATACAACTCTCGAACGATCAAGGGGAATTGTTCGACAGGTATCAATAATCGGCACCTCATCCATGATAAAATCACACAGAAAGAAACATCTCGCCATATTCTTGAGACAACGGGATTGAACAACCTGAGTTGATCTGAAGATCAAAACACAGCCATTAGGAGAGTAATGGAATCTGGTAATTATGAGAGTCATCCGTGCACCTCTTGCTTAGACAACTTCAAGTCTATGGAGGTGTTACTTGTGTCGTGCAAGAAACACTATTGGTGCAAGGATTGCCTTTTAGCGTACTTCCAGAGTTCTTTTAGAGATATGGCTATATTCCCTCCACGTTGTTGCGATGAGCGGATCAAGCTACGAGATGTCCTCACTTTCCTCCCGAATGAGGTCCAGAAGTTATACAGCGACAAGTGGATTGAGTACAATACTCCAGATAAAGAAAAGACATATTGTAGTAACGCCAAATGCTCTATTTTCCTCTTCCCAGAAGATCTCAGCGGAGATAAAGGAACATGTCCCAAATGCCTTACTCTAGCATGTATAAAATGCAAAGGCAAATACCATCTTGGAAAATGCACCAACAACTATGACGAAGATCTGCAGAAAGTCCTCAAACTAGCGGATAGAAAGGGCTGGCAAACATGTCCTAAGTGTGGCCATGTGGTGGAGAAGACCCGTGGCTGCGATCATATTTATGTATGTTCAATTCTGTCGTTAGATTCTCGAGATTGATGAGGTTAAGCTGATAAGGTAGAAAGTGCCGCTGCGGGTGTGATTTTTGTTACAAGTGTGGTGCAGAATGGGATCGACGAGCTGGTGATTGTGTTAAAGGTTGTGATTTGCGTCGAGGTCCTGGCCGCGTAGAGAGCCGTGACGGGTTCGAACATACTTTCACTGCTAGACCAGCATTGGCACAGGCTTCTAAAACCAACAGACTTCCTCAAAGTCGACTCATGCCACCTATCAGTTATGGTTCTTCATATCTGCATGCTCCTCGAAGCCAGTCACATATGCCAGTCGGTTACAACAGCAACATCAATCAAAATCAGAGGGTTCACCTAGTCCCAGATCTTAGTCAACTTATGGGATTCAGTAAAATTGTGAAGGAAGACAAATATCATGGACAGGATCATCAACACCAGAGCTGGAAACATCAGACTCAGCCATATCAAGATTTTACTAACAGACAAAACGCTCTTTTCTCTTACTACCCACCTACACTTCTTCTACCACAACCCCATTCATTCGAACCGCATTCTACTAAAATGCCAACCCGCCGGCAGCCTATAGGCTCACTTCGACGTAGTAACTTTAATGATACGAATATGCACGCTATAAGTCAGAGCCAGTATTTTGAAAAAGACATTGAGGATGAGATATTGTTTCAACAAGAGTGGAATGAGTGGGAACGATTAAAGAGAAGATAAATCAGTGAGATGATAGGAATAGCTACAGCGGGTTATGACATAGCGATAGCTTGGGATCACCATGTTGGTGAAATCATGACTCTGAGATCTAGTGGCAATCTATGGCCGTAGGTGATACCACGGATGTGACAAGACTTTACTAAGACAAGGAACAATGGTAAGATTTTACTCGGCAGCGAGAGGGACATATCCTAATTTTGCGTCGATTTTTTAGTGTCTATTAGGAGTGTTGAATGTTGCATCATGGATTCTATTTTAGCACACATAAAGAAGATAAGTAAATACTAATCGCAAGATAGCTCAAGTGTCTGGCACCGCTCGCGAAGCCTAGTTACTATTTTTGATCTATTGAGCAAGCGTAAATTTTACATTTAGGAGTTTGACGTACCCATCGATTTCATTTCTAGGAATTGAAGAGTGATGGTGTGCGGAGCTAGTAGTAAGCTCTCAAACTTGGGGTTTCAGATAGTTCTAGTACCAGTAGAATTTTCTCCTTAAATAGATGATTCAAAAGAAAGATAGTTGCATCCCACATTCCATAGATATTGAAGTGTTACAAATTGAAGAAAGATGCCAAAGATTGCACATATTATAACTTGAGACAACATAAACAAGATTTGATAGACGACTTGAACATTCTTAGTTGCATAAAACATTACAAAGAGGGAACTAGTATTGCCAGCTTATATAATTTGCTATCTTAACTTCATCTTGGCTAGATTATTAGACTCCTGGCATAGATTGTATGTGACTGTCGACTCAATCGGATTTCAGTAAAGGTGTACAATGTGTAGGCAGTAACTACAAAAGCAAGTCTCCCTATCCTATAACAGCACCAGTCGAATCATAGCGTACTTTATTCATGATACTAGCATCACGCATAACTAATTGTCAAATCACCTCACCAGTGTCAATATCGTTTACCTAAACACAAGCTTGACACAAGATCACATTATAAACAGTAAGACGAAGCAGAGAAAAACTATGTCTTATTCGCTCATATGCCAACTCAAAAATGTCCAGATGAAAGTGAAAAAGAATCCGTGATCAGAACAGATTTGTACAAATCTACTTTCTCCCCTTCCCCTTGCTGCCTTTCGCAGGACCTAACGCTGCCTCTCTCAGCTTTGCTTCACGAGCATCGATTTGGGCCTTCTTTCCCTTCTCAGCCTCTTCTCGTTCTTCTTTCTCAGCCTGACATTTTGTTAGCATGTTCTCAATGATGGTAGATAGAACTACATACCTGCTTCCTTGCGGCCTCCGCCTCACGTTTCTCACGAATCAGCTTCAGGCGAGCAAGGTCAGCCTTTGCTTCATCAGTCTTTCCAGCCTCATGTAGTTTCTGGTATCTCTCTTTGGCCTGTTGAGCTTGAACAGCTTCTCGTTCTCTACGGCTCAATTCCCCAACTGGCTTCGCCTTGCCTTTGCCGACGCCCATATCCTTGACACCCTCTGTAACCTCATCTATCGGTACAGGTGCAAGCGTAGCCTGATTTCTGGCAGCTTTGGAGTGATTTGGGTTGGCAGGCATATCATCCTCCTCACTTTCCTCCTCTGAGCTCGATGGAAGATCACCAGCTTGTGGAACCTTCCCTGTTTTTCGTGCGATGGCTGCCTCCTTCTTGGCTTTCGCAGCAGCACGACGTTGCTCACGGGTCAATACAGGCTTATCAATATCCTCCTCTTCCTCAGATGACTCCTCCTCTGAGTCTTCTTCTTCTGAGGAAGATGCGTTTGGGTCTTTCTCCACAACTTCGTTTCCATCGGCATCAAGAGGTCGCAGATTCTTGGAGAAGTGCTTTCCACCTAGTAAGATATTAGCACAGTGAATTTAACAGAGTACACTGAGAATATCTACCTCCGCGAGTAAACTTCTTGAATTTGCCGCCTCTGCCACGTCCTCCGCCTGGTGGTCCTCCTGGTGCCATTATGTCTTGTTGCTGATTGTGAAGTGAGCTCGTGTAGGATATGGGTTATCACAATGGGCTGGTAACTTTGATCACAATAACAGAATGATATCTAGATGTATGTGTGAAAAAATCAGAATTATTTGATTTCTCCAAGCAGTCTGTTTGGTAATTGTTGTTGCTCAGTGGAGGGGTTATGATTCCTCGACCCCACCTCCATTCTGACTTGTTATAGGCTATTCTTAATACAGCTAGACCGTCGCTTAGCTTAAGCTCCAAATTTTCCTTTATCACGACGGATCCTCTCATACTCTTCTTCTCTCCTTACATAAAACACAATCCTTCATATTCACTCTGGCTTTAGTCTATTCAGTGACAGGTCTTGGAGGGGAAAATGGAGGAAAGAAGAGAACCTATCGTTGACTTACCCTTCGGCCTGCGGCATGAGAGTGCATCGGGTTTGGAGAAATAAAAACAGCGGGACATTTCAATACAAAATAAATAAGGAGTCGCAAACGGACTTGCACATCCTCCATGGTCTGTGTTTGACCTAATACTGTCATACCCTCGAGATCACTCAACAATTTGAGATAGTGGGAGCACCATTGCTGGGGATTGCTGGGGATATAAGCACTCTGACCCTCCCAGGACAAAGTCTTTGTTCCCATTGTCTAATATACTTCCCAAAAACGCTCGTTCATGCGCGAGACATTTATCTAATGACAAACTACATGCGGCTTGCCTTTAAAAACCTTCAGTATAGGAATATCAAATCCACAATTCATCTCTACATTTTCCAGCAATTTGGAGAGAAGAGGCAACTTCTGAGGTTCGTGTGTGGGACAATATCGTGGGAATCCTTATGACTAAGAATTTTGTGAAAGAGCCTCCTCAATAACTGTGATCAACAATATCTAGGTTGAAGTCTGCTTATTTTGGTTCAAATCTTTCACATGCCAAGCTGGGATGGCAAATGTATTGTTCTTTGATGGCATTCTTGATAGCGTAGTCTCACTTACGCCTGCATTTCATATTATGTACCCTAAGAAGCAACAACTGGGCTAATAACAACGAGGATATTACATTAAGTGAATGACAATGTCTTCATACGCTTAGTCTGTTCTAAATTGCTTTGAGAAATCTGGATTGAACAAAGCTGACGGTGAGTTTATGTGGCAGTGTACTGTACACAGAAACAGAACAGGCGACCAACTAGATGTATTTACACAAAACCAAGATACCTAGATGCTTACTTCTCCAATATAGGATAGAGGTTTTCTGCAATACTTACTCCTGTACTCTGGACTCTTTGGGACCTGCAAATTGACTACCCAGCCAACGTAATAAAGTTACGGATACCCAAACGGTGAACTATATGATGGTCAGACCACCAATAGTAGAAAGTTGTCAATACTCTTCAGGAAGTACTAGCATGGCGTTGAAAGAGGTAACTGGATCGCGAGGCCCGAGGAAGCAGCAGAGCTCTCGTAGGGTACAAACAGTCGCAGGTGTAGTAGATCTTCTCAGATATAGTAGCTGGCTGAAAAGTGGCTTAGCGCTCGCAGTGACCAATAATATTCATATTATCGGTAAGCATACCGAGTGGTATGGCATGGAAGCTCACATAATAAATGAATTCACCAGTGTAAAGCCCATCAACCTGCTATTCGGTACATATGAACCACCATCTTTGCATCATTGACAGACTGTAAGTTTTCAACCTCTAAATCAGTAGCTCAAACGTTCCTCTCAATGTCAAGCTTTTACATCTAACTTCCCTCGTGAAGAGCTGCTAACCGCGGAACATTTCACCTTTAAGGCCTGGCACGATCCCTGTTTCCATGGATCGCACTTGATAAATTAAAAATCACTCTGAAACCTCTTGATACTGATGGTATCTCCTTTCCGCCATATTCAATGTGGGCAAGATTTATATTGTCAGTACAGGGATTTGCTGATACTGTTATTAACAATTCTTTGCACTTTTAATCTCATTACTAAAAATCTAAGTTTATAGGAAAGCAGATACATAAATTTTGACTACTGCAACACAAGCACCAAGGAAGGTACATAGCATTACTAACTATGTCACGGTATGATACCGTATAGTCTGCATGTATTCCCAGGTAAATTTTCTGACGGCGAAGATTAAGCAACTCATTTTGTAAGTGAAATACGTAACACTGGAATAACGGCACCGAAAGGAAGCTCTAACTAAAATTGTAGATTTTCTCATTATATCTGACACATGATATCGACCTACAAAAGCAAAATGACTTTCTGCGAATTTGCACCCATACCATTTACCCCTTTAACCCAGAACTCCACCCCTGCCAGTGAACCTAGATTCTCCATCTAGCGGACACAAATACTCTAGACATGATCACTTCTTCCATTGCCCAGCATTTTCCACTCCTTTCGCAACACCAGAAGCACCAGATTCGACCCCGGTACCGATAGACCCAATCGCGTCACCCACTGGTTTGCCAGCAGAGCCAGTTGCACCAGTTATTGTGTCTCCGACTCCTCTGCCCGCCGCTCCTGTTACATTGCCTAGAGTTCGGGATACTCCGCCGACTAGCACATTATCAGTACACAGAAAACATACTTCAGAGTGCACCAGATCCAAGAGTATTTCATGAGGTTCTTTTTTGTCTAAGCCGCCAGGACAACAAAATCCCCTCATTAAAACTTCTCAAATACTGACCAACATATGTTTTTGCAATAATGAAACTTTGGAGTACCTGTGTTTCCAACCGCGCTCGTTACAAATTTGGCAGCTCCAGTCACGCCGGTATCTTGAGAAGATGTGTTGATAGGCATTTTCAGAGTAAAGTGTTTTGATGCTTGAACAGCTAATGACGGATAAGTTCTGGGTTTTTGATATGTTCTGCTGTTTGATGAGGTTTGCTAGTGGTATGTGAAAGTTAGTGTAATTTGATGAGCCACCTCTGTTATTTATATGTATGTGCTTTAAACAAGAATTCGGGGCATAAGCAATCCATAATGTGACGTCAGATAATTCCCCTGGATGTAAGTGAATTACCCGATTGGGAGTAGTTGCAGCCTGGTGAAGTAAACCGACATGTGACCTCGCTAACTACTAGCGTTCTTGGCATAAACAAATCCCATATATAAACACTGCCCTCCTCGATCGCTTTTTCTTTTCCTTTTCTTCTTTAGCTCTCTTTGCCTATTGGCTTAGATCAAGTGTAGTATCTGTTCTTTTCAGTTTAATCTCTGAAAGACCGACATAGTCGGTCATTATTGATTATTCTTATTTTTGTCTCTCGAGAGGGAGCCTCTGGGCTTGCTCATGTTCCTTCTCACCGTGTCTCTGGAATTACACTGCCTCCAGATGATGCAACTCAATTTTCATTGCTCGCCTTGCTTGCAAGGCTGTGAAGAAGATATATATATATATTAAAAACGATGAGTAATTCAATGACACTTTAAGACAACTATCAAATTTGTTGCCTCGGGAAGAAACTGAAACTGGACCTGAACTACAATTCCATTGTATACTCTTATCACCGTTGATAAAATAGTCTTTAGGCAAATAAGACTATAGAGCAAAATAGAATATGTCATAAAAGACAAAGTTTGCAACAGATAGAAGGTCAAATTGGTAACTTTGTTCAGGAAGATAATTCATTTACAAAACTACTCTTGATCCTACTTTAATTTTGTAGTGCCAAATCTATTTAGCAAGATATTAGGAACACAAAGATACACTAGTTTATCAAGGGGTAATCGGACCCAAAGTAGGATAACTCGCTAAGTCTATTCGATTGTTCATATGTTTGCCGATATCATTCTCCCTTGATTTCAAGTATTTGTGTCGATCTTGGGTCCAAGCCAGGGAATGAAAATCAACTATATCATGTGTCTTTTATATTTATCCCACCAAAGATCATGAAAGCAATACCCGGATTTCACCACTGGTTCTTGGGAACAGGTCCCGCAACAGCTGCGTTGAAACCAGGGTCTCCTCATCGACGTCTTTCTGCCAGGCATCATCTGCAGCTATTAATTTCTCTTCCACTTTCTCAAAATCGGTACAGAATTTCTCGGCTGCTTCCTCAGTAATTTGCCTCGCTAGTGCTGAGATGTGTAAGTGTTTTAGGTTCTCCATTGCATCCATGAGTGCTGAAGGTAGAAAATCATCCAATGTTTGACTCGACTGTGTTAGGGCATTTGGCTTGAATGGCTCCAGTGAAAAAATAGAAATGAGGTCCTCTTCAGTATCCAATTTGGATGCTAGAGCACTAATAAGAGGTTGCAAGCCTGACTTTTCTCGAAAGAAAGTATATTGGTAATCAACGAGTATAGCAGACTGTTCATCGATACTGGATTGGAGGGCGGAGAGGCGTTGTGTGGTAAATTCAAACGGCCCTAGAATGTTTCTAGCAGCCTGGAGACAGTTTATTGTAAATATTGAATTTTCTGGAGAGCTTAAACTTTGTGACATATTCGCGCTCCTTTGCATGAAGGGGTCAAAAGCCTCTTCCAAGATAGGTATAAAATCAGTTTCCCTGGAGCTTTGAGCTGTAAATGAGCTTTCGTAAGTTTTCATTATGGCAGTGAGCTGTTTCAAGCCATCTTGTAGAAACTCTGGAGGGTCGAGATTAGACGGAGCTGCTTGACCGTCTGCTTGGAGTCCTGCAACATGATCGCGCATCAATGCTCTGAATTGGCGTAACGCCGACTCTTCGAGAGTGGCTAGCGATTCGAGTAGAACCG